>ERZ791859.2-NODE-2-length-352009-cov-12.327676_pt1 | contig 352009 bp, 283 predicted proteins | sample MGYA00509943_ERZ791859 | MGnify/ENA primary metagenome ERZ791859 (study PRJEB30046, sample SAMN00792065) | human gut metagenome | study: EMG produced TPA metagenomics assembly of the A metagenome-wide association study of gut microbiota in type 2... | reverse complement strand
AAACTCCCACTCCTCAAAGAGGCGGAGCTTCATCTCCTGCTGGTAATCACGAAGACAATCGTTCATGCAATACATTATGCGGATGCCGGTCGCTACCGGCAACAAAAAAGGGAAGGCCACATGCATCATTGCATGCAGCCTATAGTAAATATTCTATTCTTTACAGATTAATTCTTATCGGTGATTTATATAATCCCCCAAGGTGTGTTTCTCCACATCAAAATTGATCCCTACCTTCACCACTTGCAATCCACTGAGGAAAAAGCGTTCGGGATACGCACTTCCACATCGACATACATCCCGAACAGGGAAAAGATGATGTAGAACAGTTGCTGTAATGTCCCTCATAATTCGTGTTATCACAATACGGAACAGTAGAAAGGAATTCCCGAAGAAGACGCAAGGCACCGTCCATATCTCCCCCGGCTATCGCAAGATACATACGGGCAATAGTCATATTGCCTTTCAGCGTGTTATGGGCCAAATATCCCGCTATATCCCCCTATCGGAACTTCAACACATCCTCATTATCTCCCTCACTTTTCCTTTCCACTCCCCCAGTTCACGTTCCGCCTCCCGTGACAGCGGCGGATTGACATACCTGTAAAACTCGATACGCCTCTCATAGTGTTCTTCTATAACCGCCTTCACCTCGAAAAAAAGAAGAAGCGTCATGTTATTTTTTTTCTTCCAGGCTGGTAAAAAAGCCATTAGCCACATGGAGCTTACGCTCCAACTCCCGTCTGTGCAGATTCAACTGGCCCAGACGTTTCACTACCTCGGCAGCCAATTGCCGGGCCTGATCAACAGGATTCAAATGTTCCATCGGATTAAATCGTATTTTTTATATGAATAATCATTTATATGTCCCCGTTCAGGACAAAAACACACGTATCTCAGTTATTATATCGAACTTTGTAACATTGAAAATCAATAACCTGATTCATAAATATCAGGGCTTGCAAATTTAATAAATAAAAACGAATGAACCAATTTAAAATGTCACTGTTTCTGCCACCTATATCACCGGTAAAGGACAGTACCACCGGACGAATCATCCAGCCGCCCACCTTAACGCCCTACAAGGAAATAACCTTACAGGAAGTGTACAAACTTATCACATCCAGCGAACGCCTGAAGACACTGACCGAGACCGTGCGTCGGGCAGTGGAAAACGGGGATGAAAAAGTCTATCGTATGCTCAAGCAACAGACGCTACCCTACGTTACTCCCTGCGGCGTTTTTTCCTACCGTAAAAGCGACAGCCTGACCGGACCGTCGGGCTTGATTGTGGTGGACATAGACCACCTTGATTCCCGTCGGGAAGCGGAAAAGCTGAAAAGACAATTGTTCGACGACCTCCTCCTGCGCCCTGTACTGGCATTCACCAGCCCCAGCGGACACGGAGTAAAAGCGTTCATCCCCTACGACCTGGCACGCATACCCGACACCAAACAAAATACCTCCGAAAACATCCACTGGGCGATGAACTACGTACAAGCAATCTATGATTTCCACAGCAGCCACCCGGACAGGGAAGATAAAAAAACAAACCATTCCGGCAAAGGCGTGGACCGTTCCGGCAAGGACTTGGTACGGGCCTGTTTCCTCTCGTATGACGAGGAAGCATTGATACGCCGGGAAATTTAAAACGAATAGAAAAACATACTCAAAAGAATGCCGGACAAAATTTAAACAGGCACTCAAAAAACAACAAATATCATGAACATGAACAATCCTTTAGAAAACTTGCGGCAGCTGACCGAAGCTGTCCGCATGGCAGGCGCAGACATTGCCCCTACCTATATTGAATATGTACAACTGGCTTTCGCCATCGCAAACGATTGCGGAGAAGCGGGACGCAATGATTTCCTCTCCCTCTGCTCCCTTTCCTCTAAATACGACGAAAAAAATGCACAAGCACTGTTCTCGAACGCGCTTCATGCCGATAAAGAAGATATACATCTGGGAACCGTATTCCATCTGGCCGGACAATGCGGAGTGAAGATTTCCGGCAGCGCCGGCTTCCACAAGGCAGGGACAATGGGGACAGCAGGGACAACCCCGGATTTTCCACACACGTGCGCGCGATATAATAAGGTGGAAAATGACGTTTCCGATGATACCGACGAGGAGGAACAGCTCACCGAAGGCTCCGAGCCTTATTCCCCCCTGCCTACCTTTCCACAGGACTATGTGTGGCCGGAGCTGCTGGAGAAAATCATCTCCTTCGGTAAAAAGCCCGAACAGCGTGATGTGTTGCTCCTGGGAGCGTTTACCGTACTGGGTGCCTCCCTCTCCCACGTAGTGCGGTGCCAGTACGGCCGGAAGTGGCAGGCCCCCTGTATGCAGACTTTCATCGTGGCCCCGTCCGCCGCAGGAAAAAGTGCATTGACGTGGGTGCGGCTCCTCATCGAACCTATACACGACAAGATACGCAATGAGGTGAAAGAGGCGATGAAAACTTACCGCCGGGAAAAGGCGGCCTACGATTCTCTGGGCAAGGAACGGAGAAATCAGGAAGCTCCCGTATTGCCTCCCAACCGGATGTTCCTCATACCGGGAAACAACACCGGAACAGGCATCCTGCAAAATATCATGGATTCCAACGGAACGGGCCTCATCTGCGAAAGTGAGGCGGACACCGTATCCACCGCCATAGGAACCGAATACGGAAACTGGAGCGACACGCTGCGCAAGGCGTTCGACCACGACCGCCTGTCCTACAACCGGCGTACCGACCGCGAATATCAGGAGGTGAGCAGAAGCTACCTCTCCGTGTTGCTCTCGGGTACGCCCGCACAAGTAAAGCCCCTGATCCCCACGGCGGAGAACGGTCTGTTCTCCCGCCAGAACTTTTATTATATGCCACGCATCACCCAATGGGCGGACCAGTTTGGCGAGGATGAGGTGGATGTGGACGAGGAATTCCGCCTGATGGGCAACGAATGGAAAAACACGCTGGACGAGCTGACGCTTCGGGGATTGTTTACCCTGAAGCTGACCCATGCCCAGCATAAACAGTTCAACTTCCTGTTCGACAAACTGTTCCATCGTTCCGGCAAGATCAACGGAGACGAGATGGGCAGTTCCGTCATCCGTCTTGCCGTCAATGCGTGCCGCATGATGTCGATAGTCGCCATCCTGCGAAGCCTGGAAGATTCTTCTCTGGTGAAACCTGACGCGCATATTTCTTCCGATAATCTGAAGGACCGTATCATCCCACGCTGGAACATGGTGATTACAGACGATGACTTTCATGCCGTGCTTGCCTTGGTGGAGCCGCTTTATCTGCACGCCACCCATGTTCTTTCGTTTCTGTCCTCCTCCGTTATCAAGCGCCGGAGCACGGCGGACAAGAATATGCTCTTTGCCGAAATGGAGGACGAGTTTACCCGCCGGCTGCTGCTGGAAAAAGCGCACGACAGGAGGATACCTGAATCCACCGCGCTTACCTGGCTCAAACGGCTCACCAAACAGGGGGCGCTGGTAAGTGTGGACGGCAAGGGGACGTATCACAAGAATTGACCCGGCTTTCTATATGTACACGTATGTGTGTGAGGAAAAAAGGGGGTGTCCCCACTGTCCCTGTGTCCCCGTCGCTGCTCCGTGCGGCTGTTGTTCCCGGATAGCAAAAATCGTTTATGGCAGTTTATTTGGATTGTTCAGAAAACTCCGGATAAACTTTATTATCATCTATCAAACTCACGTTAAATAAGAAACCATTCATGAATAAGACCGAAACAGCCCTTCTCTATTTTCCGGACAGTACGCCGAAAGTAGCCGTGCGTCATCTGATGCGCTGGATCGCCCAGTGCGCACCGTTACTCCACGCCCTGGAAGCCACGGGATACCATCCCTGCCAGAAATCCTTCACCTGCCGCCAGTTGCAACTCGTCTACCTCCACCTGGGAGAACCGTGATTCCCCCTAAAATCTGCCACAGACTGTCCGAGAATTCTTCCTCTCTCTCTGAGACGTGGATTACGCGGAAAGAATAAAGAGGGAACCGTGAAATCCGCGCCTGAAGTCACCACATGACGCAAGCGCTGACCGAGTTCCCGGACAGTCTCCCCAAAGGGTCAAAAGGGGTCGGAAGGGGTCACGCCGCACGGACGTGAGGTTATCTTTGCAGTGTCAGAAGGAAGAAGCCGCAACCCGGCACAAGATTACAAAAATCCTGGTACAAGATTCCGCGGATCTTGCCCCAAGTTTCACCGGATGCCGCAGCAGTGTGCGCCTTGCTCCTACCTGACACTTTTCCGATAATAATAACCCTTTAAAAACAAAAACGATGATCAACTACAGTATCTCACTCCGTGCCAATCCCAGTGACCAGGATGCTCCCAAGAAGGCTTATGCCAACGCCCAGTACTCAGAAATCATGACACTGGACAAGTTTGCCGAGCATATCTCGACCCACGGCTCCAAATACAACCGTGCCGACATCCAGGCGGTCCTGATCCAAGCGGTGGACTGTATGCGGGAGCAGCTTCTGGCAGGACAACGCATCCAGATGGGCGATCTGGGCACTTTCTCCATTCATATCAACAGCATGGGAGCCGAATCACTGGAAACATACAATCCCGCCATCCATGTGGAAGACCTGAACGTGCGCTGGAAAGCCGGAACCCGTTTCCTCAGCTTGCTGAAAGACAGCGTATTCAACCTGGTCCCTACCCGAAAGGCCGCCAAGCTGGTGGTTAAAGCCCTGAAAGCGGGGAAAAACACTGTGGACTTGACGGGAGAGGCTTCCGGACCAAATGACAAGACGGAAGAAAACGCCTGAACTTTCCGGACTTCTGAAGTCTGATAGTATTTTGTCTTTTTGAGATGAACCTGTTGTTCTGAAATAGACCTGTATTTCTGTAAAGATCTGTCTTTCTGAAATGAAACTGTTATTCTGAAGTAGACCTGTATTTCCGTAAAGACTTGTCTTTCTGAAATGAAACTGTTGTTCTGAACAAAGTGAAGAATCTGAATGCAATCATTTTTATGCCCACAGATTCCTCGTCTTTGTCCGGAATGACAGAAAAAACAAATCCTTTAAAACAAATATTCCTATGAACAATTCAAAGAAAATCACCTGGAAGCAAATTCTGCACGCCATTATCCAAGCTGCCATAGCAGCGCTCACCGCCTTGGGCGTAACCAGTTGCACCACTCTCTTTTAAAAAGCCCCTGACCCATCGCATGACACTTTTTAATTCTTAATTCCCTATTTCAATTCAACCATGATTCAAGAAACTTTCCCTATGATAATCGGTGAGGAAGAGATTCCGAACGAACGTGCTCTCCTCACTCAGGAGGACGGCCCGATGATGGCATCCTCCGCTTCCGTGAAATATATCGTCATTCATTGCAGCGCCACACGCTCCACCCGGGATTACACCGCCGAGCAACTGCTCCGTGACCACAAAACGCGAGGTTTCCGCACGGTGGGGTATCATTTTTATATCCGTCGTGACGGAAGTGTGACCCAGCACCGCAAGCTTCTGGAAGTGGGTGCACACTGCCGCCCCTGGAACCGTTGCAGCATAGGTATCTGTTATGAGGGCGGTCTGGATGCGGACGGACGTCCGGCAGATACCCGGACACCGGAACAGACGGAACAATTTATTTTGTTGCTGATGCGGATGGTGAAAATCTTTCCCGGTGTCCGGATAAGGGGACACAGGGATATGCCGGGAAGTATCCCGAAGGCTTGTCCGTGTTTCGATGCGGAGGGGGTATTCGGGTACTTGGAGAAATAATAAAGAAAGTGGCAATCACCATGCAGTTTCTTCTTTGGGGGAAACTGCATGGAGAATGCCCTTACGTATGATTTGTTTTTCTTTGTAGAAAGGTTTTACAATAATAAATTTACTCAATCTACAGACTACCATACTAATCGTATACGATAGCCCTATAGAGAACCGACATTGACATCATTCTAATTTACCCTACCCACCATTCATCTTTCTACAAAACAGAAGCAAATCACCTAGCAGTACAATCAATCGTGCACACCGTTACAGCTTATCAATTTCTTCCGCTGAAAGTCCGGCAACCCGGACAATATCCGCTATGGAAAAACCGTTCTCTTTCAGTTTACGGGCGATCTCCAAACGTCCCTTCAAACGTCCTTCCGTCTCTCCTTCCGCTTTTCCTATTGCTTTTCCTTCCGCGACAGCCTGTTCACGGATATCATTTTCCACAATACGGCTCACGTTATAACGGTCCACCGCCTTATCATAAGCGATACGGTCACCCTCAGACAGGTGAGCCTTGGCGGCAAGGCGGTCAAGATGGCTGAAAACCTGTTCTTTCAGCGCATCGGGCATTCTGTTCCAGTTGTTCATATTCTTCAGTGCATACATTAGTTTATCGGATAAAGTAGAACATTCGTCCAGTTCCTTCGTAAAATAAGGAAACTGGAGATAAATCTGACGGAAATTCCGGTTCACCACACGACCGCTGTCCCGGTCGGAAACCACCGTGTCGGTACGGAACTTGCTTTCCAGACCATCCTCCTTGAAATTCATCAGGAAAACGCCGTACACAGCAGGAAGCCTGTAACGGAGACCGTAAGAAGCCTCTTCTTCCCTGAGCAGGCCGCAATCCCCCTCCAACGGAGTGTCGGGAACACATACCTCTTTAGAGGACGGATTCTCCATCTGGCGGCTCACCGCACGGCACACATAATAGAGCGTACGGTCCAGGAAATGGCTATGCCAACGATTCTGCATCTCCACTATGATGTACTCGCTCGTAGAGGTACGGCAGTAAAGGTCATAGATGATACCCTTGTCGTGAATATTCTCCGAACGGTCCTCCTTGTCCAGAAACGTCAGGTCTTCAATGTGATGCTCACCGGACAGCAATTCGTTAAGCAGGATTATCAGCAGGGCCTTGCTGGCAGGCTGGCCGAAGATGATCTTGAAGCCGAGATCCGTGAAAGGGTTTACAAAGCGGGATGACATAATAAAGATGATTTTATGGTTTCTGACCGCAAAGAAACGAATTCTATCTGGAAATTCCTATGAATGAGCGCTTTTTATTATTTTAAATGGATTTTGAATACTAAGCCACCGGAAAAGTATTTGCAACGGTTCAGTTCTACTATGGCGTTGATGTAGTCTTTCCAGAAGCTGTACTCAAAGCCGCAATTTATCGATTTGCTATCGTATTCTGCCATCAGATTCAAGTTATTTACCGCTTTGTTGATAAAAGAAGTTTGAGGCAGAGAAAAACGGAAATTAGCACCGATGGCGGGACCATTTAACGGGTAATCCTTCCGCCTGTTATAAACATATGCCAGATGCAAGCCCCACTCTCCCACCTCCTTCATAGAAAGATGCTTGGTAACAACCAGATAATAGCGACTGTAAAAACCATTTGCCGTAGCCGAACTCATCTCAATCTTGCTACCCTCCGTCCATGAATTATTAAGAGCGTCATTCGCACCCAGTACAATTTGCGGAGTCCACGGTTTCCACCAGCCTTCCTTCCACAGCCGTAAACGTACCGCAAAGTTACGGTCCTGGTTAACAAACTTCCCATACGTGGAAGGAACCCAAAAACCCGGACCGTATGCAGGATCAACCTCCATAGCCTTGTGCAATGTACAAATATAGGATACTTCCAGCCAGGGGAAAATAGTGATGTCAAAATAATAATTGAAAGTATTGTAGGTCCAACGGGCAGGAGTGGCATGTTTCTCCAGAAAGCCACCGCCAAACATGAACGTCTTGTCACGCTGCATATCGGCAGTAGGCATATTCAACAGTCCTGTAGTCCCGTAGGTGAACTGGGCGTGTACCGCACCGATCATTACAAAGAACAAAAGAAAAAGTATCAGCCTCCTCATTGCAGATACAGGTTACCATTATCCTTGTACCAGTCCGCCAGCGCCTCTTCAAAGGTATAGTGGAAACGGTAGCCCGAAGCGGACAGTTTTTTTCCGCAGATATTCGTAGAGATCTGCAACTTTCTCACTCGTGCCGGACAGATGCCCATCGGAGAGCCTAGCGCTCCGGCTATACCAGCAGCAGTCATGATCAGCCATCCCGGCATGAAAGGAACTTTTACCTTCATATTTGTCACTCTTTTCATGGATTCTACGATGTGCTCTATCGTATAGGCAGGCTCGTAGCAGCAATTATACAGTTCCACCCCACTATCGTGATATTCCAATCTGTAAAGCATGAACCGCACCAGTTCCTTCACATAGATACAGGCCTTGATGGTATCCTTGCGTCCCGGGTACATAAACTTATGCCCCCGAATGCCCCAATACAGACGCGTAAAGTTTCCATTCTCTCCCCGTCCGAACACCACACCGGGTCGGACAATGGTAAGCTGGCGGCCTTCACCTCCTGCCTGCCAAGTCTGATGAATCTTTTCCGCAACCAGCTTGGATATGCCGTATGGGGTGTTGGGCATAGGCAGCGTGGTTTCCTCCTTCAGTTCCTCGGCAGCACCGTAAGGGGCTATGGAACTGGTGAAAACTATTTTCCGGATACCATGCCGTTCAGCAAAGGCACATACGTTCTCCGCACCACGGATATTTGTTTCAAAATATGCAGGATCGGGATGACCGGGAGTGCGATGAACGGCGGCGAAGTTAAAGATCACATCATCGGGAGTGATATCTACTTTTTCCAACTCTATCGGCTGGCGTACATCACAATAGATGAATGTGGCTGCATGTTCCTCCCCTTTTCTTAAAGCTGGTTTATAATTTTTTACTGTCGGTAATGGAGTGCCCGGCTCTATAATATCCAAGTTGTAAATTTTTGCTTCGGGATACACTTCGTGCAAAAGACTGGCGAGGTGGGTACCGATGAAACCGGTACCACCTGTAATAAAGTAATTCATTATAGAAAATATTATTTTTTATATCTTAATTCTTCCAATAACTTTCTGTTCCAAGCAGAACGTTCTTTATCAACTATCCATCCCCACTTATTGAAATACTTAATCATATTAACCATATGAATCTTCAACATTTTCTTACTTTTATAAGATGCTGCCCGATGAGCATGTACAATGGTCACACTAGGAACAAACATAGTTCGATACCATCTGTGCATTCTCCTAGTTATATCAATATCTTCAGGATACATGAAGAACCTTTCATCAAACAATCCTACTTTTTTAAAACATTCCAAACGAAAAAACATGAAACTACCTTGATGATAGGGCACATTCATTTCTTTCTTATGGTCATCGAATTTTAGTTGATAACGTATATTCATATTCTCCACCATTCTCTTAGGTAGGAAACGTCGGAAAATCAGATTGGCAGGTGTGGGAAGAAGACGACAGGTATATTGCTGCTCTCCATCAGGGTATACTACATTGGGCTGTACCTGTGCTACATCCGTATGTGCATCCATATATGCTGCCAAAAATTCCAAAACCGAAGGTTCAAAATATACATCCGAATTAAGAATCAAATGGTATTTCCCACCCGAGTTGAGTACCTGTCTCAATGCTTGATTATGCCCTGCCCCATAGCCTACATTTTCACTGCCAATATATACCACATTGGGGTATTGCTGACAGAAATCTGCAATATACCGCTCGTTGGAATTATCGACAATATAAATTTGGGAAACAAGAGAAGAGATTAGTGACTGCAAGCATTTGGACAGTTCTTCTAGATTCGTCTTGTAGGTGACGATAGAAACTGTTATCATTGTATTATATGCAATTATAAATAAGCAATAAAGACCTCCTGCACTAGCCGATATACGCTAAGCGCGAGATGTAATATTCACATAGTATTATAATATTTTTCTCATTGAATAAGAACCAATTCTAAACAGAAAGAAATATATCGGTAAGATTACATAATATAAATGTACCTGATTCAAAAAAGCCAATACACCTACCCCAACTATTAAAAGCAAATAAAACTTTAATCTAAAGAGCTCTCTCTTATTATAACTCCCAACAAAGAATAAAGCCCATTTTTCACATCTCCCTCGTTTCTCTTTAGCACATATTTGAATAAAAGTCGGAATAGGATAAGATATAATTATCAAAAGTAATAAATAACAGTTCCAACTAAAATGAGTATATAAGAGAAAAGGAACACCATATCTATAGATCATTAAAAAAAGAACCAAATACTGATTAAGTCTGTTTCTCATACTATTATATAAAAGATATAATGGAATGATCCCCCACAATACAGGTAATAAAATGCAACTAGGAATGCCTTGCTGAATATAATACATTGAAAAAAGAATACCTAATACGCCTCTTGTCATATATATATTCCACTTATTTCGCTCATATATTTTCAATTCATCTTCAGATAACCGCAAAGTTGGATTCTCCTCTTTTTTTATTGTTTCACAATCATTTTGAATATACCCGATTTCATAAAAACAATATACACAGACAACTGACAAAAGCATTTGAGAAATAGATATCGGTTCAATATTTGCCAACAAGAATGACAATAATACGGGAAACAGATATTCAGCAAGCCAAAAAAATATTCCCAGTTTTGTCCTTTTTAAGAAACGTGTTCTTATAGCATACAATACAGGTACATAAAACATCAGTACTCCAGCATAGATACTTCCCATTTCTTTTGCGCTATTAACTTTATCCATCGTTTTCGAGTTTTAGGATAACAGACAATATTCTTTATCTCAGAATATTCCAATAGATCGGCATCAGTCAAGTCATCCGTAAAAAAACTTTTTATCTGGTGTAAAATTCCTTTTTCATTTAGAAATATGCATTTGTTTCCTAATAAATCTTTCACCATTTTGCCAGTACAAGCACCGTCTTTATATTCCAATGCAGTACTATAATATTGTTCACAATGCAATGAATCGGCAACAGCTTCTGCTACTACATCAATAGTAGCAGATACTAGTAGCACTTTCGATTTATCTATTGATATAAGATGTTCAATCGTATTATAAATTTCAATATTACGCACTTGAGAAAGATAGACTTCAGTAAATAACTTTGCTTGTTTACTAAGTTCACTATAAGAAATTCCTTTCAAAAATCTAAGGGCCAAAGTTCTTGTCATATCATAATGAAACAAATACTTCAGAATCCGATTCATAACCTTCCAAAAAAAGGTTTTATAGATGATCCTATAAAATCTAAAGGCCTTATTATCTTTCAAATAAAATTCTAAGAAATCAAATGTTGTATTGGAATGATAAATTGTTCCACAAATATCAAATAAATATAGACATTTCATTTATTACAAAAATAAGTGATAATACTATTTCTCCCATTATTTACAGCAAACGCATTTCATATTTCACTGTTGTCGAAATCATATACACAATTTTTCAAGTCACATTTTATTATTTCTACCACAAAAAAGGTCTAATAACCTATAGAAAAAATGAAACAATAAATAGAAATATCCATAATTTTTTATTATCACTAAATACCATTCATGCCTATTTTTCGTTTTTGTTGATATGCCATTCCATAAATGATTAGCGATATATGGAAAAGTATATGTCTTAATAACATATTTACACTTATATAGTCTTTTATTCAAGTCCGCATCAGCAAAAACTCGATATGTAATATCATAATGATCAATATTACGACGATAAAATGTTCCTTGATGATGTAAAGTATTTTTAAATTTAATTTTCCAATTTATACATGGATAAAAAAATTTATCAGAATTCATAATAACTGGAAAAGATAGTGCTGCCACATTTTCATTATATCTTTCTTTATACAATTCATCTAAAGGTAAATTCAACAAAAAGTCTCCAGCATTAACATGTAAGATAAAATCACCTCTAGAAAACTTTACACCTTTATTTATCGCATCATAAATTCCTTTATCTGTTTCACTAAGAAAAAAAGAAAAATACGATCTATATTTTTCTATAATAGACAATGTATCATCAGTAGAAGCACCATCTATAAGAACATATTCTACTTCCTTACTTAAAAAAGGAATAACTGACTTAATAGTTTGTTCAATAGTTATATCATTAAAAACAACAGTCAATATTGTCAGAAGAGGTTTCATATTCTTTTAAATTTATAAAGTGAGATCTTGAATAAAAGATACCAAAGCACTAAGTATAAAATCATCTTATTTCCTGACATTCCAGCATAAGGAAAAAAACAAAACCCACGACTTACTACATTGATAAGGAATATCAAAAGAAGTAATTTATGTAAAGGCACAGTATTACCACTATATGAATTAATAATTTTATTACTCCAATAAGCAAATATTAAAAATAATAACAGTGTAATTATCAAACCATAATCTGATATGAAATTGCCAATAAATGTATAAAATATATTTTGTGGAATCCCTGTTTTACCAGCCCAAAACTCACGCCTTTCATAATTTTCTTCAAAAGTATCTAGACCTAATACGGTCTTAAAATATGGAGAAGTATAGTCTCCTTCAGTAGAGCAATTTGAATTCAATATATATTCATTAAAATTCAAAGTACCTTCTCCCGCATACCAAGTTATAAAATCTACAAAAGAAAAATCTAGATTAACATTAACAGTCAAACGACTAATTGTTATATATAAAAATAAACAAGTTGCAACTAATAAAATTGTTACTACTATTTTATTGATTATTACTTTATATACACTGGAGAAACTATTTCTAAATAATAAATAGCACAAACTCATTTGTAAAATAGTATAAACCAAACTACTTCTACCTGAAACTAAAAAAGCATATAAATTATAATCTAAGATAACAAACAAAAAAGCAAAAACAGAGATCAAATTCACTTTCTCTTTTGATAAACTATAAAACAACAATAAAAAGGATACTTCATATAAAATTGGAATAAATTTAAAAAAGAACATTCCTATTTGAGAATACTGAAATATCAAAGAAGGTTCACCCGTTTGACGTTCATCGTGTAAATCTGATAAATAAGATGCCAAATCTGCATCTTTTCCTACTCCATGCATTAAAGCATATACATTCTCAATAAAAGGAATAATGCAAACCAAAATAGAAAAGTATCCTATATACAATATTAATCTTTCATTTCCTAAACAAAAAAAACGATGATCGTGATTTTTAAATTTAGCAATAGGATACATAAATATTACCAAATATAACCACAACACAAGAAAAGGCAAAATTGTCAGATTACTATAATCTCTTATTCCAGAATAAAAATGATGTATCCCCATCATAGAAGATACCAACCATATTCCCCATATAGCAGCTAACACATTAATACTAAAATTTTGTTTCTTGACATAATACACTAAAGAGAATAAATACAATAGCACATTTATCACTAATGCCCATATTTGCCCCATATTCTGTCCTAAGTTATTAATCCTTTCAAGTCAGTTTAATAATATCTCTCCTTTTTACTATAAGAACACAAAGAAAAGAAATCATTTTTGATAAGATTTTGGATATATTGATTGGCCAAATATACTTTTCCAATCCTATCTTCCAATCTATTTTATCTCTAAAAGCTGGATGTTTCTTTATTAAAGAATCAATCCCATAATATTTTGCTAACATCTGCTTTTTTTTATCTATCTCATATAAATAAGGCAAATACAACTCTTTAATTAACTTCCTCTGAACAAATCGATATTTACTAAAAACATTTATATTAACCTTATACCTTGATATATATTGAATATTTTCATAATGAAAAAATACGATATTAAATTCTTTCTTGCTAAATTTATCTATCAATGTAATAAGATTACCATTCTTTCTTACCCATCTATAATTGCCAACATTCCATGGAGCAACTCCTCCACCTAAATGTTGTACTTCACACACGCAATCATAAAGATTCATCCAATCATCTTGATATTTCTGATCTCCCCATAATTTTCCATTCCGTTTTGCCGAACAGTCCTGTAAACATTGTTTTCGCCAATTTACAAGTACATCTATTCCTTTTTTATCATTTAGAAATGTATCAAACTCAACACAATATTTCCCTACAATATTTTCTAAATCTTTTTGTAAAGGATGAAAACGGTGAGATATTATCTGAACAGAAGCCCCTTGTTTATTCATTTCATCAATCAATATCTTTGGATCTTGATAAAAATACATATCAGCATCTATATAAGTACAAATTCTTTCTTTGTATGTCAATAATATATATAATATCAAGCTGGAAGAACATGTCCAACAATATTCACCACGAGTTCTTTTAGACTTTGCAATTAACAATTCATCATCTTCTATTTCTTCTAATTTTATTAGTCTAACATTCTTCAATGATAAATCAGTTAAAACATCATAACATTTATCATCCATACATAGAATATATAAAATAAACTTACATGAAGAATTCACTAATGAATCATACATCACCAATCCCTTATCCAAATAATTACTATCAAAAAGAGTACAGTATACCATATCATTATTATTTATTATAATAAAGTCCGAATATAATTTTAATTCTTTCTACATTTCTGAAATATGTAAATATCTAATCTTAATATTGTCCAGATTCTCTTATAAACATTCTATTAACTAGATAAAAATCATCTAACTATCAGTCATCTATGAAAATAACATTCATCTTTTTAAGAAAGATCTACTTTACATATTAAATAGCTTTCATTATACAGACTTTCTAAATTATAAAACTTACTATATGATCAGATAAGTTTATCTAAACTTACAAACATACAGGAATTTACCTCTGTAAATATTATATTTCCCTAATGTTTCTATATCACACTGTGTCTACATGATCTACGCTGAATCACAGTTTTATCAGTTAACAGAGAATAATACTATTTTATTACATCCTTTCAGTTAAACAAAAGTAAATTGACATTACAATCTCCCTATAATTATAAATGAATCGTAGAAAATTTTATTTATTCTTTATAACAGAATATCCAAATGAACTCAATACAAACTTTTAATTTAGTTCTATTACATGCAAACAAATTTCACAACCATTGATTTCATTAATCTACCTGTTTTCCATTAAAGCAGCAAAGATCGTTCTTGTTAAACATCAAAATTAATGCTTATGATTATTTTATTATTTAAATGAATTTAGCACATCAACCACAATCTCAGCCTCTGGTCTTGTCAATACCTGATTCATCGGAATAGAAAGTTCCTGCTGATGAATCATTTCTGTAATAGGATAAGTTCGGCTATTCCATGCTTTATAACATTCCTGTTTGTGTGGAGGTATTGGATAATGAATAAGAGTTTGTACTCCATTTTTTTTCAGATATTCTTGCAATTCATTACGACGCTCACAAAAAACAGGGAACTGATGGTAAACATTGTATTCATCCTTAATTCTTGTCGGTAAAATTAAAAGTCGATTATTGATATGGGTATAATAATAATCTGCTAGTTTTTGACGTTGTGCATTATCTTCATCCAAATATTTCAGTTTCACGTTAAGCACAGCAGCATCTATTTCAGCCATACGGCTGTTTATTCCTACATATTTAAATACATATTTTTTATGACTTCCATAATTTGCCAATGCACGAATAATTTCGGCTAACTTTGAATCATTTGTAGTAACTGCACCTGCATCGCCCAATGCACCTAAATTTTTACCTGGATAAAAACTATGTGCTGCCGCATCACCCAATGCACCAGTTCTAACTCCATGCCATGCACAACCGTGACTTTGTGCACAATCTTCTATTAACTTCAAATCATACTTTTTGCAGATCTGTCCTAATTTATTGTTATAAGCAATACGACCATATAAATGGACGATCATCACACCTTTAGTCTTAAAAGTAATATGTTTCTCAATAGCATCTATATTTATTTCTAAATGATCCCATGTAGGCTCTACAAGCACAGGTATAAGATTATTGTCAGTAATAGCAAGAATTGTAGCAATATACGTATTAGCAGGCACGATAATTTCATCTCCATCCTGCATTACTCCCATTTCCTTATAACCACGTAATATAAGTTTCAATGCATCCAGGCCATTCGCTACAGTCACACAAGACTCTGTACCAATATATTTCGCATAGTTAGTCTCAAACTGTTTGTTCTCATTTCCTTGTAGAAACCAACCAGATTCAATAACCCTATTTACGGCAGCTTTAATTTCATCACCATGTCGCATAGTGATTGCTTGTAAATCTAAAAACTTTATCATATAATTATTTATTATTCAATAGATTCTCAATCGTTCCTATAGATCTATTATTTCTTTGTCTTTCAACATATTTCAAAAACTCATCATAATTACGAATATAATCTTCTTCTGAATAGCCATGACTAGCCAATACTAAACAGATACTGCCCGATGAGAAGCCTTGCTCCGATGCCCATATTCCTGGTGGTACATGTAATCCCCAAAATGGACGATTGAGTAATACCGTACGTTTATTCGTTCCATCATCCAACACAACCTCAAATGAGCCAGATGCCGCTATTATAAGCTGATGGCACTCTTTATGTGCATGAGCACCCCGATCTTCACCACTTGGAATATCATAACTATAAAAGACCCTGTTTATAGGAAACGGAACGTGAACATTCCCATATATAAAGGTTAAATTACCTTCTGGATCATGTGATTTATTAAGTTCGTATAACGAACAATCAAATACACTTTTTACTTTTGCTTTGCTATCCATTTCTTAAAATCTTGATAATCCATTATGTAGTCATTGACATCATAATCAGTAGATGAAAGAACAAGAGCCAATGAATTAGTTGAAAAATTAGTCATCTTACGCCATATTCCTTTAGCTACGTATAATCCTTTATAAGACCTATTTAAAGGGTAGACTAATTTATTTATACTATCATCTAACACCACATCAAAAGAACCTGACAGAGCCACGATAAATTCCTGATTTTCCTTATATGCATGTTCTCCACGCTCCATACCACCTGGTACGTCATATATCCAGTATACTCGTTTTATTTCAAATGGTACCTGTTTTAATTGTTCAATAATTGATAAATTACCCCGTGGGTCTACAATCTTTGGCAATTCAATAATTTTACAGTCTACTACATTCATTGTTATGATAATTTTTATTTTATCTCGTTTTCCTGTTATAAATCATTATTTTTTATGTTCTTCAATGGAGCAAACTAAGACAAAGCTAACATTTCGTATCATACTCACCATCTTTTTCCAATAACTCTCATACATTTTTTTGCTTACAATCACTTATTGTTGACCTTGGAAAAGCATCAATCCAAGAATATTCACTGGCATTATATATATTCACATGAGCGTATTTTGAATATTCTAGCAAAGTCCAATAACTACCCAATGCTTTTGCAACCATTGATAATTCTAAATGCAACTTAGAGGGAAGAGTTTCTTCTGAATCTAAATATAATGGTAATTTCCTTTTCCCATAGAAATGAGTATCTATACTATAAAGAACATTTGTTTTTTGGTCTAATTCATAATTTTCATGCCAAGAAGTATCAGCTCCCAAAAGATATATCTTACTATATCTTAACTTAATTCCTAAATGAACTGCTGTGTTCAAAACCGTTTGTGACAATGGAGACAATAAATTATAATCCCATAATTTATACTTAAATGTACCATCAGGAATTACATCTGATACTCCATAATTATTATAATAATAAAAACATATATTAGGATTCATTCCTATTTCTTTGATAAATTCACTCTTTTCTGCAACTATAGGTATGTAAAAATTCATTCTCCACGTCACTTTCTTTTTTATAACTTGACTCAATGGTACTATTTCTTTTTTTATAGAATCAGGTATTTTATTAAAATCAAGAAAAAAAGCAGGATCTGCAAGAATATACCATGAAGGTTTTATGTGAAAAAAATAATCTGTATTACCAAATTTATTCACGACAGCACATTCTTTGTTTTTTAATATATCAAGATCTCTGTCAAGAGTATTTTTCAAAGACGGACCATTACCTAATATATATATATCATCCTTATGTTCAAAGCTACCCAATCTTTTGTTTAAATAACCTAGTTTTAATTTTCCATATACTCCTTTTACGAGTTCTAGTAGTAAAATAACGATATTAGGAAGTAACAAATTAGCTAAAGCTTTCATCTGTCAAATTATTAATTATTACCCACTATTTTTTATACCACTTGTATAATTTCTTCAATAAACTCTCTTACACATCCATCACCTCCCTTCCTGTTTGTCACATAAATGTTGGGAATATTTTTGATTCTTACATCAGCATCTGAAGGGCAAGCTCTTACTCCCACCTCACTTAATAAATTATAACAATTTATATCATCTCCTATATAGGCTACATCACTTAACGAAATTTTCATCCGTTTACAAATATCCATAGCAACCTCCAACTTTCCCTCTTTGTATTTTCCTTGACATATAAAATCTACCTTTAGTTTTTTTGCACGATTCTCCACTATTTTCGTGTTTTCAGAAGTAATAATTCCTATCTTTATCCCTTTCTCTCGTAATAACTGAAATCCCATTCCATCACGAGTATTAAACTTCTTAAGTTCATCATTATGTTCACTATAATACATTCCACCATCAGTTAATGTACCATCCACATCACACAAAAAAAGTTTTATTGGAACTATTTTTTTCTTTTTCTTTAAAACATACTTAAACATTAAAGTTTCAAGAATTGCCCAATCATCTGGTTCGTCAATTTCAAACCCTGTATATTCAGGCATTTCATAAATACCAATTTTTCCACTTAAACGATTTCCTGATTTTAAAATATTCTCTACTTTACTAATATAAAAAGCCCCATTTTCCATCAAGATACCTGAAAAATCCTGCCGACGAGGACGTTTTTTAAAATCATAATTTCTACTTGTTCCATCCTCATTCCAAAAAAAACGATAATTACGAACACATGTTAAAATACTATCATATTTTCCATTATTATAAAGAAATAAAGCTTCATCAAAATGGATTGTCTCAGTCAAAGGTGATGTTGCTTGTACTAAAATAAATGTAGTATCATTGGATAATTGTGCAAAATTAATATATTCAAGCATTACACTTTCCGTAGTTGCACGATCATTAGCATTCTCTGCTAATCGATGATAAATTTTTGTCTTAGTATACGGTTTGCTCAAAACAATATTCGCAATTTGGTTTGAATCTGTAGCTACTATTATTTCATCAACATATTTACATCTTTCTAATGCCTCAATACTCCAGCAAACTAGAGGATTACCACAAAACAATTTTATATTTTTAAGAGGTATTGACTTACTTCCTCCTCTCACTGGTATAAATGCAATTGTTTTCATTGCCACTTTACTTGATTACTTTTTAGTTTATTACGTTGTTCCTTCTCAATATCAAGAATATCTTCCTTTTTATAAGTTAAGGCTTTTGCAACTGCACGACAATCGCGCACTAACTTACGTACTCCATCCGGTTCTAAGGAAGCTGCATGATCTGTACCTTTCCAAGTACGGTCAAGTGTATAATGACGTTCAATCCACTCAGCACCTAAAGCAACAGCAGCAGAATCTACCGCTATACCCAAATGATGTCCTGAAAATCCGATTGCCTTAACACGATCAGCATAAAGCGTACGAAGACGAGCAAGCTCTAGTAAACAAATATCCTCAAAAGGCACAGGATAACCAGAAGTACAATCATAAATAACTAAATCTTGATTCCGTCCCTTAGATTCAAAAAAATTAATTATTTGCTCTTCTTCCTCACGAGCCGTCATACCCAAAGAAATATGAATTTCTCCTCCAAAATTATCACATAAATATTCCAATAAAGGCTTATTAAGATTACAAGCAGAAGGGACCTTTATTAAATTAGGATGTAATGTTACTATCTCCTTTGCGGAAGTAACATCCCAAACAGAAGTGGAATATTCTATACCAAACTCATTACACCACTCCTGTAATTGTCGATGTTGACCTAAAGAAAATTCTAAAAATTCACGATGTTCACCATAAGTACTACCATAAGAATTTTCAGGATGTGGATGAGGAGCATTATACTCTTCAAATGTTAATAATTCTTTATTACATCTTTTCTGAAATTTAACAATATCTGCTTTACAATATGTTGCAGCAGTCATTATCATCTCTTTTGCGATTGCCATATCACCTTTGTGATTACAACCAATTTCTGCAATAATTTTAGGAGAATGCATAAGTTTATTTTTTTATAATAGTTCTAATCTTAGCAATATTATCAATAGTTATTTCATTAAGATATTGTTGTTCTTTTACTAAGATAGGGAACAAAGAATCTGTTTCCATATATAACTTCTTTGCCTTTTGTAATAAAAGTTCTTCAAAATTTGGTTCTAAAACATCTACTCCCCATTCAGGATGATGTATATCATCTAAGAACCATTTCATTTTATCATGAGAAATTATTGATAATATTGGAGTATTACATCCAAACGGAATCATTTGAGCATGCCCTCTCATCCCAATAACTAAACGAGGTTTTGTATATTCACGAACAATATCCCTAACATTATGAAAATGTACTAATTCATATTTTACTCCTATAGCATCAAAATAGGGTAGAATTTGTTCATCCGAAATAACATGAGAATAATATCTAATTTTGGTATCTTTCGATAAAGCCAGTGCTACTTTTGCAATAGCTTCTAGTATTTTTTCATTATTTTTTCTTAACTCTGAGCGATCAAAAGCACAATTAAAAGCTATACAATTTTCTTTTTTATCATATTTTTCTAAATAGGGGTAAATACATGACGTAAGAGTTGTCATACAAGGTTGAAAAACTAGTTTCTTTTTCAACTCAAAATTATCTAAATAACTTTTTATACTTTCAATGCTTCCATGATTTCTCAATCCTATGAATTCAGCTTTTTCTACAAAAAGATTAATATGTTCTTTAAAAATTGGATCAAAATCCTCTTGTCCTCTAAAACGATTATAACCAACAGCAAACATTATAATCGGCTTTTTAATCCTTTTCAAATGCTCAATATCACAACTCCATTGCCACCCACTTAAATCATTGGGATTAGTATCTTTCAGAAATAATCCTCCACCACCTATTAATACAAAATCAGATCTATTATATGTTCTAAGATCTTCATCTGTTACAATTTTATGTACGTGTTTTCCATACCATTTACAAATTCCTATCTTAGCATTAAACAAATCACGTAAAATCACAGGAAGATATAGATCTCCTGTATTTCCATAATTAAAAGATGAAACATGAGTACAGACAAAATTTCCAGGTATTCGTTTCTTAAGCAATGAAGGCATATTTGAGATTCTTACAATCTGCCTATATTTATAAAATCCTAACCTAGTCAATAAAAATCTTATTAATCTTTTCATATGCACATACGTTCAACTTTTGTACTCTTCTGCCGATCCTAGTTCTCATATCTTTATCCTGTATATAAATTGCAGATTTATATACAATTTCAGATATAGATGTATCAGATAATGGTAATTCATAATGAGTTAATTTTTCATACTGTAATAATTGCTGTAAACCCAACATTTTATGTGAGTTAGAAGTAAAACAGATAATAGGTGTTCCTCCTAATGATGCCATTATACTTGGATGATAACGACCTGATATATATAAAATAGAGTTTGCTAGTATTTTCGCTCCAATAAGAACAGAAACATTAACAGGTATATATTTCACATTAGATTCCAGTGCAACTTCCTTCAAAAAAGAATCTCCCGTACAGGGTGCTATTAAATAAATTGGATACTTTAATTTTTTCAAAGCTTCTACCAATTTTATAAACGAATTCACAACTTCAATTCTATCCAATGTTGATATAAGTGAAGAACCAGAAATACAAATATATGGCATAGAAAAATCATACTGACCATATAATTTTTCCATTTCATGATTTAAGACGATATTAGAATTCTTTAATGAGACTGTAGATAATTCTTTTCCCCAAGTAAATAATGCATCTGGTACGATATCATATAATATATCTGGAGCCACACGACTTAATAGCTGTCCCGACATATTTTCTCTTAATTGTATTACAGAACAATATCTTAATATTTTTATGCATAACTCTTTCAATGCACCATTTTTTTCTCTATTATCATTACTAGGAGATTCAGAAACCATAGAATTCAGAAATAATATATCTATTTTTTTCTTATGAGCAATCTCCATTATTGTTAACAAAAATCTTAAGGTATATCTTTCATAAGAAAAAATCATGTCTCCTTCACCATTTACTACTAAACAATCAGCATTTTCAAGTTGATTATCAATAAATTCCAATAATCTATTCTTTACATTATATTTATAGTACATTTGTATATTTTTCTTATGATCATCCCCTATCCAAAATACTCGTTTTAATAATTTCAAATGAAATAAACATTTCTCTAGTAAAACAGCTTTTTTACTATCTGTTCTATTCACAAAAAAATAGATTTTAATAAAAAGGAATTTATGGTATAATACTACATTGGATAATTTTAAATCATTATAAATTATACCACAAATATTGCAATGTTGTTTTATTAGTTCTATTAATGCAATACTAGTTGCTCTAGCTCCCCAATTCCATCCTGTTCTATTATCACTTAATACACAAACATTTTTCATTTCAATTTTTCCTTTATAACACTACAAAACTTGTTTCTTTCCACCCTTGATAATCCTACCATATATATAAGAAATAAAGTTGAAATAACTTCTAATAAAATTACAAGACCTAATATATCAATTCTATCAAGTATAAATAATTTCAACACAATAAGTAAAAGTATAGAAAGAAAACTTACCTTTAAAATTGGAATTACAACTTCCTTTATGTATATTCTAATTGAATAGCCAACTAATCTAGAACCTAATATCAAACGTGCACTATAGCTCATTATGGTTATAATTATAGCAATAATAAAAACTGATACAACATCATATCCATGAATTAAAAATAAATAAGAAATAGGAACATTCAACATAGATAACCCACTAACGATTAGCTGATAATTTCTTATTATTCCTTTAGCCTGTACAGAAGTAGAAATTGGCAAGTTTAGTGTTTCTATTATGGTATCTATTAAAACTAATCTAATAAAAACAACAGTATATCCAGGAATCTCATCTAACCAAAATACTAAAATTTTATCTATTTCGCAAAAAAGAATGAGACTACAAAAAAATACTAAATAATATAAGTATCGACTAGTATTATACAATAAAAAAAATGTTCGATTATAATTACCAGAAGAATATGATTTAACCATTGAAGGTTGTAATGCCATTGAGAAGTTTACAACAAAATTATTAAGCACAGACTTTATTTGATAGGAAATAGCCCGAGAAGCATTAATCGTAACGCCAAAAAACATATTAATTAAAATATTTATACCGTTACTTTTTAAAATGGAAGATAATGCCCCTAGCATATTCCACCATGCATAAGACAACATTTCTTTTAAAGTTACCCAATCTTTTATATATTTAAACTTTGTCTCTTTAAACTTCAATCTACAATAGATTACGTTAATTATTTGTACCAAAAACACACTAAAACATATAAGAATTGAATACAATATCAAAGAATCTGAAAAATCAAAATATTGAAGTATACATATTACAAACAATTTTAAAAACACATCAAGAATACCTATATAAGCGAATATATTCATATGTTCATGCGCAATTATAGCCGCATTAAATGGAGTAGCTACAATTGTCATTATAAAAGAAAGTATAGAAAACTGATATACAACATTTGCCGCAACTAATCTAGCTTCAGGTATAGACATTTTTGTATTTAGGAACCACAGTCCTATTGTTTCTGCCATAAAAACAATCAATATTAATATACCTATATAAGCTTGCAATGACACTGAAAAGATTTTATTTAACTCTTCACCATCATCACGTACCATATAAAAAGATAAATATCGTTGAGTTGCTGATGACATTGTTCCATTTAAAAAACCAAACATTGTTACAATTCCACCCACTACATTATATATACCATAATCTTGTACACCTAATACTTTTAGTACGACACGAACAGTATAAAGAGACACAAGCATCGTCAATATCTGACGAAAATACAGGAATAGCGTATTTTTAGCTATACGCTTATTTTCTTCTGATTGAAAAGAGCTCATTTAGTAAGTACTCAATTTAGAGTATACTCTTTGTATAGACACTTTTGTGAGTGCCTATATATTGAGTTGTTAAAAATTTAACTTGTTCGTTAACTATTGACATATTGCCCATCCCATTTTATCTGGACACAGACTGAAAAAATATCTGCAATCATTAAACATCTTAGTAAAGAACTTTCTTAAAAATTTCCAAACAGATCGTTCCAGCATCTTCACCGTACTGATGATGCTGTGGTAGACAGCCGCCATCTCCTCTCCTTCGTCAGTAACGAAAGGAAGCATCACGTTACGCTGGTAGTCAAAGGGCAAATCGCACGTTCCACCAATTTGTGTCTATAGAAAGATTGCAATCCTTAAGAAAGTCCCAAAATCTGTCGAGATAATTCAAGACAGTCCGCAAATAAGAAGTGAACCTTGATGAAATCTTTATCATTCTCTATATTTTAAGAGATTGTCTGAGGATTATCATTATTTCCTTTGTTCAAGACCCTGACGACATTTCCCCCTCTCTTCTAGAGTAAGTGTTCTTCATCATATTACCCATTCACATCTATAAAAAAAGCTAATAGCTGTAAAAAAAATGTCCACACTCATTCCACCTGTCAATCCGTTTGCCTTAGGAAACTTAGCTTTAAGATGGAGCAAACATACTTGATGTATGGTTTTCAGCACATTAAGACATTCTTTTATAACATTAAGCCCGTTCCCTCTCCCTCTTTGATTTAATTATGCTACAGAATTTCATACTTAAAACTTTGATTTAAAGTTTCAAAGGCATGAAATAAACACCTTGTACAAATCAATATTATGATATACAGCTGTATACTAAAATATATTCATCATTTATTAATTTTCATATGCAACATTGGACAATTCAATAAATCCGTCACTCCACCTTCTCAAACGGAAAAGCCTGAAGATAATTAATAGCCACCGTCATATTACCAAAAGCAAACACCAGCTTGGTATTCCGATGCAGACGCATGATGCACCCCTCCTTCCCTTGAAAGACACCACCCGTAATACGTATCTTCTGCTTTTTCTGAATATACTCCTCAAGAGGCTTATCCATCAGTTCAATGTTATAAGGCATGGATTCATACAGATAAATAAATTCTTCCATCTGTCTATGGGGAATAACAGCCACGCTATAGGAATTGCGGTCTTTTGCAAGATATTGCCGGGGGAACAGATGGGCAAGGATGAGATTCAATTCATCCAACGGGGCACATACAAACAGATAACCATCACCCGTAATTTCCTTTTCATCCGTCAAAGCGTTCAACTTCTGTACAGAGCCTGTCGCGAACGCCTCCTTTACAGCAAAGGCAGACTCCCGACGGGCCGCATATTCTTCCTTGCTATAAGGACACCGCTCAAAACGTCTTTTATGGTCAGCAGAGGTATATGAAAACACTTTGAAGCAGAAATATCTTTCTTCCTTTATGCCAGACCGGGTATTAATCATCACAGCCCTCCTGCCGGTAAAGATTTCGATATAGCGTTTCAACTCTCTGTTGCGCAGGAACATATAATACCACTTGTGATCAGGATATTCTTTCTCTTCCCCCGTCTGTGACGTGGTTATCAGATCTGACCCCTGGTCTGGGCAGGAAGCGATTGAACTGCATGGCAGTAACCTAGGCGCTTTACCCGTTATGTTTTGATTCTGCGGAAAGGAGTATTCAGTACCCAAATCCGCATCATTACAGATTTGCATCAAAACATAAATTATTTATCATTTGTACTTCTAAAATGAAGGCTTGTTGAAGCTTCATTTTTGGGGTTCTCTTAGTAAGAGATCCCCATTTGGTTGCAAAAGTAGCTATAATTCCCAAGAAATGGAAATCTTTTGTTGTTTTAAAATGCTTTTAACAAGAAATGTATGAGAATTGTTCGTAAAAGGTTATGAATTACGATGTGTATATTTCACATTATCAATAAATTAAATAGAGAAGGGGATCTCTTACTAAGAGAACCCCATTTTTTATAAAACGAATCATGCTATCAAACAGCTGATTTTCAGATTTATCACACTTGTTCATGATAAAAAATAAATTATCCCAAATTAGATATCACACGAAGTCACACAGTATTTCCTAATTGCACAATCCTTTAGATCAGCATTCTGCATATTTCTATATCTCCCCATACAAAATCATTCAATATTTTGTATCTATCACCAACAAGGCATATTTTGATTACTTTGCCGAATATTGAATATTCCCCCAGCTCTTATGTTAGGATTTTAGAAATATTTCTCCGAAAATGATCTGATTTTATCCAAGCCAATAGAGCATTCAGGCTGTCATCATACAGCCTGAATGAATACTTCACCTACAACCCTTTTAAAATGATCTGATTGGCTCTATCTATCTGTGAAGTGGAGATGGATGCCAGATAAATATGAGTGGTCTTTTCATTATCGTGCCCCAACCCCTCGCGGATGATGTCTGTAGACACCTTCCTGTCCTGCGCTATGCTGGCCCAGCTATGGCGCGATATATAAAATATGAAGCTAAAGTATAAGAAAAGCGCAATTATTATACAATATACCAATGTATATCAGTTATTTATAAAAAGAATGTAGATTTGCGTTTGTTGTTGATTTTAGTATTGAATAGTGTTATTTATAGCTTTTATGTTACTATTTTGTTGAGCAAAATGCTTGTTTTCGATTAAAATTCTTATCTTTGCAGAAGAAGGAAATAAGCAATTCAAGTATATGGCTCGTACCAAGAAAATAGAATCAACCCCTGTACGCATCCGGTTCAAGGAACTGGAAAATGGAAACAAGTCTATCTATCTCGATATTTACTACGAGAAGAAGAGGCGGTATGAGTTTCTGAAATTGTACCTTATCCCAGAGAATTCATCGGAAGCAAGAAAGCAAAACAAGCATACAATGAAAGCAGCTGATGCAATAAGGGCACAACGCATTCTTGAAATATCGAACAACAGAACACCCGTAACCATTTCAGAAAAGGCAAAGGTTTTACTTGTTGATTGGATAAACGAGTATAAGAACAGGAGTATTCAACAGGGAAAGATGTCATCAGAAAACCGTGTGCATTCGGCCTTAAAACAATTACGGAAATACAATGCCAAAGCTCGTTTGTGCGATGTGGACAAGGATTTCTTAGATGGCTTTGTTGAATTTATGAAAGGGCAAAAAGCAAGGCGTACCAAAGCCCCTTTTGCCAAAAAGACCATATCCAATTACCTTGGGGTTATCATTACAGCCTTGAATATGGCGGTTGATGATGATGTGTTGTCTGTAAATCCCGGATTAGCTATTGACAGGAAAGCCATTTGCGGTGAAGAAACTCCACGTGAGTATCTGACCATTGATGAAGTCCGCAAACTCATAGAGGCGGATGCACCAAGAACAGATGTAAAAATTGCATTTTTGTTTTCCTGCTTCTGCGGGTTGCGATTGAGTGATGTCCGTGCCTTGCAATGGAAAAAAATCATTGAAGATAACGGGAATATTCACATGGAGCTACGACAAAAGAAGACTGGTCGGATGCTGTATTTGCCACTCAACAAGCAAGCGCAAGCCTATCTGCCTCACACAAGGAGAAGTGCTGAAGATTATGTGTTTTCTCTGCCTTGCACTTCTACCATTGATTTACAGTTGAAGAAGTGGGCCAAAAATGCAGGAATAAATAAAAAACTGACCTATCACATGAGTAGGCATACTTTTGCAACAATGGAGCTTACCATGGGGGCAGATTTATACACAACCAGCCAGTTGCTTGGTCATGCCGATGTGGAAACAACACAAGTTTATGCGAAAATCATAGATGCTAAAAAAGAAGCTGCTGTATTGCTAATAGATTCTCTATTCTAATATTTAACAATCTTATTTTTATTTTTAATTATACAGTATGTATTGTTTAATTAAAAATACTGTGTATATTTGCATCTTATAAAGACAGTCCATTTATGCCTGTTTTTCAGAAAACTATGTTATCTATTATTGTATAATAACATTAATCAAGATAGCAAAATGCAATTAATCTTTTCATGAATAATAGCACAACAAAGGTAATATGGCACGTACGAAAAAGCAAGTTAAAGTAAAAGAGCCTGTCCGTTTACGTTTTAATGAACTCAAAGATGGCAGGAAGTCCATTTATTTGGATATTTACCACAATGGCCGGAGAACTTACCAGTCATTGAAGCTCTATCTTGTACCGGAAACGGATGTGTCGGCGCAAGTCCAGAATGCCAACACGCTCGCAATAGCCAATGCCATTAAGACCGAGAAAATTTTGGATTTGACCAACAAAATAGCCGGTATCACAGACCGTTCATATAAAGCGAATATGCTTTTTACGGACTGGATGAGAATTTATCGGCAAGATGTGGAGAAACGGGCTTCGGCATCTGCACTTATTTGGGTAGATCGGGTAACTAATGAATTGGAGAAGTACGATAACAGTGTTACCCTTGCAGAAATAGACCGGGATTATATCATGAGATTTCTCAGTCATCTACTTGACAGACCTGCACTCACCCGTGACCATAACCAGCTGGCCAAAAATACGGTTTTCCTCTACCTTTCTTATATACGGGCTGCACTGAATTATGCAGTCAAGGAGAACCTGCTCCAGTCAAGCCCATTCAAGAAAATCAAACGGGATATGCTTTCAGGCTCGGAAGCCAAACGTGAATATCTTACCGTAGAGGAAGTAAAACGTCTTATTGCAACTCCTTGCCGTCGGGATGATATGAAAGCTGCGTTTTTGTTTTCCTGTTTTTGCGGTTTGCGCATTATGGATATCAAGAACTTGTGTTGGAAACACATCAGTAAAAACGGGAACAGGTGGCAGGTAGAGATACGCCAGTATAAAACCGGCGCATTGTTGTATTTGCCATTGAACATGAATGCCCGGAAATGGATGCCGGAACAAGGGGATGCTTCTTCTGAAGACCGTGTATTTCCCAAGTTGAGTATTTGGTATAAAAGCATACTTCGCGATTGGGCCACAGATGCCGGAATAGAAAAGAAATTCTCATTCCACGTGGGGAGGCATACGTTCGCAACGCTGGCCTTGACCGCAGGGGTTGACATCTATACGACAAGTCAATTATTGGGCCATGCCAATATCAGACACACTCAGAGGTACGCACAAATCATCAATTCTAAGAAAGACCATGCCGTCTCCCTTTTGGATGACGCATTTATCCAATAACTTAAAACAATAGATTTATGAAGCGTAACCGTAGAAATGATTGCCTTTTTTTAAAACAAGAGATTGGCAAACAAGCCGCACAAGAGTGTCGGAAATGAACGTGATGAACTTTTTGCCTTGCTGAAAGAAGCCTCCTCCACTTATCGGAAAGAAGTTGTCGGCGAGAGCAAATTGTATGAGTTGTATGTGGAGGATTTTCTGAACGGCCATTATTGCAGTGACCACCGGGATGCCGCCGGGAAAAACCGACATCGGAAAAACATCGGTATTCTCAAAGGAATACTGACAAAACGTAAAGACCTTGTGGAGCAATTCTTCTCCAATGCACTTTTTGCTCCTAACCGCATGGATGAGTTGCTTCGTCTGTTCAACACGACGAAAGCATCCTCCGGTCTGAAAGAAGAACCGGATAAGCCACGCCCTGAAACGAACCTTCCTGCCTTGTCTTTGGGTAGCTTTTTGAATGACAACCAACTGAGCCTCATTGCGCATTGTGCTAATGAGGCTCAACTTTTCACTACCCCTGTGAATGCAGGCATACTGCGTTCTCTTTTGGAAGGCACGTTGCATCAGCCGTTGAAGTCTGCCAATAACCGGTTGGTAGCTTTCTTTTTCGACCGGTTATGTCACCACCGTCTCATTCTCGGACGTTGGGAACATCTGTTGGAACAGGCCGGTTCCATATTGGGTTCCAGAGACGGCCGTCCGCTCAAACACGGCCAGTATTCCAGTGCACTTAGTCTTGCCAAGAGCAATCCGAACAGTATGCAGGAGGTAATCAGCCAATGCGTACAAGCTGTCAGAGAAATGGCAGAAAGAAACACAACGGATAACAAGTGACACAGAAAAGGATAACAGTTCGGATAACACTTCCGAACTGTTACTCTCTTTTTTACAACCATTGAAAAACACATATCTACCTTTGCCCCCGAAGCGATAAAGTTTCGGGGCATCATTCCCCATGTCTAACTCAAAAAAGAATACGAAATGAACCAACAAGAAGAAAGAAACTGTGTGGCGGTGTCCTGTTCATCGTGTTTCCTGAAGCTCAGTATGCTCCAGAAACAAACGGAGAAGATTGAAAAGATGCTGTTCTGCATCAAGAAAACACTCAATTTCAAAGAAGCCTGCCTGTATATGGGGCTGTCAAGAAGCCAGTTGTACAAACTTGCCAAGAGCGGCCATATCCCCCACTACAGACCGTCCGGCAAACTGTTGTATTTTAACAAGCAGGAATTGGACGAATGGCTCTGCCGGAACCAAGTGGAAGAAACCGAAGAAAACTGTCCAAAGGAGATGCCGGACAGCATGAATGAATGTGTTGAACCCGATAAACAATTTGCATCATGACAGAAGCCGGATTTCTTGAAACACTTAAACGGGTAGAAGATGTGGCCGTCATCCTGACCCGAATGGAAGATATAAACGTAGTATTGGGGAAGATAACCACCATTGAAGCCTTCATTGACCGTTTCGGGACGCTTGAAGCCTTGATAGAGCGTTTTGAAAGCGTGGAGAATCAACTCTATTTCCTGAAAGATATGCTGAACATTGATGAAGCCGCCAAATACCTGAATATCTCCAAAGGGCATATGTACCGGCTTACCTCCAACCGTGACATATCCTACACCAAACCGAATGGCAAGAACATCTTCTTTGAAAGGAAGGAACTGGATGAATGGAAACGTCGCAATCCTGTCCTCTCACAAAGGGAGCTGGAAAGACAGGCTGCTATAATGACCGCCCGTGACCACACCGGCAAGCCCAACCATAAAAAGAAAGGGGAAAAGCCATGATACCGACCAACCTGCTTCAAACCGGAAATGACATAGACCGTTCGGCTTATGAACAAATCCTGCAATTCATCCGCTTACGTGTCACCGAGACCTACGCCTTTCCGCCGGAAATTGTCCGTGTCGATGACATAACCATTGCCACGCTCGGCAACTTCAGTGCTTCGGTCGGTAAGCCCAAAAGTAAAAAGACCTTCAACATCACGGCAATTGTGGCTGCAGCGTTGTCGGGCAAAAACGTGTTACGCTACAACGCACATTTGCCGGAGGGCAAGCACAAGGTGCTTTATGTAGATACGGAACAAAGCAAATGCCATTGCCACAAGGTGCTTGAACGCATCCTGCGGCTGGCCGGGCTACCTACCGACCGTGAAGCGGACAACCTCGATTTTTTCATGCTGCGGGAATACAGCCCCAAACAACGCCGGCAGATTATCAACCATGCGTTAGCTTCCGATCCGGGTATCGGTTTTGTCGTCATTGACGGCATCCGTGACCTTCTGTATGACATCAACAGCCCCAGTGAGTCCGTTGATTTGATAAACGACCTCATGCGCTGGTCAAGTATGCACGACCTCCATATCCATACAGTATTGCATCTGAACAAAGGAGATGACAATACGAGAGGGCATATCGGCACAGAACTGAACAACAAGGCGGAAACCATTCTGCAAATCACCAAGAGCCAGTTTGACGGTAATATCAGTGAAGTAAAAGCCATGCACATCCGTGAAAAGGAGTTTGAACCGTTCGCTTTCCGCATCAATAACAATGCCTTGCCTGAACTGGTGGGAGAATACTCGTTTACACAAGAGCGCAAGGGCTTCTGCGAATCCATTTCCGATGCACAACACGCCCAGGCTCTCAGGCTGGCATTCAGCGAGGGGAACATAACCGGATACAGGCCGCTTATCAAAGCGCTCCAACAGGGATATACCGAAATCGGCTTCAAGCGCGGCCGGAACATCTGCATTGAACTGAACAAGTACCTGATGGGGCGTGGCATTATCGTGAAACAGGATAAGAGCTACCGCTACAATCCGGAGGTGCTGGAGCATGGCGGCTGTATCTCCGATAATGAGGTTTAGTTTAACGCCGGTGTATATATAAGATAAACCCAATTAAACCCGAATAGAAACACAAAAGTTATTATGAACATAGCCCAGACCAAACAAATAGACATTGTGGACTTCCTGAAAGCAATCGGTTGTTTCCCCACGAAGGAAACCGCTTGCGCGGCATGGTTCCGTGCCCCGTATAGGGAAGATATGACACCTTCATTCAAAGTCAATAAAAGTCGGAAAATCTGGTATGATTTCGGACTTGCCCGAAGCGGGGACATCATAGATTTGGGTATTCTTATCTATCGTACCCATGACATATCCCGTGTGCTGAAGCTGATAGAGAACGCCGTTCCGGGAGTACCGGTCAAGGCAAGGACGTTCCTGCCCTCTTCTGAGGAAAGGAATGAGACCTTGCGGAATATCCGGGCCGGTGCGCTGACTTCGGCAGCCTTGAAGTCCTATCTGGCTTCACGGGGCATTGATATGGAAATCGGAACCAGGGAATGCAGGGAGATACACTATACCTGCCGTGGAAGAGCCTACTTCGCTATCGGTTTTCCCAATATAGCCGGTGGATATGAGTTGCGCAGCCTGTATTACAAAGGGTGCATTGCACCTAAAGAAATATCAGTGGCCAGCACAACAAAGGCAGCTTTGGCATGTTGCCTGTTTGAAGGCTTTATGGACTTTCTTTCTTACTTGACGCTGGTAAAACAAGGAAAGTTGCCGCCTCCGTGCAGACAGCCGGATTTGGTTGTGCTGAACTCAGTCAGCAACCTGTCCAAAGCCCTGTCCCGGTTGAAAGCATACAAGAAAATCTATTGCTTCCTCGACAATGACGATGCCGGACGAAAGGCGGTGGATCTGCTTCGGGAAATGAATACGGCTACGGTCTATAACATGATGGAAGCGTTTCCTTATCATAAGGATGTCAATGACCTGTTGCGCGACAAGAAAAGGATGCCGTGAATTGACTTTAAACGAAAGAATCATGTCCTGCACAAGTTTATGTGCCGGATATTTTGTATTTTTGCCTAACAATTAGAACAATGGAACAGGAACGATTTAAAGAAATATTGGAGATAGGAGAAACCATTAGGGTGGAGTTTAAACGCTGTGGGAACGGCATTGAAAGCGATACCTATGAAACGGTATGCTCTTTTCTCAACCGTTTTGGCGGTGATATATTTTTAGGTGTGACAGATTCCGGCCGTGTTGTCGGCGTACCTGAAAATTCAGTATCTTCTATCATTAAGAATTTTATCAGTTGTGTCAGCAACCCGGATTTGATAACTCCGACTGTTTATTTGGAGCCCAGACCGCTTCATTACGAGGGTAAAACCGTGATACACATCCATATCAATCCGAGTGCAGAAGTCCATTCCTATAAAAAGGAGATATTCGACCGGGTGGACGATGCGGACGTACACGTGACCGGTACCTCACAGATAGCGATGATGTACATCCGTAAGCAAAGTATCTTCACAGAACGGAAGGTATTTCCACATATAAAAGTGGAAGATCTGCGGCTCGACCTTTTGCCGACTATCAGGCGGATGGCTGTCAATTCCGCCAATGGCCGGCATATCTGGCAAAAGACGGATGATATGGAGCTGTTGCGCTCTGCCGGTCTGTTCGGTACGAACCATGAAACGGGAAGGCATGGGCTGAACCTTGCAGCCATATTACTGTTGGGCCGTGATGACGTTATAAAAGATGTGGCACCGGCTTATGAAACGGATGCTTTGCTCCGCCGAATCAATATAGACCGGTATGACGACAGGGAGATTGTATGTACCAACCTTGTGGAAAGCTATGACCTGTTGATGGAATTTGCACAAAAGCATTTGCCGGACCCGTTTTATCTTGAAAACGAACAACGGATAAGCCTGCGTGGAGTAATATGCAGGGAAATGGTGTCAAACATGCTCATTCACAGGGAATTTTCAAGTTCTTATCCTGCCAAATTCGTTATTGAGAATAACCGTATATACACGGAAAACGCCAACCGTGCCTCATGGTCGGGCGAGATAACCCCGGAAAATTTTGAGCCGAATCCCAAAAATCCAATCATCGCCTCCTTTTTCCGCAATATCGGATTGGCCGACAAACTCGGTTCCGGTGTGCGTAATATTTTCAAATACGCCAAGTATTATCAAGGCGGTCATCCCCATTTTTTTGAGCAAGATGTTTTCCGTACAAGTGTTGAGTTTGAAAGTACGACTATAAAAGTGGGAAATGCGACTATAAATGCGACTATAAGTGATACTGATGCGACTATAAACGCGACTATAAGTGAAGAAGATTTGCAGATGTTGAGACTTATTCAAGCCAAGCCTGACATCACCTATACGGAATTGTCCGAACAGTTGGATTTGCATCGTGCTACGGTTGCCAGACGTATCAAGAGCCTTGCGAAAAAAAGGGTCATATCAAGGATCGGTGCCAGAAAAACAGGTGTATGGATAATCAATATTTCTTTATAAAGCAGGAATGTATCAAATGAAAGAAGGTATCTATTCCGACACCTTCTTTCATGTATATTAATCTGTCATCTCACAAAAATAATCCAACTCGCCACCTTTTAGGTTCTCTATTGCATACCGGTCGGCTTGTCTCCAAAGGGAGTCATACAGTTCCGCTACTTCCGGTTTCGTTTCGTGGTATTGCCATATCTTATGGTTAAGTACCAATATCAGTTCTGTGAGATACTTATAGTTATCTTTCCATTCTTCAAAAGCACGGTTGAAAGTGTCCTGAATAGCTGAAAGCCCAAACAAATCAGCTACCGTAAAATCAATCCAAAAGGTTGTCTGTAACTCATAACCGTTTTCTTTCATAAATTCTCTGAATGTCATATCGTCTTAATTTTAGGATTTAACTTTTTGTTTATAAAATCCCCTGCCGCATTATGGGCGGCAAATAAGGGGAATACTCAATCATGCGCTTCAAGCCGATAACAGTATGGGCATAATCAAGGCTACGGTTTCCATCCGGTCATCATCGGCTACAGGGGTGATAACGCCTGCACGTTCTTGCGTGCCTAACTTGAACTGTACCTCCTTGGTGGTGATATTTTCCAGCGTTTGTTTCAAAAACTCCGCTTTGAAGCCGATACGCAAATTGCCGCCTTGATAGGCACAAAACACCGTTTCTTCGGCATGGGTGGAACAATCAATATCCTTTCCCGAAAGCATCAACGACAATCCCGAAAAGTTCATGGCCACCTCGCAACGTGCCTTGTCCGCAAATACGCTTACCCGTCTGACGGCCGCCAACAGTTCGTTTCTGTCGAAAATGGCGGTTTTGTCGCTGTCCGTGGGGATAACGGCATTGTAGTTGGGGTATCTTCCCTCTATCAGCCGTGTACGGAAATAGTCTGTTCCTGTTTGGAAGGCTACTTCACGGTCAGTAATGAATACCTGCACTTTCTCATCTGACCTGCTTGTCATACTGTGCACAATCTTTGCCGCCCTTGCGTGCAGCAGGAAACTATACTCTTGTCCGTCATCCTCTACCTTATAAGTGTTCCGTACCAACATGGAGCCATTGGTAGCGGCACATTGCAATTCATCGCCCTTCTTGGTGAAATAGATGCCGCAAAACACAGGACGAAGGTCATCGTTGCCAACGGCATATAAAGATTTGCCGATACTATCATTCAAGACAGATACTTCGATAGTGGCCTGCACGTTTTTCTCCATTGTGCCGGGAAGGACGTAATCCTTTGCCGGAAATCCCACCATGTCGAACCGCCCGTTGTTGTAGCGGATAACTACCGACAAATTTTCCTCGTCCGCTTCAAAAGTGACAGGCCGGTCTCCTAAATTCTTCAACGAATCAAGCAGGAAACTCGCTGTGACACATATCCTGCCGTTGTGTCCGTTAGCTCCGTCCATATCCATGACAGGGAGCGTGCTGCACCGGCTACAATCCATGTCGGATGCCGTTATTCTCAACACGCCGTCTTTAAGTTCCAACAGGAACGTGGAATAAATAGGCAATGCCACCTTGCTGTCCATTACTTTTGCCAATGCAGCTAACTTGGCGTTCCATTCTGCTGCTGAAATCGTGAACCTCATATCTGATTTGATTTGTTTCCCTATCATCGGGAGCCTTTGCCCCTTATTGTGAGGAAGTTATTTATGGTGCCCCGACTGAGCAGGTGCGTATAGCACAAACTTTTTGGTTGAAATACGCTTTTTGCGTGTACGGAAAAAGGAAGATTTCAATCACCGGGGCACTGATTATCTGAAAAACCGCTGCTTCCCGCCCCAAAAGTTTGGGCCAATCAAAGCAAGCCTGCCGGAACTTTGCACCGGAAATGTCTCCGCCCAATGAGGGCACGGGTGTGTACGATTCACATCTCCTTGCATATAAATGGCAGGGAACGGAATACCTGTAATCGTGGTATCGGAGTATGATTGACAGTCTGATTTTCCGTTGCAATCATAAACCCGGTTAAAAAAGGAAGTTTTGTTCCGTAGTCTTCCGTCGTGCGCCTCCATTTCATTATTTCTTTGCGGCACCAATCGAACAATCAACGCATAAACACAAAATAAAATGAGTCCATTTTTGACATTTGCCATTTGCCTGAGCATCGCCTACCTCCTTTATTACGGTGCCAACATCGGCAAGGATTTATACGCTGCCGGAAAGCAACATGCTTCCAACGAGGAAGTGTTTGATATTGAAGGCAGTCCGGTTGAAACCGCCGTTCCCGTGAAAGAACAGGGAGACGGCTTTTTTATTGGCGATGCCGAACCGGAAGAACCTGCGGAAGTGCTTGAACCGGAAAAGGAAAGCGAAAAGGAAGAAACCGCCGAGACAGAGAAACGCATCGCTTCGCTGCAAGAGAATCTGGATGAAGCAGACGTGACGAGCGAATACGGCATCAAAGCCCCGGAACTCCATGAGTTGCTGGAAGGCAAGAAAGCTTCGCTGTTCAAACCCCAAATCAATGTCATCCGAAATGTATTGTAAGAAGATTATCCGCCATAGTCTGCCGGTGTCGTGCCTCCTTTCGGCGCAGTCCGTTTCCGCCAAATGCGGCGGCGTGGATTACAGCTGGGGAGCCGACGCGCTGGCACTGATGCACGACTATGTAGTGACCATGATGCTGTATGTGCTGTATTTGACCTATGCCATTGCCGCCCTTGTCACCATTTACGCCAGCCTGCAGATCTTCATCAAGATGAATGCCGGCGAGGAAGGTATCGTCAAGGAGATACTCATGGTCGTGGGAGCCTGTATGTTCATGATCGGAGCCTCTATCGTGTTCCCGGCTTTCTTCGGCTATCAAGTTTAAAAACTCATCTGCGCAGAGAGTACCATAATGTCTAATTAAAAACAAGAACGAATGTTGCAAAAAATCAAGAAAATGATGAAGGGCGTCTGCTCTTCCGAAAGAATCAAGATGCTTTCATTTATGCTGCTGGTCGGAACGGTGGCAGCTTTCGCCCAAAATGCGGCCGGTGACTACTCCGCCGGAACGACAGCCCTCGGCACGGTGACGGACGAGATCGCCAAATACGTGCCGTATGTAGTGAAACTGTGTTACGCCATTGCCGGTATTGTGGCCGTCGTGGGAGCAATCAGCGTGTATATCAAGATGAACAACGAGGAACAGGACGTCAAGAAGTCTATCATGATGATTGTAGGAGCTTGTATCTTCCTAGTAGCCGCTGCACAGGCACTTCCATTGTTCTTCGGTATCTCCGCATAACGGCGCATGGGAACCGGAACGGACAACAGCCGCTACACAGGATACCCACTGTTCAAGGGGCTTCAACGGCCTCTTGAACTGATGGGACTTCAGGGGCGGTACATCTATTGGGCGGCCGGAGCTGTCGGTGGGGCCATTCTCGGCTTTATCCTTGCCTACTGCCTGATAGGTTTCCTCGCCGGGCTGCTCGCTTTGGTGGCGTCTCTCGCCGTGGGTGCCGGATTTATCCTGCTGAAACAGCGCAAAGGGCTGCACAGCAAGAAGAATGATAAAGGAGTATTCATCTATGCTTATTCAAAAAGGAAATGACAATAACCGGAGTTTGTAAAAAAAGTAAAATTGTTTGGCTGTTTCTTTCAAGTGCCCTGCTACTCGCAGCCTGTGGAGAACGACAGGCAACGAAATCCGCCACGGTGGAAGCGCAACAGACAGCCGGTAAAATCCGGCAAGTCTGGGCAACAGCCTGCCGTCCGTTGACGATCACTTTAGAAGGGATGGAAGCAGGACTGCCGGGTATCGGGGTGTATATGCACCTTACGGATGCCACAGACACGGAACGGAACGCCTTTTACGGTGTGCCGTTCATTTACGACAACGGGCGTTATGTGGCGCAGGAACACCATACCGTGACCGCCGATACGCTCGCCGCCATCTATGCCTGTTTCCCTTACCGGCAAGGACTTGCCGCAGATGACAGTCTTGTACTGGCGGCCCCTTTCGGGGAGAACCTATACGGTGTGGAAACGGCACGGCATACCGGCAAGGAGATTTCCGTGGAGATGGATTGGCGCAGTTCGATGGTACTGCTCGGCATCGGATGTGAGAGCGACCGGTTGCAAGAGCGGTTGGATGGACTTGCGCTTACGGGGGAGAACCTTTGCGAACAAGCTGTCTATCAGCCTTACTTGGGTAAATGGCGACCTGTGGGCAAAGGAGGCACGCTGAACGCCACGGATGCGGACTGCCTGTTGAACAATGGCCGGAAACATGACTTTTATCTGGTGCCTACCGATACGGAAGGTGCGGTGACGATTGCCGCCACCATTGACGGACACCCATACGCTGTGCGGACAACATTGCCTCCCATGCAAGCAGGAAGCCTTGTAAGGCTAAACCTGCGCAAAGGCAAGGAAGGATTGGCAGTGAATGGCAGTTGGGTGGAAACCCGGCGCAAGCTCCGCTACCAGCCTGTGCAGCGTGTGGATTCCGTGGAAGTGGGTCACTACCTGCAAAAAGACGGTGGGATATGTCCCCAACGTGACAGCAATTCAATTGCCATGGTAGTGGAAACGGACGGGAGGCACGGCAAAGCGGTGGCGTTGCGCGACAGCGAGGGTCGGTATTGCTATTCGGGAAAAGTTTTGACTTCCGGTAAAACTTTCCAGACCATTGATGGTAAACGTAAAGAGGGAGTCATCAATCCCCGACAAACGGATGAAATCGTCGATGAGAACAAACTCATCTTTACTTCGGGAATGCCCTACGGTGAGCAATGCGCCTTCGGCTATGCAGACGGTGCCGATCTTACCCAAAGGCTGATTGACAAGTACCGTCAAACGGAGCATGCCTACCGAAGGAACGGGGGACTGCTCGCCAGGAAAGAAATGCTTGCTGAAGTGGAGCAGCATCCGGGAAGCTATGTGCCGTCACTTGCGGAACTGGCACAGCTCTATCATCACCGGCAACTCGGAGAAACAGTCGGCTGTGAACCGATGCGAGGAGAATACCTGACCGTCAGCGAGAGTTCGGACAAGACCTTTTATCTGATTGACATGGAGAACGGTATTGTGACCGGAACCTTGTCAAAACAATATGCCAGCTTACGGCTGCGGTTATTTTATCTATTTTGATTCACCTAAAAAACAACACAAATGAACAACCTGGTAATATACAACGAAGCGGAAATCAATTCAGTGGAAATCTGCGTGCTTCCACCTTTATTCAAAGTAAAGGTGGCTATGGACTCCGACACCGATGCCACTGTGACGATTACAGACATTAACGATGCGGAGGATTTTGCATCCGTATGCATTGGAACGAACCGGAATGAGTTTTCCAACGTACAGTTCACCGACAAGGAAAGGCTGTGTATCGGTCGGGAGGTGGCACGCTGTATTGCAGCGGACATCGCCCTGTTTGTGGGACATGGCATTGTGCCTTACGAGTGCTACGATGAGCATCCTACGTTTGATCTGTTCAAGTTTTCGGACAAATGGGAGAATGATTTAGCTTTCGGAATCCGAAAGGTTTATTTCGCCCGATGTGACGGAAGCCAAAAACAATAACGCCCATGACGATTTATATTCTACTGATTCTTGCGGCTGTAGGCACGGGTATGGCCATATCGGTATATGCCTTTGGCACAGGAGGAAAGCGCAAGCGTATCTTCCAAGACATCTACTTCTCCGTGGAAGACAACGAGGGTGTCGGCGTGGTATATACCAAAAACGGGGAGTATGCGGCTATCCTGCGCATGGAGAACCCGGTGGATAAATACTCCGCCGACATAGACGGGTACTACGAATACACCCGGCTGTTCACCGCCATTGCCCGGACGCTCGGCGAAGGGTATGCGCTGCATAAGCAAGACATATTCGTGCGCAAGCCGTTCCGTGACGAAAGCGAGGGCAAGCGTGAATACCTGTCCGAGTCCTACTTCCGCTATTTCAACGGCAGGGAATATACGGACAACCAGACCTACCTGACCGTGACGCAGGAGGCGCAAAAGAGCCGTCTTTTCTCTTTCGACAGCAAAAAATGGCGTGACTTCCTCGTGAAAATCCGCAAAGTGCAAGACCAATTGAAAGATGCCGGCGTGCGTGCCGAGTTTCTGACAAAGGAAGACGCCAGCGAGTATATCGACCGCTATTTTGCGATGGACTTTACCCATAAGACACTCTCAATGAACAATTTCAAGGTGGATGAGGAATGCGTGCGCATGGGTGACCGGAAATGCAAAATATTCTCACTTGTGGACGTGGACAGCATCAACCTGCCCGGTTTGGTACGTCCCTTTGCCAATATCGAGGTGAACAACACACAGATGCCTGTTGATGTGATGGCGGCCATTGACCAAATCCCGGAAGCGAGGACGGTCGTTTACAACCAGATGATTTTCATTCCTAACCAAAAAAGGGAGCTTGCGCTGCTGGAAAAGAAGAAAAACCGCCACGCCAGTATTCCCAATCCGGGCAACCAAATGGCCGTGGAGGACATCAAGCAGGTACAGGAAGTCATGGCCAGGGAGGGAAAGCAACTGGTCTATACGCACTACAACCTGGTGGTGTGCTGCGACAGTGGTACCGACCTGCAAAAGTCCACCAATCATCTGGAAAACACGTTCGGACGTATGGGCGTCCATATCTCCAAGAGAGCTTACAACCAACTGGAACTGTTCGTCAATTCGTTTCCGGGAAACTGTTACGGCATGAGTGCGGAGTATGACCGCTTCCTGACGCTGGGCGATGCCGCCGCCTGCCTGATGTACAAGGAAAAAATACAGCACAACGAGGACACGCCGCTGAAAATCTACTATACGGATAGGCAGGGCGTGCCGGTGGCCATTGACATAACGGGAAAAGAAGGGAAACACAAACTGACGGACAATTCCAACTTTTTCTGCCTAGGGCCTTCGGGAAGCGGCAAATCGTTCCACATGAACAGCGTGGTACGCCAACTGCACGAACAAGGAACGGATGTGGTGATGGTGGATACAGGTAATTCCTACGAGGGATTGTGCGAATATCTGGGTGGGAAATATATCAGCTACACCGAGGAAAAGCCCATTACGATGAACCCTTTCAATATCACGAAGGCGGAACTGAACATCGAAAAGATAGACTTCCTGAAGAACCTGATACTGCTGATATGGAAAGGTTCGGACAGTAAAATTTCGGAACTGGAGTTCCGTATCATCGAGCAGATTGTAACGGACTACTACGATGCCTATTTCCACAGTTTCAGGGGCTATGACCCGGTGCAGCGTGAGACCCTGCGCAAGACACTGACCGCCGCCGAAAAGCGCAGGGGTACGTGGAGCGTGGAGGAAATGGCGGCACTCGGCGAGAAGATTGATGCGAAAATCAAGCTGCTGGAGGAACGGCGAAAGGCTTTGACGGTGGCTTCGCTCTCGTTCAATACCTTTTACGAATACTCCTGTGAACGGCTGGAGCTTATCTGCCTGGAGAACAACATCACGGAAATCGACTACGACAAATACGCATACATGATCCAGCCTTTCTACAAAGGCGGCATCTATGACAAAATACTCAACGAGAACGTAGACACCACGCTGTTCTCGGAGACTTTTATCGTCTTTGAAGTGGATGCAATCAAGGAAAACAAGAAACTTTTTCCTATTGTCACGCTTATCATCATGGACGTGTTCTTGCAGAAAATGCGTCTGAAAAAGAACCGAAAAGTCCTGGTAATAGAGGAAGCATGGAAGGCAATCGCCTCGCCACTCATGGCCGAGTACATCAAGTTTATGTACAAGACGGCAAGAAAGTTTTGGGCAAGTGTCGGCGTGGTGACACAGGAGATACAGGACATCATCGGCAGCGAAATCGTAAAAGAGGCCATTATCAACAACTCCGATGTGGTGATGCTTCTTGACCAAAGCAAGTTCAAGGAACGCTTCGACAACATCAAGGCTATTCTCGGACTGACGGAAACGGACTGCAAGAAAATCTTTACCATTAACCGACTGGAGAACAAGGAAGGACGCAGTTTCTTCCGGGAAGTATTCATCAGGCGTGGTACGACCAGCGGAGTCTATGGCGTGGAGGAACCGAGGGAATGCTACATGACTTACACCACCGAACGGGCGGAAAAAGAAGCGTTGAAACTCTACAAGGCAGAACTGAAATGCAGCCATCAAGAAGCTACGGAAGCCTATTGCCGAGACTGGAAACGGTCGGGTATTGAAAAATCGCTGCCTTTTGCACAAATGGTAAATAAGGCAGGCAAAGTATTGAACCTGAAAGAAAAACAATTCTAAAATCATATTATCATGCAAGAAGAAAAATTTATCAGCGAGTTTTGGAAATCCAACGAACGTAGCAATTTCTCCAAGGAAGCAACGGTACTGTTCTTCTACCTTATTTATATTTGGAAGAACGAGAACAAACCAGAAAAGTTCTATGTGCATCCAGCGAGCCTGCTTTGCAAGGTACGCGGATTTACCGTAAAAGATGTGCTGTCAGCCAGCAAGGAACTGCAAGAGCGGAACTACATCAGCTTCACGGCACCGGAAAAGGACTGGTGTTCGGGGGAATACAGCCTGTGTATGGAACGAGCAGGACAAGGGAAAGAGATAACGGCTGACGGCAAATAACCCCTTCCCCCCCACCTCGCCATGTATAGAATCCTATTGCTTCTGACCTTAGCCTGCACCTTTGTCTTTCCAACAAGGGCGCAGTACGTGCGTGTAAACTACGACAAGAAAACGGTGGCCGCCATGGTCGCCGCCTATGGGACGGAAACGGTGGCTGAAGCCTACTACAATGAGCAGGTGAAAGCCATACTGGAACGGTACAATGCCGCCGAAATCGCCGCCGCCGGAATTTTTACGTCCAAATTCCTCGACCGCAAAGGATTGACGGAACTGGGAATCTGGAGCAACCAGACGGAGAACCAATACTACCGAAGGATTTATTACTTGGTGAGTGCCAAAATCATGCCAAAGATATGGACGGTGGCCGGGATGATGCTCCGCTCGCCCCAGACTGCCCTGTATTGGGGAAGCTACCTGATGAAAATCTGCACGGAAGTGAAAACGCTCTGTATGCAGTTTGAGTCGGTAGTGACCAATGGCAGCCTGTCGTTCAACGACATCGCTTTCCTGCAACTGAATCCGCAGGTGGCCTCGCTGTTCACCCTGTCGGAGAACGGTGGCATTAATTGGAAAACCTTTCTTGACGACTTGGGCGACATTCCACATAACTTCACCAAAGAGAACCTGAAGGCAGACCTTGACAACCTCTATAACATGGGGGTCAACATCGCCACCGCCGGAACGGAGAACCTGAGCGAACACATCTTGGGAGAGAGCAACTTCCACGACCTGTTGCAAGGAAACGTGACTGCCATTGCCCACGCCGTGGAAAACAGCTACGACCTGTACCAAAGCCTTGACAATTCGGTAGGTAGCACGTTGCTCTCCTTAGTCGGAGGACCGGAGAACGTAGCCGGGCTGTTCCAACTCGACAATTACAATCTGACGGCGTGGATGACCGATTACCTGCGTGAGACGATGGGGCAATACTATACCCAACGGTGGTACATTTACCGCAGGGATGCCGGCCAGGAGGTGCTTTGCGACTACTCCCCTGCCACAGACGACAACAGCGTAATCAATGGTTGGGAATGGACACGCTTCAATACTTCCGATGCCAACTTTTACCCGAATACCGCCCAGACCGAACAGGTGCTTAGCAATTCGGAACGATATGCCGGATGGTCGAGGGCGCAGGTGGAACAACTGAACCGCCGAAACGACGGAAACACTTACAGTATCAGCTATTACCGCTCCAGTTATATCATATCCAAAGGAGGCAAGCAGACCAAGAAAGCCTATGCATACAGCATCAAGGTGACGAAAAGCTGGAACCATACAGAAGAAGTGTATGAGGACGTGTTCGATTCATATACCATGGACTTGAACACTTTTAAAGGGCAGCTTCAAGCTCGCCTGTCGGAATACAACGAGAACGAGGAAGGCACCGTGTATTACATCGGCTCCGATGCGAAAAACTATTACCAGGCTACCGATGAAGCGAAGCTGAAAGGCAGCGAAAGCGTAATGATAAGCGTAACCTGTCACGAGGGGGTAAGCCTGATTTCCGGTACCACCCAGTACAAATGCCGCAGTTGCGGAAGCAGCCTGAATGCCCACTCGAAGGAATGCGTGATGCGAACGTCCGTGTCGGGAGACGAGGTACTTGACTTGTCCGGCTTGAATGAACTGGAACAGGAATACAACGGGGAAGCCGCCGTGCTGCAAGCCCGGATAGACAGACTTAAGGCAGAAAATGCGGAACTTGTCAGGCAGATAGCTTCCGCCACTGTGGAGGAAGCCGCCGTGCTTCGGCAAGCCTATAACCGTAACAAGGACGAGATTGGCCGGATAGAGACGGAACTTTCCGCCGTGCGCCGGAAGCAGGAGGAACTGGCACAGGCCAAAGAAGAAGCCGCCGCCGACAACGACGTGCCTACCGATGATTACTACCGTATTCCGGCTATCATGCAGGACTGCAAGGCCGCCTACGACCTGACATGGAAAGGCGAAGGTTGGTGGTCGGGCTATACCTACCTGCGTGAAGCAGTCGCTCCGAACATCAACGGGGTGATTACATTCCGTGCCTCCCTGCGGATTGCCCGGAAACCGAAATACTTCCTCGGCATCAAGATACACCGTGCCATTATGGAAATCAGTTGGGAGCTGACCGCCGAATATAGCGATACGGAGGTGGTGGATATTATCCAGTTTGATCCAGAGAAAAGCGAGACTGAGAAAAAGGACGAAGTGAACCGCCGCCTGTCGGAAATCGCCCGTGAATACCCCTCCTGCAAGATAAACACAGAATACTTTCGAAGCGAACCGCCGGAAACAGATAACACCAGCGACACCTATCACCTGCTATGGTCATCGGACCGACTGGAAATCGCCCGCCAGGTACATACAAGGCTGAGCCATATCTATGCCGACCTGGTTTCGTTGGAAAAAATGATGCACTACAAGCTCTCCATTGTGGACGTGCTGCGCGATGTGGCTCCCTATATCAATGATGAACGGGGCAGGCGGCTGACTTTAGTGGAACAATGCCGGAAACGGTGGTTGCACGGAGCGGCTGAAAATCTGCATTCCGTGGACTACAACGGCAAATACGAAGATGAAGAAAGGAGGAACGGAAATGAATGACCGGACACGATACTTGCTCCTGTTGCTGTTGGCGGTACTGCCCACCGTAGTGAAGGCGCAATGGAACTTCGACATTCCTGTGGTGGAAGCCTATATCAACGACCACAAGCAGCAACGGAGCCTGTTGTTGGCACGCTCCACACTGGAGCTGAGCAACCAACTGTTGCATGAATACAGCAGCGATGCTGCCGTGGAATATAAGGAACTGAACATCGACCTTGACAAATACACGAGGGCGTTTGATGTGATTGACGTGCTGTACCAGTCGCTCCGTACCTCGCTGAATGTCTATTCTACTTATGACACAGTGAGTGACCGTATCGGGGATTACAAGGATCTGTTGGACGATTATCGGGAAAAGGTATTGGAACGGGGGAAAATCTCTCCGGCCGACACCTTGCTTATCAGCGTGAACCTGCGCTGCATACGGAAGATTGCCGATGAAGGGGAATCGCTGTACCGTTCGGTGGCTGACCTTGTGCTGTACGCCACTGGTGCCGCCGCCTGCTCGACCTCAGACCTGCTGTTGATACTGGAGGGCATCAATATCGGACTGGATAACATCGAAGCGCATCTGAACCGGGCATACTTTGAGACTTGGCGGTATATCCAACTGCGGATTGGCTACTGGAAAGAGAGTGTCTATCGGAGGCAAAGCAAACTGGAAATCATAGAGGGGGCGTTTGGACGGTGGAGAGAAGCCGGGTTGAATCCGGGAGCAAAATGACAAATAAAGAATGAAGAATCAGATATGAAGAATTTAAAGATAGAGAAAAGAATTGTAGTGGCAATGGGGCTTATGTTCTGTGGGGCAATGAATGTAGGGGCGCAAAGCGTGACCTACCGCCACGATGCTGCCAAGATGAACCAGATAACGGTGGGCGAAATCGGCTCCGGCTCACTTACCCCCAGCTTCTATTACCAAACACTGCACAAGTCGTACAGCAAGAGTGCGGCAAGCAAGAACAAACTGTCGTACCGTACCCTTGCCGGGGTGAACCTGTATAACCAGGTGGATGAAGCGGAAGCGTTGGACTCGGCAATGGTGGCACGAGCGAAGATAGAGGCGTTGAACGTGGCTGACCGTAGCGGCGGTGCGCTCGATGTGGCTTGGACAGCGGAGGGCGGCAAAATAACCGACAAGATGGGCGACTTTGAGCGGAATATCAACCGCATCCTGCAAACAGGCGGCAACAACGATGACCAAAGCTATTGGAAGGAGCATTACCAGATGTTCCAATGCGCCATAAGAGCCACGCAGGACACTTATATGCCCAATGCCCAGCGTAAGAAACAATACCTGCGCATTTATACGGATGTAGTAAGGAAGAACGAAGAACTTATCCGCTACCTCGTCCGGCTATCCAACGCACGCAAGACCTCAGAACTGCTTGCTGCCACCAATCAAATAGAAAACCGGAAAGCGCAAGTAGTGGCTGCTGCCATGGGGAGGTGGCGTTCTGCCGGATGGACTACCGTGGATGGCAGGGAATGAAAAAGGAAAGGGAAAAAGAATTTATTAACTCTATAAATAATGACAAACATGAATCATCAAAACCAAATGTTCAATCATCCACAATTCGGGGAGATTTGTACCGTTCAACAGGAAGAAGGGAAAGTGTTGTTCAAGGCTAACGATGTGGCCCGTTCTTTAGGGTATGCAGAAGCTGCAAAGGCCGTCCGTACCCACTGTAAGGGGGTGTCCGTTTTAGACACTCCCATTGAGAATCAATACGGTACGGTTGTAATGCAACCTACCAAGTTTATCAGCGAATCCGATGTATATAGATTGGTGATGCGCTCCAAACTTCCGGAAGCTGAAAAGTTTCAGGACTGGGTCTGTGAGGAAGTGCTACCTGCCATTCGGAAAGACGGGGCTTACCTGAGCGAGAAAGCCCTACAACACGTGGTGACAGACCCAGAGTTCTTTATCGGGGTTGCCAATGCCATTCGGAAGGAGAAAGAGCAACGGCTGGAGATAGAGAGCCGTTGCACGGAACAACAGCTTTTGATTGGCCGCCAAAAGGAAACAATCGAGGAGCTTGGCAAGCGTTCCGCTTACGCAGAGACCGTATTGCAGAACAAGGACTTGGTGGATATTACACAGATTGCGCAAGACTACGGTCTTTCAGGACGCCGTCTGAACGCTATTCTCCATGAAAAAAGGGTGCAATACAAGAGCGGCAAGCAATGGATTCTCTACGCTCCCTACAAGGGGAACGGGTATGTGGGTAGCGAAACCTCCCAGTTGGAGAACGGTAAGACCGTGATGCGTACCCGGTGGACACAAAAAGGCAGGCTATTTATCCATGACTTGCTGAAAGCGGACGGCATATTGCCGGTACATGAGATTGAAACGGAACAAACGGAAACATCCTCTAATATCCAGTAATGTATGGCAGACAATATCTTATCGGATTTCGGCATTGACATTCTCGAAGAAGAAATAGATGATGTGATATTCCAGACCAATGAGTTCCTGTGCGATGCGACTTTCACCGGCTCACAAGGGCCGTTTTGGTGGATCCTCCAAATGTGCATGGCGTTGGCAGCACTCTTTTCCATTATTGTGGCGGCGAACATGGCTTATAAAATGATGGTAAAACATGAGCCGCTGGACGTGATGAAACTATTCAAGCCATTGGCAATCGCTATCATCCTGTCGTGGTGGTATCCTCCTGCAGATACCGGCATGAACCGGAGCGGAAGCAGTTGGTGCGTGCTGGACTTCCTTTCTTACATACCGAATGCCATTGGCTCGTACACGCATGACCTGTACCAAGCGGAAGCCACACAGATAAGCGACAAATTCCAAGAAGTGCAGGAGTTGATTTATGTGCGAGATACGATGTACACGAACTTGCAGGCGCAGGCAGATGTCGCCCATTCGGGGGTAAGTGACCCTAACCTGATAGAATCGACCATGGAGCAGACCGGAGTGGATGAGGTGACGAATATGGAGGTAGATGCAAGTCGGCTCTGGTTTACCTCGCTGGTGAGCGGTGCAACTGTGTGCATTGATAAAATCGTAATGTGTATTGCGCTGATTGTCTTTCGTATAGGTTGGTGGGCGACTATCTATTGTCAGCAAATCTTACTCGGAATGCTGACGATATTCGGGCCGATACAATGGGCATTTTCGCTACTCCCCAAGTGGGAAGGCGCATGGGCGAAATGGATGACAAGGTATCTGACGGTACATTTTTATGGGGCCATGTTGTACTTCGTAGGATTTTATGTCCTGCTTCTGTTCGACATTGTGCTGTGCATACAGGTAGAAAACCTAACAGCCATCACACAGAACGAAACAACAATGGCAGCCTATCTGCAAAACTCCTTCTTCTCGGCAGGCTATCTGATGGCGGCAAGCATTGTAGCCCTGAAATGCCTGAACCTTGTGCCGGACCTGGCGGCATGGATGATACCGGAGGGTGATACGGCATTCAGTACCCGAAACTTTGGCGAGGGTGTGGCTTCACAGGCTAAAATGTCCACCACGGGGGCGATAGCGCACATGATGAGATAAGGGATTATGAAAAATTGAGAATGATGAATGAAGAATTTCTGAAAATAGGGAATGAATTGAATAAAATAGAAAAAGCTGTATGATAATCAAAAACTTAGAAAACAAAATCAAGCTGGTGACGATATTCTGCGGATTTTTCCTTGCCGGATGCGTCCTTATCAGCCTGTCAAGCATCTGGACGGCAAGGGTGATGGTAACGGATGCCCAACAGAAGGTATATGTGTTGGACGGCAATGTACCTATCCTTGTGCAACGCACTACAATGGAGGAGACCCTCGATGTGGAAGCGAGAAGTCATGTGGAAATGTTCCACCACTTCTTTTTCACGTTGGCACCGGATGACAAATATATCCGCTACACCATGGATAAGGCGATGTACTTGGTGGACGAAACCGGACTGGCACAGTACAATACACTGAAAGAAAAGGGATTTTACAACAATATCATGGGAACGAGTGCGGTATTCTCGATATTCTGTGACAGCATCAACTTCAACGAGGAGAAAATGGAGTTTACCTACTATGGCCGCCAACGCATCGAGCGGAGGACTTCCATTCTCACCCGTGAACTGGTGACCGCCGGCAAACTGAAACGAGTACCCCGGACGGACAACAACCCACACGGGCTGCTGATAGTGGACTGGCGCACCCTGCTGAACAAAGACATCGAACAAAAGAATAAAAACAATTTCTGATATGAGCTGGAAAAAAATGATTTTCGGCGAGAAGATGCCGGACAAGGACGATCCGAAGTATAAGGAACGGTATGAAAGAGAGGTGGCGGCAGGTCGTAAGGCTGCCCGGCTGTTGAGACTTGACAAGGCGGCAGGGGGCGTGCAACGCTTCGCCTGCAAGCATCCCAGGTGGTTTCTCGCCATTGTGTTCGGCATTGTGCTGACCTGTCTGGGACATAACATCTACCGTATGGTAGCAGTGTATCAAATCCACCGGACGGAGGAACGCATGACTGCCACGGAACACCAGGAACAATTATTGAAACAAAGACATAAGACACATGATGATAACAGACAAGATTAATTTCAAACAGCCGAAGTACGTGCTGCCTGCCATACTCTACCCGTTGCTGCTGATTAGCGGTTATCTGATATTCGACATTTTCGACACGGAACCGGCAGAAACGGGAAATACGCTGCAAACCATGGAGTTCCTGAACCCGGAACTGCCCCAGGCACGTGTGGATAACAACGGCGGCATCAACGGCAAATATGAGAGCATGGTGAAATCATACGGCAGAATACAGGACTTTTCCGCCGTGGAGAACATAGAACGCAACAACAATGAAGATGACAAAGAAGCATACGAATCCAAATATACGGAAGACGACCTCGCCCTGCTCGACACGGAAGCAGACAGGCGGATGGAAGAACTGGAGCGGCTGCGTGAGATGCAGGAACGCTTGCGAAAAAGTGCCGAGAAAGGCGAAGCAATGAACCATGACACCGTTTCCCCACCATCGCTTGATGAGCATGAACGCATCGCCCGAAGCGAGCAACGGCGCAAGAAAGCATTGGTGGAACTGGACAAGGCTCTTGCCGAAGCGAGGTCGCAGGGCCGAAAAGGATTGGAACCTACACCGGATAATACTGACACATCCGTTTCCAGACCGGTGGCAACAGGAACGGTGACGGACAGAAATGTGGAAGTGAACGGAAACGCCGTGCATGAGCTTGGCGATGACGTGGAGACCGGGCAGGTAGTGAAAAAAATCAAGACTTCCTCTGACTACTTCCACACCCTTGCGGAGAACGAGCCGGAACCCAAGCTGATAAAGGCTATCATTGATGAAAACATCAAAGCAGTGGACGGCTCACGGGTACGGCTCCGCCTGCTCGATGATGTGGAAATCAACGAGACAGTAGTGCCCAAAGGCTCGTACCTCTATGCCACGATGAGCGGCTTCGGCAACCAACGGGTGAAAGGCAGCGTGAAAAGCATACTGGTGGACGATGAACTGGTGAAGGTAAGCCTGTCGCTCTATGATACGGACGGACTGGAAGGACTGTACGTGCCGGGCAGTGCTTTCCGGGAAACGGCGCAGGACGTGGCTTCCAACGCCATGAACAGCACAATGAGCATCAACAACGGCACTTCGGGCAATACTTTCTCCCAATGGGGTATACAGGCTATACAGAACGCCTACCAACGGACAAGCAACGCTCTATCGAAAGCGGTGAAAAAGAACAAGGCCAAACTGAAGTACGGCACATTCGTGTATCTGGTTAATGGCAGGGAGAAAAGGAAATAAGACCTTAAACGAGTATAGCATATGATAGAATTACATCGGCTTTGAGAAAGAGAAGGTTTATTATGACATCGCCAACAGGCGCATAATGAAAGCATATACAATAACTAATAATGTAATAAATAGAAAATAAAATGAATGTACGAATTAAAATCTTGAATCTAGTGGCCGGGGTGCTGGCGGTTTGTCCGCTGGCGGCACAGACCACGTATGAGGAAATGGAACAACTGACAGTGAATGAACAGGTGACAACGGTGATAACGGCTACCGAGCCGGTTCGCTTCGTGGATATTTCTACGGATAAGGTTGCCGGAGACCAACCTATCAACAATACAATCCGGCTGAAACCCAAAGAGGCAGGGCACGAGGACGGCGAAGTGCTTGCCATAGTGACCATCGTGACGGAACGCTACCGCACACAGTACGCACTGGTTTATACTACCCGACTAACGGAAGCGGTAACGGACAAAGAGATACACGCGGCAGAAACCACGGCTTACCATAACCCGGCAGTGTCGCTCTCCACGGAGGATATGTACCGGTTTGCCCGTAGGATATGGACTTCCCCAGCGAGATACCGGAACGTAAGCTGCAAGCAACACCGTATGAACATGCGCCTGAACAATATTTATACCGTAGGCGATTACTTCTTCCTTGACTTCTCGATAGAGAACCGTACACGCATCCGTTTCGATATAGACGAGATACGAGTGAAACTCGCTGACAAAAAGATGTCGAAAGCCAGCAATGCGCAAGTGATAGAACTGCAACCGGAAATGATACTGGAACAGGGTAAATCGTTCCTGCACGGCTACCGTAACATCGTTGTGATACGGAAAATGACCTTCCCCAATGACAAGGTGCTGACCATTGAACTAAGCGAAAAGCAGATTTCGGGGCGCAATATCTCGCTGAACATCGACTATGAGGATGTGCTGAGTGCGGACAGTTTTAATGAAGTCTTACTTAATGAAGAATGAGGAATTAAGCAATGAAGAATTTTTATTATAAAAAGATATTTGCGGCAGTGGCAATCCTGTTTACTACTTGTGTTCCGGGATTTGCGGACGACCATAAAGGGAGGTTGCAGATTGGCACCGGATTCTTGTATGAGCGAGGCATGGACTTGACGGTGGCTTACGAGCATGAGACACGCTATCATAACGCTTGGGAATATTTCGGGAACGTATATCTGAAATGGGACGAATGCGCTTCGTGCGGCCACGTGTGCCCGAAGTCGTTCTGGAACAACTACAACACGTGGGGCTTGGGCGTAGCCTACAAGCCTTGCGTGACACGAGGACGCAACCACCATGGCAACCTGCGCATAGGCGGTTCGCTCGGCTCTGACCGACACGGCGTAGTGGGCGGCGTACACGCAGGATATGAGCATAGCTACTCCTTACGCAAGGGGTGGAAGGTGTACTGGCAGGTGAAAAGCGACCTGGTGATTGGCGGGGAGGATTTGTTTCGCACGGGAGTGGTTATCGGGGTGAAGCTGCCGGTGAAATAAAGAATTAAGAATGAGGAATGAAGAACCGGCTACCTGACACGATAATGAATAATGGCAGGGATAAATAATGAATACGGATAATGATAAATAAGATACAGAACATGAATGGAATAAAGATACGAATTGGAGGAATGGCGAAAGCTATATATAATAAGGCAGGGAAAGGAATGAGACCAGGGAGAATGGCCTTGGGTATGATGCTGGCCACTATGTTGGGGTTGACGGCTTGTGATGAACACCGGGATTTCCCGGACACCGGTATAAAGGTGGGTTATATCCTTTGTACGGACGGTAAGGTAATGAGCTATGAGGATTATAACCAATCGGGAAAGGAGGCTATTGCCGTGGTGTTCCACCTGAACCGGGATGAAACGGTAACAGGAAACGGATATGCAGTCTATCTGCATGACCTTGCGCCGGAAGCCTTTGCGGACAGTATCGGAATTGCACAAGGCACATCGGCTGACTTGGCGGCTTTGGACGGCAATGAGAATACGTTTGCCTTGTATGAGACCACGGAAACAGCTTCGCCAATGGCTGAGCAGGTGTTTGACCTGTGGCGATACGGGCAGAGTGCCTACGTGCCTTCGGTGGCACAGATGCGCTTGCTGTATGCCAACCGTGAGGCGGTGAATCCGCATATCGAGCAGTGCGGCGGTATGTCTATCCCGGACAGTGCCAACGAATGTTGGTACTGGACTTCTACTGAAGTAGCCGGACAGGAGACAGCCAAAGCATGGCTTTACTCAACCGGCAGCGGTGCGATACAAGAAACTCCTAAATGGCAAGCACACAAAGTACGTCCGATAATCACACTGAATGAATAATCATCCAACAATATCACTATGGAAGAGAGCAAAGAGTTACAGGGAGTATATAAGATATTTCGCACAGCAATCTATATATCCCTACTTATAGAGTTCTTTATGTATGCCATTGACCCGGAGGTACTGGACTACTGGAACGGGGTGGTATGCGATGTGCATAGCCGTATTAAAAGCTGGTTTCTTTACCATGACGGGCACTTGGTGTACAGTAAAATTGCCACGTTCGCATTAATATGTATCACCTGCGTTGGAACGAGAAACAAGAAACATCTGGAATTTAATACACGTAAACAGGTGCTTTATCCATTGGTCAGCGGTATCGCACTGCTGATTGTTGCTGTATGGCTATTCAGCTTTACGATAGACTTTCGACTATATTCCCTTCGGTTGAACATTGTTTTATATATGGTGTCCTCAGTAATCGGAACCCTATTGGTACACGTGGCGTTGGACAATATATCGAAGTTCTTGAAGGAAGGGTTGCTGAAAGACCGATTCAATCTGGAGAATGAGAGCTTTGAGCAATGTACGGAACTGGTGGAAAACAAATATTCTGTGAATATCCCGATGCGGTTCTATTATAAAGGCAAGTTCTGCAAAGGCTGGTGCAACATCACCAATCCTTTTCGTGGCACATGGGTTGTCGGCACACCCGGTTCGGGAAAGACATTCTCGATTATCGAGCCGTTTATCCGTCAGCACTCGGCAAAGGGCTTTGCAATGGTGGTCTATGATTACAAATGGCCGACACTTGCCACAAAACTCTACTATCATTACCTAAAGAATCAGCAGCTCGGCAATCTTCCTGAAGGCTGCAAATTCTCGGTGATCAATTTTGTGGATGTGGAATACTCCAGACGGGTAAACCCTATTCAGCAGAAGTATATCAATAATCTCGCAGCCGCTTCGGAGACGGCCGAGACCCTGTTGGAATCTCTGCAAAAGGGTAAGAAGGAAGGCGGTGGCGGTAGCGACCAGTTCTTCCAAACCTCGGCGGTAAACTTCTTGGCCGCTTGCATCTATTTTTTTGTAAACTATAAGAAAGAACCTTACGATAAGGAGGGGAACAAACTGTGTGCGGAAATGACAGAAGAACCACAGACCAAACGGCTGAAACCGACCGGAAGGGTGTTTGACGCACAAGGGAATGAAGCGGAACCAGCCTATTGGTTGGGCAAATATTCGGATATGCCGCATATCCTATCCTTCCTGAACGAGAGCTACCAGACTATTTTTGAGGTACTAGAAACAGACAATGAGGTAGCTCCGCTGTTGGGACCGTTTCAAACAGCCTTGAAAAACAAGGCAATGGAACAATTAGAGGGTATGATTGGCACATTACGTGTCTATACCTCCCGACTTGCCACCAAAGAAAGCTATTGGATATTCCACAAAGACGGTGATGATTTTGACCTGAAAGTAAGTGACCCGAAAAGCCCAAGTTATTTGCTGATAGCCAACGATCCGGAAATGGAAGGGATAATCGGCGCACTGAACGCATTGATATTAAACAGACTGGTAACGAGAGTGAATACCGGCCAAGGGAAAAATATCCCGGTGAGCATCATCGTGGATGAGCTGCCTACACTATACTTCCATAAAATAGACCGGTTGATTGGTACAGCACGAAGTAACAAAGTAAGTGTTGCGTTGGGCTTTCAAGAACTTCCACAGCTTGAAGCGGATTATGGCAAGGTGGGTATGCAGAAGATTATCACCACCGTGGGCAATGTGGTGTCGGGGTCGGCACGTGCGAAAGAAACCTTGGAGTGGCTGAGCAATGACATCTTCGGTAAAGTGGTGCAACTGAAGAAAGGTGTGACGATAGACCGGGACAAGACAAGCATCAACCTGAACGAGAACCTTGACAACCTCGTTCCAGCCAGTAAGATTTCAGATATGGCTACGGGCTGGATATGCGGACAGGTGGCACGCGATTTCGTGAAAACAAAAACCGGAATGCGAGACCAACTGAACATACAGGAAGCGAAGGAATTTAAGACTTCAAAGTTCTTCTGCAAGACAGACTTCGATATGGTGACCATTCAGAAAGAGGAAACGGCATATGTGCCATTGCCCAAGTTCTACACGTTCAAGTCGAGAGATGCAAAGGAACGTATTTTATACGCCAACTTTATTCAGGTGAATAAGGATGTAAAGAATATGATTAACGAGATTTTTCGGAAAAGCGGATCTATCTAAGAAAGTATTCCATATTGGCAGAATACAGAAGAATGAGTATGCAAATAGAAAATTTATATTTCTATCCTCTCAGTTTTTATATACAATATCGCTGTAAACAATTGATTTACAACCACTTTTATTTAATAGATAATTATAAGTATGCTTAAGGGCATGTTAATTAACTATAAAACTCTCATTAATCATTTTATAAACAGTCCATACTGTTATATGTTTGCAGAAAGTTGCAGCTTTAAAACTTATTCAACAGTTCTATAAATTAAAAAATTAAATTTATGAAAAAGATTTTTTTTGTTATTGCCGCAATCGTTGTGAGCTTACTCTTGTACTCATGTGGAAATGACTACAATGATGTTTTAGAAATTGATAATTCTCTTATTCAAACTCGTGCCTTGAATGTCGATAGTATTGATAAAGGAGAGATTATACCTGTGCCAGAATCTCCTCATAAACGAAAAGATCTAAGTCTTTATTCTATAAATGAAAACAGTTCATTTTTTGATATAAGAGAACTTCCTGTAAACATAATTGTAAGAGAAAACACTCATAACTCTGAGGCGAGATATTTAACCTCCAATGGAGTGCAATCTGAAGTAAGTATGGAGTCTCGAAATGATTCAGATAATCAGAAATTTAAGTTGTACATAATGCCATTAACTGGATATATATACATCAAGGATTATCAAGATCATTTGTTGTCTTTGGGAGTATATACTAATGCTCCAGATGTACGTGTTTTATATATTAAAGATGGAACTTCTTCTCAAGGAGCTTGTTGGGATTTTCTCAAAGGAGAGCAAAGAGAAAAATCTAATATATTAGAGAATGCAGATGCGATAGCACAAGGTCCTGGTGGAATGTGGGATGTATATAATGAAGTTATTGGTGTGAAAAATTCAAAGATATATTTTGATAAATATAGAAATAGTGCTACGCAAGAATTTGAAATTAGATTAGTTGAAGATTTGACTATAGTTAGCGGTCCAACATATGATTTGGCAGGAGTTACACCAGAAGAAAAGCCAAGTTATATATTGCGTGGTACAGTTCACAATAGATATACAACTCCTACTCAGATGACTATTCAATATACAGAAGGAGCAAATGTATCATCCTCATTTCAAGAGAGTAATTCATATACTACGACTGTTAACGCAAATGCTGGAATAAATACTCCCATTTTTTCTTTTGGTGGTAGTCTCTCATCTAGTAATACTTATGGATTTTCATATACAAATGGTACTGTGAAAAACATTTCATATATGTTTAACCAAACAGTTACTGTAGAACCTCTTTCTTCTGTAAGAGTGACAGCCGTTGTCAAAAATTACCATGTATCATGTGATTATAATGCTCTTGTGGAAGGTCGTTCAGGGAGACGTTTCACTATTTATGGAAGATGGAATGGTATATCTTGTGCTGATGTTGATTATGAAATTGAACCTTTAGATGCTAATGGAAATATAATAAAAAAAATCAGATTAAAGGGGAAGATTAACGAACCTTTAGACTTAACCAGAAAAGCGTTGAACTATTAATATTTTTATTATGATAAAGTGGCTGTATATATTACTTTGTTGCATAATTTATTCTTGCAAGCCATTACATATAATCACAGACAATAATAACTATATAGCAAAATCTAATAGTATAGTTATAATGGCAACTTATAGCAATGGCTACGTCCTTGATTCGTTAGGAAAAACAATGGCAACTTATAGTAATGGCTACGTCCTTGATTTGTTAGGAAAAACAATGGCAACTTATAGTAATGGTTATGTCCTTGATTCGTTAGGAAAAACAATGGCAACTTATAGTAATGGTTATATTTACACCATATATAGGGAACCTAAAAAATGAAAAACATTGTAATATTAAAGCTTCTTTATAAATAAATTGCAGAAATCCATTATTATATTTCAGGAATAATGGATTTCTGCAATTTAAGATATAATCTTTAATGATAATAGTCCGTTAAAAATTCAACATATCGTCTAAGCGGCTTCTGCCACTATTCCAAAGAGTTCTTTGATAAGTTTAGTATTAAAAGTTCTGTTCGTTTTCAGACCGGACATGCTAAAAATTCTTTTGAGCATATAAATACTACTCAGATAAGCCTTTAGCAGTCCGATGGAAAGCAACGGATAGTATTGTTTCCGGATGACCTTTGCGATGTTTACTGAGGCCAGGAAGCATTGAAAGCGAAGTCGAGTTTCCTCAAGTCTCTAGCCTAACAATCATTGAGTCCTGTAAACTGTTTGGAATCCCGAAAGCAAAACTCAATCTGGAATCGTGTACGGTAGTATTCGATGATGTCTTTGTCCGATATGTCAAGATCGGTGGAGAAATAGATTTTATGTCCTCCTGATTCCGGATAATGAACCACGACTTTGATGTTGCGTTTCATTGCTTTTGAATAGGCCTTGACTGAGTAAGCCCTTCCTCCTTCAATGTCGAGAATCTCGCAATGCAGAAGGTCGAGTTTCTCAAAATCAATCTTCTCGCCTTTGACACTCGGTCGTCCCCGTTTGCCTGTGCGGACACCGTTATATGAATACCACAAGGCGGCATCATCACGCAGGCGGCTGATGACATGGAATCCCGGCAGACAGGCTTCATTGACAAACTTTGCCTTTGAGAACCATGCATCCGCAACGACATAACGTGTTATGCCGAGTAACCTGTCCTTGTATTTACGGAGCACGTCAAGATACCAGTCCACAAGGTTGTAATCTTCGCCTTGCTTTTCCAGATACGCCTTGTCCAGCGTCTGTTCCGCACGTAGCATCATACAATCCCGACTATCAATGTCGATACCGAGAATTTCCAATCCCCGTTTCATTGCAGAAGCACATCCCGACCAGAACTTGCCGATATAAGGAGTCTTCTTTCCCGACTTTGAAATGTAGCTTGCGTCTATGGCAATGGCTTTTCTGACACTTTCACCAAACCGCTACCGCATAAGGAAGAGGTTGAACTGCATCCAGTCAAACTCACGTTCAAACAACTGCCGGAAGCGTTGTTCCGAGCTATATGAGTAACGCCCCATTTGGATGAAATTAATCTTTCTTGGCAGTACCATATACAAAATCATGAGTTGGATGAATGCTGTTTTAAAACTTTTGCGTAACTTCGTCGGACAACTTTTCAAAGCATCAGTTACGATTTCCTCATATTGGTCAAGTGCTGTTTTATTCATTGCTTTAATGTGTGGTAGGAGACCATTAAAGATAATGAAAGTCAGCCACTTGACCTATTTTATTTTACTAAATCTTATCAATTAACTTATTTGTCCTCAACGGATTAGTTATAAATTTAACGAAGTGTTATAATGAAGTAATTTTTCAATGTCGATTAATATATTAAATAAGGAAGAAGCTGTCCAAACACTCTAGCTAAACTAGTTTTTTTGTTATTTTGTTATTCTGTAATGACACCCGCTAAATGTTTGCAGATTTTTCGCTTTGTTCGAATGATAATACAAAAAGAAAGCGAAAAAATAGTTCTTGAACGACCTAGGGAATATAACCATAATATCACTCTTATGCGACATCTATATTGCCACATTTTTCAACCCTCCTATTCCATTAATAATGGCTACTACGCGCTATAGGGCATCTTCTGTATAAATCAGATAAAATGTGAAACACGGTTATTGACAAGTGCTTAATGGCTATTTTTTTTGTTTCGATTAGGTTGATTCCTATTTCACATATTTCTTTAGCCCAACGCAATCTTTCTGTTTCCCCCCTCAAAAAAGCATTTCTATTTTCTTGGGATATTTCAGTATATTCCTAATATGGCCAATCTATTTGAGTTATACTATAGGATGATGATAAATACGGAAGTTTCATCAATCATGTTCTGTTATCAACACTAATATCTGCGAGAAGTATTTCAATGTATATTGATTAGCTTGCCTATCTACTTGATTTTTCAGAATTCAGCAGAAATTTTCTCTTAATATTAATCCTTCCGAGATTTGTATATGACTATCAATTGTTTATTTATTAAAATAAGTAAAATAGCATTTGTAATAATACGTAGTTAAAGTGAAAATTATCATCTATATATCAGGAATATAAATTAATTTACATGACTTCGTTTTGAACCGTACTGGTATCTAATATATATAATTAATGTTAATACATTTACAGTATAGACTGTTTATAATAAAAAAACATATTATATTTGCTATTGTATTAAACCAGTATTCTAGAATAACTCAAAATCAATTATTAAAAAAGTGTTTTTATGAAAAAGTACAAAGAATATAAAGATGCAACGCCTGAGAGGACTATAAATCTCATCAGGTCTATCTTGACGGATTTAGATATTTTGCTATTGGATAGCAATGCTAATTGTGATAATATATTTGCATGTAGAGTCATTTTAGGAAATCACGATTTAGCCAAGCTAGGAATTGGAATGAACGGTAAAGGTTCTACTTTTGAATATGCTTTAGCAAGTGGATATGCTGAGTTTATGGAAAAAATACAAAACCGCTTTCTTTGCGATTATATACATACTTTTTATGGGACAAAGGAGTTTGTAAATACTCTCCCACCTGACTCTATGTATAAGAAAAAGATACATAAAGAAAATGTTGTTCTAGATTTTAGATATGATGAGCGTGAAGAGTATTGGACTTTAGAAAAAGTATTAACTTCATTTGGAAGTGAATTAATGTTGTTGTATCATGCGAATAATATAGAAGAGCTTAAATCCATTTTAATTGATGTGATTAAAATAGAAGAAAGTCACATTTTAATGATTCCTTGTTTCTCAAAAAGAGACAATGATGAAATATTTGTTCCCATTGATTTGATTTTGCATGCTATTGGTTCAAATGGTATGACTGCCGGTAATTCAGAAAGTGAAGCCTTGCTACATGGCTTTTGTGAGATATTTGAACGATATGCACTAAAGAATATATACTATGGAGAATTAACCCCTCCAACTATTCCAATAGACGAATTTGCAGATACTCCTGTCTATGAGAAAATCAAATACCTAATAGAAAAAAAAGGATATGAGATAATCATTAAAGATTGTTCTTTAGGAAAGGGGCTTCCTGTTTATGGAACTATCATCATTGATAAACAAAATCATTTATATAACTTTAAACTTGGTTCTGATTTCGTTCCATATATAGCCGTAGATCGTTGTTTGAATGAAGCTTATCAATCAACCAAGGGATTTATCGGTTTGCCTATTGATTTTAGTTGGACTAATAGTCAAAAGAATACACTTAATGAAGAAGTTGTAAATTCCAACTACCACAGAATACTTGAATCTAGTTCTGGAATATGGCCTTTATCCATATTTTCACCAGTACCTTCTTATGAATATACAGGTGAAAATCCAACTTGGGGTACCTCGAATGATAGTGATCTTCAATATTGTTTCAATATTGTAGAACAACTAGGTTTCAATATTTACATTAGGAATAATTCGATTACGGATTTTCCAACTTATTATATCATAATTCCTGGAATGAACCAAGTTCTATTTTCAAGAAAAGCTTACGAAGAAAAATTTCGATATGGAATATTGGGATATATGAAATCTTATCCTAGATTAGTAAATATGTCCACTTCTGAAGTAAAAGAATTAGCACAAGGTATTGAGTCCCGACTCCAAGATGGTTACACAATTGATATCACCCATGATTATTTTCTTTTTAATACCCACGAAGGTATTCTTAATTTGGATATTAATATCTTTCTCTGTATGTTGTTCTATTTTGCAGAGGATTATATTAATGCAAAAAAATATCTTAATATATATATTAAGCGCAAATCAATAAAGAATCAATATTTGTCTGCTTTTTCCGATTTTATCCAGTTCGCTAATATAGATAAGTTACCTCTTGTTGAGGTTGAATTTATTATGAGTCAGATTCATGGGAAAAAGCTGGCTGCTGAAGTTATATCAGATTTATCAGTTCCTCAAAAGATATTTCAACATTACGATTTTCCAACTTGCTTTAATTGTGAAAATTGTAGAATAGAGAAAAATTGCCGATACTTTGAAATACTAAGAATAGAAAAAAAAGTCAATGAAATGTCTGTTAAGAATAAAATTTCTTATAAACAAATCTTGAAATTATAAATACTTAAATAGGCGGTGCCCGAAAGGCCTCAAAAGAGTAGGGATAATTTAATAATTCATTTTTATTATGAACACACTTAATGAACGCACTAAGTCATTGAATACAATGACAGAAGTGCAAGAAGAACAAATTCAAGGCGGTTTGAAGTCAGCTCTTCAAGAAGAAGTTTATGGCGTTGTGGCCTCTGTTGCTACAGAGACAGACAATGACAGTCTTTCACCTTGGACAATCACCTTCTAAAAGTTGATTGAAGATTAATTGAAGATTGCTCAAAATTAGATTTTGAGCAATCTTCTCCTAAAAGGAGTTTAGCTAATTTGAATACAGTATTTGGTTATATAGTATTTTATGAGATTTCCTATTCGTAAACAATATGATGCAATGGATTGCGGACCGACATGCTTGCAGATGATTGCGGAATATTACGGACAATATTATTCATTACAGACTCTAAGGGAAAAATCTTATTTAACGCGTAATGGTTCTTCTCTTAAAGGCATTAGCAGTGCTGCAAAATCAATAGGTTTCAAAACTGAGTCTGTATGGATGAATTGGGAGCAATTGATACAAAATATCCATTTACCTTGCATTATCCATTGGGACAATAATCATTTCATAGTAGTTTACTATATAAAAAGTGAAAATAAAATTATAGTTGCAGACCCAGCTTTTGGAAAACTCACTTATAACAAGGAAGATTTTTTAAAGCATTGGATTACTGATAAGAAAAATAATGTTGGCATAGTCTTTCAATTAAAGCCAACATCAAAGTTTTATGAAAATAAACCCGATACTCGAAAGGATTTTCCCTTCAAACGTCTTTTTAAGTATATAAAGCCGCATAAGAAATATTTAAGTTTCCTAATAACTGCTTTAACTATAGGGTGTTTTCTAAATTTATCTCTCCCTTTTCTTACCCAAGCAATTGTCGATATTGGTATTACTACACAAGAAAATGGTATTATATTGATTATTTGTATTGCCCAATTGATGTTAATTGCAGGACAATTAGGCAATGAATTATTCCAAAGCTGGCTAATGCTACACATGACGCAGCGAATTAGTATTACATTTATTTCTGATTTTCTTAATAAATTAATGAGATTACCCATTACGTTCTTTGACACAAAACTCACAGGAGATATTATGCAAAGGATAAGCGACAATAATAAGATACAGAAATTTTTAACAAGTACATTGATTAGCAGCTTGTTTTCATTAATAACATTTACTGTTTTCTCTATTGTTATCGGACGATATAGCTTAAAGATTTTTCTTTTTTTTCTTATTGGAAGTAGCATTTATGTTATGTGGGTTCTAAGTTTTATAAAAAAGTGCAGAGTCTTAAACTTTAGAGAATTTAGAGAGGCTTCATCTAATCAAAGTAATTTAGTACAATTGGTAGCCTCAATGCAAGAAATAAAGTTAAACAATTGTGAAAGGGGGAAGCGATGGGAATGGGAAAATATTCAGTTTAAGCTTTATCAGATCAATATAAAATCTTTGGCAATTGCTCAACTTCAAGGAGCTGGCGGAGCCTTTATCAACCAAATAAAAAATGTCATTATCTCATATCTGACAGCAACATCTGTAGTAAAAGGGGAAATGACTCTTGGAATGATGATTGCCATACAATATGTTCTTGGACAGTTGAATACTCCTTTGAATCAATTTTTAAATTTCATAAAAGAATCGCAAGAAGCTAAGATTAGTTTAGAACGTATCAATGAGATATATGATAAACCAGATGAAGAACCTGTAGGGGTTAGTAAAATTACCAATATACCCAGTTGTTCTAATATCATATTCCAAAATGTAACTTTCTGTTATGGAAATCCTGAGTCAGAAAAGGCCCTTAAAAATATTAATCTTATTATTGAGGCTGGCAAAGTAACTGCCATAGTAGGAGCAAGTGGAAGTGGAAAAACAACTTTACTTAAATTGCTATTGGGATTTTACCCTCCCACTTCTGGTATCGTTTGTATTGGAGAAAAATCTTTAACAGATTATAGCGCGAAATATTGGAGAAGATGTTGTGGAGTGGTAATGCAGGAAGGATTCATATTTTCAGATTCAATTGCAAAAAACATAGGCATTATTGATGAAGAGCTTGATTATGGCAGACTACACTATGCAGCACGGTTGGCCAATATTGATTCTTTCATTAACTCACTCCCACTAGGATACGAAACAAAAATTGGGAGCGAAGGCTGTGGATTAAGCAATGGCCAAAAGCAGCGAATATTGATAGCAAGAGCTATATATAAAAATCCCAATTATATTTTTTTAGATGAAGCAACCAATTCATTAGATACCACAAATGAAACCATTATCATGGAGAATTTGCAAAGATTTTACTCGGGAAGGACAGTTGTGATAGTTGCACATCGATTAAGTACAGTTAGAAATGCTGATAAAATAATCGTTCTTCATCATGGAGAAATAGTAGAAGTGGGTACTCATGAAACATTAATATCACATCAAGGAATTTATTATCAATTGATTGAAAATCAATTAGAGCTCAATAAGAATGTATAATTATGAATGAACAAAATCCAAAATCAGGGAAAATAATGAACGAAGCTCCTAGTGGGTTGATTATTAGTGGGATAATATGGTTTATTATGTGTATCTCAATAATTGCAGGTATGTATTTAATAAAGTATCCACACTTTACTTACATATCAGTTATATATAATGGGAATCAGAATAATGAACATAAAAATAAATTTCTTTTTATAATAGAAAACACTGATATTGAGATGTTACAATCTCATATTAAGGGAAGCCACATTTCATTGAAAATAAATGGAAGACTACTATTAGGAGTTATAACAAATATATTTGCGCAGGAAAAAAATGAATTTATTGAGATAAGTATTACTGATGTAGATATGCAGAAAATACCTGTAGGAAGCAAAGGACAGGTGGCAATCATGATGTCTAAAAAACGAATGTTTGAATTGATTCCTTTTCTAAAAAGAGCTAGTAAATAACAATATACAACACTATAAAAATGGGAAATATATTTAACATAGAAGAATTCTGCAAGGATACTAAAAGTACTCTTAGCATGCAAGATGTGGAAATTAATGATTATAATAGAGACTATGTGATTTTAGTTGCTAAAGAAACTGGAGCTTGGGCTACTATCAATAAGTCATATATCTATCTTGTTGAAGAACTATTAGAAAAAGAAATTACCTTGAATAAATTTAAAGAAACATTTCCTGAACATATTCAACTGCTAAATTTGCTTTTCAATTCAGGGGTTTTAAAAGTTAATCATACATCATCATTCCATGATAAGTTGAAAAGGCGACAATGTAAAATATCCAGTTCCAAAGTTTGCCAAGTTGTACTTAGGTATACAAAGAGTTGCAATTTATCATGCTCTTATTGTTATGCTCATACAGATTTAAAATCTCCTACATCAATGAGTAATGAAACTGTTTTATACATATTACGCAAACTGAGTAAATCTTATCCAGAAAAGGTTCTTAATTTATCATTTCACGGTGGGGAACCATTGTTGAACTATAGTAAACTTGTTCCTTTGGTAAAGGAAATAAGGAAAATTTCTCAAAATATTAAATTCTACATACAAACTAATGGAACTTTAGTAACAAAAGAGATTGCAGGTTTTCTAAAAGCAGAAAATTTTAATGTTGGAATAAGCATAGACGGGTTTGACACCGCTTCTAATTCACAACGATGCCAACTCAACGGGAGTAGTTCATTAAAACAATCGCTTATTGGACTGGATTATTTGTTGGCTGCTGGAATTTCCCCCGGAATGTTTACGGTAGTTACTGCCGCCAATCAATATAAGCTATTAGACCATTTTGATTTTTACGTAGGCAAAGGTATAAAGAAATTCAATTTTAGCCCTATACTTTATTCAGGGAAAGCTGTTGATAAAAATTATGATGTGAACATAGATCATTTGATTGAAACAAATCTCAAATTAATGGAGAAAATAAACTTGATAAATAATGAATGCAATAACATTGAAGACTATGTCTCCGAAGTGAATATCAGTAATCTACTAAATAATTTGTCATCTTTGAATATCTATAATTTGTGCACATTGTCTCCTTGCGGAGCCGGTCATACAATGCTGGGCTTTGATATTGACGGTTCATTCTATTCCTGCGATTATTTTATCGGTAATTTAGAATTTAAAATTGGCAATATTTATGAAGTAGATGACATAAAAAATAGTATTTTCAAAAACACATCAGTTCAAAATTTATTAAAGAGAAATATTGATAGTATTAAAGAGTGTAGGATGTGCACATGGAAAAACATATGTACATATCATTGTGCTTCAGATTCCTATTTTAATCACAAAACACTATACAAGCCACATAGTATGTGCGAATATGTAAAAAAAATTATTCCTCGAATAATAGACTTATTATATAGAAAAAAAATATCTATAAATAACATTCCGCTCTGTTGATAAGGTATGTTGAAATATTTTTCTATGACTCTATTAAAAAATGAATTGATATGAAATTTATAATAAGTGCCATACTTTCCTTATGTATTAATAATGTATATGCACAGGAAATAACCGGAATAATTACAGATAGGAATAATAATCCGATTGAATTTGCAACAATTGTTTTACAGACAACTGATTCTGTATTTTTGAATTCTACCTATACCGATTCCGTAGGGAGATTCAGTATAAAAACAGATATACTTCCAGTAATTATAACCGTTCAACATCTGATGTACGAAACGTACCAAAAAAAATGTGACACAAAGGCTATTGGCTCTATCCAGATGGATGAGAAAAGCCAAATGTTGTCTGAAGTGTCTATAATAGGTGAATATCCGCTGGTGAGAGTCATTGACGGAAAAATGACTTATAATATGTCGCAGCTTTTAACAGACAAAATGGCAACTAGCATCTATGATGCCATTTTGAAACTTCCTGGAGTTCAGATACAAAAGGGTACTTTTCAACTGATAGGGGCAAATAACGTGACTATCCTAATCAATGGAAAGAGAACCAATATGGATGAAAACCAATTGAATAATCTGCTAAAAAATATGCCGAAAGAGCGTATTCGGGAAGCAGAAGTAATGTATAGTGCTCCTCCCCAGTATCATGTACGTGGAGCCGTAATTAACCTTGTACTTGACAATGAGATTTACGGCACCCAGCAATTGCAAGGACAAATAAATACGTTATATGACCAAGGGTATTATGAGAATTTTCAAGGAGGTGTCACAATCCTATATAACACTCCTAAAACCTTGACAGATTTCCTCTATTCGTTCGGTTGCAATCAGGTTCGCACAGGACAGGAAATTATATCTCAACACATGTTCAATGATCAGGTATCTGATATAATTCAATCCGATCGAGGCTACTCCGTCAAACCTATCCATACCATTCGTTTGGGGAATGATTGGCTAATCAACGACAAGGACAAAATCACCCTAGCATACACTGCAGAAATTCAGCCGTGGATGCGGTCTTTCAATTCTTCTAATGGAACCTACTCAGACTCGGAAAATAAAAAGAATACGGATAAGCCTGTGCAAATGCACAATATTGCGTTGAACTACACCTCTGGATTTGGGTTTAGCACGGGCACTGACTTCACTTTCTATAAAAACCATACGACACAGCATTACCGGGAAAGAATGGAAGGCAAGGAAGATTCCTTTGATGCCCGCTCGAAGCAAGATATTCGCCGTCTTACATTCTACGCAGATCAAAGCCATTCACTGGGAAAAGGCTGGACATTGAATTATGGTACTAAATTTAGTTTCGCCTCAGACAAGAGTTCTCAAATCTATCATTCCTCTGTCAGCCATAATTGGTCAGACTATGACAGTGACAGCCAATTGAATGAGTATACTTATGATTTATACGCAGGTTTCTCCAAGCGTTTTACCAACAATTTCTCCCTAAATGCTTCCTTGACCGGAGAGTATTATAAGCATAAGAAAATTGACTACCGAAGCCTATTCCCTATGATGGAAATTACTTATACGGCCAATCCTGTCTCTGTTTTTCAACTGTCAGTTTCTTCCGATAAGGCTTATCCCAGTTATTGGGAAATGCAAAATACAACATCTTACCTCAATGGATATACAGAAATACAGGGAAATACGGATTTAAGACCTGCAAAAAACTACTCATTTCAGTTAAACTACATTCGGAATAGTAAATATATTTTTACATTATTCATGAATTATACGGATGATTTTTTCTGCCAGATACCTTATCAGTCCTCCGACAGATTGATACTGATTTATAAGACCTTGAACTTTGATTATTCAGCGAAGTTAGGGTTTAACATGATGATTCCATTTGGGATAGGCAGGATATTTGAATCCAGATTTATCTTAAACGGATATTACGACAAAATGAAAAGCGACCATTATCATGACCTAAGTTTCACGAAAGACAATCTAGCGATTTATACCAATCTTGATAATACATTTACCATATCATCGAAACCCAATATCAAGGCGGAATTATCCGGTTCCTATATTTCACGTAACATTCAGGGGCCTATGACTATCAATGCCATGTATCGCATTGATACAGGTATAAAATGGACATTTAATCGTAACAAAGCGGAATTATCTCTGAAAGTCAATGACATATTCAATTCATGGGCTCCGAAAGAACTTAACCTTCAATATCTAACACAGAATTTACGGATGAAAGAAATTGTGGATTCAAGAAGGATTTCTTTGTCTTTTACGTACAGATTTGGCGATTTCAAACCAAAAGCACGTAAAGAAGTAGATCAATCACGGTTTGGCAAATAAGTATAAAAAATTAGATGTCACTAAAGTAAATAACAGAAGCTATTAGATTACTCGAATAAGCATTTTATATAATAACACCAAATATCATATTAGTTATGCAAATAGTAAGAATGATAATATGTCTGTTTATGATAAATAGCACTTTTGTATTGAAGCCTATTTACGCCCAAGAACATTGGAGTAAAGAGGACTCTATAAAGCTATCTAAAATGCTAAATGGAGAAATGCCAATACACATAAATGAAAAATTCAAACTAGAATTTGAAAAATCGCTTTTAGGACATCCTCAAATAGAAGATAATGATGAGTGGAAAAAATATCTAAATTTTAAACAATCACTAACAGAGTCTTGGTTATCTCCAATTGACGATGATATATTGACTAATCAATTTTTACAAACTTACAATAAAAGAATGAATGATAATTTGTTTTTCATAAATAATCAGATTATAAATATTTCCCAATATTCCAATATGTCAATACCACTTACGAAGCGAATTCATTTCAATGTTTATGGAATCAAAGAATTAAGTGAAAAAAAAGTACTACCTCATCCTATCTCCTTTTTTCCTTACGAGTTTGGGGCAGGTTTTTCATATGACATTAATCACCACTTAAAATTAGGAACGCAAAGTAATTATCAATATAATTCTATTCACAAAAAGTGGGAGTGGTTTATGGGATTTGGAATAACTGTGGTCTTTTGATAACTTCAGAGAATTCTATTTTTAAGGTATTATTGTACTATAGAAAATTTGAGCCATAGCAAAACTTCATGCGCAGCAAGAAATATAAAAAATATATTTTGAATATTTTAACTTACAGTCTATACTGTTTATTAATCTTTTTTCTATTTTTGCACTTAAAATAAACGAAATATGAAAAATAAAATCACCGTACTGAGAAACTTAATATTTGATAATTGGTTTCTATTTGTAATAAATACATTGATATACATATATTCATTGTATTTAGAATTGAAATATATATTCGTAGATGACTTCTATCGATTATCAGTATATAAAAGATATGGGAATGAAGAAGAGTTTCTCAAATTTCTTTCATCAGAAAGGTCTTTAGATTTTCTAAATTATTTATGGATGCCAATACACGTTATTGGAATTGCTTCGTTTACAACAATATGCATATTCTTGGGCTTTAATATTATGGGAATTAGATTAGCCTTTAATAAGGCTTTTAAATATTCCTTGCAGGCATCAATAGTATTTTCGTTCAACTATTTGTTATTGACTCTATTGAAAATATTTGGAATCATAACTTATAATTACAACACTGTTGATGATGTGTATTTTATTCAATCATTAGGTCGCTTATTCATTCGCTTTAATTGGCCAGATTGGGCTTATGACATTTTAGGCAGAATTAGTATTGTAGAATTTCTTTTTTATTTTGTACTATCAATAATCATAGCAAAATCAATAAAAATCAACTTCAAAACAAGTTTATGTAAGACCGGAATATCATACGGTATTGGTTTGTGTTTTCTTGGAATAATAACAACCTTTATTGGTTTTATTATATAATAATTATTATTAACTTATTAAATTAGTTTTTTATGAAAAAAGTAAGCAACAAAGTTTTGTCTCGCGCATTTGGGGGCAAAATGTTTGGATCAAAAACAGAATGCGAACGTTGGGAAGGTGGTTGTAGATGCCGTCAAGTCTATTACACATTTTGGGTGAAATCTTATGGAGCCTGGAACCCTGCAGCCGATTGGCAGTGTAACTAACCAATAGGTAAATAAGAGATATATCTTCATTGGCTGCTTTTTTATTTGATCTTTAAGAATTGAAAATAGTAAAGCCAATTTACGGTATATCTCTTTCATCTTTTTATAAATTATGAATAGAAAAAGATATTGTATTGCAACAGTAATATGTATAGTGGCATCCATCATATCACTCTTTACAATTTCAATAAGAAAACATAATTACAATGCTTCTTATTCATTTGACGTGAATTCTATCCATATGGATATAGAAAACCGGAATGTTCAATTATCTATGCAGACCACTAAAAGTACCATATGTATATTTTTTAACACAGAATGCGATTTCTGTAGCAAAGAAATTCTTTATATAAAAGATAACTTAGATATATTTTCACGTAAATACAACCTTGTTCTAATATCATTTGAAGATAGGCATAAGTTAATAAATTATAAAAATAAAATTATATCTAAAGATAAAACCTCTTCATTGATATTTGTATCCGACAGTAACTTTGAATTTATTGAAAAGTACAATGTATCTGTATTTCCGACCATTTTAGTTTTCTCTAAAAATGGAATAGAGGAAAGTAGATGTACTGGTATAAATATTGATTTTTTAAAACAACTAAAAAGCAACATACAATGATATTAAATATCGACCAAGCGAAGAAAGTATTTACGCAACAAAAATCAATTAATTTATGCGGGGTAGCTTGTCTTATTTCTGTATGTAAATATTTTAATATTAATGTCAATGAATCGGAAATATTAGAAAATAGTGGAACAGTACATACAGGCACAACCCTTTTGGGCATAAAAGAGTCAGCAGAAAAACTCAATTTAACAGCAGATGGTTATAGATGCAGTATTGATGAATTAAAAAATTGCGACACAATTTCGATATTACATACGGTTAACAAAGATGGTTTTACCCATTTTGTAACCTGCTTTGGATATAATAATATAACTAATCAATTTTTAATTGGCGATCCGGCAAGTGGATTATTTCATTGCGACGAATATTATTTAGACTCAATATGGAAGTCAAAACTTTTATTGTTATTTGATAGTAAAAAAAGCACATCTAAGAATGACAGAGGCAAAAAAAACAACAATTATCAATATATTTTTGATATTATAAATCGAGATATACCACTCCTACTGGTTACATTAATCTTAAGTATATTTGCATCAATCCTTAGCTTAATTCCAGCTATCTTTATTCAAAAATTGGCAGACGATATTATTCCACAAAAAAATATGATGCTCATTTTTTATGGTATCATGCTTTATGCTTTAATACTCGTAATTATAGCCATAATATCATATATAAATGAAAGAGTTATTATTAAGCAAAACCTATTATTTAATGTAAGGATATTGCGAAATCTTTTATTCAGGGTATTTCATTTACCCATAACTTTTCACAAGTCATTAAATACTGGAGAAATAATATCAAGATTGAGTGATACTGAGCGAATTCAGAATTCAATAGTCTTGCTTATAAATTCAGTTTTTATGCAAATAGTCATTTTGCTTGTATCTATATCCATCTTATTCTATTATGAACCCAACATAGGAGTAATTGCACTATTAAGCATACCTTCTCTTATTTGGTTGTCATATTATTATAGTTCTAAAATAGGGAAGAAGCAAAAGCAAACAATGGCAAAATACGCCAAATTTGAAGCATATTCAATAGATATACTTTCCGGATATTTTGCGATAAAAAGCAATGTGAAAGAAAAGTTGTTTCATAAAAGGCTACTTGAATCATACAAGTCTGCTCAACTAAAAAGAACGGATCTCCAAATACTTAATTCTCAATATAATTTATACACTAACTTAATTGTATGTGTATTTTCAATTGCCGTTGTTTTGCTAAGCTCGTACCTTGTGGTTATCGGCAAAATTGAAATTGGAGTTTTATTTGCAATTATTACTATTTTGGCTCAAATTCTTCAAGCATCCATAAAAATAGTTTCATATATGGTAAGTGTGCAAGAGGCAAAAGCTGCTTATAATCGTTCTCTTCTTATAATTCAACATCCTCTCGAAGACAATAGTAAACATATAGACATAACAATAACTTCCTGTAACATGCTCGCATTGGAAAATGTTACGTTTAAGTATCCGGGACGAGAAATTCTACTTGAAAAAATAAATTTAACTGTCAGGACAGGTGAACTTTTATCTATATTTGGTCGGATTGGTGCTGGAAAAACAACGATAACTCAACTGATCCAACGTTTTTATGCACCAAGTGAGGGTATGATAACATTTAACAATGCAGATATTAACAAATTTGATTTGCATAAATGGAGAAGACAAATAAAGGTCGTTTCACAACAAACAAAATTGTTTATTGGAACAATTGCGGATAATATATCTATGTTTTCAGATTCGTTGGAAAATGTAGAGTTGTTTTGTAAGACAATGCAATTGGATTGGTTTTTCAAAATTGAAGATTTGAAGTTACATAATATGGTTGATGAGAGTGGGAACAACCTTTCGGGAGGTCAAAAGCAGTTGATTGGGATTGCAAGAGCCTTGTATCAAAGTGCTCCAATTTTAGTATTAGATGAACCAACAGCAAGTATGGATAAAGAGTGTGAGCTTGAGGTGATCCAATTACTTCTTAGGCTAAAAAAAGATATGATAATAATAATGATTACCCATAAACCAGAAATAGCAAAAATGAGTGATAAAATTTGTGTATTGGATAATAAAACAGTTGTAACTTTTGAGGAGATATAACTTCTTTAAATCTGCCTTCGATAATTCTTCTTTCTTTATTTTTTCTGTTTGATTCTTCTCAAAAGATAATCATCCGATGAAGCTCCATTACGTGAATTTGGCCAAACATTCGCAATTCTCATGAAAAAGGTGGAATAATAGGAAATTCTCTGATGCTAACATACAAAAACAAAGGCTGATTCAAAAACGGAAGTTACCTAAATAAGGAATATTGGTAAATTTACGTTGCTAATAATTGTTAACTAAGCAACTGACTTGTTCCTATTTCTAAAAATCCAAACTACTGGAACGATGCAATGCTACAAACTACTAAATTCGTCTTTTATCATAATTGAAAGATATTAGAATTTCATGTAACATCGCACGCAGAGGCAAAGATATGATGCCGATAATCTACCAAAGAAACAACGGGCATTTTATCGAATACTTACTTTTCTCTTAAGTAATGAGGGTGATTTTATGTTTTGATTTTTTTAACTATAATAGTAAGGAGCTATCCTATTTTTTTGTATAGCCCCTTCCAAATTAACTGTTAATCGATAAACTTTTCGTATATATTCAATAAAGTTATCAGTAGAAATATAGATAAGTCTTATGAAAGTCTTACTTCTAATAATGCTGTTGTATATGAAAAACGACCACTTTCCGGTACAATCAAATATATCAATTCTCCATTATGTAACTGTCGAGTACGGCACAACTCGTCGAGCATTACATAGATACTTGCAGAGCCTATATTACCTACACGTGTCAAATTGGTAAACCATTTTTCCGTATCTAACAATAATCCTTTTTCTTTTAATTTATCCTCCAGCTTTTTCCAAAAAAACATAGATGATAAATGCGGTAAAAAATAGTCTACATCAGTAAAGCTAAAATTATGTTTTTTGCAACTATTATAAATGTGCTCTACTGCCTTTTCTGCTACATGTTCTGATAAAATTTTTACATCCTGCTTTATAGAAAATATAGAATGCTTTTGCCAATCATATGGTGATATTTGTTTCCAGGTTTGTTTTGTACCATCTTGCGAATCAAAAAGTCCTTGAGACATACAAACATCAAGAACATTTGCGTATGAAACGGATTCAATCCATTTAATCTCCAACGACATTTTTCCCATAGGCTTATCTGTTAACAATACACAACCAGCACCATCAGACAACATCCATCTTAAAAAGTCTTTCTCAAACGCAATATAAGGATTTTCTTGAATTTGATTAATAGTTCTATACTCCTCCTCAAACATATCCGAACGAAGTAAAGGAGAGACCAATTCAGAACCACCGCATACAGCATTGCTTGTATGTCCAGATAAAACGGATAAAAAAGCAAACTCTAATGCTTGGACAGCTGAACAGCATACTCCAGATACCGATAATAATGGTATGGGATTACTTTCTTTTAATAATCCATGTACCATTGACGCATGAGAAGGTATCAATTGGTCTGGAGTCGAAGTTCCACATGCTAATAATTCTATAGCATTCGTATCAAATTCATTATCAAACAGACCATTAATAGCATTTACCATTAACTCTGCATTAGTATGGGTTAAATTCCCCTCCCTCATAGCATAATGTCTTTGTTTGATTTGATTTTGCCTAAGAATTATCTTTTTTATACGCGAAGGATGTCCTCCTACGTATCCTAAAATGTTCTCCATTTCATCATTATCAACTGGAGCATTGGGTAAAAAACTAGACAATCTGGAGATGTAAACTTTTTTATTCATAAAACAAATCTTTTATATTATACAGTATATTCTGTTTATTATTGCAAATATAGAAAGATTTATATAAATAACAAACTAATATATATCATCAAAAGGCTTTTTTCATTTTAATACCTTAATTGTTTATATAACAATCATAAAAATACATTGTGTAGTCTATTATACATGTTTTATAGCACACATGCATACTGCATATTTTGCTCACTAGCCAGTATGTCTTACATAAGTAAATTACGATGCAATTAATATAGCAGGTATATGTTAAATTCTGCTATATCATACTTTTATGAGATTATATAAATGCCTAAATTGTTCTGATAGGTAATTTAAGTCACAACCATTTGAATTAGGCATACTGGTATAAGAATACCCATAATAAATATTAAAAAAGAATTGAGCCCAAAGTTCTTCGTCAATTTCTTTTTTTATTTCTCCTTTATTTTTTGCTGAGTAAAGCAGATCACGCCAATATTGTAGCTCCCCTTCACGACGTTGTGCCATTTTCTGAAGCATATCTTCTAAGAAAAACATAGCATTGGTCATCATACAAATATATGCACGATTTGCATTTGCAATTCCAATACTAGTCAAAAAAGCCTGCTGTTTTTTCTTTCCGTCAATAAAAAACTCAATATTTGCCCACAAACTTTTCTCTTGATTGATGGTAGGAAGTTTATTGTCCTTATCAAGAACAAATTGATTAACTATTTCTGTAAATATCTGGTCTTTTGTTTTAAAATGATATAATATAGCTCCCCTACTTAGGTTTGTTGCCTTTTCAATATCAGAAAAAGTAATATCACTTAAAGATTTTGAGGCAAATAATTTAAAACTTTCCAGTAGAATTTTTTGCTTGCTTACACTATTAGAATCTTTGTATCTCATATATATTCTATTTATTGATTTGCGAATTTAACAAAAAAAATACGATAGACATAATTATCTTTGTTTTTTTATATATTTAAACCAATGTAATACAATAGAGTTTATACAGAATAAGAAATAGGGATATTGGTTATCAGCACCCTAAAACCTTATTCGATATAATGTCTAATAAAAATGTATTAAAGTCCTATTGTTCTTATAATGTTCGAATCATCAATAAAAATATCCTCTTTTTCATAACAAGCTTCATAACATTTTGCTAAAAATACATTCTTACAGATTTCCCCCAAAATACAAGCATCATCATTTGTTCTTTTCAACTCTGAGTCCAAATGAGCTACCTTGATCCAATATTCCTTTTCCGCTTTCATCAAATTTCTCATATCTTCTTTAAAAGTTGGAATATATAAGTTGGCTTGTTCTGCTAAATGAAAGAATGCAGCGCATGGGTTAATCAATATGGATTCTTGTTTAAACCAATCTTGTATTATATTTAAGCATTGATGTTTCCTATCCCAATACTCTTTTAATGAATATATACAATCTGGAGAAATGGGATATAAAATATTCAAAGAAGAAAAGAAATATCGCTCTACTACTTCCTCAAAAATAGCACTCTTATCTTTAAAATGATAAAAGATAGCTCCCCTTTGCAACTTAGTAACCCGTTCCAACTCCGGAACCGTCACTTTCTCTACATTCTTCTGAAGAAATAACTTGAACGCTTCCTTCAGAATAAGTTCTCTTGAATTTTCTACAGGTTTATTGAACCAATCTATTTCTGCCATAGGTAAATAGTTTATTAAATTTCTTTAAGTAAACTCTTTACCATATCTAATATATTGAAAGGCACAGAGTCCACCCGTTTACGTAATAGAGGCACTAGCAAGCCCGAAAGACAAAACGAGCGACCTGTGCCGTATTTTTAATAATACGACACACCCGCTTCGTATATCCTTGTCTTTCTTGAAAGTTGCTAGTTTTCTATTACAAGTTCACACGAATACGAATCGAATGAGACAAACTCATCCTACGTAAGAATGGTGATATTACACACCAACTTACCGCAAAGATACACAAAATATTATAATGTATGAAAATTGATTAAGGAAATAACGAATTTTAATTCAATATGGTCAGAAATATATAGTGTATCCAATAGGTTATAAAAAAGTTCCGCCCTGATACGCTGTTCTACGGAAAGCGTGGCGGATTCTAGCAGTACAAAAGAACAACTTTTTTTGGATTGTCCAAGAACTTAGAACAAATAAATTCGTCTTCAAACTATTTTACAGGCTGTTCTTATCCCCATGCGAGCGACTCCACGTGTCGTAATCGGAATACGTGGGGGTATCATCCCAAAAGGATGATTTCTTTTTCCTTTTGCGGCGTTTGGGCTTTTTATCGTAGTCATCCCCACCGGAAAATATGCTTTTGAGTATTACATAGCCTACCAAGAGTATAACCAGAATGTCCATATATTGGGGTATTTAAGTGGTTGATTAAAATGTAAAGGTAACAAACAAAGCCCATACAGACAAATGAATGGCGTGTATTTTGCAAGAAAAAATATTAAAAAAATTATAGTTTTCAATTTATTACCCCAAATAGAGAAAAATACGGGAATATTGCCATTGAACTATAGATTGTGTAAGATTAACGAGTATTTTTTAGATATTGTTCTTTGAAATGATTATTTTTGCCATAAGAAATCAAAGGAAACCATATATAAACAGTATGAAACAGATACGCCTGGAACATTTTAGATGCTACACGGATTTGAGCATTGACTTCAAATCCGGAATAAATCTGCTTATCGGTGATAATGCAAGTGGAAAAACCACCGTTTTAAAAGCTTGTCAGTATGTATTGAGTTCCTTTTTTGCAGGGTACAGTGATGAGAATACACGTTGGATCAGTCCGGGAGATGACGATTTTACCGTACAGATAATCAATGGAAACATCCAACCAGAACAGCCGGTAAAGATTTACTTTGTTCCTGATTCCAATCAATATGCGGCTGCTACAATGGCAGACGGGAATTTCATTCCCGGACAGAAAGAAGAAGAATATATCATCCAGAAAAACAGCAAAAAGAACAGCCGCGCCTTAATCAGCGGTATCGAGAACTACCGCAATTACGCCAAAACGATATTAAGTACCAATGAAGCATTGCCTGTGTGGTGCAGCTTCTCAACAGAAGACATCCATGCCAATCGGAGTATCAATGTGGGCAAATTCAAAGAATATGCACAGAAAGCCTCCTTTGGCTACTATGAGTGTCTGAACGGAGACGGCTTCTTCCGCTATTGGTTGAAACGACTGCTGATATTGCAAGAAGGACAAAAGAACCTACACGAAATAGAAACAGTGCGAACAGCCCTTGCCAATGCTCTGGGAACCAATAACAAGGGATGCGGTATCATTCAGGATATGCACATCCGACACAATCAGGGGAAGGTATATTATGTATTCTCCGATGGACGCGAAGTAGATGCCGACCACTTGTCAGACGGCTACAGACGTCTGGTGAATATCGTTACGGATATCGCCTTTCGCTGCGCCTTGCTCAACGGCCGTCTATACGGTGCCGAATCTGCATTATGGACAAAAGGCACAGTATTGATTGATGAGATAGATATGCACCTACATCCTACTCTTCAGGCAAGGGTATTGCAAGGACTGCATAATGCTTTTCCTATGATTCAGTTCATAGTGACAACTCATGCTCCAATGGTAATGACCAGTATTGAAAATAATGCTGACAATATTGTTTATCAATTGAACTATGACAATGAGAACTATCATATTCAGGAAAGACAGACATACGGCATGGATGCATCCACAATAACCGATGTGATATTGAATCAAACTCCAAGAGCACAAGAGGTAGACAACCAGTTGGGCAAACTGTTCGATTTAATAGATTCCGGTTCGGAAGAAGCCCGTACGTTCTTACGAGATATGCAAGCACGTTTTGGAGACAAGTTGCCAGAGCTGGCCGAAGCCGAGGCTATGTTGGATTTTTCTATTGTAGAGGACGATGAGGAAAATTGATAAGAATGCTGAACCTAAGGAATGGACTGCCTATCGCCAGACTCCCGGAGCAGTTTACCAATCTAAACCCGAATTACGTTCTTCTTTATTAGAAGAACAAGGTTATATATGCGCATATTGCATGCGGCGGATTCCTGCCAAGGACGCTAATAGCAATGAAACAACCCGAATCGACCATATACTTTGCAGAGAGAAGCATGAGGACCGCAAACTTGATTACCGAAACATGGTGATTTGCTGTCCCGGTGCAATTGACAGTAAATTCCACTGTGACAAATCAAAAGGAAACAATGATATTTCTTTCAACTTGTTTGACCAATCTTTCATTGACACACTATCATATAGCACTAAGGACGGGACAATAAAGTGTGGGATAGAACAGTATGATACGGAAATAAATGAGATTCTCAATCTAAACCATTCTTTGTTGAAGAACAACCGTAAATCCACCTTGAAAGGAGTAATCCAGCAACTGCAAAAAAAAAGGCGTTGGAAAGCGACCCAAATAAGAAACCTGTTAAGCCACTGGAATGCGAAAGACCGTGACGGCCGGTATAAACCTTACAATGGAATTGTCGTCTGGTATTTGAAGAAGAAACTTAGTCAAGTCCCTGTATAAGACAGGGACGAATTGTCTTCGTTAGGATTTAACTGATAGATAATATAATTGCTTCACTTAAGAGCTGCTTCCCCCAAAAGTACAATATAAAAAAATCACTCCAAAACACCCAATTGTGTTACCGCTTCATTCTTCGTTTCACGGATGAACTGCAAAAGAATATCCGGGTCGACACAATGATTCTTATATTTACAGGTAAGGTGCAAATGGGGACCGGTACTGCGCCCCGTGTTGCCGGTAATGGCAATCACCTCGCCGGGCATGACGGAAGTTCCTTGCCGAACCAATACTTGGGAAAGGTGGCAATAGCTGACGGTATAGTCGCCGTGACGGAGGGTGACGAACTTGCCCGAACGTTTGTCCTGCCCTACCCTACCCACCACGCCTGACAGCATGGCGTAGGCTTCTTCGCCTTTGGCACGCAGGTCTATTCCGTTGTGCCAGCTGCGCTTCTTGCTGAAGGGATCGGTACGGAGACCGTAGGGTGAAGTGACAATAACGTGTTTCAACGGATAGGACACGCTCATGTATCGCCGTATCCACTCGCTATGCTCATAGGCAGGGAATTTTCCTGCCGTAGAAACAGACTCCTTATTTGGATTGGAAACCTTTTCTACAGGGGGAAGGCCTTTTTTTGTGTCTATGCGACAGACTGGCTGATGCTTGGTAACGGTGTGGAACTGCGCTTTTGCAGAAAGACACACAGAAAACATGGATAATAGGAGAATGGCTTTCATACGGGCAAAAGTAGGGAGAGAACTTCGACTACTTGATATATAACGGAGGAAAAGCACTGAACTTTAACCTTGTATAAGCCATCATACCCGGTAATCATACTTGCAACCGACACACGCCGGAAATGAATTGAATTTTCCGTTTGGAGTATGATTGACAGTCTGATTTTTCCGTGTTTCCATAAATAACTTCAAAAACGGAACGATTTATCGTTTCCGCCCGATGCAGGCGCAGACGATGAATTTATTTTGCCCCCAAAAGTGAACTTATACCCAAAAGATTATGAACTATCAACACAAATTCAAGGAGGAAGAAATACCTTACGGCATCCTCGAAAAATTCGGGCTGACCCGCGAAATAATCGGCGACTTGCCGCAATCGGTGTTGCAACAGGTGTGTGACGGCTACCGTTCGCCTGTGCTGCCTATCCATATCACGGATGAAGGAGGGAATATCATACAAGGGCGCACACGCTTCGCATTGGTCAGAACCGAAACAAGGGAAGCGGACATCCTGTTTTATCCGGTACTTGCCCAAAGCCGGTTGGAGCAATTCAGCGAGGCAAACCGCCAAAAGCTGGAAGCCGGGAAAGCGGTGATGGCTGCCATGACCGATGCGGACGGCAGACAAGTGCAAGCCTTCCACCAGATAGACGAAGGCACCGGACAGATTCTTTCCGTGCCGACACCCGTCATCGGCCGCAACCTGCAATACTTCTGCGATTATTTTGAACTGAGCAACGCCGAACTGAACTGTCTGCAGAACGGTGAGCCTTTGACACTGGTTGACGAAGGCAGTATGCTGACACTCGGTATCGACCTGCATGACCCTACCGGCATCCGCATCGGTATCGGGGATGAACGCCAATGGCGTGAACAGAACAAGAAGGGGTTGAAAAAATACAACTTCGGGTGCTTCGGCTGTTGGGTGATGGACGAACAGGGCAACCTGGACTATGTGGAGGAAAAGGAGTACAGTGAAGAGATGTGGGAGGAAATGAAGAAGAACGGGGCAGGCAAATTGAAAATGAAGAATTAAGAATGATGAATGAAAAATTGGAAACGGAAAGATTCTATCCGGAAGAAACGCTTGTGGAGAAGGTGCAGAGCGGCGTGTTCGGATGGCTGGGGTATGTGACCCACCACTCCAAAGCATGGAAACAGGAGTATGAGCGGTATTGCCGCCTACGTGAACTGCCGATGAATGACGGAACCGCCTGGAAGTTCCTGCAAATGAAGCAAGAGGAACTGGAGGAAGCGATAGCGAACGGAGACGCTTGATTGAACCATTAAATAAGAGAATACAATATGTCTATCCGAAAGAATACCAATCCCCGGCCGTTGGATTTACCGCCGGAAATGCAAGACCTGTTGCTGCGTAACGGTATGCGTGGCTACCTTGCCGGAAGCAGCGAAGGGTTTGCCTTGATTGTGCAGGGGCATGATTCGCCCTTGCTGACCTATCCTATCGGCGAGAAGCAACTGCGTGCGCTGACCGACTGGGGCACGAACTCCGCCAACAAACGGTGTTACAATACCTTTGCGAGCATCGTGGCCGCCGACTTCGACCTGCCGAAAGACTTCGTACATGCCCGGAACGCCAACGGACGGGTCGCCATGGGACTGCACGGCTACCGTACCGGTGCCGGAGAGTATGGGCGTGTGGGAATGCCCATGCGTCCTTTCCATCCGATCTGCCACGGCTTTCTCGGCTGGACACCCCGGCAACAAGGGGGCTTCCACCTGCGGCGCATCGGCGGAGACCTCTACTATCCCGGTGCGCCTATCGTGCCAAACCGCCCTGACGGACGTATGAAACCGGGGGAACTACAATCGGGCGGCTACGGCTTCTATTACAAAGGACACGCCACCGCCCCGGTAGCGGAGAGGGATGTGCTGAAAGAATTGCAGAGCGTGGTGACGCCCATACACCCCCGACAGAGAAGCACCGAGTCTGCCAAGCCCTACAAGGAACTGGTAGCCTCGCCGGTGTATTTCACCAACGAGAGATGGCAGGAATGCCTGGCAAGCCACGGTATTATCGTGGATAGCGAGACACGAACGCTGACCGTGCAGTCGGCTGCGGTGGATGCGGACCTGCAATATGACCTGACAGAGGAGGAACTTGCCGCACTGACCGCCAACACATTGGAAGAAGCTACGGCGGAAAAACGGCTGGAAATCATCAACGGGGTAATCCAAGACGATTATGACGGCAAAGTGACGTTGGAAATGCTGAATGGCAGGGAGACTGTGAACCTGTCCTTGCACCCGGAGGTGCTGGAAGATTTGAACAGCCGGTTGGCCGTGGGGCAACAACAGGCGGAAAGGATTGCCGGCGGTATGCCGGTGGAAGCGGAACGGGAGCTGCGAGAGGGATTGCCGAGGGGCGGCGTGGCAATGAACGGCAACGACCTTGCGGCAATCCGTCCCGACAAAGGCTGGTACCGGGAAGGAAAGCATGGCAGGGAGGTGACAGTGGATGACATCCGTGTGGAGCCGTCCGGACAAGAGGGAACATACAAGATGACCGCCATTATCGACGGCGAACGGGTGAGCCACGAGATTACGCAGAAGCAATACGACAAGTTTATGGCTATTGACGACTACCACCGCCTGAAGCTGTTCTCCAAAGTGTTCGGCGAGGTGGATATGAAGTCGAGAGACCGGACCCCGTTGGGAACGAAAATCGGTGCCGCCCTGCTTGCCGGCGCAGCCGTGGCTGCGGAACTGGGGCATGACCACCACTGCCATTCAAGACCGGTGATATTCGCCGAACATCACCACCACGGGCCTGCGCCACACCCCTACTTCAAACCGGGAGTGGATACGCCTATGGATGTGGCCGCACGAAACTTTGAGGCGGCGGCGAATGAGCATATCCGCCACGAGATGCGCCACGGAATGTAAACCCATAAAGAGAACACAACACAAACACACCTTTATATTATGTCGGAACTGACCTATGAAGATTTCAAACAACGCATCAACATCCAAGAGGTGTTGCAGGATGCCGGGTATCATTTGAACCGGAAGGACGGTATCCGCTACCCCTCTTACGTTCGCCTGGACAGCAACGGCCGCCGTATTCGTGGTGACAAATTCATTGTCACCCGGAACGGCATGTGCTGCTTCCAACCGCCCGAACAGCGGAACTACAACATCATCTCCTTTATCAAGGAGCATCCGCATTTCTTTGCGGAATATACGCCGGGGATGTCGAAGGACAGGCTGGTGAACCTTGTGTGCAACCGCCTGCTGAACCAACCTGTCACGGAACGGAATGCCCGTGTCTTGAATCCGGAGAAGCAAAACAAACCCTTCAACGCCAATGATTACGAATGGCAGAGCTTTGACTTGGGCAACTGGGAGAGCCAGAAGAAATTCTATCCTTACTTCAAGAACCGTGGCATCGACCTTGCCACCCAACGGCTGTTTGCCGACAATATCTTCCTGACCACCAAGCTGCGGACGGACGGGAAGCGATATACCAACCTCTCGTTTCCCTTAACCCTGCCGAACAAGCCGGATGAAAAAGCCGGATTGGAGGAACGAAGCCGCCCGAACCGGGAGGGAAAAATGGTGTATAAGGGCATGGCCGCCGGAAGTAACGCCACGCAAGGAATATGGATAGGTAATCCGGGACACTTGGCTTTACCTGAAGTGAGAAACGTGTATTGGTTTGAGAGTGCGCTCGATGCGATGGCTTTCTGCCAGTTGAACGCAAGTACACTGAATATGGAAGATTCGGTGTTTGTCTCCACCGGAGGGTCGCCGAGCCAGCAACAATTCAAGGGGATGATGGCAGAGACACCGACTGCCACACACCACCTTTGTTTTGACCGTGACCGTTCCGGACAGGTATTCGCTATCAATTTTGCGCTGACCCATGCCGGAAGGGAGTTCTCCGGTTACCTGTCGAAAGCCGGGAATTTAATCGTGCAAGATTGCAGTGGGGGTTATCAACGCCATGAAATAGCAATGGAACCGTTTGACTTCAAGAAAGTGACAGCGAGCCTGGGCATAGATACCTTGAAACCCGATTTGGAAGATGCGGTTCTCAAATACATGAAAATGGGTGACGGATATTTGCAGGAGATGTATATGAACCGTAGGGACAATTATGAAACCAGCCGTACTGACGGTGCGACAAACAAGGAGGAACTGGAGGAAATGGAAAACGACCTGCACGCTATCTCCAAAGCTCTACAAATGCTATCCCGGTCCGGCACACCTGTGATGGGAAGCATCATCTATGAGCCGGCGGCTGAAGGTTACAAGGACTGGAACGACCAATTGCTTGACAAACGGATGGAAACGGAAGAAAAGGAACTTGATGATCGGGAAATCAGTGGCAGGGCTACCTTGAACCGCGCCTTGTCCGATTTGCCCGAAGTCAATCCCGGACATATCCGTACCGGCCTGTATGATGAAGCAGACCATGAAGCCGTACGCAAACGGATTGAACGGGCAGAGAAAGTCGTGCAATCTTTTGAAGTCAATGACAGGGGAATGCCGGACAAAGGTTTCCAGGAGATGTATGAGATACAGGAAGAACTTGCCCGGTTGGAAACGGATATAACCAACTCACTTTCGGGCATGAGAGAAGAATACCAACCCCGTTTTCACCGATAATCCCCATGAAGCCTATGCAGACCGCCCACTACGGAACCCTTGTCATCCGACCGCGTTCCATGCAATTTGCCATTGATGAACTGCCCCTGCTCCTGCTTTGCCTTGCCGGATACGGCTGTGCCTGGATAGAGAACCTTGCCGGTAGCGGTATCTTGTCAGGGGCTTCCGTGCTGTGCAGCCTTTACCTGCTGTACCGGTTCATCTACCTGCGCCGTACCGAATACCTTATCAGCAGCGAACAGATAATCTACCGGCATGGCGTGTTCAGCCGAAGCTGCGACTACATGGAACTGTACCGTGTAGTGGACTTCAGGGAACACCGCAGCTTCCTGCAACAACTGACCGGGCTGAAAACTGTGAGCGTGTATTCGGGAGACCGCATGACCCCCAAACTGGATATACGCGGCGTGGAATACCGGACGAATCTTGTCGATCATATCCGTGAACGAGTGGAAACCAATAAACAACGAAAGGGTATTTATGAGATTACAAACCGTTAGCCTCCTGCTGCTTATGAGCATTCTGTGGGTACAGCGTGCAGTGGCACAATATGTGCAGACTAATCCGCTGGAGTGGATGGCACTTGCCGAAGGAAATGAGGCTATCAATGGAGAGATAGAGAGCCAGACGGACGGGCAACTGCGCACGGCTGCCTTGCAGAACACCATTGCCGCCGAGTTCAATAAAATCCATGAATGGGAACGGAAATACAGCAGCTACCTGCAAACGGCCAGCGGGTATGCTTCCTCGCTGAAAGCCGCCACCACGTTGTATGAGGACGGCGTGCGCATCTTCATTTCACTGGGCAGGCTGCGCAAGGCTGTAAGCGATAATCCGCAGGGCGTCATCGCCACGTTGTCGATGAACAACCTGTATATCGAGACCGCCACGGAACTGGTGACGGTCTATACGCTGCTGCGGAATGCCGTAGCCACCGGAGGACCGCAGAATATGCTGACAGGTGCGGAACGGAGTGAAACGATGTGGGCGTTGGCCGATAAATTAGGCGCATTCAATAAAAAACTCAACCGCCTGTGCCTGGGCATACGCTACTATACGATGATGGACGTGTGGAACAACATCACCTCCGGGATGATTGACCGGGACAACAGCGAGATAGCGCACCTTGCCTTAGACCGGTGGAAACGGGCGGCAAGAGCGGCGAGGTATTAACGTAAGAAGAAAGAGCACATGAAGAAACGGCTTGGATATTACACCGGATTTATCCTGCTGCTATTGGCAGGGACGGCAAAAGTGCAGGCACAGATTGACCCGACACTGGCCGGGATGATACTGGGCTACACCAACAAGGCGGAGAAAGAGCTGAAAAGCCAGGAAAAGGCGATGCTGATGCAGACAACCGGACATCTCTGGATGCGGGAAGAAGTGGAAGGAACGACCGATTTGCAACGGACATTCAACAACTATCTTGATTCGTTCCGGGATATCGTGTGCTATGCGGCACAAATCTATGGCTTCTACCACGAGATAGGACGGCTGTCGGACAACATGGGCGACTTGTCGAAGCAACTGAGGCAGCACGCTGAAGGGGCTTTTGCCGTGGCACTGACACCCCGGAGGAATCAGATTTACCGTGACCTGATATTGGGAAGCGTGGAAATCGTGAACGACATCCGGCAGGTGTGCATGAGCGACACGAAAATGACGGAGAAGCAGCGCATGGAGATTGTATTCGCCATACGCCCCAAACTGAAACGGATGAACAGAAAGCTGAAGCATCTGGCACTCGCCGTGAAATACACCTCGTTTGCCGACGTGTGGGCGGAGATTGACGAAGGCAGCCGGCCAAGACCGGCGGACAAGGTTGGAATCGTGCAGGCTGCCATGCGCAGGTGGAAACGTAGTGGAAACAGATAACGAACAGGAAATGAATAACATAAACACAATCGGAGACGACAATGGGAAAATGGGCAACAATCTTGGGAATAGGTAAGAAGGTGGCCGGACACCCGGCGACACAAGCCACGGCACGCAGTATCGGAGGTGCACTCGTGCATCCCCGGCGCACGCTTATCGGCTTGGGACACGGTGCGAAAGCGGCGGTAGTGGGCGGCGGCATGGGGTATCTCGCCTGGGAGAACCTCGTAAACGACAAACCGGTGGTACGTGCAGCTGCGGAGGTGCTTGTAGGGGAAGAAACGGTGGACAAGGGATTGGAACTTGCCGGGAATGCAGCGGACAAGATTGCAGACGTGGCGGACAAGACCTGTAAAAGCATGGAGGGAGTGGAACAGTCCGTATCATCGGCCAACGAGACGCTGAGCGGCATGAGTACCTTCCTGCGGAACATGACCGGCGGCAACGGCATGGATATGCTGGGAAACTTCTTCGGCAATCTCGGCAAGGGGAACGTGTCGGGACTGGGCATCTTCGGGCTGTTGGCTTCCGCCATGCTGGTGTTCGGACGCTTCGGATGGCTGGGAAAGATTGCCGGGGCGTTGCTGGGCATGATGCTGATTGGAAACAACTCCAAAGTGGCACAACCGCTGGCTCCTGCGGTGGGTGAGGAACAGGGACGGTCGGGAGGAATGAGAAGGTAATGAAGGATGAGGGATTAAGAATTTACTTCTGAAGACAAACACAAAAAGAGACACAATGAATATCGGATTATTGGCAGTAGACAGCCGTTACCCTAACCTCGCACTGATGAAAATCAGCAGCTACCACAAGGCTCAGGGCGATCGTGTGGAGTGGTACAGTCCGCTCAGCCGATACGACAAGGTATATCTGGCGAAAGTATTCACCTTTACGCCGGATTACGCATATTTCCTGAACGCCAACGAAGCGGAACGAGGGGGAACCGGCTATGACATAGGAAAGGTGCTACCTCCGGATACAGACAGGGCCATACCGGATTACAGCCTGTATGGGATAGACAAAAGAACGGCTTACGGCTTTCTGACACGGGGATGCCCGAACCGGTGCAAGTGGTGCGTAGTACCCCAGAAAGAAGGGAATATCAATCCTTATATGGATATAGAGGAGATTGCGGTGGAGGGGCGTAACCGTATCATCCTCATGGATAACAATGTGCTGGCCTCGGACTACGGACTGGGGCAGTTGGAGAAGATTGTCCGGATGGGGTTGCGTGTGGACTTCAACCAAGGCTTGGATGCCCGGTTGGTGACGGACGAGACTGCCAAACTGCTTGCACAGGTGAAATGGCTGAAACACATCCGCTTCGGTTGTGACACACAGGCGCAGATAGCGGAATGCGAGCGTGCCACGGCCCTGATAGATAAATACGGATACAAGGGGGAATACTTCTTTTATTGCATCCTGCTCAATGATTTTGAAGAATCATTTTCCCGTGTGAACCATTGGAAACAGAAAGGGAGGCGTTTTCTGCCCTACTGCCAGCCGTACCGGGATTTGCACAATCCCAACCAAAGCATTCCCCAATGGCAGAAGGACCTGGCAGGCTGGGCTGATAAGAGATGGATATTCCTGAGCTGCGAGTTCGAGGACTTCATGCCGAGAAAAGGATTCAAGTGCAGCGCATATTTCAACCATAAAACGGAGATGAATGAAGGTTTTGAGCTTGTTTGACGGAATGTCATGCGGACAGATTGCCTTGAAACGACTTGGCATCCGGACGGAAACATATTACGCCTCCGAAATAGACCGGCACGCTATCCGGCAAACCCAACTGAATTTTCTGGACACGATACAACTCGGCGATGTCACACAAGTGGACGTGCGCCAACTGGAGCCGATAGACCTGCTGATAGGCGGAAGCCCCTGCCAGTCGTTCTCCTTTGCCGGGAAACGGGCAGGGATGTCCACCATAGACAAAGAGGAAATCTATACGTTGAAGCGTTATTTGGAATTGAAACGTGAAGGCTTCCTGTTTGAGGGGGAATCCTACCTGTTCTGGGAATATATGCGTATCCTGACAGATATTCGCATGTACAATCCTGATGTGCTGTTCCTATTAGAAAATGTGGAAATGGGCAAGAAATGGGAACGTGTACTGAGCGAGGCTATCGGGATATTCGGGGTGCATATCAACTCCGCCCTGGTGTCGGCACAGAATCGTTCCCGCATCTATTGGACGAACATACGGACAAAAAAGGTCGGGCTGTTCGGTGAACTGCACGCCGACATTCCGCAACCTCAAGACCGGAAGATATTCCTCCGGCACATCGTAGAGGAAGAAGCGGACAAGAAATACTACTTGAGCGAAAAGATGATGGGCTGGCTGAAAAGGCATGGCGAGAAACGGAATACCGACATGAGCGTGCTGGGAGACAACGACAAAAGCCGCTGCCTGACGGCTACCGCACAGGCCAAAGGAAACCTGACCACGAACTATGTCTGTATGGCCATGCGTGGACGAGAGACCTGTCTCACTCCCCGGAGGACGGAGTATGGCAAGCGGATACACAAGGCATACGAAGCCGGCAGCATTGCCGAACCCCGAAAGAACATCCAACAACTTGAACCCCGGACGGACGGCAAGACAAACTGCCTGACGAGCGTGCAGAAAGACAACCTGATATGGGCCGGTCTGGACGGATGCAGGCCGGACAGAAAGGGAAAGACAGGCACTTGTTCCCAAAATCCGCTCCCCTTTGGAGAAATATGTATGTCGTGCGGACGCATCCGCCGCCTGACACCCACGGAGTGCGCACGCCTGCAAACCATACCGGAATGGTACCAATGGAAATGCAGCGACACGCAACAATACCGTATGTTGGGAAACGGCTGGACGGTGGAAGTGATTGTACACATATTCAGCTTTTTAAAAGATAACATCCATATAAACATCGCCTGGCAACAGGCTTGAAATAAAAGACAATGAACTATACGCAAGAAATGAACCTGGTATCGAAAAGCGGCTATTGTATGCCGTTTGAGGAGAAAAAAGGAGAAGTGAACCTGACGCTGGGCTACGGGAAGCAGATCCACCCGGTGACACAGGAGGAGTTTTTCCACCACGGCGTGGACTTCGCCACCCACCGCTATATCCTTACCGCCGTAGCGGACGGTGTGGTGTCGGGTATCGGCAGCACACCCACGCACGGGTTGTACCAAGTAATACGCTACGGCAAGTATGAAGTGACCTACGCCCACCTTGTCAACGCGCTTGCCCCCTTCGGCGCACGGGTAAGGGCCGGAAGCGTGGTAAGCATCAGCGGAGACCTGCTGCATATCGAAGTGAAGTATGACGGGGAGGAAATCAATCCGATGGAGTTCCTTGCCATGCTGTACGGCAACCTGCTGGCAATGCGGCAGCAAGGACATCCGGATATGCCGGAACTGGAGACGATGGAAATGGATATTCCGACAGATTATGACGATGACCGGGAGGAAATCGAGGTACTGATGCTGCGCTTCTACCCGGAGTACCTGCTGGAAGTGGGCAACGGCGGCTACCGTGTGCCGGAGCATACGGAACAATCGCTGCGCAACATCTTCTCGCTGTCCGCCGTGAAAAACTATTTCTATGAAACGATGCCCTCGCTCGCCAATCCGCTGGGGATAGGCAGCCGCTCGATGCCGATAGCAGCCAAAGTGCAGAACCTGCTTATCGGTGACTTCCTGAACTACCTTGCCCTGCGTCATGAAATTTTTCTCTCCACACTGAGTGAAAATGATAAAAAAAAACGGCAGACCAAGCCGTAGCGACTTGCGGCATGGTGGACCCGCTTACCGATTTGGAGATAGACGTGCAGAGTTTTGACATTCCCCGGCTGGTGACGGTATATCCCGACAAGGCCGGAATGCGGTGGTGGACGAAGGCATGGTTCAATAACCGGGAAGAAGGCGAAGCCTCCGTGGAAATCAGCCGGCAAGTGGCGGTAAAGTTCATCCAAGACCTGATTGACAAGGATACGATGCTGGAAGAATACTTTCCCAAACAGATGGAAGTGTACCACCACGCCATAGAACAGACCAAAGAACAACTATTGCAACAAATGAATCTGACATGAGCAAACCCCGACAGACCCGGCATTTTGCAGAAATCGAATATTGCCTGCAAAACTACTTCAACAGCCAGCTGGCTCCCGTGATGAAGGAAGCCCAAACCTACCTTACGCAAAAGCAGGTGGAAGAAATCGGTGCATACCACGCCAGTACTGCCGGCGTGCTACGTTCTCTCGCCAACGGTGCGAACGGAATGCCAGACGACTCCTTGCCGTATCTCCGGCAGACCGGCGAGTGGAACAGCAAGACAACAGAGGATTATGTGGCAATGTGCCGGGAACGGATAACCGCCACCCCGGAAACCGTGGAAGACCTGAGCCTACTTGCCGGAGAGTGGCGCAATGCCGTTGTAGCGGAAATCGGTAGGGAACGGTACGAGGAACTCTCCAAGGAACTGGGTGGAGACCTCGCCTTTGCCTACGTGGACTACCGGGTGGAACAGATGATGATTGACCGAATGGCGGTCGAGCAGATGCCGAAATCAGCCGTGGAGTATATCCTGCGGAAAGGTGCGGAAGGAAGCCTGCTGGGATTGGCGCAAGGCATGATGAAGTCGCCCCTGCAACAGGAGATAGAACGGCGTGGCGAAGCCGCCTACCGGCCAAGCGGTGCGGAGAAAGCATGGGGTACAGCGGTGGGTGTCGGCATGGACACCGTGACGACGGGCGGTATTTCCTCGTGGGGAAGCCTTATCAAGCTGGGCGGCGTGGAAGCGGTAAGCTATGCGGTGGGGAAATTCATGGACGGAACGGAGGATGCTCCAACCATGACAGTGGAAGATTGCATCAGCCGTGGCGTGTTCGGCAGCGAACATAATGTGTTCGCCGACTTCCGTGCGCAAGGCAAGGTCATAAAATCCTACGAGAGTCCTTACATCCTGTCACTCAACGAGCGGTTGGCCCAAAAGATGGGCATACTGACCGAGAAACCGCTTTGGACGGAACTGATGGAGACCGGGGCGCAGGCTTCGCAAGCGTGGCCATTCCCGACCTACGAGCCGCCTTCCAACGAGCGCAAACCCGGACACGGGGATGTGCCCATGGTGGTGGCACCCGGACGAGAAGAAGAATACCTGGCGATGATGCAGGAGGAAAAGGAACGTGCCGAAACTGCGAAAAGGGAAACGGAAGAAACGGCTATGGAACAGGATAATATGGTGGACAAGCATCCTACGGAGAGCGATGAAACGCAGGGAAAGAGGAATGAAAACGGCTGGGGCGACTTGTTCGGCGCTTTCGGGCTGGACGGTCTGGGCGACATCGGCCAAAACTTGGGCTATGTCATTTCCATGCTGCCCGACATCCTTTTCGGGCTGTTTACCGGCAAGTCGAAATCACTGCTTCCGCAAAACAACCTGTTGCCCATCGCTTCCATATTGGCCGGTATGTATGTGCGGAACCCGATGCTGAAAATGGTACTGATAGGCATGGGCGGCGTGAACCTGTTGAACAAAGCCGGACATGAAGCCCTTGGACGGCAAGGGAACAAAGCTGTACAATCCTACAAGGTATATGCCGATGAGCCACTCAATCCACGCATCGCCAACCCGGTACTGCAAGGGAACAGCCTGATTGCGGTGATTGACAAAGTGCCGTGCTGCATCCAACTGACCGACAATGTGGTGGATGCCCACCGTAGCGGCGCACTGCCCCTGAACACGCTCGCCAACGCCGTGCTTGCCAAGAACGATGAAATGCGGCAAATGGCACAACAGAACTACCGGGTCGCCGAAGCGGAACGGAACGAGGGCCGGGAACGCACAATCCTACTCAAATAATCAAACAACCCTATAAACACAACAGCAATGAAAGAAAAAAGTCCACGTGAACAATCGGCCGCCCACCAACAGACAGCACTCCTGGTAAACGCCCTGAACGGTGCGGTTGCCGGTAGCGGCTACTGGCTGAATGCGGCGGGACGGAATTTGCCGAAATTCTATCCGAAGGGTGTAGCTGTCAGTCCGTTCAACTCCCTCGTATTGGGTATGCACACCGACCAAAGCGGCTACAAGACCGGGCTATATACGATGTTCTCCGACGCAAAGCAGCATGGAGAGGCAATATTGCAACAGGAGCACGGCGTGCCGTTCAACTGGTACAAGTGGGACAAGTACGTGAACCGCCATAATCCGGAAGATACGCTGTCCCGTGAGGCATACAAAGCCTTGCCCGAAGCACAGCAGAAGCTCTACAAGGGAGTGCGCCAACGGGAAATCATGGTCTTGTTCAACATCGACCAGACCACTCTGCCGATGGCGGATGCGGAGAAATATCGGGATTTGCAACAACGCTTCGGCAGCCGTGCAGACCGGGGCTACCTGCAAAGCGAGGAACGGCAGTTGCGCAGCACGGTGAACCGGTTCGTGGCGCAGGTCAGGGAACACCTGCTTCCCGTGCGCAAGGATGCCGCAGGCATGGCGCACTTCGATACCGCCAAAGATGCCGTCTATATGCCCGAAGCGAAACAGTTTGAACACTACGAGGACTATGTGCAAGAACTGATGCGCCAAGTGGCAGGTGCCACCGGGCACGCCCAACGGCTTGCCCGTGAAGGCATGGTGATGCAAGGCGGCAAAGCCCCCTCGGAAGATGCCGTACGCTATGAGCGGCTGGTAGCGGAACTGGCCTCCGGCGTGAAGATGATGGAACTCGGACTGCCTGCCCGGTTAGCGGACGACAGCCTGCCCCTGGTGGAACACTGGACACGGGAACTGCAAGAGAATCCGCACTACATAGACGCTATCGAAAGCGACGTGAACAATGCGCTGGGGGTCATCCGAAAAGCGGAACAGGGTGAGAAAGTGGAATATGCCACGCTGCGCACGCAACGCCAGACCTCGGAAATGCAGGGACGGCAAGGGCCGCAGGTGGACGCCCGTGAGAGTGCCATACTGGTGGATATTCTCCGTAGCGGGGGAATGGCGATAGACGGACGCAACTTCCCTTCTCCTGAAGCCCGGAATACGTTTCTGGAGAAATTCGATCTGGGCTATTACGAACGGCAGAAGAACGAAGCCTTGTCGAGGGTGACGGACGAAGATGCCGATGTGGTGGAGATAGCCTATACCGAAGCACTCGCCTACGGTGCGAAGATTGCCACAGCGTGCCGGGAATACCTGCCTACAGAATGGAACACGAAAGGAAGCTACCGGATAGCGGAGGAACTGAAAAGCGTGCCTGACCGCTCCACCAAAGAAATGGTGGTGGTGCGCGACAGGGAGACCGGGATTGCCGACGTGGTGCTGCCTGCCGGTGCCACCACAGGTGGCCACGTGGTACTGTCCGCTACGGACAGACGTCCGTTTTACCTGACTCCCGATGAGGTGATGCCTGCGCAGGAACGGTCGAAACAACAGGCAAGGGTCGTCACCAACAACCTGCCCGGATTCTCCAAGCAACAGATAGCGGGCGCATTGATGAAGCAAGGAGCAAGCTATGTGCGCTTCTTCAACAAGGACGGCCTGTTGGGGTACCGTCCCGATGACAGTTACTTCAAGGACAAGGAGGTGTTTACCGCCAAGCTGACCGGCAAGGAGTTGCAAGTGCAGGCGACGCTTGATGTGGCGGAGGCGGTAGATAAAGCCACTAACGTACAGTTTGAGCGCATACAAATGTTGCGTGACGACAATAACCGTTGGGCACTCTACCTGAAGCCCGTAGAGGGGGAAGCCTTCAGCATCTATCCCGACAAGGAGGACTTGAACCGCTTCTTCTCCGCCGTGAAGCAGAATGAACAGAAGTCGGCACAGGGGGTACGCATGGAACTGGCGCAGAAATATTATGCGCTCGGCACCGACCGCCCCGAACTAAGACAGGACTTGTTCGGCACGGCATCTACGGACGTGGACGTATCGCTTATCAAGCGTGTGAATATCTTCCGGGCCAAAGACGACAAGTTCCTTTGTGTGCCGCAAATCGAGGGAATGGGGAAAGTGGAAGCCCGTGAGGTATCACGTCAGCAATGGCAACGGCTCTGGGTTGCGGAGGATATGGCCGGGTATAAGACACGGCTGGCGGCCACGCTGTTTGCGGACGTGCTGAAACAGGCACAGGAGGCGAAACAGGCGGAAAGCCAAGTGGAGACTTCGGAAGTGGAGCATGGAAGGGAAAAGGAACAGGTGAAGGTTGACGGGGCGAAAGGACAGACGGACTGGAGGAATTTTGAGGAATTGAAAGCCAAACACCCCGATGCTGTGCTTCTCTTCCGAAACCGTGACATCTATGAATCCTACAAGGAGGATGCGGACAGGATGGCCGACGTGCTGGGGCTGGACGTGTCGGAACGTGACGGAGGGATTCACGTGGCTTCGTTTCCCAAAACGGCATTGGACACTTATTTGCCCAAGCTGGTACGGTCGGGAGTGAGGGTCGGAATCTGCGATGAACTGCCCCGTAGGGGAGTGTCCGAAATGGACACCCCCGTTGAGAATGAGCAACGTCCGGCCCGACGGATGTAGTGTGTAACGTATGAGAGAAACATATACCTATATATAATAATGAGCAAGAATCAAGAATATGCAGAACGGTATGCGAATTTTGCCATGGCACAGATGCGCAAGTATGGTATTCCGGCTTCGGTGACGTTGGCGCAAGGAATTTTGGAAAGTTCCAACGGACAAAGCCGGTTGGCACGGAAAGAGAATAACCATTTCGGTATCAAGGCGACCGCGGCATGGATAGAGGGTGGCGGCAAATACGGGCTGTATACTGACGACAAACCGGATGAAAAATTTTGCAGCTATGCAACGGTGGGCGATTCCTACGAGCATCATTCCCGGTTCCTGAAGGAGAACAAGCGGTATGCGGATTGCTTCAAACTGGCGGCTGACGACTACAAGGGCTGGGCGCAAGGTCTGGAACGTGCCGGGTATGCCACCGGAGGGAACTATGCCGCCAACCTGCAACGGATTATCGAAGTGAACGGCCTTGACAAGTACGACCGTATGGTGATGGAAGCAGGGATTTCGCAAGGCAAGGCTGCCACGGAGCACTACTCCTTTCCGGTGGAAAGGAATGAGTTCCTGTTGGTGACTTCCCCTTTCGGGATGCGTGGAGACCCGATGAACCCGGACAAACAGCAGATACACAAAGGTATCGATATCCAGACCAATCGGGAGGCGGTGCTTGCCACGGAGGATAAAGGAAAGGTGGTGGCGGTCAATCAGAACGCCGACACGCCGGGCGGCCGCTCCGTCACGGTGGAGTACGAACGTGCGGACAACAGCAAGGTGCAGGTAAGCTATCATCATCTGGAGGCGGTAGGCGTAAAAACAGGTGACACGGTGAATGCCGGGCAACAGCTTGGCGTGTCAGGAAGTACCGGCACACGGACAACCGGAGAACACCTGCATCTGGAAGTGAAGCAAATTACTACGGATGGAACCCTGCGTGAAGTGAATCCTGCGACTTACCTTGCCGAAATAGCACAGAAAGGGAACATCGGGCTGCAACTGCTGTCGGACGGCAAAGACTTGATGGCCAAATTCCGTACGCAAGAGGAAGAAACTCCGGCAACCGGTTTGGCTGATTCACCGGAAGATTGGATGAAAAAGCTGCTTTCCTCGGAGGACAGCGGTATCCGGATGAACGGTAACGACCCGATTATGGAGTTGGTGATGGGGATGTTTACCTCGCTGATGGCTCTTGCCGTGCAGATTGACGGCAAGGAACAGGAGCAGCAAATGGCGGCTGCAACCCAAGCGGCCTTGGAGAAACGCATCGACCTGTCGCAGCTCGCTCCCCCGCTGAAATCCTGTGAGTTGGTGATACAAGAGGGGGTAAGACCTGTGCTACACGCCAAAGACAGTACCGGCAGCTACTCGCACGAACTGACTGCGGCTGAGATGAACCGGTTGTCGCTGATACTGAATGACACGGCGATGACGGATGAAAGCAAGCGGCAACGGATCGGTACGGCGGTAAATCATATGCTCGTGGCTGAACGTGCAGCCAGAAGCTATGAGCAGGGAGTGGAACAACGTGGGCAGCCGGACAGCTTGCAGATACGATAGTGAATATAGAAGTGAAATAGTTGTGTAACAATTAAAAGTGTGATTTATGATTAAGTGTAATGTGACAATCAACGGCATTGTGAGCCGCACGGCTTCCATGCGTACCAACAAAGAGGGGAAATCCTACATCGGCTTTGCCGTGAAAACGACCATTCCTGCCAAAGCAGGCAGCAGTAAACAAGTGGAGGTGTTCGTGTCGAAAGACGGGACGGCTACTGACCCCCCCTCTTATGTGTCCGGACAGCGCATCGGATTGAAAGGAGTGCTGACCTTCCGTAAGCGTGAAGAAAACCTGTATTTTAATTTCCATGCCGAGAGCGTGGACTTTCTCCCGGAAAACGGGCGTGATGCGATTGAAGGCACTATCGAGTTCCGGGGTACGGTGGGCAAACAGGTGGAGGAAAAGAGAGACAAGAGGGGCAATGCCTACCGGGTGTTCTCTGCCTTCAGCACGGAGAAGCACGAGGAAAACTTTTCCTTTACATGGGTGCGCTTCATCTGTTTTACCGCTGAAAAAGATGGTTGGCTCCAACCTAAAGCACGTATCTGTGCCAAAGGAGTGTTGGAACTCTCCGTATATCTGGACAAAATCAACCTCTCCTGCCGGGTGGAGGAAATGAGGGAATGGGTGAAACCGGCTGTAACGAATGAAACTGAATTTTGAGCATGGCAGGAAAAAAACATAATCCGGATGGGCCAAATGCAGAGGAACGTGCGCTTGAACGGTTTACGGAACTGATGATAAAGAAAATATCGTCTATCAAGGGAGACTGGAAGAAACCGTGGTTTACCGAGAACTTTATGGCATGGCCGAAGAACCTGTCCGGACGAGAATATAACGGGATGAATGCGCTGATGCTCATGTTGCTTTGCGAGGAAAACAGCTACAAACTACCGGTGTTCTGTACCTTTCAGCGTGTGTCGGGACTGAACTATTCGACGGACAGACAGGGGAATCACAAGCCATTGACGGATGCCAATGGGGAGAGGCTTCCGCAGGTGTCTGTCCTGAAGGGGGAAAAATCGTTTCCGGTATTCATTACCACGTTTACCGTGGTGGATAAGGAGACGAAAGAGAAAATCAAGATGGAGGACTATCGGAAACTGTCGCCGGAAGAACAGAAAAAGTATTCGGTATATCCCAAGCTGAACGTACATAATGTATTCAATGTGGCACAGACCAACCTCCGGGAAGCACGTCCGGAACTATATGAGAAGCTGTGTGAACGGAACAACTTAAAACGACCGGCCTCCCTGGACGATGAAAAAATGGCGTTTGCCCCATTGGATGAGATAATTGCAAAAAACCTGTGGGTGTGTCCGATTTCTTTGGAACATCAGGATCGTGCTTATTACAGCATTGCCAAAGATGCGATTGTGCTGCCGGAAAAGAGCCAGTTCATCAACGGGGAATCGTTTTACGGGACGCTGCTGCATGAAATGACGCACAGTACGGGGGCTGAAGGACGCTTAGACCGTATCAAGCCAGCCGCTTTCGGAAGCAAAGAGTATGCACGTGAGGAACTGGTGGCTGAATTGGGTAGTGCTTTGGTGGCCTCGCAGTATGGTATCACCAAGACAATCAAGGAGGATAGCGCACAGTATCTCGGCTCCTGGCTGGATGTATTGAAGGAATCCCCGGAGTTTCTGAAAACCACGTTGTTGGATGTAAAAAAGGCTTCGTCGATGATTGCACAACGGATTGATGCGGTGGCCGAGAAAATGGGGGCAAAAGAACGGATGTTTTACAGTTCCGTGGCTTATCTCCAGTTTTCGGATGATACCGGGCAATTCGATGAACTTAAAGAAAAAGGCGACTATGAAGGGTTGTTGGCACTCGGCAGGGAGTATTACGATGGCAACGGCATCAATGAGAAGTACACTTATCTGTCACCCCTGCAAAACAAGGGGGATGACCTGCTGATTGAAGATAAGGACTTTGCCGTTGTCTATAATGGAAGCGCAGGCGGTACCTACGAGGTGATGCTGAAGTTCACGGAACAGGAAATCCGTGACCATATCAAACGGTATGGCGTGGATATTGCAGGGGAAACAATAAAAGAGGTGGCCAGGGATATGGTGGCGGAGCAATTTGACAGGCTGCCCCGTTCGCCGGTCTTTGAAATGGCCAGTGGGGATATTCTGTATCTGGAGTATAACCGTGAGAAAGATTGCCTTGCGGCCGGCACGGCTACCAATGCAGGACTGGCGGTTCAGCACAGCTTTGCCTACGACCATAGCCAAGACCTTGACGGCAACCTGCAAGATGTGCTGACCGCCCTTGAAGCCTGTCCCGAATACCAATACCAGAGTGATGCGGAAGAAAGGGTAAATCCGCAAATAGACCTTATGGATGCGGACAATGACGGCAATACGCAGGAGGTGGCACATGAGGAAAGGGAACAGGAGGATGAGTATGTGCCTTATCGCAGGGGAAGATAAGATGTTGGGTGCAAGGAGTGTATGGGTACATTCCTTGCACTGCTCTTTTTATTCTTCTACGAGCGTTAATTGCTCCGGACGGTCGGCAAACCAATAGGCATCGCTGTCAATATATACGCATCTGCCATTGACAGGCTTTCCAAAAGCCAACACTTCGTGGGGACCGAATACTACTCCGTGGTCGTTGGTGAAGATAACCCTGTCACCGACGGATAAATCCCGGTCTGTGTGGGTGACTTCGGAAAGGCGGTCGTAGAATATCGTACCTTCCGCTTCATACCGGGCTTTCCAACGCAGGAAATCTTCTTTATGGCTCATGGTCATGCCAAAGGGTGATAACTCGGTGGGGAAAACTTCGGCTTCCGAATGGCCGGAGGCAATCAGGATAATGCTATCTTCATCAATATCCTCGGGGGCGGAAATCACTTTGTAAGCTCCTGAAGCCTTACCGTTGTCGGGGTCGTTCCAATAAAGGGTGTTGCCGTTCTTGATAAAATCGTACTTGCTCATTGTATATAATTATTTAGTTGAAAATCAATATAAATCATTCAAGCATTCTTGTGTTACCACTTCTAAGCCACATTTTTTGTCCTGCAATTTTCCAGCCATAAACAGCTGCCACATCGGGATATAGGGAACGTGTCAGTTTGCGGACCCCCCTTTCGTCTATCTCACCGTTGTAAATCTTGGCTGCTATGCGTTCGGCTGTTTCCTCGTCTTTGGCTATGCGGTAAAGCACATAGTTGGTGCCGTCATGGTGGCGCAGTATTCCACGTATGTTGTAGGCATCGCCGTACCATTCGGCATCCTCGCATCGGGTATGAAGTATGTTGGCAATGTTGTTACCAAAAATCTGAAAAGCATTTCTTCTGCCTTGCCATAGCCCTAAATCGGCAAACGCAATAATAATGCCATTTACCTTTTTATCAAGGTTGCCTCTTTCATCGGACAGGCCTAAATACACTTCGTCTGCCCATTCTTCATCTGTGAGTTGGTAATCCTTATTTCCCGTAATGGCACGCATATTTTCCAAATAGTTTTCACGCGCTTCATCGTCATAAAACATTTCGCTGCTCCAAATCATTTTCTTTTCCATTGTCTTACTCTTTAAATTGTTGGTTATGCACTTCCCCTTTCATTAGAGAATTTCTATCTCTACCAGGAGTTCTATTTTTACGTGCAATCCCATAACGGCTTGTCAGGCAAAATAAAGGCAAGGAATTTGGGGATTTTGATGCCGGGCTTGGAAAGCCTATTAAAATATTCAAATAGCGGAGCGGTACTTGACGGATTTTGCGGGCCGTAACTTTGCAGAGTAAAAAGGAAGGCCTGGTAGAGGGGAATGGTGGACTGAGCTAAAAGAGGTTAATTTGTTGAATTTATGGCTATGATTACAAAATAAATCTCATACAAGTTTGTTTTCTCAAATAAAAAATGTACATTTGCAGTATAAAATTATCCCCCTTGGTTGGGAAAGACCAAGGCTCGCCCTCGATTTCGAGGGCTTATTTTTTATATGACTATGGCAGAAGGAAACAAGCAACGGGTAATCATTTACATTGACGGATTCAACTTCTATTACGGATTAAAGACCGCTCCGTGGAAGAAGTATTATTGGCTAGATATTGTCAAATTGATGGAGTCTTTCTTACGTCCTAATCAGGAATTAATAGCGGTAAAGTATTTCTCTGCTAGACCAACAGACGTGGGTAAACGGAAAAGACAGGATGCCTTTTTCCAAGCCAATAAGGAGAATCCGAAATTTAAGTTGATATTGGGAAAGTATCTAAAAAAGGAAATCGAGTGTTTCAAATGCCACAATATCATCCATACTTACGAAGAAAAGGAGTCTGACGTGCGTATAGCTACCCAGATTGTGGCCGACGCTTTCCAACATAACTGTGACCTTGCTATCATTGTTTCCGCAGACAGCGATATGATACCAGCCGTTGAACTGGCCAAAGAAGCCAAAATCAATGTATTTATCTATTTTCCACCTCATCAGTATTCCAGTAACTTGGCTACAATGGGAAATGGCGCACCCATTCAGATGTTGCGCTATGAAAAGAGGTTTAAGCAGGCATTATTGCCAGATAAAATAACGCTTGCCAATGGGTTTGAACTTTCCATTCCGTTGGAATGGAAAGTTCTACAAAGAGGAGGAAAATAATATCTCATTGCTATTCAAGGCAGGGATAGAAATACAGTTTTTTTTATAATAATTGGATTCAATAAATGGCAGTATTGTTTGACAGTTTTTCATATAGGATAAAAGAAGTCGAATCTGGTATATGTTATGATAGATGGCATTTTGGAAAATATCCAGAACTTACTATGCCTGAACATTTATATTATTTGAATCGAGTTATAAATTGTTTGCTAACACATGATAAAATCATTATCAGGACAGATTCATTGGAAGAAATTATAGACGTTTTGGGTTTTGAAGCCTTTAGACTTTTATATGAAAGGCAAGAACTTGTAATAATTGATAATTGGTGGTTTCCAGCATTCATGATAGGAAATGAAAATTTGCTATTTATGAATATGCATCAGAGTAATTATTATGATAAAGTTATTGAACGAATAAACAACAAATATGGTTTTCAGGCATCTTTATTTATCAAGCAAGTATTTAAAAAGGTAACTTCTGATTCAGAATCGGAAGAATATGTATATTGGGATCATATTGCCCAAGAAAATATGTATGAGGATTTCACAATCAATAATCAAATTAGAACCTATTTAAATATAGAATCTGAAAACATCCTTGACATTAACGAAAAAGACACATGGAGTGCCGTAAGATTATGCCTATTCGAAAGAAGTCTTGTGTGGGGTAGTTATTTACAGACTGATGAAATAATTTTAGAAGATGAAGCTAAGTATTATTTCATGCAGAAAAACAATCTAATTCCAGAACAAACTCTTAATGATAGAATGAACAAATATCTTTTTGCAAGGAATATTCCCAACTTATCTTTGCTTTATTACAATAAAATAATTGATATAAAAAAAATTATTCAAGTAAGAGATCATGCTTTTGGAGGTTTTTATAGAGATTGGCTACAATCGAATAACTATAATATAAATGAACTGGAGCGAATCCTTTTAGGAGGTAGTTCATCTTCACAAGCAGAAAAATGGTTTAGATGGGGACTGGTTTCTGTTACAGGATTAATTCTTCCGGCTGTGGGTGGATTAGCTGTCAGTTTACTAAATGAAAAAATTCCATCATTCTCCCAAAAGATTCCAAATATTTTCTTCGATCATGTATTATCTCAAGTTTTTAATACTAGAAAAAACAGGAATGCTTTACTTGCTTTGAAATGACATTAGTTTGTCGAAATTTTCAATAATTCACTTGATTGTTTTTTCCCACTACTAAATAAGGCTACAAATATTTGGTAATTTCATTTGAGTGGATGTTTACAAATAAAGTTGATCGAAAAATTTTTTACTATATTATTTTTATCTTTATTTCAAAAATTAGCCGGCTGACCTTCACAGGCTGACCGGCTATCACACAATGTAAGTTTATTATTATGAACAAAAAGTAATCTTCATTTTGGAGGAGAAAGCAATCTTACACAAGCGTTCCTGTTTGCCTCATTGGGTGAATAATCGTCAATCCCCCCTTCTGAAACAATTTCAATACGGTTGCCTGGCACGGCACGTTTGATAAGCTGGGCCTTGATGTATTCCGCACGGCAAAGCCCCAATGAATTGTTGAGCGTTTCATTACCCGTGGCATTGTCTGCCGCTCCTGAAACCCGGATATGCAGCCCATGCTTGTTTGCGATCCGGGCTATCCCGTCGAGGTTGATGAGTTGCGAGGTATCAGTCAGATGGCCGGTATTCAGGACAAAGAAGAAATAGACAGGTGTCCCGACATACAGGCTGTCGGAAACAAGCAGTGAGACATCACTATCCCAATGGTGGGTATGCTGTCTTTGTGAAACAGTTTGCTCATTGGTATGTGCCGCCGGATGAGCGGAAGATGCAGAGTCGCTTGCCTCCGTCAAGGGTGATTGATTCAACCTTGCACGAAGCGAATTTAATCCGCTGTAATTGTTTCTCGGATAGCCGGAAGAAGCGGTTTGGCTTTCTGCATTGCCGGCAAGTTCGAACAGCTTATCAGCGTATCGGTCTAACAGACCTTCCAACTCCAGAATCTTCTTCAACTCGGCGATAATGGCCAGGTTCATGGCATTGTTTTTCTGTAATCCCCGGTTCTTCCCTGCCAGGCACAAGGCATGAACAGCCAGTTCCTCATTCTGTCTTATATAAGGAGCAGGGTCTGTCACCTTCCGCCAACCGGCCTTGCCAACCGTGAAGGAGATTCCTGCCGTCAGGCCCACTAAATTATCCCCGAATTGGTCGGAAACACCATAACCGTCGAAGTCCCTGAAAGTCGTGGCGCCACCCAGTTCCGCAAGCAAGTGGAAACGGTCTGTAAGACGGTATCTGCCCTGTATGCCGTAGGAAAGGGCAAACGGATGGTGGCCGTTCCCCTTGTGGTGGATGATACCGGCTCCGGCATAAGGGATGAGACTCCAACGGCACGGCTTATTGCCCCTATCCAAGCCTGCCAATACATTCCAAAGCAAATCCGCATGGCAGAACTGAAAGGACTGAGTTTCCAGCTGCGCATCCTTGAATCGGAAACCCTGATAGGACAAGCGACCTCCTATTGCCGGCGTGAACCATTTACCTGCCGAAACAGCCAATGTAGGCTTCATCCTGCCAAATAAATCCTCACACCCCAATGGTGAACCCAAGAAAGCGGAAGTACCGCCGGAAACACTCAGGAACCAGTTGTCCTTCCATGTGGAAACGGAAACGACACCGGTCAGGTAAGAGGGTTGTATCGTTTCCCGCTTCTCCCTGAAATACTCTCTGTGACGGGCGCACACCGTATCGGCTATGTCCACATTATAAGCCTGTGCGCCTATCGAAAATGCCATTGGCAACATAAACAAAAATATTCTTTTCATTCTATCTAAAATTTGGTTTGTGATGCAAAGAAACAGCGTGGCCGGTCTATGCCTGAACGTATGGAAGCCTATCACGCCGCCTTTAACAAGTATTCTTTTTTACTTCTCCCAATCAGACTGTCAATCAGACTTCATGGAGAGTGAATTTCTCTTATTTTTTACGGACACTCTTTCCACCGGCAGGCTTCATCATCCGGTGTGCCCTCTGCAAGCAACGCCTTGCCCATGCCCGGTCTTCCTCATCCTCCTTCCTTCCCCAAGGCAGGTCGCTTCCCCCTCCGCCACCTCCATGCCCTTCAGCAAAGGTGGTGGCCAAATCGACATAATTGGCGAAAAGGTAAATGGCGCACTTGAATATATCTTCGCCATGTTCGGCCATGTCCTTAATCAATGAATCATCGAACACGCTTTGCGCATCTTTCCCCAAACTTTGGAAATGCGTCCTGAACTCCCGGATGATGTCACCGACCATGGCTTCCGCCAATCTGTATCGGACCTGGTTCTCCAGATTATAAGTGGCCAGTCTCACTTCCTCCCTGTAACTCTCCACCTTGTCTTTCGATTCGGCCTCCAGTGTTTTCAACTCCGACAATTTGCAGTCGGCTTCCGCCAGTTTCTCCCGTTTGTCGGACAGGTTTTCAAGTACTTTCTGAAGCTCATAATCAAGCTTGGCGATGCGCTTCTGGAGTTCTTCGGAATTCCCTTTGCCCGTCCTCAAATCAGTGGCCACTGTCCTGATTTCTTCCTCCAGTTCCAGCTTCTTTTGTTCCTGGTTGGCAATCATGGTGGATAATCCTTTCACTCTTTTCTCCGCCAGACGGATGTCGGAATGGAGTTGGCGAAGCAGCTCACGGCCGTTCCCAATCTGTTCCTCCAGCGTGGTACATTCACGGCTCAACGCGCGCCTGTATTCTTCCGTTGTGCGGTGCTTGGCACCGGTCACGCTCACGCTGTCTCCACGATTCAGCCCCCACTTCCCATTGACTTTGGCAAGCTCGTCGTGGAGTGCGAACAGACGCTCCTTGAAGTCATAGATATTTCCTCCGAAAATCTTGTTGAACGAAATCTTATTCCGTTCATCTACCGGTATCACGGTGCAATGCACGTGTGGGTTGAGTTCGTCAAGGTGTACATAGAAGCCTATGACATTATCCTCCCCCCATTTGTCACACGCAAACCTGTACACGTCCTGCGCCCAAAGTTCTATCTCCTTGTTGCGCCGGATATGTGAGTTGTCGGCCCCATGCGTGAGGTTTACCTTCTGGCCGCCAAAAGCTATCTCGTGCATCCTCTCCCTGGAGCCTCCAAAGATGATATTCGCCACAGTACGGAACTTCGGTTCGGCAAGCCCGGCGTTGGGGTCTTTGATGCCACGCTCACGCAAGGTTTCCGCCATGCGATCCGGTATGGATTTGGACTTATCCACCGGAACAACCTTACCTCCTTTGATGACTTCAAAGTTAAGCCGTTCACGGGTGCGGTCATAGTTGCCGTGCTTCGATGCCCATTCCCAACCTCTTTCCGTCCAGTTGCGCTGATGTTCGTCGCTTTGGCCGGTGGTCATGCCCTTTCCGGGCCTGATGTCCATAACCTGTTTGATGTTGTTCGCCATGTGTCCTATATGCTATTTTTACAGCTTGCTGCCGCCTTTGCGGTCTCTGCATTTTGCCCGTCCGGGGCAAAGTGCGTATTAGGCTACGTGCTGGAAGCACTTCCTTCCCAACGGGCAAGCCCGGCGTAAAACTGGAGGTCAAGACCTCGCATGAGGGTTACGCATCCGCAGGTGGAAATGTGGGCATACCCGGTGAGCCGAAAAAGAGAGTCAGCAAGCAGGGTTCTATCGGTCGGTTTGAGGTGTTTTTCCTGCCTTCCCCTGGTTAATTCTCTCAAAATAGGGAGCGTAGTATTCCCAAAGCCGGCGGAGGTCTTCTGAAGCCTTGTCAGATACCGGGAACGGTAAAAATTGCGCCAACTCCGGATGTTGCTCGCCAATCAGGTTCAGACCTGCCGATGCGAGCAGTTGAAGGAATATCGCCAGATCCCTGTGGCAAACCTCGCCGTACATCCTCTCCAGCGTGGCGGAGAGAACCGGATTGACCGGGAACAGGTTCGTCCGTTGCAGGATGACATGGGCGAACAGCTTATGCAAGCGTTCCCCGATGCCGGCTCCGTTATCTGTCACCGGCATGGATAGAATATGCTCGGTGGTTGTGATGAACTGTACAGCCGATTCAGCCAGTTCCTCCAAGCACAGGTAGCCACATATCCACTTGTTGATGCGTTCTTCCTCCGGTGACATCATACGGGGCTGCAAGCCTTCCGTTTCCGGGAGCGTGTAATTCATTGTTATCAGGAAAAACTTCTTGTGGGAGTCTATCCTCGCCACGCCGAAGTTCTCCAACGCATCGAGGAAACCGCGTGTCGTGGCACGATGCCATTTCCATTGTCGGGCAAGGTTGCTGACGGTCGTGACGAACTGCCCTTTCCGCAAGGTGACGACCGTTCCGAAATAGGCCAGGCTGTCACGGTTTTCACCGGATGCCTTGTCGAGCAAGTCGCAGAGGGCATCCATTTTGGAGAATCTATCTTCTTCATCCGAACGGAGGAACTCAAGCAGTTCCTTGTCCGCAATTATTCTGTAATTGATGTATTCTTTTTTCATGAGTTTATGTTATTCGTATAGTTTTTGAACGGTAATAAAAGCAGGGAAAACATTATCGTTTTTTTCCATATCCCCAGTTCCGATAATGCGGAATGATGCTTTTGGGATTCTCCAAGAACGCTTGCCTCAAAGAAGGCTTCTTTACCATACGGCAAACCGACAATGAGGGGTAAAACGCCGCCCCGAAAATCAGTGCGCCGGTAGTAACACCAAGCGGCAGGAAATGTGGTGCAAACAGGCAGACGATAGAGAACAGGGCCACTCCGAGAAGTGTCCGCTCCTGCTGCAAAAAGCGGAATGCACGTTCTGAAACCCGATGGGAGAACAGCAACAGGCATACCACGGACGAGGGAGCCAGTTCCAACGGCAGCTTGAACAAAGAGAGTTGGTAAAAATGGAACATGAGCAGGGCTGAAAGCAATACCAGCCTGTAACACTTGCGGAAGTTATGGCTGAATGCCATACGCAGGCAGAACTTGGTCATGGACGGTTTGGATCTCTTCCTGTAGTAAAAGAAGGGAAGCACCAGAAACGTAAGTAAAAAAAGCAGGTAGAGGGATTTTACAATCATGGCTGTTTGTCATTTTAGGGTTCTAATTCGAGTTTGATGAAATGATTGGAAGCGATACGGACAATATCCTCTACATCGGTATATAACAATGCTTCCGACCGGTAGCGCAATCTGAAATCGGGATTGCGTTTCAATGAGCGCACGGCACTGTCCAATTTGTATTCCGGTATGCCCAACACATGGCCTTTGGGGTAAACACTGTTCGGGACTTTGGCCACCAGGTACAATACCCGGCAGCGTACCGGGTGCAACTCACCGCCTTTCCGGACAGAGAACGTGCTTTCCCGGTCTGCATCCAGCACATCTATCCATGTCCTGTAATCATGGATTATGGCTACCAGCTTTCTGTAAACGGACTCTTTCATTCAGATGAAATCTCTTAACAGTTCTTCCTCACTCCGGGCAAACAGCACATTGCCGTTCTTGATGACCTTCAGGAGTTCTTCCCGAAGTTCGTTACCCATTATTTCCAGGGAATCATAGAGGGTCACATACAGGGTATCACATTCAATGTTGCCGTTTGCCGTGACGTTGAGCTTATACATCCTCCCGAAGCGTGGATTGGAATAGGCACAGCACTTCTGCCCGAAATTGGTTGCCGTGGAAGGCAGGTAATGATAAAGCAATATGAGTTCCATTTGATCCTCCAATTCGTCAATCAGTTCTTCCAACGGGTATACCTTTGGCAAGAGGAAGGTCAGCACGGCACTGTCCTCATAAATTTCCGCCCCTTGGAACTTCCCCGGAGAAATCAACGCCGGCATTTCCAGACCTGCGAGTGTGACGAACCGGTCTATTTGTTCTTTCTGCATCATATAATTGGATATTGGTTGATATTCGTGATGTATGCCTTGATAAGCAGCGCAGGCAGTCCGTCCACTTCCAACGGAAAACCGGAGGACTTTAACTGCTTGGCAGCTTTCGAGGTCTCTTTGGCCAGCCTGCGGAGTGCATCGGTCTGCCTCTCGGACAATAAGGCATAGGAGAGTTCATCGAAAGAAATCCACGGCTGGAGCAGCATCCAAAGATATGCGGTCGAACGGTTGCCGTCGGCTATGCGGTTGTTGTGCCGTATCTCGTCCAGACAGACAAGGGCATTCTGTAACAGGCGGCGGTTATTGCGTACCGTCAGGAGGATGACCAGTTCTTCCTTGCCGAATAGGGGTTGTTCCTTCATGGAGAGGTCTATGATGTGCCGTATCACTTCCCCGGTTTGGGTCGTGATGTCGTCCAGTGGAATATCCCCATAGGCAGGAAGATGCTCCAGAAAAGAACGGAATGCCATATCTTCTTTTCGTAAGAAGGTGATAATGTCCGCTTTGGATTGAAAGCCGTCTTTCAATGTCCGGTCGATCATCTTCTGATACAATTCTATGGTTCGTGCCGCATTGGTGCCGTAGGTCGGAACACTATCCAGTCCGGCATAAAACCGGTGTGCGGAAGCCACCAATGGCAGGGAAACTGTATCAGTCTCCACTCTATTCAGCGACTCTATAATTGTGAGGTAATCCGTAAAAGTCCACTGCCGTTTGTCAATCAGCCTGCCCATATGAAAGCGTAGGGAATCATGAATGATTTCCTGCCTGGCCGGTGCGTGGGCCGCCATGCTGTCACGGGTAATGCAACTTGTCACGGAATCATCCAGCGCATACCATTGCCGTGTCAATTCCACGAGTCGGTCGGTGGTGATGCTTTCCGTATTTTTTACCGTCTGCAAAAAGTCTGCGTAGGCCTTGATAGCTTCTTCGGAAGAACGAAAGCCATGTTCCGCAGAACGGCTGCAAGATGCCAACAGGATTATGACCGACAGAGCCGCCCATGTCGTGTGTAAAAGAGGACGGTCACCCTTGAATAACAGGCGGCCAATGCCCGGTTGGAAACAGGATGACTGTCTCCGTGTCTGTCTTGCTGACAGTGTTTTTGTCACTAAATTCAATTTCATATCGGACTTTAGTTTTGTGATTTCAAGAAGCAAAAATAAGGCGTAATATCCATATAGGACGTATGTAAAACGCAAGTTTACAAAACCTTATGGAGTTGTACCCAAAGTCTGATTTTTGCAATTCCGTGTAAATCAATCAACGGATAACAAATAGCACAAAAAACATTTTTCAAGCTCTCGGGTAAAAAAGAGGAAGATGGCATTGGAACACTCTCAAAAACGAGTGTCAGGGTGGCAAACAATCCGTCTGACACACTGCCGAATCCCGCAGTGAAATGATAAAAAAGGTTGTCCTGACTGCCGTCTGTGCGGCCTTTTGAGTTATTTGTTATACCTTTGTGCTTAAATGAATTAGGAACAAATAAATATGGCGAAAGTAGGATATATAATGAATTATGCCGGATATGGTGCAGACATGGATAAAGAATGGATGAAGCGTTTTGGCTGTGCAGAAATTACAGAGGAACGGCAAGAATGCGGACTGCGTGCGGAATGGGACAAATTGCTTGGCCGGTTGCACAAGGGGGATGAACTGGTCGTTCCCAAATTGAGCCATATCGTCCGTGAGACACGGCAACTTTCGTATTTGCTTGAATATTGTCGCCTGAAGGAAATCCGGCTCATATCTATCCACGACTGCATAGATTCCGGCAATGAGCTTTTTCCGGAGACACGAATGTCGGACATACTCAATGTCGTGGCATTGCTGCCCAAAGAAGCGTTCGATGTCCGCAAATCTTCCGATGCAGTCCGCAAGGTGAAAAGCCGCATGAGAACATTGTCTCCGGTGGATTACAACCGCATCGAGCGGAAAGAGTGCGTGGTGAATATGTATAAAAGTGGGCACCTTATTTCGGAAATATGGAAAGCCAGCGGCTTCAAGAGCCGGAGTTCCGTGTTCCGGGTACTGAAAGAAGCCGGGATAGTATTGAACAGGGGGCGTAAAAAAGGATAAGCCTTTATGTAGTTAAAAGGCGGCTAAGATACAGTGATACAGCATGGATGGGATTTATCTCCCCATCCATGCTGCCATTTCGTAGTATGACTTTTATTCAACGACCCGAATACGTCTGTTATAATAAACACCCTTGAATGCTTTTACAACAGTATCATAGACTTCATCGCACGATACGGCATCAAAGCAAAGCTCCATCGTCCAGAAATCAAATTGAAATTCCACCAATGTTCCCGAATAACGGTCTGACATATTGTAAATGGTCACGGACATATAATCGACCGTTCCGCTTTGCAATTCCACCCAATGCCCGTAATAGGAAAACGAGTCATTGTTTGACCGGCTGTTAAGGGTGATTTTGTTTATCAATCTGCTTATGAAATTATCTCTCTTTTTCATTGCGGTATCTGTTCATCTATTCCCACCGTGAAGCCTTGTCCGTCCTCATTCATAAACTCATAAAGCCTTTCAAAGTCATGCTTGACCTCTCCATGGCGGAAGTTTTTCATGCACTCTTGAATTTCAACTTCCATTGCGGCTTTGGCTTTCTCCAAAGTGCTGTAAAGCGTATGGCAGTCGGAAACACATTCACCGCAATCAACTAATGTATAAATTATGTAGATGGTGTTCGTTTTCATTTTTGTAAACCAGTTAGATGTGAGGTATATATCGTCCGTTCTCTGCCAAAAACTCCATAATAGCTTTAGCTTCTTCATGCGAAGCCTGATTGCGGTCGTCATATCTGCGTTCTTCGCTGGCCATGACTTTCAGGCATTCACGGATTAACCGATACATCAGTTGTTGGATGGTCGGGTGCATGAATGGGATTGAGGCTGCAAATACGGAATGGCTGAAACTATAATTATTCAACATACTCTCTACTTCCTTTGCAAATTGATACTCTTTGGTTTCTTGGATGTTCACAATTCCTTTCATTGTCATTTTGTTTTAAGTTACACATTTAAAATCTTTCCCTATGCTCGGCTTCTTTTTGTCCGGCCGGTTAGGAGATTTTATGCTGCCATTATCCAATCATCGGGCAGGCTTATATGCCCGGTCTTTCTTGCCAATTACGCTTGCATGGCAAGGAAGAATTTGCAAGAAATACATTTTAGGCCGGGCAGTTAAGACACGATGATAGACCTTTGCAGCCCAAAATCTGAGCGGTGCGGACAGATTGGATTCCGAAAATGCTTGATGAGTATAAAAGGAATAATAGGTTGGTATAAAAGGGAGCGATTTGCTTTAGGGTGGGTCGGATAAGAGTCTGTCTGGCAAACAAGAAGGTGACTTTTCATATCTTGGGCTATACCGAAGGTACAGGACAAAATAGGACGTGTCACCGTTTGCCCATGCCATAACCAGCCTTTCCATATCTTGTATGGCAAGGTTGGCTGTGGCACAGACATTCCACTGACATGGGTGGGGAAAGCAAACCGGTAAAAGAGGAAGTCCAAATGATATAAAAGGAAGTCCGACAATCCCTTCCGGGTTCTAAAAAAGGTAGTTGGTCTAAGCACATTATAATATAATAGGAAAGCCGGGGAAACAAACCTTATTTGGCTCGCTATCCCAGCCCTGCATATTCACTCTTGCTAATCAAACCAGTCGGGATTATCTGCTCTGAGTTGGGTTATCAACTCGCTATCTTTTATTGTTGTCATTCTATATGGTTGTTTGAGTTAAAGAAAGTAAGTAATGGGTGGATTGCTCCACCCTTGCTACTTGTTTAGGCAGCCACTTCGGATTGCTGTTCTTCTGTGGCTTGTTGCGGAACTTCTTCGGATTGAGGCTGTTCGGTTTCTTCTGTCTGCTCCAACAAAGCAGCTTTCCTTTCTTCCAAACGTATATGGCGTTTCTCGTACACTTCATTGTACTTGTTTGTAATGTCTGCCAATTCTTCGGGCATATGTTTTTTGGCAAAGTCAAGCAGGAGTGCGGCCGAGCCATTGTTTCTGAAAGCATCCTTGAAATTAGCAATCAAGAAATCCCTGCGGATAATGGCTTTCGTTTTTGCTGTAAGATTGGCTATGACGTCCATCTTTTCTTCATCTTTCAGATAATCACATTCTTTGTCAATGCCAACGGCAGCATAATTTTCCTTACGGAGAGAGGACAACAAGAAGAAATACATCATCCTATCTTCATCAGCACCAAATTTCGTTTCCGTTGTATCAATTTCTCTTATTACCTTTTTTACATCATCTACAATGTTTTCGGCGGCGATTTCCTTGTTACGTTTGTCTTTCTGCTCCAATTCCGCTATCTGTGCAGCTATTGTTTGTGCTGCCTTGTCACTTCCTGCGATTTGGGCTGCGGTCTTTTCCACATAGCAAAGTGTAATGTCTCTTTCCCCAATCTTGGCATAAAGGGTAATCTCCCCGGCTTCGTTCCGCCTACTGATTTCATTGCATATTTCTATGTAGTCTGCTTGTTCTTCCTCGTAGTCCTTTAGAGCTTCCTCGTAATCTTCGGAGTTATCGTAATCTTCAATTAGCGGTACTATCGGACTTTTAGGAAAGGTTATACAGTTGTTTATTGTTTCAACGTCATAGCCCGAAGCAATCAGACGTTCAACCGTGGTTTCATTGGTGAAATATGGGTCACGGCAAAGGGTTATATCGGGCTGTTGCTGTACAATCTGCATAGCTTTCTCTTTCAGAAAGGCGGCATTCATTTCTGAAAGACAAGCACGATTGGCACATTGTCCGCAACCACCGTCATTGAACAGCAAAAGGTTATTGGTGTTATGTCGGCAAGAAGCACATTCGGTTTTATCGAAAGCGTAACGCTCCAAGTCTATGGTAAATTTCTGCTCAATAAGTTCTGCTATCTCTTTGGCTTTTCGACCTCTCCAACTGGAGTGGTGCAAAATGCCTTCTTTGAGGTGGTTCTCGTACACCTCACGCTGCACATCTTCCCCATATCGGCAGATTTCAGAAGCTACGCTGATAGTGATAATATCTGCATCCAACAATTCGGCAAGTTCGGGAATGAGGGTAGAGAAATTCAATCGGGTACGGATATAGTTCTCACTCTTGCCGAAAAGTACAGACAAGGTTTCCACCGTATGCCGTCCGCTATCAATAAGTTGCTTGTAGGCGTTGGCTTCCTCCGTGGGAGTAACGTCTTTACGCTGCAAGTTCTCCGTGACCGCCATTTCCTGCGCTTCTTCGTCTGAAAGTTCGGATATGATTGCAGGAATTTCTTCCGAACCCGCGATGACGGTAGCACGGTATCTGCGTTCGCCAAAGACAATCTCGTAACGGCCTGTGTTTGCAATAGGGCGCACGGTGATAGGTTGCAATACGCCTTGTTGTTTGATGCTTTCCGCAAGTTCGTCCAGACCTGTTTCATCGAAACGCTTGCGAGGATTGTAGTTACTCGGCTGAATGTTTGCCACTGCCACTAACGTGATGTTTCTTTCTGCTGCTGATTGATTAGCTGTTGTCATAATCTTTTTAATTTTAAAAGTTTGATATTATGTGAATATTTGTTTTTCCCCTTTCATCGGTTTCTTTTTGTCGAAACCGTTTTGGAGTTTTACAATGCTACACACAGCTATCGGAACAGCTTCATGTGACGGCTTTTCTTGCCAATTACGCTCCGAAGGAGGAAGAATTTGCAAGAAATTCATTTCAAGCCGGCGGCATCAAGCGCGATAGCAGACCTTTGCATTAGGAAAACCCAACCGGTGCCGGCTTAAAAAGTGACAGGGAGAAAGTTCTGGGAAAGAAAAGTAAAAAAGGATGATTCCATTTTATAAAGGACTGGATAATTTATAACAGGGAAGCCTAATGGTACATTGGTGATTAAAACAGGAATATGTGTGATTTCAATTTATTACTATAAACTGGAAGCACACATCTTTTCTTTATACTGATTAGATGGCATCGAAGGAATCGGGTAACAGGGTACTTATTTTAATTTCCGGCAGTTCGCAAAAGCCCCTGATGATAGTTCCTTTATCTACCCCGTTAAGTTTTGCAAACATTTGCAATGTATCAACCCCTTTATCAAACAGTTTCCGACCGACGGATGGAGCAAAATGAATAATGCCATGAGGATATTCACAACCAGCACCAATCCAACCACGTAAATAGTCATCAAAATGACCTTCTACTTTTGATTCGTAAAATTCTTGCGCATGGGAACTGCAAATATCCTTCCCGAATTTTTCATCCCCCAAAATCAATGTTTGGCTCATAGGATGATACATGAAACGGCGATTAGTTATTTGAAGAATATCTATTATCTCCAGTCTGGTATGAATAACCATAAGTTTTTTCTCAACCTGTCTGTTTTTTCTTTTGGCCATACGCATTTTTGAATTTTATCCGATGATACAAATACCCTTTTATCGGTTCCTTTTGTCGAAACCGTTTTGGCGTTTTACAATGCCACACACAGCTATCGGTATAGCTTCATGCGACGGCTTTTCTTGCCAATTACGCTCCGAAGGAGGAAGAATTTGCAAGAAATTCACTTCAAGCCGGTGGAATCAGGCGCGATAGCAGACCTTTGCAGTAGGAAAACCCAACCGGTGCCGGCTTAAAAAGTGACAGGAGGAAAGGTCAGGGAAAGAATGAGTGGAAAAGGACTATAAAGTCTCTATATATAATAGGTATGTGGAGAATGGTATAAAAGGAGGGATAAAACCTATAAAGGTCTCCGGCTTGGGTGGGTAGAATAATCAGGGCTTGCCGGACAAATAAAAAGCGGCTTTTTCCCGAACTCCATGCTGAGACAACTCGACGATTGTCGAAGTCCCTGCATGGAGTACCGGAATGTGCCGCCGTTTGTCCTGCCTCTCCCCGTGTCTGAGCGAAGTGAAAACTCAGGGAGAGGACAAGCCTTATACCTATGAAAAATCCGGGTGGGGAAGCCGGTGGAAGCTATGCTTATTATAAAAGGTATGTTCCAATGAGATTTGCTCATTGGAATTTATAAGAAGGAACCGGCCATTTGCGATGGGGCACGTATGCGCATAATGAAAAAATCCCCTTGCCTTGTCTCACGACAAAGCAAAGGAAATGGTTAAAATATACTGTATGAATTAAGCTGCGATTACTGTCACGGCAGGTTGTTGCTCCAACTCTTTCAAGGAGTTATCAATCTTCCGCTGTAACTCCTTGCACTCCTGTTTCAGTGCATCCAGTTCGGCGGTCTTGTCCCACTTGCGGCTGACAATCTGCTTCAAGGTCGGAATTTCATTTGCCAGTTGGTCTATCTTTTCCTGTTGGCGTCTTATCAGTTCAGGCAATTTGTCAAGAGTGGCTTGCGGATAGGCTGCGGAATCGGCAAAGCCCAATGGCAATGCGCCGGACAAACCGCATTTGTATTTCAAGCCGCTTTTACCTTCCACCAAGAATATGTTGCGTTCAAAAGCATCGGTATAGTGGTATTCGCTGCGGACGGACAGGTGCAGACCGATGTAGCTGCCGATGGTGCCGATAGCTTCACTCCTGTACGTCTTGGCTATCTTATGTAACTCACGTCCGGTCTCTTCCGCTGTGGCTTGTTGCAGGTTCAGAAGCAAAGTTTTCCGTTCGCCTTTGTATTCTTTATAATATGCCCAATCCTCGGACATCCGTTGTTTGGTTAGCATGGTTTCCTCTATATCCTGCTCAGTTTTGGCAATCTTGCGCTCGGCACGGTATCTTTCCTTGTTGAAAATGGCCTGTTCTTTCTCCAACTGCATAATCCGGTTGTCAAGCTTTGCCTTGTTCAACAAATCCATATTGCCGGAAAGGACCGCGACGAACTCGGCGAAGTTCATGCCTGTGTTCTCGTCCATGCTGTCCTCGTCAATCCTGCGCACGGCTATCGTGCCGTTATTTATCTGGTTGATAAACAGTTGCTTGTTCCGTAACAGGTTGAATTTGTAGGCATCCAGCGTTTTCTCCGTGCCGTAAATGATAATATCCACGACATTGCCACCCCAGAACTTCACCGTATTGCCTTTGCGGACGGCACGCCCGTTGCGCTGCTCCAAATCTGCCGGACGCCAGGGCACCTCCAAATGATGCACCGCCACGGCTCGCTGCTGTGCATTGACACCTGTACCCAACATGGAAGTAGAGCCGAACAATACCCGGACAGTACCATTATTCATGTCCGTAAACAGCTTCTTACGTGCCTGTTCGGTCTTGGCGGTCTGGATAAACTGTATCTCTCTTGCCGGAATACCCAACCGCACCAGCTTGTCTTTGATGTCGCTGTATATATTCCACTCGTTGGGCTTGTAAGTCGAAAGATCGCTAAACACGAACTGCGTACCCTTGTTCGCTTTGGAACGTACATAATAGTCATAGATAGTGGTTGCACACCGGGAAGCCTTGTTGTCCGGGTCGTCAGTGAATTTTTCACCCAACAGACGCATATCCAAAGCCATTTTCCGTGCCACATTGGTAGCTACCAGCATCTTTGCCATATCCAAATTGTCGGGTTGCGGAATATCAAGCCCCAAATCATCCCAATTACCGCTACCGGCGAACGATACCAAACGGCCAATCATTTCCTCTTGGGCAATGGTAGGCTTGTCGGAGAGAAAACGTACATTCTTCTGCGGCACGTCAAGGTTTATCATTTCAGCCGTGCGATAATCGGTTATCTCACGCAGGAAGGTCGCCAGTTCAGGAATCTTGATATACGTGCGGAAACGCTCTTTGCGCTTGATTGAGCCGGTGATGTTCAACTCATAGTCGGTTGTCTTTTTTGTGAAAATAGCCGCCCAAGCGTCAAAGCAACTTATACATTGGCGTGACAACTCTTTCGGCCGCAAGTATTTGAACAACACATACAATTCGGTCAGCGCATTTACCACCACCGTGCCGGAAAGGAACGTGGCACCCAAATCCCTGCCCGTCCGTTGCTGTATGTCACGAATGGCAACAAGCAGGTTCATGGCACGTTGCGAGCCTTGTGTATTACCAATCCCGGCAACCCTTGTATGACGTGTCTGGAACATCAGATTTTTAAAATAGTGCGATTCATCGACAAAAATGTGGTCGATGCCTATAGCATGAAAATCAACGCAATCATCCTTTTTCTCGCCAAGTTTCTCTTTTAAGGCTTCCAAGTTGGCATTGAGGTTCTTCTGCCGTTTCTCCAGACCTTTCTGTAACCTTTTGTTGTTATCAGCCATACCGCTTTCCTCCAACACTTCCAAAGAGCGTTCCACGTCTTGAAGTTCCTGCTCGCATATCTCCAGCATGGTCTGCTCGGATTGCGGTATCTTGGAAAACTGGTCGTGCGTGAGAATGATGCAATCCCAGTTGTTGTTCTTGATTTTAGAGAACAATTCCTGTCGGTTGGCAGGTGTGAAGTCCTCTTTTCCCGGATAGAGAAGTTTTGCGGTCGGATATGCCTTGCGGAAACAGTCCGCAATCTCGTGTACGTTGGCTTTCAAGCCGATAATGAGCGGCTTCTGTATCATGCCCAAACGCTTCATTTCATAAGCCGCCACACACATTACCATTGTCTTGCCTGCACCGACTTCGTGCCAGCATACGCCACCGCCATTCTGCTTAATCATCCAGATCGCATCCTTTTGTGAGGGATAGAGGTCGTCGTATGGGAACTGCTCAAAAGAGAGGTTGGGGAATGTCTGTGCCGAACCGTCATAATGAGGACGGACGTAGCAATTAAAGCGTTCGTTATACAGGCGTACCAATTCATCACGCACGGCGATAGGTTGGCAATCCAACCATTCGTTGAACTTGCGGCGTATCTCCTGTATCTTCGTGGATGCCGCTTGTATGGCTTCTTCATCGGGTACACGGATACTTTCACCGTTGCGCATTATCTCTTTGGTGATTTCCGGAACCGTATCGTGCAGGGCGTGGACGAACAGGGCTTCCCCGTTATAGCTTCCAATCGAATAGACATTATAGGCAATGGGGGAATGGCCTTGCAAAGAGACAATATAGGTGTCGTTCACATCAAAATACATCACCGTTGTGTTTACCCCGAACAGGTCTTTGGCAAAGGAAGCGTAAATACTTGCCGGAATCCAACGCTCACCCATATTAAAGTCAAGTTCTTCATACGGAATAAGTTCGGGGGTCGCATCTTCCAAAGCCTCGACAGATGTAGCCGCCCATTTTTGAGCGTTGCCTGTCAGGTCGGCAAGAACGGTACATATCTCCTTGCACTTCTCCACGACATTACCGGCAAGGAATTTGCCTTTGTTCTCCCAACAATCCGTCAAAGGATTGTAGAATATCTCACCGGCAAGGGCTTCTGTCAGTTCTGTTTCGGTCTGTCCGGTTGTCTGTACAAGATAGTCCATATTGACCGAACCGTAATAGTTAAGGCTGCTCGCCAATGCTTCTACCGGTGTCAGTTGAACGGAAGTATCTATTTTCTTGAACGCAACAGGCTCGTGCATGATGTCGGCTTTACAGATGTCCTTTCCGAGTTGCATTTCAATCGTGAATACTTCCATGCCCAGACTATCCCAAGAGAAAAACTCCTTGTTGTCGTTGTGGTGGAAAAAGCCCCACTTGCGCACATAGGCATCATAGTGTCTGTTGAGTTGTTCCCTCAGCTTCGGATATTCGGCCAGTTCCTCGCTTTCTTTGGTTGTCAGTTCAAAGTAGGCTTCACGGATAGGAAGATAATCGTTGGCACGCTCTATGTTTATCCGGGAGACTTTCAAAGGTACGAATGTAACGGTCGTGTCGGAAAAACAGTTTGCCTGTTTGTAGCGGAGTGTGCCAAGTTGGTTTTCAAAGAGTACCAACGTGCCGTTTTTCATCCACTTGTGCAACGCGCCTGTGTACGTGCGTTTTTCCCTGTTGGGCTGTGCCGCCTTGTTGGTATTAAAGCAATCAAAAAGTGACATTTGTATGCCGCCAATGCCTTTGTTCGGTGTGGCAAACAAGTTCTTTCTGAAAAAACGCTCAAAGTCGGCTTTCAGCATGGAGGAAAGGGTTTGTTGCAAATCGGCTTCCTCTCCCTGCCAGCGGTATTTGCGCACATATTCCCCATATTGGTTGGTTTGTATGCGACTTTCTGTAAACAAGGCGGTTTTTGGTAAAGTAAACAATTTATTGGTATGTCCGGTATATTGGTCACTGCACGGTACGACTTCTTGGACTGTCTCCATAAAGAGCCTTTCACGGTCGGCAAGCGTTGTCTTGCGGCTGTCCTTCTGAAATATCAACAGGTCACTGCCTACTTCGATGCCGCTTGTCTGCATGAACAGGTTATCAGGCAAGCGTAATGCCGTAATCAGATTGCAGCGGTGTACGAGGTAGTCACGCACGAATTGGTTAGCCTGTGTGTCAGCGATACCTCTTGATGTGACGAAAGCCAATATGCCGCCCTCGTTTAGCTTCTCAACGGCTTTCACGAAGAAATAGTTATGGATGGTCTTGGAAACCTGTGCATAGATGCCGCCTTTTTTGCTAAAAGCATTGTCGAACACACGGAAGTCGCCAAACGGTATGTTGGAAGCGATTACGTCAAAGCGGTTGTGTTCCGTCTCTTGGCTGTCAATCGTTTCAAAGCCTTCAATAAATACCAGTGTGTCGGGGTACAGGGCAGACAATACAAGTCCGGTAAGCAGGTCTTTCTCAAAAGCCGTCCGATGTGTAGCCATATCTCCGACTGGCAGGAAACCGCCGATACCTGCGGACGGTTCTAAGAATGTGCCCATTTTAAGGTCGTTTGCCATGAAAGTGTCTTTGATTTGCTTGGCTACGGCTTGAATAAGGAATGTCGGGGTATAAAAAGCTGTCAATACGGACGATTTCAGACTTTGCAGGAGTTGCCTGTAAAGTGTTTCATTCCCCTTTGCCGCTTTTGACAGGACGGAGAGCAAGCGTTTAACGGCTTCCTGCATGGTGTCGGGTATGGGGGTGTCCGTTCCGATGCTCAATACTTCCTTGATACCTCCGCAGCCTGTAAACTTGGATAATGTCTCACGCTCTGCGGTGGTCGCATTTCTGCGTTCCTCGTGAATGGCAAGGGCTGTGCTTATCGCTTCGATATTGCCCTCTAATGCTTTTAACTTGTTGTAACTCATACGTGTATATTTAACCTTTTGTTTAATATTTCCCTTTCTTCGGGCCGGTTGTTGCAACCTGCCGGGAATTATTTTTCTGCCCCGAAAAGGTGACGGGGGCAATACGGGCAAACCTGACGAGGGAAATACGCTCGAACTTGTGAGAGGAAGATTTCGTGAAGACATCCACGGCACAGCCGGATTTGACAAGTCTTGACACCGGACGTTACCTTTGCGGAAAAATAAATCCGGGCCAGGTGGAATCACGCTCAAGAAGGCAATCTTGATTGTCACGTTATTAGAGGATAGGGAAAGTTTATAAAAGGAGCCATTTCGGGTAAAAGTGGAAGGGGAGCCGCTCTTGGAGCGGAAGGTAAAAAAGGGAATGGGTTATAACCGGAGATTGGGATGGAGTGCCGACCAAAAGAAAAGGCTCTGTGCAGTCATACACAGAACCTTTCTACGGATTAAAACAGATTGACTATCGGCATGCCCCGCTTCCAGGCTCTCTTGAAAGTGTAGTATGTGCCGCCTTTGGGAATTCCGTCAAAGTAGGCTATCAAGTTGGCGGAACATGACAACATATAGTCATTTCTCCGGAGGAAGCAGCCGTCGGCATAGTTTTCATTCAGCATTACAACTTTGTCCGCTTTGGCAAGAATGTTGTGATAACGTGCCTTGCTATAGGAGGTAAACTCCTCGCATTGCCCACGATAAGGCACGGCGGCAATCAAAACTATATCAGGGTATTTGTCTTTTAGGGACAACACCGCTTCTGCGGCAAGCAGGTCGAAGCCTATCGCACAACCGTTATAAAATGTACGGATACCTCGATTGTAGTGTTCCGATACGGTTATCCTCAGTACCTCCCGGAGTGAAGACACTTTATCGTAGGGGATGAAGCGATGCCCGGTAAATGCGGCTGATGTGGTTGGGTTAATTAAAATCATAGGTTTCTATCTTTTTTATAGTTATAAAAATCTACTATCAATAACCGTTCGTTCATGTATTTGGAAGGGTCTGAGGCAAGGCGTTGCTTCAGCCAAAAATGGCATCCGCCATATCCATAAGCGAAGAACTTGTCAAAATCCGTGGTTTCAGACAATTTTGTAACAACAGCTTGAAAACCTGCTTTGTCTGTTGCGAATACGGCATGGTTTACCAGTTCAACCAATAAGTTGGGAATTTGTGCGTCCCATACGTTAATAAGATTTTCAAATGTCACATTCATAGCGTCTCAATTAGATATTATAAAAAACGATACAATCTTCCACTTCGGTTGCCTTGCCGAATAGTGGGTCTTTGGTATAATAAGGTGGCATACCGCCTTGCACACTGTCTGCAATAGGGCATACCAGTTCGATACACCGCTTACGCAATAGGTTGTCAATCATTTTAATCTCTTTGTCTTTCAGTCCTGTGGCGTCCCCGTTAGCCATGTAAGGCAATGCCCATGTGGGTACTCTTTCGATACTTCGTTCCATATAGCTCTTTATTAAGTTAATACTATTATTTTTATTTTCTCAATGCCTGACTTGTTTTCCCTACGTTCCTTTTCAGTTCCGCAGGTCGGCGTATCAGACTTTTTAAGGCATCCCCTGAATGAAGCCGTTTGCGGAATAAGGCAAGTCCGGATATGAAAATCGACCATGCAATAGTCTATTTTTATCATCCGAACAACGTGGGGCTTGCTATTTCCGGGCTTCATTCTAATTTCGCCGGACAAAAAGTGATGTGTCGGCTTGCGGACCAAAAGAGCAATATGCTTCTTTATAGTGGTACAATGGGAATCAATATAATATAATAGGGAGGATTGGCTTAAAAAAGGGAGTGTGCGTAAATGTATCTGTTGAACATAAAAAAACGGCCGAAGCCGTTTTTGAAAGGAGAGACTGCTGTTAAGCAGTTTTCTTGGCTTTCTTCTTTTTTGAAGCGATAGGAGCTTTTTCTTCCTCTTTCTCCACCGGCTCATAGAAGTCGGTGACTGCCATGATGATACGGTTATGTTTGACACCCTGCTGGTCAGTCCATTCGTCGGGTTTGAAAAATCCCTTGATTGTAATGTTTTTGCCTTTCTTCAGCAACTCAAAGGAAGTGCTGTCATTTTTACGCCAGGCTTCCACGTAAATGAAAGATGACACATATTCTTCTCCGTTTTGCTCCTTGCGGCTTACTGCCAGTGGGAAGCGTGCCACGCTTGCTGTTGTGAACTGACGGATTTCTGCGTCCTTACCAACAAAACCTGTTACTGCGAATGAATTTTCTACAACTTTCTTCATGATTCTATTTTTTAGAAGTTAAACAATTAATTTTTATGATGCTATCGGATATTGCAGGTATAGGGCGGCACCAAGGATAGCACGCAAATACGCTATATTTTTCACGCAGTAAAAAAATGTCGGAAGATTTTCGTGTATGTCATTGGTCAGAACGGAGTGACCCGTAGATGCTTTGGCATCGCTGCATTATATCTTTGCATCTGAAAAATATTGTGACTTCGCCATCAAAAAGAGATTGACGAAGGGAGGGCGAAGAAAATAGCAGTAACAGTCGGAAAGGAAGCTGAAGTATGCTAATAACCGCACGTGGCTCTATCCATGAGGTAAAGGAGCAAATCAGAATGGAAACTTCATTATGAAATGGGGAAGCCGTGAAAATCAGCAATCATATAGGAACTTGTTGATATAAAGGCAATACTCATTGGGATATAGATAACGTAAGGCTGACTATAAAAAGTGGAGAAACGATATTACCGGCAGTTTCAGTAGCCTATCGGTTGATAGAAGAAGGAAAAGGCTGTTAAACAAAGAAAAAGCTATCAGAAGGTTACTTTTCCTGTCAAAAAAGACTTTGGCTGTCTTTTGGAAAAAGGATTGCGGTGAAACCTTTTATAACAGGAATGTATGTAAACAGATGATATATAAGAAGAAAAACAAATGGGATAAGTTTAAAAAGGTGGATTGGAATACGCTGTTTCTGCGTATCTTTGCAAATGGAAGCATGAACTATGACCTTCCAAAAGAAAAGGCATAACGTGCCTATAAAGCGTATCAATAACAAAGAAGATAGAGAATGGAAAAACTGATTATATGGATTGTACTGTTGGTGTTCTTTTACCTGATGAACAGGATAAGCACATGGAAAAAGAGAGCAGCTACGGCCTTTCTGGTGGTGGGGCAACGTGCGACAACAAAGGAGGAACGCAAATGGGGGTATCGTAATGCGCTGCGTGCAGGGGAAAAGAAAGCGGAAAGATTCTATGTATATTCAGCTTTGGAGGATTTCATGGATGAGAACCCGATGATGCCTTTCAAGATGAAACTTTCCAACGGCAAGAAGATTCCGGCAATATTCATTGACTATTACATACCCAAAAGGGATTGGAATTTCATCACTGAGGAACAACGGAAGTTTGTACAAATGGTGTATGACTTTAAAGACGGACGTGTGTCTTGCAGCCGTTTATTCAAAGAAGCATTGGCAAAGCTGGATTTGCCGGATAGTGTTACCGTTGTATTCATGCCATGCAGCAATCAAAGCAAATACCTTACCCGATTCAGCCGGTTGAACAATGCTTTGTCGTATGAAGAAAAGTTGCATCCGATGCTGTACAGTCTTACTTATCTGGAGGCTCGTGAAAGCAAACACAGCATAAAAGACAGGGATAAGGTAAATGCGGATTCCAATGTCATTATCAATGCAGACATCGTAGGCAAGAAAGTCGTGATTATCGACGATGTGATTACAACAGGAAGCAGCGTCAAGGAACACGCAGAGGAACTTGGCAAATATGGGGTGGAAGTTGTCGGGGTTGTCTGTTTGGCTAAAACCGTGAAGTATCCGGAGAAAGTAGAGATTTGGATTGAATCTCATTTCAAATAGGAAAATGTAAAGGAATACAGGTTTAGTCCGGTTCTTGTAGTATATATACAAGATTTCATTAAACCTGTTTTTCTAAAGCTGGAGAATCTTGCTTTCCAAAAAAGGAAATCTTAAAAGTAAAATGTGACAGGTTTAGTTTAGTCCTTGTAGTATATATACAAGATTCTATTAAACCTATTATTATAAACTCGTCCGGCTGATTGTTTTACCATACACTGAGTTTAAAATACTCGGTAGTTTTCTTTTGGTAGGCAAAAAATATCAAATACGGAGAATGGATTGAGGTCAAAACTCGCTTCTTCCTATTTTGTATTGATAGGCTGAATTTTGAATTATTATGTTACTATTTTGCTAATTGGAAAATTTTGTTATTTTATATACTACTGTAATTCAGGTATATATAATGTTTATTTTAGTATATTCCCATTTATGACGCGCCACATAGAAAGTCAACGGCGCCTTTAATTCCAGCCGCAAGCCTATTTTATTCAAGCCCCGTCCTATCTGCTTGGCCCTCAGTTTATATTGCTTGCGGTCATTTATGTCACAATACCGCAAGATAGGCAGCAGGTACTCGGAACTGTCATCCTTGTATTTATCCACAATCTCCTGCATCAGCTCCTCCCACAGAATAGTCAGCCGCTGCCCGGTCTTTTTCCGGCTGTATGTCAGAATTCCATTCTGGAGATTGCTCTTTTTCAAGTGTGCCATATCAATAAACGACATGCCCCGGGTATAGAAACTGAAAAGGAAAATATCCCTTGCCAGCTCCAACTGGGGTTCGAATGACAAATCAAGCTCCTTGATCATTTTGATGATTTTAAAAGGAACGGCCCGTTTTACGGTCTTGTCTATGCCGGTATAGACATGTTTGAAAGGTTTCTTGTCGGTGGTATAGCCTTGCTCTACAGCCAGGTTATACACACTCCGCCAGATTCTCATATAATAGGAAGTACTGTTCTTTACCAAGCCCTTCTCTTTCAGATAGGCTTCATACATCTCCATCAGCTCCGAATCAAAGGCTTCAAAACTCAGATCCTCATTCTTTCTGAATTGGATAAAGCTGTTCATTGTCGAGGTATAGCCTTCTGCCGTCCGTCCCCTTTTCTGCCGCTCCAGTTTATTGATACATCGTTGCATGAAGTTGAACACACTCTCTACAGAAGGGATTTTCCGGAAAGAAGCCACGATATCATCAATGGTGTATTCCACACCGGTCCGCTCCAGATCATTGATAATACCTTGTAACCGCGTCATCTCCCAATTCGTCTGGTCACGTATCAGCAGAAGACGCGCTTTACATTCAGACTGTGTTGAAATAAGCAGACTGCCGGTGGAGTCGTCCCACTCGGAAGGCATGATCCGATAAGAAGTCTTGATGAGCCGTGTCAGTCTGTAATGAATAATTTGATAACTTAATACGCCCTTTTTTCCTTTTACGCTCGATGGGCGGAATTTCAATTTAATGGATGCCATATTTCTTTTCTATATTATGGTTTTGTTATTCAAAACGAATATAGCAATATGGCATCAGGTACACTGTTGCACCTCCGGTTATTCTACCCTTCTATCTCGCTCAGTTCCAACCAGCGCATGGTCTTTTCATCAATCAAATCATTCAGTTCCGGCAACCGTTTGGATTTCTCCGTCAGTTCCTCCACTCCCAGCGTACCGCTGCAAAGGGCGGCTTCTATATCGGCCTTCTCCTGCTCCAGCCCGGCTATTTCTTGTTCCAGCTGCTCGAACTCTTTCTTTTCCTTGAAAGACATTTTCCGCTTGTCATTCAGGCGCACGCGGGCGGTCTTTTCCTCTTTTGGCTTTTCCGCCTCTTTCTCGCGCTGCTCTTTCGCCTCGCGCCAGTCACGATAATCGGAGTAGTTACCCGGAAAATCACGAATGTCTCCCTGTCCCTTGAATACCAGCAAGTGATCTACCACCTTGTCCATGAAATAACGGTCGTGGCTTACTACGATTACACAGCCCTTGAAGTTCTGCAAATATTCTTCCAATACCTGAAGGGTGATGATATCGAGATCGTTGGTAGGCTCATCCAGCACCAGGAAGTTGGGATTACGCATCAGCACCGTACACAGGTACAGGCGGCGGCGTTCTCCCCCACTCAGTTTATATACATAGCTATGCTGTGTTTCGGGGGTAAACAGAAAATGTTGCAGGAACTGGGATGCGGTCAGCTTCTTGCCATTTCCCAATTCGATGACTTCGGCAATATCCTGCACCACGTCGATGACCTTCATTTGCTCATCAAACTTCAGGCCGTCCTGAGAATAGTATCCGAAACGGACTGTCTCACCGATATCCAGTGTTCCACTGTCCGGCTTCTGTTCGCCCATCAGTATTTTAATGAACGTGGACTTTCCCGTACCATTGTTTCCCACGATGCCCATCTTCTCATAACGGGCAAAGATATACGAGAAATCTTCCAGAATCTTCAAATCACCGAAACGCTTGTACAGATGATCCGCCTCAAAAATCTTGGAGCCGATGTAAGAGGCTTTCATATCCAGTTTCACATTGCCATCGTTGAAACGCTGCTTCGCCACTTTCTCCAGTTCGTAGAAAGCTTCTTCCCGATAACGCGCTTTATGTCCGCGTGCCTGAGGCATACGGCGCATCCACTCCAGTTCTGTGCGGTACAAGTTATTGGCACGGGCTATTTCGGCATTGGTCGCCTCGATACGCTCCTGCCTCTTTTCCAAGTAATAGCTGTAGTTCCCTTTATATGAATAAACCTGCTGATTGTCTATCTCGATAATTTCAGAGCAGACGCGGTCCAGGAAATAACGGTCGTGCGTCACCATGAGCAGACTGATGTTTCCCCGGCCGAGATACCCCTCCAGCCACTCCGTCATATCCAGATCAAGATGGTTGGTAGGCTCGTCCAAAATCAGGAAATCGGGCTCGGTTATCAGCACATTCGCCAAAGCCACCCGTTTCAACTGACCTCCGGAAAGATGTTTGATCTGCTGGCTGAAATCCCGGATTTTTAATTGAGAAAGGATTTGTTTCGCCTTCCGTTCATAATCCCATGCCTTTTCGTGCTCCATCCGTGCCAACAGCTCTTCCAGTCCCGGATTGCCTTCGGTTTCCATGCAGCTTTCATATTCTTTGATGAGTTCCACCGTGCTGTTTCCGTGATAGAAACAGGCTTCGAGCACGGTCAGGTCTTCGGGATAATGTGGGTCTTGCTCCAAATAGCCCACCCGCAGATCACGACGAAAGACGATGCTTCCTTCATCATATCCCTCCTTACCGGCTATTATATTAAGTAAGGTAGTCTTGCCTGTACCGTTCTTTGCTATCAGACCGATGCGTTGTCCTTCGGCCACTCCAAATGAAATCTTCCGGAACAATACCAAGTCACCGAATGATTTGGTAAGCCCGTCTACTTGCATATATGGGGTCATTATTTGTCTATTTATTTAAATCATCCAACACTGCCTCCGCCTCTCGCTTAATTTTCCTGAATTCAGATTTCAAGTCGCAGGGGAGTCCCTTTTTAGCTTTTCCCCACACCAGTGCGGCAGGGTCCAGCACCATATCCGAACACATAAACTGCAAGGCGGGATATTCTTTCTGTCCCTCAATGACAGTCACCCATTCCATACCTTCCATCTCATTCACCAGAATGGCTCCGAAGGCAATACCGAAATTCTCCCACGCCATACGCTGCTGGGTCTGGAAACGTCCGCTGTCCATTACTTGCTGTATACTGTCAATATCGCTCTCCGACGCAGTAAAATCCTTGGTGAGTTGCTTTTTAATCGCGGTAGAAGCCCACTCAAAGGCGGTGTTCACCTCCCCGATTTCCAAAACACGGATCGGAATGATCTCACGCGGGTGACTTACACCTTCTTTGCGGATCTGCAAAGACCGGATGATTTCTTCCGCCGGATGCTTGTCTCCTCCTTTGGACACGGTAAAAGAACATTCGAAAGAGAGATCCCCCTCTCCTGTCACCCAGATATGAGTGGTGTACCAGGCGCCTTCTTCCTGAAAAGTTTCCGCGCTGTAAGCACAATCCCACTTGCCCACTTTCACCAGGGTGGAAGAAGTATTTTCTTTCAATTCGTATGCGATGCACTGCGGACCATAGTCAGCCGCTTCATCCTTATAGGTCGATATGCGGAAATTACCTGTCCACCGGTCAGGATTATAGAATAAAAAACTCTCTTCTGTATCTTCAAACTCGTGCCAGCCCATCGGGTATTCCAATGAGAACCAGCCACCGGGAGAAATGTATTTCATAGTCTCTATCTTTTTAATTCATTACTAACGGAAACGATCGTCTTACTTTACCGGCAATATCTCAATCCAGTAATCATCAGGATCATTGATGAAATACAAGCCCATAGCGGTGTTCTCGAAGCAAACGCATCCCATTTCCTTATGGAATTTACGGACTTCGTCATAATCACCTTCCACACGCAGACACAGATGGCTTTCGTTCTCACCCAACTCGTATGGCTGGGTATGGTCACGCAACCAGGTCAGTTCCAAGAAGAAATTGCTGTGGTCATCGGCCATATACACCAGCACGAAGGAACCGTCCGAAGCTTCCTTACGATGAGACTCATGCAAACCTAACGCTGTTTCATAAAACTTGATACTCTTGTCCAGATCAGTTACATTGATATTGAAATGATCAAATCTTCCTTTTACTTTCATATTGTGTTATTCTTTTGTTATTCAATCTCTATTTTTTGTCCGCGATGTGTCAATGACACAAAACGCACTCCATGCGCTTCGGCAAAGTCGCGGAAAGCATTTGCCTTGGCATACTCCGGTGTGAAATGCATGGGTACAAAGATATGAGTTTTTATCTTTGTTACAAACTGTCCGGCACCCCGCATGTATTCTTTTCCCAAACGGGGATCAACGGGAAACATGGCCACATCCACTTCGGGCGTATAGGCGTAAAGATCATCCAGCTCATGCAGGAAATTCTTCTCGGCCCCCTTCCACTCCGCCTCGGTACTCTCATCCATCCAATGCCAGTTATTCAAATCACCGGCATGAAAAATCTTTTTTCCACCTGCCTGAAGCAAAAACGATACTCCTACATCCGTGGAACCGAAAGCACGCACGCTCAATGTTTCATCCTTATATTCCTCTCCTTTTTTCAGCCAGACGGCATCTTCTTTCTGCGCCCTGCGATGGCGCAAAATGTCTTTCGAGAAAATATAGATGATATCCGGTCGCTGTTCACGCCATTGCAATACCTCTTTATTAAAATGATCCGGATGAAAATGACTGGCCAGCACATACAGTTTTCCGGGTCTCCGCAATAATTCGCTGTGTACGATTCCTTCCGGCATTCCGGCCTCTTGATTGCTGAAAGTCCCATCCATCAGCCGGTTCAAATCCGACTGCGCCTGTCCATCCTCCGAATCACGGTAATAATCCATGATTACAGTGAAGCCATCGCCTGACAAGGCGAATCCGCTATGATATATATAAGTAAGTTCCATATCCATACAACAAATTTATTTACCGATAGGTTGTACCTGCGCACGGGTCTTTTTATCAATTTCCAGAAACATATAATTCACTTTACCCGAATGTATCAGGGAGTCATTCTCCCGGTATTTCCTCGTAGCGTATTCCTTTGATTTCTCGTAGGTCAGTTTCGACATCTGGTTCTGGGATTTGCCCACCATGGTAGAATCCAGCTTCTCATCCGGAAAGAAATCATCCAGATTCACATCTCCTATCATCGTGGTTTCCAGAAAATTCATATTCTTGTGTGATTTGTCTGTGTAATAACCCACAAACATATGTCCCGGAATACGCACCAGAATAGGATTGATATTGATGGCTTTCATCAGTGAAGCCAGCAACACGCTGCCATCCACACAGTTTATCTGCGAGGATTCCAGCGCATCGTCCAAGGTACGGACGCGCTGTGTATAAACCACATTGGACGAAAGACTGGTATTGGTGGTGGAGCTATACTTAAAGTTCCGCTTTTGCAACACATTCCACAATGCATAGACCTGTTTGTCCACATTCTCCGACTGGTGTGCATTACCTTGATACCCAAGAAAACGATTGACGATACGTGTATCCAAGGCTTCACGCAATAATTTGTCAATCTGAGGATGCTCCTCGTTGACGTAGGCCGCAAAAAACTCTCCCGTATCGTGAAACTTCATTTTATCGTCCACGTATCCTAAAGGACACTCATTGATACTGCGCATTGAGATGGTTTTCAAACGCTGTGGAAGTTCTTTTTTATTCAATTCCGCCTTGACGGAGATGCTAACGGGCACTGCCTGATTATTATCACGCAAAGCCTGATAGTTCCATATAATATCCGGAAAAACCAGATATTCTTTCCCCGCCTTGGGTAAAATAAACTCGGATACAGACTGAGAGAAAAAAGGAGTCTCGGCCACTTCTATACGCAATTTGCTATTGGCATAACTGTTCTTCAGCCGGATGGCGATACACGACTTAGGATTTCCGATATAATCGGAATCGGCAGGTACGATTAAATTGGCATCTGTGGTTGCGGTAGAGAGAATGGTTGCTGGAAAAATATTACCACCCAGCTGGTCGGTAATCTCGAACCCGGATTTAAAAGGCTCATACCGATAAATAAAGACTGAAAATGCCATTACCAGTATAGCAGATAATATTAATGTGGACCATTGCCACTTGTCCAGTTGTTTCATATTCCACTTTTCTACGCTATCTGTTAATCAGTTGTTTTTATGATTCCCCATCCACCATCATTCACTATAGACTACACTGATTGACACAGGTTCCATACCAAGCGATTGCTTTTCAATAGAAACAATCTGCATCAATCCGTGCAATCGGTGACGAAAAGCTCATTATCTCACTGCGATGCTCTCTATCTCCACAAGCGCTCCTTTCGGCAAAGCCTTAACAGCTACAGCAGAACGGGCAGGGAAATCTCCTTCGAAATACTTGGCATAAACAGCGTTCATTTCAGCAAACAAAGACATATCTGCCAAAAATACGGTTGTTTTTACGATATTAGCAGTAGTCAGACCAGCTTCTGCCAATACATTCTTGATATTCTCAAAAACCTGAATAGTCTGTTCAGTCACTCCTCCCGGAACAAATTCACCGGTAGCAGGATCAACAGGAATCTGACCTGACAAGAATACCATACCATTCACTTCAACAGCTTGACTGTAAGGACCTATAGCAGCAGGAGCCTTTTCCGTAAAAATCACTTTTTTCATCTTTTTTCTATTTATAATTAAGTAAAAATCAAATTTGACGGGCTAAATTAGTATTTTTTTCGCTATTTCATGCAGACTCTGCTGAACAATCTGATCTATTTTTACGTTCATTTAACATCAGGGTTTTCACAGACAGAAAGGATGTTTCCAAACGTCGTTTTTTTTATTAATTTCATTAAATTCGGCAAAAAATCTTCTGTAATATGCATGAGATTAAAAAAAAATATCTACTTTTGTCCTCGGTAAATACGTCAGTTCCCTATCCGGGAAAGTCTGTTTACTTCCTGATAACAATCAAAACAACATCAATCCCATAATCGTAATTATGAGTGCATTTCCCCCTTCTAACACATTTTCGTGTAGATTGCGCTCCTTAATTATACCATTAAAAGATTATAAAGAAATATATTACTAATAACTATACTCTATGTATAACATTATTCAATTAAACGACAAAGACTTGTCGGAATTACAATCGATTGCCAAAGAGTTGGGTATCAAGAAAACAGACTCTCTAAAAAAAGAAGATCTGGTTTATAAAATTCTGGACGAGCAAGCCATAGTCGGAGCAACCAAAAAAGTAGCGGCAGAAAAAGCCAATGAAAGTCAACCCCGTAAAAGATCACGTATCAACGTTAAAAAAGACGGTGACAAGGTCTATACTGCAACCAAGGACAAGGCACAGAAGCTGGAAGCCAATACCCCGCAACCTGCCGCCACAGCTGCCGAAACAGTAAAAGAAACTGCTCCTGTAGCGGTAACACCACAAACAGAAACCGTAGCCGAAACAAGCACGGAAGAAAAAACACCTAAAAAAAGAGGACGCAAACCGGGTAGTAAGAAAGTAACAGCCAAGACAGAAGAACAACCTGCAACGGAAACGAAAGAAACCGCAAAAGAGGAAGTGAAAGCTGAAGCACCGGCGAAACCGACACCCAAAAAAGCAAAAAAAGAAGAAACACCGGCTATTCCCGAAGAAAAAGAAGTGATTCTTCCCGAACTGGAATTCGGCAGTGAAACCGATGATTTTATTCCTATCGAGGATCTTCCTTCAGAAAAAATAGAACTTCCTACTGAGTTGTTCGGCAAATTTGAGGCTACCAAAGTAGAAACACCGGCTCCGGTACAGACACCTGCCCCCAAATTCCAACCACGCCAGCAGCGCGATCAAAATCAGAAGTATAACAATCCGCGCAACAACAATTACAACAATCCTCGTCAGGCAAACAATAATAACAATACGACGGCTGAGGGAGAAGCGTCTGCCAGCATTCCTCAACAACCGGAACGCAAACAGGTGGAAAAGCCTTACGAATTTGAAGGTATCCTGACCGGTACCGGGGTATTGGAAATCATGCCCGACGGATACGGCTTCCTCCGTTCATCCGATTACAACTATCTTTCCTCACCCGATGATATTTACGTTTCACAATCGCAAATAAAACTGTTCGGTTTGAAGACCGGTGATGTAGTGGAAGGCTCTATCCGTCCGCCGAAAGAAGGAGAAAAATATTTCCCGTTGGTAAAGGTGGAAAAGATAAACGGTCTGGATCCCGGATTGGTACGTGACCGCGTTCCGTTTGATCACCTGACCCCGCTGTTCCCCGATGAAAAGTTCAAACTTTGCAAAGGAGGATATAGTGACAACCTTTCAGCCCGTGTGGTAGATATGTTCTCACCTATCGGTAAAGGACAGCGTGCTTTGATTGTGGCGCAGCCCAAAACCGGTAAGACGATCCTGATGAAAGACATCGCTAACGCAATAGCAGCCAACCATCCGGAAACGTACATGATCATGCTGCTTATTGACGAACGTCCCGAAGAAGTGACAGATATGGCGCGCAGCGTAAATGCCGAAGTGATCGCTTCTACATTTGACGAACCGGCAGAACGTCACGTAAAGATTGCAGGTATCGTACTGGAAAAAGCGAAACGCATGGTAGAATGTGGTCACGATGTGGTAATCTTCCTCGACTCTATCACCCGACTGGCACGTGCATACAATACGGTTTCTCCTGCTTCCGGCAAGGTATTATCCGGTGGTGTGGATGCAAATGCCCTGCATAAGCCCAAACGTTTCTTCGGTGCTGCCCGTAACATTGAAAACGGTGGCTCGCTGACCATTATCGCAACCGCACTGATTGACACCGGTTCCAAGATGGATGAAGTAATCTTCGAAGAATTCAAGGGTACAGGTAATATGGAACTCCAGCTGGACCGCAACTTGAGCAACAAACGTATCTTCCCGGCAGTAAACATCGTGGCATCAAGCACCCGCCGCGACGACTTGCTGCTCGACAAGACTACTTTGGACCGTATGTGGATTCTCCGCAAATATCTGGCAGATATGAATCCTATCGAAGCAATGGATTTTGTAAAAAGCCGTTTGGAAAATACCAAAGACAACGAAGAATTCCTGATGAGCATGAACTCATAAAAAATAAATCTTTTTTATTAAATGACGCAGGCTGTACCTTTTCATTAAGGTATGGCCTGTTTTTTTATTATACTTCAATCAATATGTCAATGCATCAATTTGCTAATATGCCCATTACCACGTAGAGTAGAATGCAGCAAATTGACACATTAGCAAATTATCCAATGGGTACAAAAACAGATTCCTTCCGTCTGCTTAAAAAGACCTTTAAATCCGGAGAACCCATGAAAACAAAAATGATCTGCTTTATCGCATTTATCAGTTATACCTTTTATTTAACCGCAGGAGATATTTATGTTTCTCCTTACGGTAACGACAAAGCTGCCGGTACACGCCAATCTCCCCTCCAGACTCTGGAACAAGCCATCAAGCAAGCGCGCGAATGGAGGAGATTGCAATCACCCGAAACAACCGGAGGCATAAATATCCTATTGGAGGAAGGAATATACCCACAATATAAAAGCCTGTTCATCCGCCCCGAAGATAGCGGGACAACAGACTCTCCCACTCGTATCACCACTGTTCCCAATGCCCATGTAGTCTTAAGTGGCGGAGTTCCTGTGACAGGTTGGGAACAAGGATGCGAAGATACCAGAATACCAAAAACACTTAGAAATAAAATATGGGTAGCGGAAGCGCCCCGTATGGGAAACAGGATATTGGAAACCCGACAAATGTGGGTCAACGGAGCAAAAGCACAGCGGGCCGCACAGTTTCCCGACGGAGTAATGGAACGCATGATTGATTTTAACCCTGAGGAAGAGACGATCACCATTCCCACTCCACAAACAGCAGGGTTAAATACCGCTTCACAAGTAGAGATGATCGTTCACCAACGTTGGGCCATCGCCATACTGAGAGTGAAGGAAATGATTACTGAAGGAGCAAAAACAGTTGTCCGTTTTCATGATCCCGAAAACCGGTTGGAGTTTGCCCATCCCTGGCCTCAACCTGTCATTGACGGAGAAAAAGGAAACTCCTCCTTTTGTCTGGTCAACGCTTTGGAGTTATTGGACCAGCCCGGAGAATGGTATCAGGATTATCCTTCCGGACGCATCTATTATTACCCGCGTCCTCACGAAGACATGACGAAGGCGCAAGTCATTATCCCGGCTTTAGAAACCTTGCTAACGGTAAACGGCACTTTGGAACGTCCGGTAAGGAACATACATTTTCAAAATATATCTTTCGAACATACTTCATGGATGCGCCCCTCTTATCAAGGACACGTTACATTGCAAGGAGGTTTCCATCTGCTGGATGCTTACAAACTACCCATACCGGGGCTGCCTGAAAAAGCGGAACTGGAAAACCAGGCATGGATAGGCAGACCCAAAGCTGCAATACAGATAAAATGCGGTAATAACATCAATTTCAACCATTGCACATTTCAGCACTTGGCAGCTACGGGAGTAGATTATGAACGCGCCGTATCGGCTTCCATTGTCGAGAATTGCCATTTCACCGATATTGGTGGAACAGCCTTACTGGTGGGCACCTTTCCCGATGAAGGATTTGAAACCCATGTGCCTTATACACCTTTTCATGAACAGGAATTATGTACGGGAATCACCATACGGAACAACCTGATTGAGGAAGTGACCAATGAAGATTGGGGAGGTGTAGGCATCGGAGCCGGATATGTAAAGAATATCCATATCATACATAATGAAGTCTGCCACGTCAATTATTCAGGTATCTGTGTGGGCTGGGGATGGACCCTGCTGGAAAGCGGAATGAGGGGCAATCGGATTGAAGCCAATTACGTCCACCACTTTGCCCGGAGGCTGTATGATGCAGGAGGACTTTATACCCTCTCCAACCAACCCGGCTCCGTGATGCGCAATAACCGGATTGAACATTTAATCGACGCGCCATACGCTACCAACGACCGTGCGTTTTACATCTACTTTGATGAAGCGACGGATGGCTATACCGTAGAAAACAACTGGTGTCCGTCCGAACGTTTCGACTTCAACCGTCCGGGACCTCATAATGTGTGGAAGAAGAATGGTCCGCAAGTAGATGAAAGTATAAAACAAAAGGCAGGCAGGGTCGCCTTGAATCCCCCTTATGCCACCGGATGGGCACATTGAGTCCTCCCCTACAGCAAAGGAAAACAACCGAAAATCATTATAAAAACAAAATAACAAAAAAAGAATGAAACCAACCAATTACCACTTATTCGATTTTCTGGACTTTGATCCCGATCTGTCAAGAGACGAATCATTATGGAAAGCATACAAACCCACCTCTGTCTATGAAAAAGACGGGGATATCTGTATAAACGTCCCTTTTCAAAAGCAAGTGCTCTCTAACGATATGGCACCCGATACTGCATTCCCCCGTGAAGAATATACGCTGGTCATCCGTCAATATACCTCAGGCATCACCCGGCTCTTTATCGGATTCGGTGAAGAAAGCATGACGGATCAGTCGGAAATGCTCCAATTCAGTGACCGGGTAAAGAAACTCCCTTTGCAAGTAACACAAGTAGAAGGTGAATGGATTATCTCCACCCAAGACGGAATACAACGGGCACTTATCAATATAAAGCCTCCGGTATTAGACCGTTGGAGCGAACTCCTGCCCGATCCTCAAGAAACATTGGATCTTCGCCTTTACCCTGACGGCAAACGTGAAATCCGCCTGGCTGCCTACGACCACTTCTCCCCTCCCCGTTACGATGCGCTGCCATTGGCTTTCTGCAAACGAAACGGAGTGAAAGAACGTGCCACCCTTTCCTTTGAATCAAAACCTGATGAATGTTTTGCCGGAACAGGGGAACGCTTTGCCAAAATGGACTTAAGCGGACAAACTTTCTTCTTAAAGAACCAGGATGGCCAAGGCGTGAACAACCGCCGCACCTATAAAAATATCCCTTTCTACCTCTCCAGCCGGATGTATGGAACATTCTATCACACCTGTGCCCACAGCAAACTGTCACTGGCCGGGCAATCCACCCGCTCGGTACAGTTCCTAAGCGACCAGGCCATGCTGGACGTCTTCATCATAACAGGTAATACTATGGAAGAAATCCTCCGGGGCTATCGGGATCTGACCGGATATCCTTCTATGCCTCCCCTCTGGAGCTTCGGCATCTGGATGAGCCGCATGACTTATTTCAGTGCTGATGAGGTTAATGAGATATGCGACCGGATGCGTGCCGAGCATTACCCCTGCGATGTAATCCACCTGGACACCGGCTGGTTCAAGACCGACTGGCTGTGCGAATGGAAATTCAACGAAGAACGCTTTCCCGATCCCAAAGGGTTCATCCAAGGCCTGAAGAAAAAAGGATACCGCGTATCCCTATGGCAACTCCCCTACGTGGCCGAAAACGCCGAACAGATAGACGAAGCACGCAAAAACGATTATATAGCTCCGCTGACAAAGAAACAAGATTCGGAAGGTTCCAATTTCTCCGCTTTGGACTATGCCGGAACCATTGACTTCACTTATCCTAAAGCAACCGAATGGTATAAAGGACTGCTGAAGAATCTGCTGGATATGGGCGTGACCTGTATCAAAACCGATTTTGGAGAAAACATCCACATGGATGCCCTCTATAAAGGCATGAGACCCGAATTGCTGAACAACCTGTATGCATTGCTTTATCAGAAAGCCGCTTATGAAATCACAAAAGACGTTACCGGTGACGGCATTGTATGGGCACGCTCGGCATGGGCAGGATGCCAGCGCTATCCGCTGCATTGGGGAGGTGACTCATGCAGTTCATGGGATGGGATGGCAGGTTCACTGAAAGGTGGCTTACATTTCGGACTCTCCGGATTTGCATTCTGGAGCCATGATGTTCCGGGATTCCATACATTACCTAACTTCATGAACTCTGTAGTAGCCGATGATGTATACATGCGCTGGACACAATTCGGCGTATTCTCCTCACACATCCGCTATCACGGAACAAACAAACGTGAGCCGTGGCATTATCCGGCTATTGCTCCGATAATAAAAAAATGGTGGAAATTACGCTATACACTTATACCTTATATTATAGCACAAAGCCGGAAAGCTATCTCAAGCGGAGCACCTCTCTTGCAAGCTCTGATTTTTCATCACCCTGAAGACAAGCTGTGCTGGCACATCGACGATGAGTACTATTTCGGTAACGACTTCCTGGTAGCTCCGGTCATGAACAGTGAAAACCGCCGTGACGTCTATCTGCCCGAAGGACAATGGGTGAATTTCTTCACCGGTGAAGTGCTGGAAGGAGGACGTTGGTTAAAAGACCTGGATGTCCCCTTGGACGAAATGCCCGTATATGTACGTCAGGGAGCGACTATTCCTGTTTACCCGGATGAGGTGGAGTGTACGGATGAGATGGATTTAAGTAAGAGCGTTGAATTGCACATTGACAATCATTTTAAAGGAATATTTAAAGACTAACGAACATGGAAACTTGGAAAACAAATTTAGAAGAAACAAAAAAGCGATATATAGATTGGTGGAATCATAAAGGAATCATACTGAATATGTGGGAACACTTCCAAAAGGGAGTGAAGCCCCACGCAGATATTCCAGCACCGGCTCCGGCGAAAGATTTGAATCAAAAATGGTTCGACCCACAATGGCGTGCAGAATATCTGGATTGGTACGTAGCGCACAGCAGCCTGAAAGCAGATATCCTGCCGGTTGCCAATACCCAGTTAGGCCCCGGTTCACTGGCAGCTATTTTAGGAGGCGTATTCGAAGGAGGAGAAGATACAATCTGGATTCATCCTGATCCGGATTTCAACGATGAAATTGTTTTCAATCCCGAGCACCCTAACTGGATTCTGCATAAGGAATTACTGAAAGCATGCAAAGCGAAGGCAAACGGTCATTATTACGTAGGAATGCCCGATCTGATGGAAGGCCTGGATGTGTTGGCCGCACTGAAAGGTACGGATAAAGTGTTGCTGGATACTGTAATGCAACCCGAAGTACTGGAACAGCAGATGCAACAGATTAATGACATCTACTTCAAGGTGTTCGATGAACTTTACGATATCATCCGTGAAGGGGACGAAATGGCCTTCTGCTATTTCTCTTCATGGGCACCGGGAAAGATGAGCAAGCTTCAAAGCGATATCTCCACCATGATCAGTGAGGATGATTATCGTCGCTTCGTGCAACCGTTCATCCGCGAACAATGCCAAAAGATAGACTATACCCTGTATCATCTGGACGGTGTGGGCGCCATGCATCATCTGCCTGCCCTTCTTGAAATTGAGGAACTGAATGCCATTCAATGGACTCCGGGCGTAGGTGAGCCACAAGGAGGATCACCTAAATGGTATGACCTTTACAAGAAAATCCTTGCCGGTGGAAAGAGTATCATGGCATGTTGGGTAACTTTGGATGAACTGAAACCTTTATTGGACAACATTGGAGCGGACGGTGTACATCTGGAAATGGATTTTCATAATGAACAAGAAGTGGAACAAGCTATGCGCATTGTCGAGGAATACTCCTTTTCATCACCTGCCGCATCCAAAGAAAGCCTTTCGAAAGAGGAAGCCGCTGCAACGAAACAAGAAACAATTATAATCAAAAGTCCCGAAGCCGCTGAAGATGAAGCCCTAAAACCTTTGTTCAACGCCATTGTAGATGGAAAATTGGAACCGGCCGTAGAGGTAACCCAAAAGGCCATAGCTGAAGGCATACAACCCCAAGAAATTATCAATAATTACATGATAAAAGCTATGGGGGAAGTAGGACAACGCTTCCAAGATGGAAAAGCGTTTGTTCCCCAACTGCTGATGGCAGGACGCGCCATGAAGGGAGCTTTGGAACTTCTGAAACCTTTATTGCAGGGAAGTGCAGCAACTACCATAGGCAAGGTAGTCATCGGAACTGTCAAAGGTGATCTGCATGATATCGGTAAAAACCTGGTGGCATCCATGCTTGAAGGTTGCGGCTTTGAAGTCATTAACATAGGTATCGACGTATCTTGTGACAAGTTCGTGGAAGAGGTCAAGAAAAACAAGGCAGATATCTTGTGTATGAGCGCCTTGCTGACAACAACCATGACTTATATGCAGGATGTCATCAACGCCCTGGAAGCAGCCGGTATCCGTAATCAAGTGAAAGTGATGATAGGCGGCGCTCCCGTAAGCCAGGGATTCGCCGATGAAATAGGTGCGGACGGGTATAGCGACAATGCCAATACGGCCGTAGCGGTAGCCAAGGAACTGATGGGGCTTCATAAATAAACGGAATATTCATCTTAATCTGATACATGAATTATGCACGCTAATTATTTAGATACATTAGATTGGGGCATTCTTATTGCCTACTTTCTGATTCTTATAGGCATCGGCATATGGGCCAGTCTGAAACGCAAAAAAGGCAGTAGCCTTTTTCTTGCCGAGCGTTCCCTGAAGTGGCATCACATCGGTTTCTCCATGTGGGGAACCAATGTGGGCCCTTCCATGCTGATAGCCTCCGCCAGTGCCGGATTTACCACCGGTATCGTTTCAGGTAATTATGCCTGGTATGCGTTTGTTTTCATCTGCTTACTGGCTTTTGTCTTTGCCCCTCGTTACTTAGGAGCACGTATCACCACCTTGCCGGAGTTCATGGGGCGGCGTTTCGGACAGTCCACCCGCAACATTCTTGCCTGGTACACCATTGTGACAATCCTTATCTCGTGGCTTGCCCTGACCTTATTCGCCGGAGGTATCCTTATCCGTCAGGTTTTCGATATTCCCATGTGGCAGTCAGCATTAATCCTGCTCGTTATCTCCGCATTCTTCACCATGGCCGGAGGGCTGAAAGCGGTAGCCTATACCAATGTATTCCAAATGCTTCTGCTTATTTTCGTATCGGCCACGCTTACTATAGCAGGTCTTTACAAAGTGGGTGGCGTCAGCGCATTGGCCGAAGCGGTTCCGGCCGATTACTGGAACCTGTTCCGCCCGAATGACGATCCCGCCTTCCCGTGGCTGCCCATTATTCTGGGGTATCCCATCATGGGAGTCTGGTTCTGGTGCACAGACCAATCCATGGTACAGCCTGTATTGGCTGCTAAGAATCTGAAAGAAGGCCAAATGGGTGCCAACTTCACCGGCTGGTTGAAGATACTGGATGTTCCTCTCTATATCCTTCCGGGTATCATCTGTCTGGCACTCTACCCGGGCTTGAAGAACCCCGATGAAGCCTACATGACTATGGTCACTAACTTATTTCCTGTAGGCATGGTGGGGTTGGTACTCGCCGTATTGACCGCCGCACTGATCAGCACTGTCGGCTCTGCCCTGAATGCGCTGAGTACCGTCTTCACGATGGATATCTATGTCAAGAAATTCAGACCGCTTGCCAGCCAGAAAGAGATCATCCGTACAGGGCATGTGGTTACAATGGCGGGAGCACTGATTTCGGTGATCATCACCATTGCCATAGACAGTATCAAAGGATTGAATCTGTTTAATGTATTCCAATCGGTACTGGGATTTATCGCACCGCCTATGGCGGCTGTTTTCCTGTTCGGCATCTTCTGGAAACGAACTACCACGATGGCTGCCAACATGGCATTGACATTTGGTACGGCGTTCAGCATGGGAGTGGGCATTCTCTATTTATGGGTATTTCCTGCAGAAAAATATACAGCATGGCCTCACTTCATGATGCTGTCTTTCTACCTGTTCGTTGTCATCAGCGCAGGCATGATTTTGGTATCCTTATTGGATAAACGCCGGCAAGAATGTACATTAAACATGAAGAAAGTCATGGAGAAACCGGCCAAATCGGTTATCCTTGCATGGACGCTACTGACTATTATCATGATCGGGCTTTATCTATTCTTCAATGGGCATTAAAAGAAGGTACAGAAGGCTGAAAAGATTGTATTTTTATATGCCTACGTTTGGTATTCCACTCGGGTAGTGAGGCAGTCCCACCCCGGTGAAATTGCAGTTCCACCCCGGTGGGACTGGAGTTTCACCAGGGTGGAACATCAGATGAAAGTAGTTGTTACAGCAGATGGGGACAGCTGTTATAACCTGTCTTGATAGGACAGGAGATTCATTAAGATTGCAACAAATTGTAAAATCAATGAGATTAATAACAACATCTAGCCATTTGGGACTCTGATTTTTGTAGCCATCCTATTATCCCCGCTGCTTCCGCCTGTAACATCTATCGTACGTACAGAGACCGCAAGTATATTCCAGTTTACGGACACTATCCCCCAGTCCTATTACTCCACTGACCGATTTTATAGGAAGCATCAAACTGGAATCTGTCAACCGGATGCCACAAGGTTCCGCTGAAGGAAATAAGGGAAATAATTTCTTTTGCTCCGACACATGCCAGCCGCAATATCCGGGACTGAAACGATTCGTATGCCTCCACCCTCTGTCGTGAATGTATTCATCCAATGCAATTTCCATACAATCCGCAGTCTTCTCGGCTATGATACTTCCTATGGCATCCGCTATATAAACCTTTACCATATCCCCCTCTTGTTGCAACGTATGCTGGAACTTTTCAAAGCCAGTTCCGGCAGTCGCGGCAAAGAAAGCGAAGGATTCCGAACCACGCAGTTGCCGGGTTATTATTTTACCTATACTGAAACTAGTTTTACCGACAGTAAGCAAATCTTTTGTTTCATCCAAATCTCCACCGGATATGAAAAAACAAAAACGGGGAGAAGTTACTGCCTCAACCCGTCCAAGCACCCCACGAACTTCTTTTTCTACTGCTTCGTCGGGTACAGCATCTGCATATCCCATCGTCTCATAGATTTCGGACAATGAGATAGGCAGATCAGCAAAAGAAAGTTCTTTTTCAAGCATTATTGAATTCATTTAATGCGGCAAAGAATGCATCAATATTTTCAGAAGGTGTATGAGGCGGTGTATCACATCCGCTGGAGAGCACGAAGTTGGGATAGGACTTGGTAGCCCCCAACAGGTCGAGTGTGGCTTTCTTCATCACCTCCGGAGTAGCCGCCTTGAACAAACTCACCGGATCAAGATTTCCCATTGCAAGAGCATCCGCAGGTACTTCTTTCAGAGCTTCGACCATATCTATTTTATTTCCAAAATGATAAGCGGCAGCTCCTGTAGCTACCATTGCCTTAGTACAATGACCGGTATTTCCACAATTATGCAGAATGACTGTGAAGTGATCGTCTTGCACTTTCTCTACTATCTCCTTAATGAAAACAGACGAGTATTGCCGGCAGTCCTCATCAGACAAGAGTCCGGCAGCCGGCTCGGCCATCACTACCCCATTCACCCCTGTAGCCTTCAGTGCCATACAGTAACGGAGAATGAAATCCGAACATTTCTTCAACAACGAATTCGCCGCTTCCGGATTGATATAAATAAGCATCATGATTTCAGACATATCATACAAACGTCCTGCCAATGAGTAAGGGCCGATGCAACCGGCAAAGACAGGTCTGTCCGTTATTGTCTTGGCTGCCAACATATTTGCTTTCAGATACTGGGGGACTCTTCCTTTATTCAAAGCAGGAATGTTCAGTTTTTCAATATCCTCCTCATTAGCAAGAAGACGCCCCACTACACTGGGAACCTCATTTTCGGGGAAGACAATCTCCGCTCCGAAAGCCTCGGCTTCTACCGTCAAATCCATAATCACGGTTGCGGCGGCTGTGGGATATTTCTCACTCAATGCCTTGATGGCGTTGTAATGCACTTGTCCGTCAGTAACCGCATCACGCACCGTTTTCCCTATCATCTCTATGCCCGGATGGGTCATGATGGGCATAGCCACCACTTCTTTCTTTTGGATAATTTCGTTTATCCACTCTTTCATATTCAGTTTACTCATGGTCTTTTATTCTTTATTTATTCTGTTATTGCAAAAGTAAGTCTTTTCTTTGATAATCTGCTGTTCCCTTTGCTCTTTCTCATTCAAAAAAACGGTATAAATCCCGTTACAATACTACAGGAATTTACACCGTTTTTCATCTTATAGACTTATGGCAATTTATGCAAAAGATGACGATAATATGTTTCAACATCTTTCCAATGGTAGAAAGGAGCAATATCCGTTTCTACAGGGATGGTAACTTCTTTCTCGCAATGCATGAACTTCACCAGTATATCGTCAGAAGTTTTTTTTCTGAAGAAAACCAACTGGATATTCGCCGCCATCGGAGTGACCTTGAAATTACACCATGCCTGATAAAATTTATCGGGATCCGTTTCGGCTTTCCACATATCGCCCAATTGGAGCAACGCTACCAAGGGAATGATATTTCCATCGTGCCCAAAACGTAATGTCGCCGTATGGGTCCCGGACCTGATTGCCTCATCGGCCGAATCCAATATATTTTCAAGCAATGACCGGGCACTGGCCGTCATTATTCCACCATTGGCAGGTGCAGGTCCGTCACATACATAATTATGATAATTGCAAACTTGCCAAAGATCAAATAATTCATCTTCCTGAAATACATCATAAAGACTCACCTCTATCTCTACATTCTGCAAATCTGAAGCAATCCAATAAAGTCCCCACATCAATTCATCAGGATTCACATTCTTACGGATATAGTCAGGACTATTAAATAAAGAAGTGACCAAACGATCGGGACGGGTATGGCTTTCTTTAAACTTTCTATATTCCTCATACCAAGGTCCCTGATGAGAAACAAATTTCACAGCTTCCGGCGTATGATAATTCATATATTTCATATACTTGGCACAAGCTTCGCGCCGGATCTGCAATGCCGGATTGAGTTCTTTCAACCGTTCACAAAAGGCATCCATACTCAATACACATCGCAACACCACGGTAGAGCGTGCAGACAGAGCAGGAGATCCCTTGAATACCTCGGGATAGTTCTGAAACATTCTTTCGGCTATCCCCCGGTGTTGCCTCACACCCAAAGGGGTCAAATCTCCCCCATGTCCCTCGGCATCTTCCCACACCAACGCCATTCTTTTGCGAACATCTTCTCCCAAAGCGGTCAAAACTCCAGCTTGATGTGCCTTCTCGAAAATATCAACCACTGTTTTATAATCCTGTTCCGATTGAATCCACCTTGAACCGTGTCGTGCATAATGACTGATATAAAACGGTTTATACCCTTTAGGCGGAGGAGTCGCGATAGCTTCCTTTACGGGATAAGCATAGTACACTCCTCCCGTCCGGGCTATATCTTCCAATATAGCCTCACGGGTGGACTGAGCAAAACCATTCAGATGAATTCCACACAAACAGACAGACAGGACAATATATTTAAAAAGCGCCATCGTTTTCATGCTTATTAATTATATCCCTCGTTCTGACCAAATTCATCCGGATTCAAGATAGAATCCAGAAACATCTGAGGAATAGGACGCCATGCATGATGCGGTTGAATCAATGGAATGTCCGGATTATGAGCTTTCACATATTCTACTAATTTTCCGGTTCTTTTCAAATCAAACCAGCGCATGAATTCGCCGCAATACTCACGTGCTCTTTCTTCCAAAATAAAGTCGATCGTCATCTTGTCCACTCCTACCTCCATTTCAGCTTCCTTGCCCGGTACAGCCGCACGTCTGCGTATATCATTGATACGTGCTTTAGCTATCTCCTTATTTCCTCCGGACTTCATTATCTCACATTCGGCAACAATGAAATACATTTCGGGCAAACGCATGGTAATCACATCATTTGCACCTACCTGCGAATTGGTAGGCAAGCCTTTGTTTTCAAAATTCGCATCTTCGTACTTTAGCAATGTCGGGAAGTGAATGTTAAAGTTGGCACTCTTGCTGACACTTCCATCGGCTGCATAGGTATCATCAATATCGACGACAGCATATGGCAAGTTACGTTTGCCAGCAATCTTCTTCTTGGTGAAAAGTAGCGCTGTTTCTCCCGGCTGAATAACCTGACCAATCATAGATGACGGTTTTTCAAAATAGTCCAACTGATCCTTAGTCCAGGCATAAGCTTGGGGTGTATTCAGTTTATACTCTTCACGGAACCAAGCATTATAACGAGCATCTATATCCTCATTATACAATTCCAATAAATAACGGGTAGGCATCATCGCCATACTACCCGACTTGGCATTCTTATCATTTCCATATTCATAATCCTGTACCATACCTGCTCTTGCCGAATAACTGGCATGGAAATACATATGCATACGGTTCGGGTTTTTAGCCTGCATATTCAATGATGACTCAGTAGAGTGGGTCACAACGAACATAGCCTCTTTATTCGTTTTATTATTATCCGGATCAAAAACTTCGGCAGGTGTATTATACAAAGACACCTTCAATGCGCTCTGGTTATCAATCACATATTGAGCCGCATCCTCAGCGATTTTATAATATTTATCTTTGTCTGCCTGACTGTCACAATAGGAAACCCGTGTCAGTGCGATGCGCGCTAACAAGCCATATGCTGCTTTTGAGGTCGCACGACCTACATCTTTAACAGGATAAGGATCAACGGGCAGATTATCCACCGCATTTTGCGCATCAGTCAGCATTAAATCATATAAATCTTCATAGCTGCTGCGATAACAATTCATTGAAAGACTTTCGGCAGAAGTTTCTTTGGTCCTAAGATCCACGTTACCGTAAATTTCAACCAAATGCCAATAAGCGTAAGCACGCATGAAACTTAATTCACCAAAACGGATATCTCTCAGTTTCTTGTCTTTGAATTCCACTTGGTCAATCCGTTCCAAACCGGCATTACAGTCGTTTATAATTTCATACAGACGATTCCACGTGTTCTTAATCTGACCAACCGAAGCCGTCAATTCTTCATATTTAGACATCTGACGACCATAACCGCAATTGGCAATATTGATCCAAAGATCGCCACCACCGTTCAGCAATAACACAAAATCTTCACGTCCATAAAACTGACCGCCCCAAAAAGCATAAGCCGAATTGACAAGGGCCTCAAAACCGGCCTGTTCTTTGTACACGTTATCCGGGGTACTTCCGGCAGGATTGTATTCCTCCAAATCACATGATTGCATGCCCAATAACAGAGCAGCACATGCTACAAACATATATTTTTTACCGTATTTCATAATAGTTATTTCTTTTTTATCTGTTAGAAATCAAGATTCAAACCAAATATAAACTGACGCTGCAACGGAGCTTTTGCTGACCCTCCGCGTTCTGCATCGTAATCCTGAATCAAATGATTCTTGGCAAAAGAGAAGAGATTATTGGCGGTGACATATGCACGAAGTTTGGACACGCCCAATTTTGAAGTCAACGATTTGGGGAATGTATACCCCAGTGATACAGTCTTGATCTTCCAATACGAACCATCAATGTAATTCAAAGTCTGATAACCCAGATAGTTATAGAAATTGGTCTGAGCCGGTCGCGGAAAATCATTGGACGGATTCTCCGGCGTCCAATAGTTCAAGTAAGCAGGGAAGTTACCTTTTCCCTGAGGATCATAAGAACCGGTCAGCTCATAATCAATCATCTGCCCCCAACGAGCGATAATATATACGTTCAAATCAAAGTCCTTATAACTAAAGTTGTTGTTGAATCCACCTGTCCATTTCGGTGACTGGCTACCCAGGTAAGTTTCATCCTTATCATCAATAATATAGTCACCATTCAAGTCTCTCAGTTTGATATCACCCGGTTTGAAGGGTTGTGTCTTCTTTGAATCTTTAAAATATTTAGCTGCTTCTTCAGCCTCATTTTCCTGCCAGATTCCCTCATTAATAAAATGATAGAATGATTTCAAAGGACGTCCAATCAACAAACTAGTCGTAATATGCGAATCTGATCCAATGATGTCTTTGCCATCAATCAGATCGGTAATCTCTTCATGATTGGCAGCAAAAGTAAGAGTGGAGTTCCATTTAAAGTTTTTGTTATCCACATTGACGGTATTTACCGATATTTCTATACCACGGTTCATGGTTGCACCGATATTTTGATACATCTTGAACGGAGTTGCGTTACTACCACCCATAGAAGTAGGCAAAGTACGGGGCAACAGGATATCAGTAGTCTTTGTCTGGTATAAATCGACAACAGCCGAAATACGGTTATTGAACAAACCGATATCAAAACCCAGATCCCAGGTATTGGACATCTCCCAGCCTACATTCTCATTACCTACATATTCATTGTATATATAATAGGTATAGCCATTATCCTGGAAAGCAGAGTTGGTTTTCGGAGTCAAGCCCGACTGAGTTCCGTAGGCCATGATACCCGAGTTACCTGTCTTACCCCAACTTAAACGCAACTTCAAGTTGCTCAGAGCTTCCACATTCTTCATGAACGCTTCATCACTAATGCGCCATGCAGCAGCTACAGAAGGGAAACTTGCCCATTTATTACCTTTAGACAAACGTGAGTCACCATCCCAACGATTAGAAACCGTCAACATATAACGGCCTTTATAACTATAGTTGAAGCGCAAAGCATACGAGAAAGTCTGGTGCTGTATATAATCCGATCCAATGACATAAGAGCTTTTGTCATTGGCACCCAGATTATGCCATAAGTATGAATCAACCAACTGGCCCTCTCCTTGCGCATTCACTGATGTATATTTGGATTGTGTCCACGAAGTCAATGCAGTGGCACCAAAAGTATGATCTTTGACGGTTTTGTTATAACTGATAATATTATCCCAATTCACAAAACTCTTTTCGGAAGATTTGATTTTGGACAGTGACGTTGAATTCTGTCCCAAACGGTCAATAGAACTGGCCCCTTCAAAATCCTGCTTACGATAAAAAGCATAATTGGTTCCTAAATTAGAACGGAAAGTCAATCCTTCAACAGGAGTAAAATCCAAATACCCATTAGCTATCAAATTTGTTTTCAGCACATGATGTCTTGCAGCCACTTCAGATGCCTCATCCACCAACGGACTCACCTGTCCATTCTTTCCTAATGGATATTCTACCACTTTACCGTCTTCATCGTATGCTTTACCAAGAGGCGCATTAGTAGCAGCGCGCCATAGCACATTCTCGGCACGCTCATCTTGTGCATAATGAGTGACCTGTGTAGTAGCTCCTACTTTTACGGTCTTGCCTAACTTGTGCTCAATGTTCATACGCAAGTTGTACTTATCCATTTTATCATTTTTGAAAGAACCCTTTTCCTGATAATATCCGGCAGACAACATCGCGGTGGTCTTTTCCGTACCTCCTGACGCTGTAACCTGATGGCTTTGAACAAGCCCTGTATGAAGCACCTCATCTATCCAGTCAGTCCACTCACCGTTCTGAATGGCCTGCCATTCCTCCACAGTGAAAAGTTTCTGGTCATCGGCGGTAGAATTCCACTGACCGCCAGTACGAGCAGCTTCACGACGCACCTGCATATAGTCTTCCCCACTCAGCATATCAGGATATTGCGCCCACCCGTTTACACCAAAATAACCATTATAAGAAAACTTTGTTTTGCCTTGCGCACCTTTCTTGGTTGTTATAATGATTACCCCATTAGCACCTTGTGAACCATAAATTGCCGTAGAAGAAGCATCCTTCAACACCTCAATAGACTCAATATCAGCCGGAGCAATATCCGAGAAATCACCTCCCTGCATACCATCAATGATAAACAGCGGAGCATTGGCAACATTGTTACCAAACTCATCTTTCACATCGGACAGTGAACGCTGGCCGCGAATATTAATGGTTACACCCGAAGTAGCCTTACCTGAATTACGTACAATATCCAAACCCGGAACCTGCCCCTGCAATGCTTCCATGGCATTAGATGCCGGTGATTTTACAATATCAGCCGCCTTCACTGAAGCAATAGAACCTGTAAGGTCACGTTTCTTCATCACGCCATAACCTACAACGACTACTTCATCCAAAGCCTGCGTATCGGCCTCCATTTTAATGTTCAGCTGATTGCTTTTTCCCACCGTTATATCCTGTGTCTTATATCCTATATAAGATATGACAAGAATATTCTTACCTGAAGGAACTTCCAAAGAATAATTACCGTCAAAATCGGTAATCGTACCCACCGTTGTACCTTTCACCAGTACGGATACACCAATTAACGGTTCCCCTGTGTCATCTATGATTTTACCTGTGACAGTACGTCCTTGCTGGACAGACTGAACCAATTCACCGGCAACAGGGTCACTTGCATTTGCATAAGAAAATGCAGACGGCATACATAATGCTGCCGATAACCCTAAAATAATGGGAGTACGTCTGATATTACTTTCCCAATTTTGTTTCGGACTTTTTTTCATGCTTTTCATTTCTGTTATAATAGTTAACAAGATTTATTTTATCATATCTATTCAAATGACGCATATAAAAAACTCCTGTACTCAAGATTAATTATAAAAATACGTTAAATAAAAAGTATATTTTCTTTCATTTAGTATTTCTTTTTAACCGAATCACAAATCTAAATTTATAAATGCCTGATTTTAGCCGATAAGATTCTAATATAGGCAAGCCCCATGAATTATCTCCCCCAACTTCCATTCGTGCACAATTTATACTTACTGTAGTGTTACTATGAGGCTTCAATTCAAAGCCATGTTCCGATTATTTATAAGATCTACTGATTATAAGCAATCTCAATCGGTTATTTAAGGTTTCATAAATTAAAAGGAACCATACAAATAACTCTATACAAATCAATATAAATAGAATATAATCAATTTCATCACAGTAACTATAATAGGTAGTAACAAATCGATATACGACTACCAATCCAATGGAATGAAAAAAAATTGTCTTGCCTCTTTACAAATAGAGACAAGACAATTATTCTACTATAAAAGTTTTAAATTATCAATATCCAGGATTTTGATATTCAGCACCATTAGATATAGTTGCAGTAAATGTTGTAGAGATAGGTCGTAATGCATAATTAGGATTAAAGAACTGAGCCAAGTCCGGATGTGTTTCCTCCAAATAATTTGAACTCTTAAACATGCCGGTACGTTTCAAATCATAAAATCTACAATATTCGCCACAAAGCTCACGTCCTCTCTCATCTAAAACAGTACGAACTGTAGCTGTACCTGTCAATGCCTTTGCCCCTGCACGAGCACGTACCTTATTAATGTATCCCATTGCATTCGCACCACCATTGATTAAAATATCAGCTTCTGCAGCTATCAGGTAAACTTCTGCCATACGCATCATAAAAGTCGCATTTAAATTGCCATTGCGTTTTTTAGAAGCATTGGCCACATAGTAATTGCTACTATTATGCTTATTCAATGATGGATAAAAATAACGGAACTGATTTTCCATACCATTATATTGCATATTTACATTATGTTTTTGATCATTGTACACATCATCATAAGCAATCATTAAATAATTCGAGGTATGTCTATTTGCTTTTTCCTCAGCATAATCCTCATCCTGAGGCATTACGAATTTAATCGCCAAATCTCCCTTCTTTAATTCAGTACCAACTATAGATTCATCTTTATCATACATATTAGCCGCACTAGTATCCCAAATATAATTCTTATTCGCATTCCATTCAGTAGTAAATGACTCATGGAATCGAGGGTCAAGTGTTCCGTCCTCCTGCACATAAAGATTTAAAAGATGTTGAGTAGGCATAAAAATGCCAGAAATACATCCCTCCCAAGTTAAACGAGTTTCTTGATTATCTTCACGTGCTCCGAATTTATTCACATTACACAAGAAATATTCATCATTACGATTTAATTTATAGTTACCGTTACTAGAACCATGACCATCAGAACCAGCATACCAACGATGCTTCCACAAAGCTTCTTTATTTTCCCAATTATTCGATTCTTTAAAAACTTCTTCATAGGTCGGATACATATAAGCATTATATTTTGCACCACCTGATTCACAATCAGCAATCAATTCTTTAGCCGAATCCAAAGCCTTTTGCAAATATTCTGTCGAACCATATTCATAAGTCTGCAAACAGGCCTTTGCCAAAAATCCCAAAGCTGCCTTTTTGGTTGGAACCGTAGTAGTGGCATGTGTACCAACTGCCAACCATTCTACAGCATATTCTAAATCAGGAATAATAACTTCCTTATAAATAGTCAGCGGATCTGTACGTTCCGGAGCATAATTCAAAGTTGTTTCAGGTTCAGTCAACATAGTGACCCCACCAAATTGCTCTACCGCATTAAAATAATAGATTGCACGCAAAAAACGGGCTTCTGCAACTTTAGCATTTCGTTCCGCTTCCGTTTTATATGGTGCATAACCGGCCAATGCAATTGCTTCATTACAAGAGCCTACTCCATCATAAGTACCATTCCACCAATTATTTGTATAAGTGGTATTAGGAGATGCTCCTGCAAAGAACCAAAACCATTGGGTGTATGAAGTTGATTGATTAGCCTGATAGGTCCAAAGGTCTGAATCACCTTCGGTCAAACTCATCCAACTATCCGTACCATAGAAATATCTTTCCATAGCAAAATAACACTGGTTAACCAACGTTTCATACCCTTCAATAGAAGTAGCAAGATTTTCCTTGGTAAAGCCTGCCGGATTATTTTCTTCCAACGAACAAGAGCTGAAAGATACAGCAGCTAAAGCCACTGAATATAAAGTAAGTTTTCTGAATATATTTTTCATTTTAAATATCTCCTATATAAAGTTAGAAAGTTAAATTAACTCCGAACACAAACTGTCTAAAAGTAGGGAATGCATCCGAACCGTTTGTCTCTGGATCTGTACCCTTCAACTGTTTATCCTTTACATAAATAAACGGATTGTATGCAGTTGCATAGATACGACATTTTTCCATCAAAGCCTTACGTGAGATATTAACTGGAAAAGTATATCCTAAAGTGATATTTTTCACTTTTATGAATGAACCATCACGCACTCTTAAAGCTGAGATGACCGTACTTTGTTCCGAGCCTGTACCTGGAGCAGGATAATAAGCTCCCTGGTTATTTTCCGTCCAATAATCCGCTCCAGCCAACTGATTTGTTGTTACACTTTGTTCTGCCGTATAATAACCCAACAAATCACTATTAATAGTTTGACCATAACGAGCCATTGCAAATACAGACAAATCAAAATTTTTATAAGTAAATGTATTATTCAAGCCAACAATCCAATCCGGATTAGTATGTCCCAACACTTGACGGTCATTTGTACTATATTTGTGTACTCCACCATCACCATCTTTTTCCAAAGTTTCAATCTGAATAAAACCGGGTTTAACACCATAAGCATCCAAAATATCCTGAGGAGTATTTGTACCCCAAATTCCGGTATATTTATAGCCATAGATGGACTTTATAGAATGCCCTACAAACAAATTTTCAGAAATTAAATCACCATCAGGTAATTTTTCTATTTTCTATTTTCTCTTTACTCCATGTTACAGATAGTGTGGTATTCCAACTAAAATCTTTGGTTTTTATATTATGTGAATTAATGGTGACTTCCACACCTTGATTACTAGTTTCAGCAATATTCTGCCAAATAGATAATGGGGATCCCCAACCAGTCAAACCACTAGTAATAGGCAAAGTACGTTTAAAGAGCAAACCTTTTGTTGTTGTTTTAAACCATTCGATAGAACCATCAACACGATTGTTTAATATGCCATAGTCCAAACCAACATTCCAGTTATAAGACTTTTCCCAACCCAAATCCTTGCTACCATAAGTACCTGTATACTGAGTAAAAGAAGAGTTTTGACCATTTAAAGTAAGTCCATTACCGGTATAAACATAGGCTTGTGTAGTTGTACCATAAGCATCCACCCCGCCCGAATTACCTGTAATACCATATCCTACACGCAATTTTAAATTATTCAACCAATTTTTTGCCACATTCATAAAAGGTTCGTCAGAGATACGCCATGCAATTGCTCCAGCAGGGAAACTATCCCACTTATGCCCTGCTGAGAACTGAGACACACCATCCCAACGATTTGAGAATGTAAACAAATACTTACCTTTATAAGAATAATTGAAACGAACAGCAAATGACATTTTCTGTGTTTGAGCAAAATCAGACTCAACATGCTGCGATGCGCCGGATGCTAATCGCCAAAATGACCAACGATCTACCATCTGACCACTAGCTGCTGCTAAGCTACTATCATTTTGATTCTTATTCCAAGAAGTAATAACAGAACCACCTATATTATGATCTTTTGCAATAGTAGTATTATAAGAAAGAATATTCTCCCATGTATAATTCCATGCGTTCTTATTAGTAATAGCAGCATGAGGTGAACCTGCATAACTAGGTCTATTAGCATTACATTGATTCCCCCAATATTGTCCTTGACGAGAATCACTGAGCGTACCATTAATACGGCTTGTAAAAGTAAAATCTTTTATTGGACTCAGTTCCAAATAACCACTAACATTCAAATAAGTGGAACGAGTATTATTCACATATTGATCTTCAATAAAATCACCTAATGGAGAATATTGTCCTGTAATATATTCATGATTTATTTTCCCATTTTGATCATAAGCATCTCCCAAAGGAAATGATGAAAGACCTTTTGTAAAGGTATTTTTCACTCCTTGATTTCTATCTTGATAAGTTAGATTAGAAGTAAAGCCCATTTTAGCCCAAGAGAAAATTTCTTGATCAATATTCAATCGCAATGAATATTTATTAAGATTGTCATTACTCAATAAACCCTCTTCTCTATTATAAGAAGTTGAAGCAAATATCTTAGTCTTCTCACTACCCCCTGAAACAGAAAGACTATATTTTTGGGTTGTAGCTGTATTACCTGAGGCTTCATCAATCCAATCAATCCACTTTCCAGCATTATAGGCATCCGTATAATCTTGATTACCAAATAAAGCAGACATATCAGAAGGGTAATCTCCATTCTTATACTTATAAGCTTCTCTTTGATAATTCACCCATTCATCTCCAACCATACCATGCTTATAATTAGGTGAACCACTGAAACCATAATATGCATCAAAGTTTACAGTAGCTTTTCCTTCCCACGTTTTGTTGTTATAATGACTACGCCATTAGCTCCTGCTGAACCATAAATAGCAGTAGAAGAGGCATCTTTTAATACATCCACACTCTCAATATCAGAAGGGTTCACCTGGCTATAACTCCCAGGAATACCATCAATAATGAATAACGGTTCATTACTACCATAAATAGAACGAGAGCCACGCAACAAAATAGAAACATCTTCACCAACCTGCCCGCTAGACTTCACAATATCCATACCTGCAATTTTTCCTTGTAAAGCCTCCATCACATTACTAGTAGGGGCAACTGTCACATCTTCATTCTTCATGGAAGCTACCGCACCAGTCAAATCACGTTTCTTCACAGTACCATAACCTATTACCACAACTTCATCCAAAGCCTGTGTATCAGGTTCCATTTTTATATTTATCAGACTATTATTACCAATAGTAATTTCTTTAGTCTTATAACCTATATAGGAAATCTCCAATATATTCTTTCCACTAGGCACTTCAAGTGTATAATTACCATCAAAATCAGTAACGGTTCCTATAGTCGTACCCTTTACCAACACAGAAACTCCAATCATAGACTCCCCTGTTTCATCCAAGATTTGTCCTTTGATTGTTTTTCCTTGCATAACAGATAGAACAGATTCACGATCCATTCCATTGTCAACATTTGCATACGAAAAAGCAGCCGGCATACATAATGCAGCTGATAATCCTAACACAACAGGTGTTCGTCTGATTCCGTAACCCAACGGCTTAGGACATTTCTTCATGTCTTTTCTCATTTTTCTATGGTTAACAAATTAATTAATAATCCATATTATTTATCTCTAATGTAGTAAAAATACGATGTTTTAGTTTTCTTTCTTCAGATAAAGTCATTACTTCCATTGCTTCATCAGAAACCAATAATACATTCTTGGCCTCTTCAAATACTTTCAGCAGTTCTGCGTGCTCCTTTAAAAGCTTATCCCAATGAAAAGCTGATTCAGGAGCATCATCCAGAACATACTTGATAAAGTCGTCATCCTTCAAAAAGTCTTCTACCTTGCTATACACCTTTTTTGTATCCACGTTACAATCATTTTCCATTATGACGGATAGTGGTTCAAAGTTGTACTCACCTGGAAACTTAAAATATTATCCTACCAATTCCCTTAATCTTGTAATACCTCTATGCATCAAATTTCGTACCGACTGGTAATTCATATCCATAATGGTACAAATATCTTCATATTTCTTCTCTTCTATATAATATAAGGTAAGTGCCTCACGTTGGCGCGGAGATAATTGAGCCAACAAATGTTTTACTTTTATATTTTCAAAACAACTTTTTTCCTTTTCCAAATATGTATGTTCTACATCATCACCTGCTGCAACGGGATTCAGTTCCTCAACAGCCGTTTCCGACATGAACATCCGTCTGCGAAGTTCATCGCATAACTTATTTTTCAAGGAAATGAGGAGGTATGATTTGAAGTTGTCAATGATACCCAATTCGGCCTTCTTTGTATACAATTTTACAAAGACATCATGAATGCAGTCCTTCAACAATTCTTTGTCAGTAGTTAACTTACATCCATAATTAAATAGAAGATTAATATGCATATCATATAATGTAGAGAATGCACTTACATCTCCCGATTGGAAAGCGGTTACCAAGCAAGCTGTCTTATCATTTAAGTTTTGTTCCATCACAGTATACTAATTATAGGTTGTTTTGATGATGATGCAAAACTAGGGAGGATACGCTACTTTTTTAGGTAATATTTGATTATTGGACCGAAAAAACAGATAACCTGCTGAAAAACATATATGCTAAATATTACAGATTTTCATTAAAAAGGAGAACCAAAATAAATCCGGTTCTCCTTCCATGTACTAAATTCTATGAAACCAATAAATACAATCTTTGTTTTTTTCTGCTTTAAGCATATATACATCTTTAATATTCAACCGTTTAGCAATCACTGTTATTGCTCCGGTCTTCGGATCAACAGACTTCAATATGTATTTTCCAGGTGATAAATGAACAGGAATATCTGTTGCAGAATGGGAATAAATGATACTTCCAATACCAGATTTTACCAATTTCTGATACTTATTTGTACCAGTATCCTCCATATCCATAGCAGCCGCATCAGTTAAAAAGCTTTCATCAGCAACTGGAACAACCGGGCAAGACCCACTTGCCATGAAGACAGCCCAAGCCATATCCGGATAATTCTGCGCATAGTAAGTAACCGCTTTTTCCGGGAACTTCTTACGATATTCACTCACCGCCCGATAAGCTTCATCAAAAGTAACCTTACCTACTTTCATTTTACGGGCATGCTGACGGGGAGCCAAGTTCTTTCCACCTTCGGGAGCATAAAGACCATCCACTTTATAGTGCCAGTAACGAATATCAATAATGTCAACTAATTTCGCACGTTGCGTATCATTCAGAATGGCATCTTGAACATCCTTTGTCGCACTTAACGCCACAGTTGCTTTCTTACCGGTTTCTTTCTCCCACTCTCCTATCACATCCAGCCAGAATTGTACAAAATGCAACGGACCGGTAAACTCCGCACTGATCAGTTGTACCACATTTGCATCATCGGCAAAATTATCCAAGCATTGGCGAATATACTTTCTATGAAGCTCACGACGTACAGGATGACTGATATCATAAAACATATCCGCTACAAAGATACGTTTGTCACCGGCAAAAGGAACAGGTTCAGGCATATCGGTCTGATTGATATTATTGGCCGACCGCCAAGGACAGTCTACCCAATGTGCTCCCGCTTCCAAGATATTATGCTGGAAGTAATTCTCATGGAAAAGCAAAAGACCTTTTTCCGCCCCTTTTTCGGCAAACTGCTTCAACCGGTTCCAATACCATGCATTGGGACGGTTCAAATCATACTTGCTCAATCCTTCCCAAGCAGTACCTTTTCCACTGCGGGCAAACGGTTGTTCGTAGAATGGTCCCCACACATCTCCATCACGACGACGGACGCGCTCATGATCGTCACGACGACGCTCATACCACAAACCGTAATTATGATCTAAAACCAAAATCTGATTCTTCACCATATAATTCACCGTAGAATCAATTCTATCCGTCAGCCCAAGTCCTTCGCGTCCCGGCACGAAACGGGTAATATGTGGCTTGGCTTTAGACAAGAAGCTGGTCCTTAGTTTCCCATTCCACCAAGGAACCTCCTGTCTGCCGCCTACCAGTAACCGGCCATCCACCTGCATACGCCCATTAATAATGGCAAACAGATGATCCTCTTTTTCCTTATATATAGGTGTCTTGAACTTCAAATCTTCTAAAGATTTCAGCTTTCCGGAAGACACACTGGCTGTATAGGGTGCTTCCTCAATCCATTTTTGCATAGTAAGACGGGGAGTATAAGCTTCCTTTGCCATCTCCATTGCCGCTTCTACGGTAGGACTGCTGGTTGCGTTGGTAGCCCTGGGAAGAATACGTGCCTGGTCAGAACAATCTTTATTCAAACGTGCCGCCAACTGTGCATAAAACAAGCTGCGGGGATGTACGTGATTATTTGATTCCGCCCATTGGCCGTCACCCGAGAATTGCGCCCAACAACCGTATGCACGGTTTACCGCATCTCTTGCCGGTGAATAACACTCTATCCCGGCAGCTGTACATTGCCAGAAAAGACTGTTGCCTGTATTCCAACCGGCACCATTTTTATCCTGTCCCAAATTCTTAAATACCAAATCATGGCCATCAATGTTTACCACATCAAATAATAATCCACAGGCCCAGGAATCAATAGAACCGCTGAATCCTAACGACTCTTCCGAATCACACTGTACAAAAGCATTCGGACCTGCCGCACAAAATCCGGCTGAGAAATCATGAATACCCTGTTTAGAATAACAACGCTGAAAAAGTGTCTGCTGCCCCATAGTATAAAATGTACTGCGACGCATTCCACCTATCTCTGAAACAGGTTCTGTGGATACACAATCTTCTACAGTTGTTTTAGAACCGGTACGCTGTATAATCACAGCACTTCCTGCAAAGTGCTTAAAATTTACCCTGCGTACCCAACAGTTTTCGGCATTTTCTATAGATACCCCCGTCCAGCAATGATCCTCATCTTTAGGATACTTCTTATTATAGTCAGAAGCCAATGTCAGATTCTCCAAACCTGCTTCTGCGATTCTGCCCGGCCAACTATAACGTAACACTTTGACAGTTCCCCATTTATTATCCAAAGCCATTGTCAAAGGAGCATCCAAAGTCAATTGGTTTCCATCCGCCTTACTTACTGACCTATCCCAAACCAAATCCATCTCTCCTTCTTTCCAGCCCAAAGCAGAAATACCTCCGCCAAAAATATCACAACCGACAGAAGCAATCCATTCTTTCGTAGAGGGGCGGACAATCCGGACCCGCTCTCCGGAAACCAGCTGTACATTATTGGTTACCTGAAAAGTACAAGTATTTACAGGAACGTATGATGTCAGTACATCCAAGGTATCCGTAACAGCCAAATCATTCCGTCCTTCAATATAAAGCAAAGCCCCTCTGTCCACTCCCTTTTTCAACAATACGGTCTGTTCCCTGTCACTGCCGCGCAGCACGACTCCCGACACAGAGATACGCAAGCTCTCATTCAATTCAAAAGTTCCTTTATCCAACAAAACAGCCCCACGAAAACCATTTTTATCCAAAGCCAATGAAGATACATAGTCAATGGCACGCTGGATACGAGAGGAATTATCTCCAGGCTGCCATGAAACAAAAACGGCATTCGCCACATCAGGTATAGGCTGTTCCGAATTATGGTAACCGCAAGAAGAATAATCTAGAATACGGTTTCCACGTTCATCAGTCACATAAGTCAGTTTTTCGTCCTTCACCTGTAAAGGAAAGGTTTGCGCAGAAATCCGCGCAAACCCCAAACTTAAAAATCCCAATAATAATAACTTATAATTCATTTTACATCAAGCTTTTACGTTTTGCCAAAGTATCGTGATTGTTCTTTACTTCCGTCCAATCCACTTTCTTTGCAGGATCTATGCCATTAATGTATTTTTCAATGTTAGTATACCCGTCACCATTACAATCTTTCACCGCATCACCCGGATCATTAGGATTGAGTCCGTATCTCACCTCCCAGGCATCCGGCATACCATCACCATCCGTATCAACCACAGGAGTACCTTTATATTCGGGCAAACCACCCACCTGACGAGGATCTGTAATGATACCTTGTTTATAAGAATCAACAGGAAGACGTCTTTTCACATAAGGACTAACGAATTCAGGAGCGTCTTTCACATAAATAGCTTTCCCTGTCTTCACCGTCTTTATCACACGGGTATCCACCGCATCTCTTTTAGGGAAAGTAGCCCCGGCATTTTCCAATACATAATTATAGGCAGTTTTGGCATCCATAATAGTCACATGGGGCATTGAGAAAGGCTCGTTTACACGAATTTGATCTGTAAACTTCCCTGCGTCCGGCATATCGTATACCTGCACGCCGCCATCCCAATTATTCTTTGTCACACGCGCATTGCCTTCCACTACATTTCCGGCAACATACGCTTTACCAAAAGTATCCGGTTTCTTCTTGTCACGGCTCGATTCGGGTTTCACAATCCGGTAGGCAATCGGCTTATCTTTCGGAGTGATAGGACCCGGTTTAAAATAATTATTAATAATATTCAAACGGCTGGTTTCATCTCCTCCGTCAACAGAACGGTTCCACCAATTAAAAGTCACATTGTTTACCAGATTAAAATCCTCATTCATGCCAATGGAACAGTTACGGCTGATATTGGATGCGAACAAGTTACGGCAAAACATACTGTTATGCCCACCTATAGTCGCCCCGAAAGCATGATTGTAACAATCCAAAGCTTCCGAGAAAATAGAGTTCTGAATAGTTATGTTGACAGTAGGAAGCTTCAAACCATGTCCTGTGGAATCACGATGGTATACATGGCGATAAAGAGACATATTCTCATCCAGCCCCCAGCTGCCGGAGCAATGATCGATAATAACATTACCCACACAGTTACCTCCCAAAGCATCATCCCGGAAGAACACATCCTGCGCCCCCCGACGGAAACGCATATGGCGGATAATAATATCATGCGTATCAAGCAAGAAAGAAGCCCCTGTTACACAAACTCCATCCCCCGGAGCTGTCTGACCTGCAATAGTGATATACGGAGCACGGACGTTTATAGGAGTTTTCAGCCGGATAACACCCGAAACATTGAACACAACAATACGCGCACCACCGGTCTCACATGCCTCACGCAACGTTCCGGGCCCACTGTCAGCCAGCGAATTGACCACAATTACTTTTCCTCCACGTCCACCGGGAGTATAGGCCCCTCCCCCTTCTGCCCCGGGAAAGGCAGGTATGTTGCTCTTTATTAAATCCTCAGGCTTGGATGCCCATGGTTTATAAGGACGTCCTTGAGTAGCCTCAGACATTACTACAGGTAATGCTTTCGCCCATGCCTCATCCGATTTCCGGTCTATTTCCTTTTGTTGTTGTTCTCCTCTGATTTTTACCGAATCAGGAATTACAGGATACTGTGCCGCCACAGGCAACACACATGCAGTCAATGCTGCCACTGCAAATAGTTTCTTTAGTTGATTCATTTGGTTGCTAAATTATTATTTTTTCTATAACTTCATAACATAATACTCTGCTTTTAACATGATTCAAACACACATTGCGAATATTTCTATATCAAAGACGGAACAGAAAGCTTGTTGTACTCTCTATCCACACATAAAAAAGAGCTTGACACCGTTTTACCGGGCAAGCTCCTTTTTCTGCTTTTCAATAAACATTAATTTATATCTTTCCTCCACGTGCCTTGATACGTTCATACCAAGCCTTACGTTCTTTCACTAAATCATATCCCCGCTTAGAGAGGTAATTATTAATCCGGCCTTTGTATTTACCGAAAGCAGCATGTTTCTTATTTGAATTTTCAGCATCCATGGCAAATTCACGGGCTTCAACAAGCCATGCCATAATCTGCGCTTTCTCTTCTTCTTTCAAGGTAGGAATCATGTCAACCGTAGCTTTATAAGTTACCATTACCACACCATAAGTCATGCCATCTTTCACTGCATCTATCTGCTTGGCATCCAAATAAAGCGAAAGATCGGCCGGGAAAGCGAAATGAGTGCGGTAAAGTGCCGCATCCTTTTCAGCTTCGGCAGCTTTAACGGCTTCTTGTTTCGCATCGCCCGTCAGGGTTTCTTTTGCCAGCTTCACTTTGGTATCGCGCGTTTCGTATATGTCATTCAGTTTAAAATAACGGTTGGCTATGATAGTTGTCACTTCACGGGCGGCAACGGTATCTGTCAATTCCAGTTTATCTACAATCTTCTGCGAACGTTTCACAATAGATTCCACGTAAGCCGGATCGCGGCCTTCACGGTCCAAATCCACTGCTCCGGCGGTAATGACTACCGCCATGAGCAACAGAAACATTATACCTGACTTTTGTATCATATCCTGTCTTCTTTCCTCCGTTTATTACATCAACTTTCCTTTAGAAGCCAATGTATCATAATTGTTTCTCAAATCAGACCAGTCAATACAATTTCTAGTGCTGATACCATTAATATATTTCTCAATATTTGTATAGCCGTCACCGGTACAGTCCTTATTAGCATCCGAAGGATCATTAGGATTCAAGCCATTTGCCTTTTCCCATTCATCGGGCATGCCGTCACCATCTGTATCCACATACGGAGTTCCTTTGTATTCCGGATAACCACCCATCTGGCGGATATCGGTAATGATACCTTGCTTATAAGAATCTTTCGGCAAGCGGCGATATTTAAACTGTCCGTCTTCTCCCATTGATTTAGGAGCCAGTCCGGTCAAATCACCGTTAGCATCTTTGGCCATCTTTTTATCATAATATGGAATACCTGTTCTCACTTCCTCTATAATACGCTCATCCACGATGTCACGGCAAGGAATGTTGGCACCTGCATTTTTCAGTACAAAATCGTATGCATCATGTGCAGAAGTAATGCGGATGTATGGCATTTCAAAAGGACGGTTGCTACGCATATTCTCCGTATATCCCTCTGTATTCGGCTGAGTTTCAATCTGGATACCACCTGCCCAGTTATCTTCTGTAATGGCAGGATAACCTTCCATAATATTGCCATCGGCATAAACACGACCATATACTTTATGATCCAATTTGCTTCGTCCTGCTTCGGGTTTCAGGATGCGATGCCCCACAGGAGTATCTTTCGGAGTGGCCGGTCCCGGTTTATAATAGTTGTTGATCATATTGAACATAGCAGTATAATCGCCACCGTCCGAAGAACGATGTACCCAGTTGAACACTACATTGTTTACAAAATTGAAAACACCATTCCAACCGATGGAAGGATTACGTCCCGAATTACTTGCCCACAGGTTACGCATAAATGCACAATTCTCACCCCCTAAAGTGCTGCCGAATGCATGATTGTAAGTATCCAGTGCTTTTGCCGAGATAGTATTCTGTATGGTAACATTTACGGTAGGCAGTTTCAGATCTTTTGATTCATATTGTCCTTCGCTGGGATCGTACATATGGCGATAGAAAGAGATGTTCTCATCCAATCCCCAAGTACAAGAGCAATGGTCAATCATGATATTTCCAATCGGGTTGCCTCCGAAAGAATCGTCACGATGCCAGACTTTTGTTTCGCCACGGCGGAAACGCATGTGGCGTACCACTACATCATGCGTGTCTACCCAAAAAGACTCTCCGGCAATACATACCCCGTCACCCGGAGCTGTCTGTCCTGCAATAGTGACGTATGGAGCCCGGACGATAATGGGAGATTCCAATTTAATAATACCTGAAACATTGAAGACAATGATACGCGCTCCACCTGTCTCACAAGCCTCACGGAAAGAACCGGGACCACGATCATTCAAATTAGTCACGGTAATCACCTTACCGCCACGACCGCCGAAACTGTACATACCTCCTCCTTCAGCACCGGGGAAAGCAGGAATTCGTGCCTGCGGCAAATCGTATGGACGGGAAGCCCACGAAATATACGGACGACCTTCTCTCGCTTCTTTCTGTACAACAGGCAATGCTTTTGCCCAGGCTTCGTCAGAGCGGCGACGTTCTTCACTCATCATTTTCTGGTAGGCTTGCTTCGCCTCCTCAGTCAACTGGGGATACTGAGCTCTTGCTACAGGAACAATAAAAGTAGCCATACACAGTCCTAAAAACAATTTTCTTTTCATACTTTATTCTTAAAAAATTATATCTGTGCTATAAGTAAGTTGGAATTTATATTCCGTTCTCTTTTTCTTAACAATTATCTTTTTCAAGACGTGCCTTTCGGGGATATGTACTCAAAAATGCTTGTATCTGTCATAATAAACTAGCAGATATAAAACTATCGTATTAAATTATTTCCTAGCATCCAATGTGCCTTCTGATTCATAATAATCCAACCATCCTTTTGATTGCTCCAACCACGGATTCATATTCAACACATTAGAAGGTAGACCGGACAGATAATAGTTTTCCTGCCATGAGATTACTGCTTCCTGACCATTCACATTATCTACCGGAGTTTCTCTATCCTCCAAGACAAAATGCTGGCTCCAGAACTCTCCTAACCTATTCATTTCGGCTTGTAAGTCTGCCGCATTATCCACATCTACAGGTTCAAAATCAGCAATGACAGAAGCAAGAGGATCTGCCTTTCCGTCATAATCCTTCACTTGCAAATATTTACCCACACGGGCAGTACCATTTAACGGTTCAATACCCAAGGTAGTACAGGTGGTATTGTTATCACTTGCATCATCATTATACAACATCCAACGCCATAAATCCCAATAACGCTTCCCCTCATAAGCTAATTCTACCTGACGCTCACGCAGACAAGCCTTAATAGCTTCATTCTTATCGGTAATCGTTCCCAAACCATAATTATTGGATGCAGGAATACCTACCCGGGCACGAATTTCACCAATTGTTTTCACTGAATTACTTATATCCCCCGTAGCCGCATAACATTCTGCAAGGTTCAATAACAATTCGGCATAACGATATTCATATACATCAGTGCCATCCCATTGATAAGTATTTGCACTATTTTCAGCCGGATCGGACATTTTACGTACTATCGCCGGACTGCTGCCTTCATTTTCCGTGTAATAATGCAACTGAGAGCCATCTTCTTTCGTTTCGCTCCAACGGTAATTCCAAACTACGGCATCTGCATCCTGATCATATCCCCATTTTGCTCCGGAGAAAGTAAACGTGTAATAGAAACGCGGATCACGATTCTTGAAGAATAAAGAACGGTCGTACCCGTTTATCGCCTCACCGTCATCATTTACAGCTTTGGAACCATCCGCCATCGGGAAAATATCCAACATACCCATAGGAACATGATAACCGGAACCACTGCCACCCATTGTTTTCAAGCGGATTGTTTTCTGCCATCCACTATGCTCATCATTTTTAGAGGTAGAGCTAGCCAACAGTTTGACCATAATCACCTCCTTACATTCCTGGTTATCAAACTTGTAGAACATTTCATTCCAGTCTTTGGCGGAGTTGCCATACAAACCATAACCTTCGCTGCTCAAGAAAGCCTGTGCCTCTAAAGTAATATCCAACGCATCTTTCCAGCGTTTATTGCCTGTATTATTCCAATCTGTATTAAAGATAGGACTTGCAAATACCAGTGCCACACGGCTTCTGTATGCCAGCGCAGCTTCCTTGGTCAACCGTCCATACTGGTCACTTCCCCATTCTTTACGAGTGGGAAGCAGATTCGCAGCCTCTTTTAAATCACTCAAGATCTGGTTGACACATGTTTCCACACTTTCACGATTATAATCTTTAGCTCCCTCACGGTCGGCCGCCATAAGCACTTTATTTACCACAGGAACAGCTCCGTATACACGTACCAGATCAAACAACTGCATAGCACGGAAGAAATAAGCCTGTCCTTTCGCTTTTTTTATGGCAGCTTCCGACAAGTCCTGACCATATTCATCAACCCCTTCCAGAATTTCATTGCAACTGCGGATACGGCTATATGGATCATTCTTTATATTCGTAGCCAGATTACTGCCAAAATAAGTTTCACAGTCCGTAGCTTTTTTCAAACTTCTGGAAGCGTCAAATTTCTTCTCGATCCCCCATTTCTCCTCCGTATAAGTTGAATAGTCATTCCAACTACCGGACAAACCGTATGATTGCGGAGGAGTCATCCCCGACTTATAAAAATAGTTATAATACACATTCTGAATATATAAGTCCAAGTTAGATTCGATACCGAAAGTTTTTTCCGGTGAATAACTGTCATACGGGTTCATATCCTGTAAGAACTGGTCGCTGCAACCACTAAACGTTAAGCCGGCTGCCAATAACACAGTATATAATATACGCTTTTTCATATCAATGATTCTTTTTAATTTTAGAATGATACATTTACTCCCAACGACCACGTTCTCAATGTAGGATACAATGAAGTTGTTCCACAATACATATTCCGATAATGGTCGGGATACGGGTTATAGAAATCCCATAGATTGTTACCTGTCAGGCTTAGTTTAGCCGACTGGATCTTTAAAGGTGACAACCATGCCTTAGGTAGCGTATAACCGATACTTAAGTTACGGATATAGCAACGGAACGTACTGATAGACCAAAAATCAGACGGTGCAATCACCGATCCTGATATTCTGTTGTCCAAACCTAAATTAGGGTATTTCCCCGTCGTATTATTTCTTTCATCAAACATATCTTTCCAGAATGAGTCCGGTGTCCAAAGCATATCCCCACTGGATGTTGTGATTTTATTGACATCAATCTGGCGATAGCCGCCCCATGAAGTGGCAATCATCATATTAAAACTGATGCCTTTCCATTCCACCCCCAGTTTGGTGGTAAAACCATATGTCTTTCCACTCTTATTCAGTTTGGCATAATCCTGGGTCTTGGCAATACGTCCGTCGGGCCCCGACTGCGTACCATCCTCATTCAATACGCCACCCAAATCCTGATAAGCCAACATACCCGGTTTCAACTGACTGACATCTTTCACTCCCAAATATTCAGGAGAAGTGCCTGCGGCTTCCGCATTGGCTGACAAATAATTCCAATAATTCTTAATATCATCACTATTCCGTAAAATACCATCTCCGGTACTTGTACCTCTCCATACTTTATACCCGTATGTAGGGAATATAGTAGAAACGCCCTCTCTTACAGAATTTTCCTGTATATAACTCGGAGCAGACTGGGGCCATTCTCTTACCCTGTTGCCATTAAATCCAAAATTCACTCCGATATTATATTTCACCTGATCTATTTTATCGCGCCAATTCAAAGAGAATTCACTACCAAAAGCATCAATACGCCCAAAATTCACTTCTGTCAAAGCACCTCCTGCAAAAATAGGAGTACCTATGATACCACCGATATTCTGATTCAAGATGTCAGAGTTTATATCATAGTACACATCCACAGTCGCACTTAAACGGTTATTGAGGAAACGCAAATCAAAACCAAGATTAAATTTATCGGTATTATCCCAATGCGCATCAGGATTAGGAGTTGCTCCCGGCTTGATACCGGTCTGCAGGATACCGCCGTTAGAACCGAATCCATATCCTCTACTGGGATCCAATGAATAGAGTTGCTTCCATCCCCATGCTTTGATATTATCTTTACCGGTACGTCCCCATGAGAAACGTACTTTCATGTATTCAAACCATGAGGGCAGCAGCTTCTTCATAAACCCTTCTTCCGAAGCTACCCAACCCACGGAAACACCTGGGAAGAAACCCCAATAATTGGATGGAGCAAACTTAGTGGAAGCATCGCTACGGAATAAGAATTGGAACAAATACTTATCGGCATAATTATAGCTTACACGACCTAAATAAGACAAAGACCCCTGTTTGTATTTATATGTAATAGAATTACCTGTATCCATAGTTCCCGCACTTGGCGAAGTACCCAAATAACCATCCGGGTCAGGATTATTAAACAACATTCGCTTGGAATGCATATAAGCCTGCATTTTTTCTACAGCAGCCATGGCGGAAATGCTATGCTTGCCAAACTTTCCTTCATAATTCACATAGAAGTTCAACTGCTCGTTTTTAGCCATCTGGTCTGAATATACCACACGAGTACTTCCTGTAAATTCTTTTAATTGATAATCGGAAACAGACGGATGATCGCTATAAAAACGATTTCCGGGTGTCAACGCATCACTTGCTTTCAGATAGGCCAACGTAAATGGCATAAATGCCTGCTCACTATCACTGGCACTACGCTTCAACGCATAGCTTCCCTTGAATGAAAGTCCTTTGATAAACGGAACGGCATACGTGACGGAGAAGTTGGCATCATAGCTGAAATTATCATTCGTGGAATAAGATCCGTCATTATTCTCCATTGCAAAATAATTCCATGTACTCATTTTATTGCCGGATGTTGCATTACCCGCACTCGAGTAACTGTTCAACAAAGGAGATGTATAATAGGTATTACCATCATCCAATGTTATCTCCCATGGCAAATAATTCGGCATATGAGCAAGAACCAAATAATCACCGGATTCACCGGGCTTAGTTCCCCCATAACCATTCAAATTGCTTAAACCTTTGGTAAAACTTGATGTGGTTTCCTGCTGGTTACCCGCTATGGTTGCAGAAAATTTCAAATCGGAAGTCAATTTGATATCCACACCTGCACGGAAGTTCCATCTGTTGTAATCCTGTTTTCCAAGATTCGCCCCCTGAGTATAGTAAGAAGCACCCGCAAAATAAGTAGCTTTCTCGCTACCGCCACTTACATTGACCGAATGGTTCATTGTAAAAGCGCCGGACCAGGCTTCATCCAGCCAATTGTAATTCAAGCCATCCATCTCGGCCAGTTCCGCTTCACTATAAATTTTATTCATCCAGTTTCCATCCGGATCCATACTTATCTTATTATTGGCCAAATTAAAGGAATTGGCAAAACGTCCATAAGCTGCTCCTTTTAAGGTTTTAGGATGGCTCACTGCATTATTAAATCCGAATTTACCTGAATAATTGATTTTGGGAGCTCCTGATTTACCTCGTTTGGTCTTTACAATAATAGCACCTTGCGAAGCGCGGGAACCGTAAATAGCAGCACTGGCATCACGAAGGACTGAAATACTTTCAATTTCAGAAGGATCAAGGGCATTGAAAGTTTCTAATGTCGGAAGACCGCTGTTGGCATCTATCTGAATCACATCATCGATAATGACCATCGGATTAGTACTACCACCATCTTTAGAATACGAGAAAGATTGACGAATAGACATAGTCGCTCCTTCACCCGGACGGCTGTCACCACCACTGATGCTCAAACCGGGTATCTGTCCCGCCAACGCAGCACCCAAATTCGACACCGGCAAATCTGAAATTTCCGAAGGAGTAATAACCCCGATAGAACCTGTCACATCTTTTGCCTTCTGAGTACCGTAACCGACTACGACCACTTCGTCCAGCATTTTGGAATCTTCTTTTAACACCACTCTAAAGTCTTTTCCTTGTTTAGGAGCAATCGTTTGCGGCACATACCCCACAAATGAAATGACAACCTTCTTGCCCGAGGGAACCTGTAAAGCGAATTTTCCATCAAAATCGGTAATGGTACCGTTTGTAGTTCCTTCCACCACCACACTGGCACCAATCACCGGTTCACCAGTTTCATCAACCACCTGTCCGGTGACAGTTTTAGTCTGTTGCACCGACTGGGATATAGGGAATCCTGTCTCAGCGGATACTCCCTGAACAGAAACTCCTGTCAGAAACAGACTGAGACAGACCACTTGTGTCAAGTTGCCAATCTTGTCCAGCTTCTGAAGAAATGCATTTTCATTCTCCATAGAATCTTTTTTAAAATTAAAATATTATCTTATTTTTCTTGTTGAAATATCTGTTTCAGATAAGCGACATTCGTCCCGAAGTTTTTCTTTACATTCCGGACTTCATCCTTATTCCGTGACCGTTCAATGACCAGCCATCCGCTCCACCCCATCTTATCAAGGGTATGCTTTACGGCATTCATATCCAGACGGGTATTATAAGGAAGAGTAACCCCGTCTGTATCCGTACAATGTATCTGACAAATCCGATCCTTTCCCAGTTTTTTCAACTCTTTACAGAGGTCGCGTCCATTTTCCAACGCATTTTGAAAACTATAATAAATCTTTATACCTTTCGAATTAATTTCTTTCAACAGTTTTATATCCTCTCCAGCGTCCAAAGAAGTACGGATACCTATCACTACTCCATCTTTCACTGCCATTTCTCCCACTTCGTGCAAACGGCTTACCAACTCCTGACGTGCATCACCCGCTACTGTCCAGTCCTCTTTTATACCACCTAATGGAAGGAAAGCTACTTGGGCCCCCATCACCTTCATCGTATTCAAACAATCCTGCACTAAAGCTTTATAATTATGATGAGTCAAGAAAGATTGTCCAAAGAATCCGGACATCGCCACAGAAGGAACTTCAATATGTTGTTCCTGTGCTGTTTCTTTAAATAATTTACAGAAATGGGGTTGGTGGAACTTATTATCAAAAGTATCCCGTTTTCCCAAGCCTCCCATGTCCATTTCTATGCCATCACCTCCTAGTTCCTTCATTAATTGAAAAGAACCGATCTTCTGGCGTTTTAGCATCATCCAGTCACACGCAGCTATTTTATAGCGTTGTTTTCCCTCTGAATTCTGTGCTCCCAAAGGCAGTAACATAAACAGGAGCATAATTAAACTGATAATTTTTTTCACATTCATCATAATCTAGTTATTGTTTAGAATTAAGACGAATCACAAAAAAGTATGTAATCACTAAATCTTAATAAAGTCCAAAAATAATTTAGTGAATAAACAAGACAATCCCGCAAACACAATGCTCGCTTGCATCTGTTTACGGGATTCCTGCTTTATAAGATCAAGAAATCAACTTTTACGCCATTCATTCATATATTCCCTCGGAGTCTGATCATATTTTTTACGAAAACATTTACTGAAATAACCGGAATCCTTGAAGCCTACGGCAAAAGCTATTTCTGAAATACTCATATCCGAATTTTTAATCAACTCTATTGATTTATTCAGACGAATTTCTTTCACTAAATCCACCGGAGCAAACCCGGTCAGACTCTTTAACTTCTTAAAGAAAGCCGAGCGACTCAGCCCGATAGTTGATGCTATAGTATCTATATTAAAATCACTATTATCCAAATTCTCTTCTATAACCTGATGAATCTTTTCAATGAACTGCACATCTTTCTTCACTAGGAACTGTTCGTATGTATCCTGTTCCTCCTTATGTTCTTCGGGCTGCTGCCATACACGTTCACGGAACAATTTACGTTCATTCAGCAACTGTTCGATACGTGCCACCAAATAGTCTTTGCTGAAAGGTTTGATGATATAGGCATTCGCTCCCATGCTTATCGCTTTGGTCTTCGCTTCATCATTACCTTTCGCCGTCAGGATAATCACCGGAATATGACTGATTTGGAAATCTTTACGGATGCGTTGCAACATCTCTATTCCATCCATATTCGGCATCATCTGGTCGGTGACTACCATGTCGGGATGATAGAGATGTACTTTCTTCAGCCCCTCCACACCATCATTGGCCATATAAATATTGAATTTATCTTCCAATTGCAACTTCAACATATTACATAAATCCTTATTATCTTCTACAATCAGCACGGTAGGCAAAGACGAATCGACAGGCTGTTCTTTCTCCTCCTCGCTTTCCTTGCCGGCAGAAGCAGAAACAGATTCAGTTTCAGGAACACTCACCGTTTCCCCGCCCATATAAAAATCGACTTCCGACGGTTTGTAATGCTTCTTACCCAGTTGCAATTCAATGGTAAAGACTGCCCCTTTCCCTTCAGGGCTCTCTGCATAGATTTCCCCATGATGCAGACTGATAATTTCCTTAGATAAAGCCAATCCGATGCCCGTTCCCTGATAATAAGCGCCACGTGCATTGTCAGCCTGCGAGAAACGCTCGAAGATTTCGGAAAGCTTGCTTTGGGGAATACCCACACCGCTATCTTCCACCCGTACATAACAATGCTTGTCATCATCCGACACTCCCATCGTGACATAAATATTCCCCCCGGCAGGAGTGAACTTGAACGCATTGGAGATTATGTTGCGGATCACGATGGCCACTTTCTCCTTATCCGCCCATACCATGATATCCTCACCGGCCAGCTGGAACGTGAAGCTGACTTCATTTTCTTCGGCCATCACCCTGAATTCTTTCTCAAAAGAGTCTACCATCTCATTCAGGTTGAACAACGACACATGCAGACGCATTTTTCCGTTCTGTATTTTACGGAAATCCAATATCTGATTGACCAGTTGCAGCATCTGTTTGGTATTCTTTTCCATCAGATCCACGTATTGCATTCCTTTCTGAGATAGTTTTTCTTTCTCTTTCAACTCCTGAATAGGCCCTTGGATCAGAGTCAGCGGAGTACGCAACTCATGCGAGATATTGGTAAAGAACTTGATTTTCAATTCGGACAATTTTTGTTCGATATACACATCATTTTTCACCTTAATCATGAAAAGAGATAATTTTATAGCCACCAGCAATAAGGCTACAGCTATAATCATATAGATAACATACGCCCACCAACTGGCCCACCAAGGCGGCAGAATGACAACGGTCAACTCACGGAAAGATTCCAAACCGGGATTTGCCTCATCCAGTGTCTGTACTCTGAAAAGATACTTGCCGGGAGGAACATTGGTATAGGACGCTATACGGTTCTTCCCGTTATAGTGCCATTCTTTTTCATATCCTTCCAAAATATATTTGTAAGACACACGGTTCTGATTATTATAGTTCAACGCCGCAAACTCTAAAGTAAACATGGACTGGTTATGATTCAATGTAATCCTGTCTGTATAGGTAATGGACCGGTCAATAATAGGATGGTCCGTATAGCTGCGTATGTCCCGGTTTGATATCTGACATCCTACAATAAATGTGTTATAATCAAATCTTTGCGTTTCCAGTTTATCGGGAGAAAAGGTCAAGATACCCTCTTTACACCCCAGCCAAAGTTCCCCGTCCAGCGTTTTCAATGTGGTGCTTTCTTCCATCACAACCGGGGGAAAGCCATCGTATTTGTCATAATTACGCACCTGGCTTGTCGCCCTGTCAAAACAAGAGAGTCCTTTTTCCGTAGCAAGCCAAAGGAAACCGTTATCATCTTCTATAATAGACATCACCACATCATTATTCAATCCGTCTTCCCAGCCATACGATTTAAATGAAAGCTTATGCGTTTCCTCATCATATCCCGACAATTTGCTCAATCCTCCACCAAACACGCATACCCATATCTGAGAGAACTCGTCTTTATAAAGCGCGTACACATCGCTATCGGCATAATTTACCCGGTTGGCACCACGGTAGGTTTCAAAATCAATCTGCTCCACTGAGGCAAAGTTGTTTTTAAAAGACATCAGCCCGTCCATCGTACCTACCCACATACGCCCGTCATTATCCTCTATCATATTCCTCACTTCCATATAAAGGCCATACGTAGGATAATTCTTGAATCCGTTATATTTATTCTTAAAAGTGACTTCCCCATTTTCCTCACAAAGCAGATTCAATCCTCCGTCCAAAGTACCCACCCAGATACGTTTCTTTTCATCCTGATAAGTGAAATACACATCATTCCCGCTGATTGACGACAAATCAGACAAATTATGCAGATAACGTTTAAAACGGAAACCACCTGCAGTTTTCTCATCAGGAACAGCTTTCACCAATCCGTCGCCTTTGGTAGAGAACCAAAGGTTTCCTTTGTCGTCTTCCATGATGTGATATACATTACCTATATGCTCGTCACCTGTCGAAAAAACATGTTTGGTTACACCGTTCCGGTCCATCCGATAAACACTCTGCCAACGGGTGCCCACCCAGATATCGCCACTTTTTGATTGGAAAAGGGCTCTTACCCCTGTCGCATAATTTTCCTGACCGACTGATTGCGGAGACAACGAAAGCAGATTGAATTGCTTCTTGGGGAAATTCATGCAATACACCCCTTCATCGGCAGAGGAAAGCCACAATACCCCGTCATTATCCAACATCAGATGATAAAACTGCTGATTTGCCCTATCATTAGAAAGTTGTTTCAATTTATTGATATAAACCATCTCCGCATGTTCCCTGTCGAACAACCAGGCCTCTCCTGCCGGAGACAGGAAAAAAAGCCCTCTTTCGCCGGCATCTTCCGAATACAGGGTGGTTATCTTGCCGAACATGGTAAACGGAAACCGTTTTGCAGTATGGTTCAACGGATCATAATAAATCAGCGCCTTCTCATTTTCGTGAAACCATATTTTATCATACTGGTCTATGAATGCATGAGTTACCATAGCGTCATTCATTTCAGTATTTATCTTTTGCAACCTGCGCTCAGCCAAATCATATTCGTATGTGCCTTGTCCGGCCACACTGAGATAGACATAACCTGCCGGAGTAACCAGCAAATTGCTGATCGCACCTTTTATTTCGGAAAGTACATACCGGTTTACCAAACCGGTCCTCACATCGATACTGTAAAAAATACCCGCACGATCTCCGACCCATACCTTCCTGCCATCCTCAAAAAAACTGGTAAAACTATCCTTGTCACCGGAATTAATCTTACTGGTTATAAAATCGGCAGGCCGGGATGCCAATTCCGATCCTTTATGCACGGCGGCTACCTTATAATCAGTTCCTATCCAACTGATATATTCCTCCGTCTCACACAGGACATGGTGTTTCAGTGTATAATCATGCTTGTTTATCTCGTTCCGAGAGTCGAACAGAATCTTGATAGTTACCTGCCCTTTTTCATCTACCCCGGCCAATAACAGATTTTTATCTTTAGTCAGCAACAACACATCCCCCTCGGCCGTATTTTGTAATTTTATCACCTGGATATTCTCCGAATAGTTCTTCATGTCATCATAAACAGCATGAAAACATTCGGTCACTTTATTGAAGACATATAACTTACGGTCAATGGTCTTTACCCATATATACCCGTTTTTATCCTCGACTATGCGCTGGATCTTACGTGGCGGCACATCCGAATCGTGCTCCTGTTTATTGAATGTTTTAAACTTCACTCCATCGAAACAACATAAGCCATACCAGGTTCCGAACCAGATAAAGCCATCTCTGTCTTTCAAGGTACAGTTTACCGTATTATTAGGAAGCCCTTGATCTACAGAATAATGTTCCACAATCATATTCACATTATATGACCACAGAGGAAAGCTTGTCAGGCAACAAAGTATAATAAGTATATATTTCTTCATAAGTATTTAGTTTTCTTCAAACCGAGGTCAAAGATAAGAAAAAAATCCGTTGGTACTTAAATTGAAATTAGTTAAATACCAATTATTGGTTAGATTGGAACGAGATAAATCCGCGTTCTATCTATATTACTTCTCCGTACCGAATTCAGTTTGCTGTCTCTCCACCTCCATCAATACTTTTTGCCTTTCCTCTTCTGTCAGCACAACTTTCCCCGCCATTCTTTCTGTTCTAACAGGGCTTCCGGCTAGTCCTGCTCCGGCTGATTGGGCATCCGTCTCCTCCTCCGTATAACAGAAAGGCAGTTCTGACGGAATACTTTCTAATTCTATTTCCGTAGCAACCGGCGCATTCGTTCCTTCAAACTGCACATGGGCCTTCACCTTTATTTTGCCGGGCTTGCGGGTAGAACGGATCAAGACGGGAGCAGAGCCAAACTCCACCGTGCGCGGATTGGCATTGATAGAGGCATCCCCTATAATTCGTCCTTCACCTTCTACAGTAAATACGATATTTTCTTTGGCCAGACGGCGCACATTACCGCTATCATCCGTCACTTCGGCCACCACTACGATAAAATCCGAACCGTCTGCCACCAATTGCTTTCCTTCCGTATCCACATACATACGCAACTTCGTGCTGCGGCGTGACGGCATCCGCTTATAAGTGCAAACCACTTTACCGTCTATAATTCCCTCTGCCACCATATTTACTTTCTGCCAGTTTTTTTGCTTATAACTATACTCGCGTGCTTCCCAGAAATCCCATACATCCTTGAATATCACCGGGGCATTAGGCATATGTCCCTGCGCATGAACTACCGGAAGCGTCCAGCTCTCAGTATCGTCATAGACAGAGAGACGAACCGAATCACAATTACTGAACACCACCACATCGGCATCCGAGAAAGGAGACATCTCATGGGCGATAAACACCATAGGGCCACATTCCGCCACAGGATGCTTCAATGTCGCGGCAGACTGGCTGCGAAAAGCATAATAAGCGTATTTAGGCTGACGGAACGCATCATAAATGCCCCCGAAATACGGATCGGGATGATACCCCCGCTGATGGTCAAAAGGATGCCATTGCGCCCCACCGACAAACTGCCCTGTAGTGCGGTACATTTCATCATAACTCTTTGATAATGACAACGCCTGCACCAACAACGGGCGTTCCCCCCAGCTACGGCTGGCACGGTTATTATTATTATGTGCATACCAGTCATCCACATTCTCGCCAAACTCACGAGTAAAAATACATTGTTCCGGACGGTCTGCCTTCTCATCATCTCCCGGCCATCCGTACACCACATCATAGTTTTCCGCCACTCCTTTCGAATGAACATCGGCTGCCGCTACAGGGCGTCCGGGATAAGGAAACTCCTCCCGTGTAATCCGTAACGCCTCCAGTGCGAACTCGCGCGGATAAGGCGTTTCATTCAAAATAGGCTCCCACATCAGCACACTGGGATGATTGCGGTCCCGGCGTATCATCTCACGTGTATTCCGATGTACCAGCTTTGCGAACTCCGGATTTTTATTCCAATATTGCCATCCCGGAGTAGCCACAATAACAAACAGCCCCATTTCGTCACAAGCATCCATGAATGCCGGATCTTGCGGATAATGAGCTACACGGATAATGGTACATCCTGCATCACGCAAGCGTTTGGCATCCCTCCATTGCTGGCTGTTGGGCAGCGCATTACCCACGTATGCAAAATCCTGATGACGGTTCGCGCCGACCAATTGACCAAAAGGCTTGCCATTCAACCAAAAGCCATCCTTACCTTTAAATTCCGCTTTGCGGATCCCCACACGTGTCACTCCCCCATCCAACACTTCATGTCCGGCTTTGACACGAGATTGTATCCTATACAAATAAGGCGAGTCAGGAGACCATAACTTAGGATTGCGAACTGCAAACTGTTGCCGCACCGTCTTCGATTCCCCTGCTTGCAGCTTCACCTGTTGCGAAACCCGTTTTACGGGAACATCGCCGGCATCCGCCAAAACCGTCTCCACGGCTACGGTACGCGTCCGCTTTCCACTGTTATGCACTTCCGTATCCACGTACACTTCCGCTTTTTTCCCGCTTATATTGTCAAAATGCACAAAAACTCCGCCTCCGGCCACCTTATCGGCCTCCAAGGCATCTGTAATAGCTACACTTGATTTTCCTATCATCCACACATCCCGGTAAATTCCTCCATGATAAGCGAAATCCAAGGTATATTGACGTTTTCCCGGAGGAAAATTCTTATCATCACTATTATCCGTCATCACTGCCAGCAAGCAACTGTCTCCGGGCTGTACCCCCTGTTCCGTCAGTTGCACAGTGAAAGGAAGGTATCCTCCCAAGTGCTCTTGCACCCTCTTGCCATTTAAATAAATCACCTGTTTTCCCATAGCTCCCTCAAAATGAAGCGACACCTCTTTTCCTTTCATATCTTGAGGAATCACAAAATGTTTCCGGTACCATGCCACACCCTGATAGTTACGGCAACCGCTTGCCTCGGCAGGCATCAGTTCCACAGTATGCGGAGCAGACACTACTTGCCAAGATGTATCATCAAAACGTACGGCTTCCGCGCCTTTTATGTCTCCACGATGAAAGCGCCATCCGGGATTGAAATTATATACTATTCTTCCGCTACCGGATAAAGGGATGAATCCGGCTACAGAAGTTTCCATTTGAGCTTGTGCCAACACAGGCAACAGGCACACAAGTAAAATAAACAGTTTCTTCATAATTATTACACTATCTGGGAAAAGAGACGGACCGGCTGTCCGTTTGTACCCGTTCCCTTTGAAAAAAGGTCTTGTTGTTTTTGAAAAAGATCCAGACATTTAAAAAAAAGGTCCTGATGTTTGGCGTCAAAGACAAGGTTCTTTTAAAAAAACGTCAAGGTCTTTTTATACAAAGAACAGGTCTTTGGAAGGGAATGACAAGGTCTTTTCACAAGGCCTTCCAAGGCTCAAGGCTCAAAGGCTCACCTAAGCGGTATTTAAGCCCAAAACAAGCTTCAAGAAACCCATACATACACTGATTTTCAATTTATTACAATAAAAAGAAGAAAACAAGACTATATTCTGAAAAATAAATGAATAATATAATGACACCCAGGCACACACGGATACATCCGACATTTACCGGAAAGCAAAATGTATAAATAAAAGAAATTTCTATTGACATCATCACTTGGTCATTCCGGGCATCGTGAAAAATCCGGAAGCACCCCATATCCATTGATCCGGCCTATTATGAATCAAACCCGGCAAAAAAACAAGCCTGGTCAAACCAAACACAAATTCCATAAAACGACGGACAAAGTCAAGACAATCCTGAACTTCCCAAAGACCAAAGAATAATATTCAATCCGCACGTCTTGTTTTAGTAAACAATCTGTAAAACAAACATTTACACATCTACCAAGGTTTAAAATACCGCATAAGTGAGCCTTGAGCCTTGTGAGCCCTGGAAACGCATCGGACCGACTCTTTTTCTTTGCAGAAATACACCCGATTTATACGATAAACCCATACCTTTTTTATACCTTTGCCCCCCAAAAGAAAACAACAAACATGGAACTATTCAATAAAATGATTGCCGCAGCCCTGAAGGTTTCCGTACATCAAGTAGACAATACATTATCTCTACTGGGCGGGGGAGCTACCATCCCTTTCATAAGCCGATACCGGAAAGAGGCAACCGGAGGGCTGGACGAAGTACAAATAGGCGAAATTAAAGACAGAAATGACAAGCTGTGTGAACTGGCCAAACGAAAAGAAACCATTCTTTCTACCATAGAAGAACAAGGCAAACTAACAGAAGAATTGCGCAAACGCATTGAACAAAGTTGGGATGCCACCGAAGTGGAAGACATATATCTGCCCTATAAGCCGAAACGTAAGACCCGCGCCGAAGCGGCACGGCAAAAAGGACTGGAACCGCTTGCCACCTTACTGTTATTGCAACGCGAAAACCATCTGGACAGCCGTCTCCCCGCTTTTGTGAAAGGAGATGTGAAAGACGAAGAGGATGCACTGAAAGGCGCGCGCGACATCATAGCCGAACAAGTGAGCGAGGACGAGCGTGCCCGCAACCAACTGCGCAACCTATTTTCCCGACAAGCCGTCATCACCTCCAAAGTGGTGAAAGGCAAAGAGGAAGAAGCCGCCAAATACCGCGATTATTTCGATTTCAGCGAACCTTTGAAACGCTGTTCCTCCCACCGTCTGCTGGCTATCCGCCGGGGAGAGTCGGAAGGCCTGTTGAAAGTAAGTATAAGTCCTGATGACGAAGAGTGCGCCGGACGGCTGGAACAAATGTATGTCCGTGGCAACAATGAATGCAGCCGCCAGGTAGGCGAGGCAGTACGTGATGCGTACAAGCGGCTTCTGAAGCCTTCCATCGAAACCGAATTTTCAGCCTTGAGCAAGGAGAAAGCCGACGAGGAGGCAATCCGCGTCTTCGCCGGAAACCTGAGACAGCTTCTGCTGGCTCCCCCTTTAGGACAGAAACGGGTCATGGGAGTTGATCCCGGCTACCGTACCGGATGTAAAATAGTCTGTCTGGATGCCCAAGGCTCTTTGCTGCACAATGAAACCATTTATCCGCATCCGCCCAAGAGTGAATACTCACAGGCAGCCCGCAGCATCGTGAAATTGGTAGAACAATATCAGATAGAGGCAATCGCCATAGGTAATGGCACCGCCAGCCGTGAGACAGAACAATTCATCACTTCACAACGCTATGACCGTGAATTGCAAGTATTTGTAGTAAGCGAGGACGGAGCATCCATTTACTCGGCCTCGAAAACCGCCCGAGACGAGTTCCCTGAATACGACGTGACCGTGCGTGGAGCCGTATCCATAGGCCGCCGGTTGATGGATCCGCTGGCCGAACTGGTGAAAATAGACGCCAAATCTATCGGAGTGGGACAATACCAGCATGATGTGGACCAGACTTTATTGAAGAAATCATTGGACCAGACGGTGGAAAGTTGTGTGAACCTGGTAGGTGTGAACCTCAATACCGCCAGCCGCCATCTGCTGACTTATATATCGGGGCTAGGTCCTGCCTTGGCTCAAAACATTGTGGATTACCGCACCGAGAACGGGCCTTTCAGTTCACGCAAGGAGTTATTGAAAGTACCCCGGATGGGAGCGAAAGCGTTTGAACAATGCGCAGGGTTCCTGCGTATCCCACAAGCGAAGAATCCGCTGGACAACTCGGCCGTGCATCCCGAAAGCTATCCCATAGTGGAGCAGATAGCCAAAGACCTGAGCTGCACCGTGGACGAACTGATAAAGAGCAAAGAACTACGCAGCCGGATTGATATCAAGAAGTATGTCACCCCTACAGTGGGGCTTCCCACCCTGACAGACATCATACAGGAATTGGACAAGCCGGGACGCGACCCACGGCAACAAATCCAAGTTTTTGAATTTGACAAGAATGTAAAGACCATAGAGGATTTGACTGAAGGAATGGAACTGCCCGGCATTGTGAACAATATTACCAACTTCGGTTGCTTTGTAGATATAGGAATCAAAGAGAAGGGTCTGGTGCACGTATCACAACTGGCCGACAAATTTGTGAGCGACCCCACCACCGTAGTCAGCATCCATCAGCATGTACGGGTGAAAGTGATGAGCATAGACCTAGAGCGCAAGCGCATCCAGCTCACTATGAAAGGATTGAATCAATAATTGCAACAAGGTAAAAAAGAATATGGAAGAAGATATAGAAACCTGCGGCTGGTTCGTTTTTTATAAGGATCAGCTGCTGATAGAGAAAAAGAACGGAATGTACACCATACCTTTCGGAACAGAGCCTCCCATGCCTGTTCCGGTGGGAAGCACTATCCACACCATCGGAGAGATAGAGGGACACACTGCCAAAACTTTCTCCGTACACGCCCCGGTGCCCGGCTGCGAAAATGACCGCCACCTGATGATGGATCTCCGGAGTTCATACGACGTATTGCCTTGGGAAGAGTACAATGTGGGTGGCAAAGCCTTCCAGATACTGAATTGGGACAAGAACAGCCGCTATTGCCCCATGTGCGGCGTGCCTACCGTACAGATTTCTCCAATTGCTAAAAAATGCCCCCAATGTCGTCAGGAAATTTATCCGCGCATCTCTCCTGCCATCATTGTATTGATACGCCGGGGAGACAGCATACTGCTGGTCCACGCCCGCAACTTCCGGGGAACTTTCAACGGTTTGGTAGCCGGCTTTCTTGAACCGGGCGAGACTTTGGAGGAGTGTGTGTACCGCGAGGTACTGGAAGAAACAGGACTCCATATCAAAAACCTGAAATATTTCGGCAGCCAGCCGTGGCCTTATCCCAGCGGAATCATGATAGGCTTCACCGCCGATTATGAAAGCGGAAACATCAAATTACAACAAGAAGAACTGAATGCCGGCGCTTTCTATACCAAAGACAATTTGCCAGAGATACCCAAAAAGCTGAGTCTGGCAAGAAAATTGATTGATGCGTGGCTGGAGGAAAAGAATCATTTATAGAACGAGATGAGTCATGTTCCATCCATAAATACCTATTTATCGCTTGCAGAACTTAAAAATGTACTATCTTTGCAATATGGAATGGTTAAATAGCTTATTTTTTGAACACACGCCTTTACAGGCGGTTGTAATCCTCTCGATTATCATTGCTGTGGGGCTCGGTTTAGGTAAGATCCACCTGTTTGGCATTTCATTGGGAGTTACCTTCGTCTTTTTTGCCGGTATTCTGGCCGGACACTTGGGATTCTCAATCGACTCGAATATGCTGAATTACGCCGAGAGTTTCGGTCTTGTGCTTTTTGTATACGAACTAGGATTGCAGGTAGGTCCCGGCTTTTTCAGTTCATTCCGTAAAGGCGGTGTACAGCTCAATATGCTGGGCATGGGCGTTATTCTGACAGGTACGGTCATGACGGTGCTTTTCAGCAAACTGGGAGACATACCGATGAGCGATATGGTAGGCATCCTTTGTGGAGCCACCACCAATACTCCCGCTTTGGGGGCCGCCCAACAGACTTTAAAACAAATGGGGGAACCCGCCAGTGGCGCAGCGTTAAGTTGCGCCGTAACCTATCCGCTGGGAGTGGTAGGTGTTATTCTGGCCATGTTGCTGGTACGCAAATTATTTGTTCGTCCCTCAGATATCGACATTCACGAACACGAGGACACCAATCAGACATTCATAGCCACCTTCAAAGTGCACAATCCCGCCATTTTCAATAAAAGCATAAAAGAAGTAGCTTTATTAAGCTATCCTAAATTTGTTATCTCCCGTTTATGGCGGGAAGGCACGGTAAGTATCCCCACTTCAGAAAAAATCCTGAAAGAGAATGACCGTCTGCTGGTTATCACCACCGAAAAGGACGCTCCCTCGCTCACGATTCTTTTCGGCGAACAGGAAAGCCAGGATTGGAATAAAGAAGACATCGACTGGAATGCCATAGACAGCCAATTGATTTCCAAACATATCGTTATCAGCCGCCCCGAAATAAACGGGAAAAAACTAGGCTCTTTACGTCTGCGCAACAGCTATGGCATCAACATCAGCCGTGTGATGCGCAGCGGGGTACAACTACTTGCCACACCGGGGCTGATCCTCCAACTGGGCGACCGGCTGACCGTGGTGGGAGAAGCCAAAGCCATAGAGAATGTGGAAAAAGTATTAGGCAATGCGGTTAAAACGCTGAAGGATCCTAATCTTGCCGCCATTTTTATAGGTATTGTACTGGGATTGATACTAGGCTCCATCCCTATCGCCATCCCCGGCATCAGCACTCCCGTTAAATTAGGCCTGGCAGGCGGACCTATCGTAGTAGGAATTCTTATCGGATGTTTTGGTCCCCGTTTCCACCTCATCACTTATACCACCCGGAGTGCCAACCTGATGCTGCGCGGTATCGGGTTATCCCTCTATCTGGCTTGCCTGGGACTAGATGCAGGTGCACATTTCTTCGAGACAGTGATGCGCCCCGAAGGAGCCATCTGGATAGCTATAGGCTTCGCCATCACCTTTATCCCGGTAGTCATCATGGCATTAGTGGCCCTCCGCATGACCCGCCTCGACTTCGGAAGCACCTGTGGTATGCTGTGTGGAAGCATGGCAAACCCTATGGCATTGAACTATGCCAATGACACGTTACCCGGTGATAATCCGGCGGTGAGTTATGCCACCGTATATCCGCTGTCCATGTTCAGCCGGGTCATTATAGCCCAATTAATACTCATGTTTTTTATATAATTTCCAGCCATGAACGCTTATAATTCAATCACCCCGGAAACCATACAGAAAGATATGCGATACCTGCAACTGCTGTCGCATAGTTTCCCCACTATAGCCGATGCCAGTACGGAAATAATCAACCTGGAAGCTATTCTGAATCTGCCTAAAGGTACAGAACATTTCCTTGCCGACCTGCACGGAGAGTACGAGGCATTCCAGCATGTATTGCGGAATGCTTCCGGGGCCATCAAAAGAAAAGTAAATGAAATATTCGGGAATACCCTGCGCGAGAACGAAAAAAAAGAACTATGTACGCTGATTTATTATCCGGAACAAAAACTGGATCTGGTAAAAGCAGTGGAAACGGACCTGGACGACTGGTATGTCATCACGTTGAACCAGTTGGTACGTGTATGCCAGAATGTATCCTCCAAATACACCCGTTCCAAAGTGCGGAAATCACTTCCCAAAGAATTCTCGTATATCATTCAGGAATTGTTGCACGAAAACTCAATGGTTCCCAACAAGCAGGCGTATATTAACGTCATCATCAGCACCATCATTTCTACCCGCCGCGCCGATGACTTTATCATTGCTTTATGCAACCTCATCCAACGGCTCACCATAGACACACTGCATGTGCTGGGTGATATATTCGACCGTGGTCCCGCCCCCCACCGCATTATGGACATATTATGCGATTATCATAATTTCGATGTACAATGGGGAAACCATGACATTTTATGGATGGGAGCCGCAGCCGGCAACGACTGCTGTATGGCAAACGTGCTACGCCTGGCCATGCGTTATGGCAACCTTGCCGCCTTGGAGGATGGATATGGCATCAACCTTCTGCCCTTGGCCACCTTTGCCATGGAAACATACGCAGACGATCCCTGCACCCTATTCGGACCGAAAGTAGAGAAAGAAGACTGTACTTACAATGCCAAGACACTGCGCATGATAGGCCAGATGCACAAAGCAATCAGTGTTATCCAGTTCAAGCTGGAAGCAGAGATTATCAGGCGCCGCCCCGATTTCGAGATGGACGACCGTATGCTGCTACACCGTATAGATTTTGAGCGTAAGACTATCACAATGCCCAATGGAAAAGAATATGAACTGAAAGACAGCTTTCTTCCTACGGTAAATCCTGCCGATCCTTATAAGCTGACAGACGAAGAACGGGAGATTATGAACAAACTCCATCGTTCGTTTGTCAGCAGTGAGAAATTGAAAAAACATATCCGCTGCCTGTTCCGTTACGGATGTATGTACACGGTGAGCAACTCAAATCTGCTGTTCCACGCCTCCATACCCCTGAATGCCGACGGTACGCTGAAAGATGTGTCCATAGCCGGAAAAATGTACAAAGGAAAAGCCTTGCTGGAAAAGGTAGGGCACTTGATCCGTACCGCCTTCTTCGCTGAGGAAGACAACGAGGACAGACCCTTTGCCGTAGACTATGTATGGTACTTGTGGTGTGGCAAAGACTCCCCTGCTTTCGACAAAGACAAAATGGCTACTTTTGAACGTTACTTTTTAAAAGAGAAAGAGTTACACAAGGAAGTAAAAGGTCACTATTACAGCCTGCGTAATGAAGAAAAAGTATGTGATATGCTGCTGGACGAGTTCGGAGTGATAGGAACACACCGCCATATCATCAACGGACATGTACCCGTAAAAACCATCCAAGGTGAGAATCCGATAAAAGCAAACGGCAAGATGATGGTCATAGACGGAGGATTCTCTAAAGCGTATCATTCGGAAACCGGAATTGCCGGATATACACTGGTATACCATTCGCGCGGATTCCAACTGGTACAGCACGAACCGTTCACCTCAATGCAAAAAGCCATTGAAGAAGGGCAGGATATCAAATCGAGCACCCAGATAGTAGAAATGAGCACCCAACGCATGATGGTAAAGGACACTGACAAAGGACGGGAACTGGTGACACAGATTAACGATTTAAAGAAATTGCTGGTGGCTTACCGGACAGGACTTATCAAGGAGAAATCTATATAAAAGATTATCCGCAATCATACCACCGGATAATAAAGAAGATTTATTGCCCTATGATTGCGGATACAAAAATTAAAGCCCGTATCAGACTCACGTCTACCGGGCTTTTGGATTACCGAACAAAAATATCGTTATACAATCTTGTTCATCGCCGAATCGGGAAAAACCACCGTCGGCTTGAACGATTTAGCTTCCTCAAAATCCATCATGGCGTATGACATGATAATCACAATGTCACCCACCTGTACCTTCCTGGCAGCAGCCCCATTCAGACAAATACATCCCGAACCGCGCTCACCCTTAATAATATAAGTTTCAAACCTCTCGCCGTTATTATTATCCACAATGTGCACTTTCTCACCGGCAATCATGTTGGCGGCATCCATCAAGTCCTCGTCAATCGTAATACTACCCATGTAGTTCAAATTGGCTTCCGTTACACGGACACAATGCAGTTTCGATTTTAATACCTCAATCATCATAATTCTAATGGTTAACGATCACTATCCCTTATATTTTATATTATCTATCAAACGTACCTCTCCGCAAAATACCGTAATGCAACCTACTGCATAATCCGTATCTTCCCAATCCGTTATTTTCTGAAGCGTAGTGCCATCTACTATTTCAAAATATTCCAAACGCAAACCCGGAGCGGCAGCAATCGCATCCTCTACAAACTTCTGAGTTTCAGCGACCGGATGAGATTTTGCAAAAGTACAACTTTTAAATAAAGTTTGCGAAATATTCAGCGCATACTCTCTTTCCACCGCAGAAAGCCGTGCATTGCGGCTGCTCAATGCCAGCCCGTCTTCCTCACGCACAATAGGACAACCTACAATTTCCAGTCCGTTGAACCCTATCTGTTTCACCATTTCACGAATAATAGCCAATTGCTGGAAGTCTTTCTCGCCGAAATAAGCACGGGTAGGGTTTACAATCATAAACAGCTTGCTCACTATCTGGCATACTCCATTAAAATGTCCTGGACGGAAACGGCCTTCCATCACTGTGTCCAGCGGCGCATAACTGAACTGCCGGGTATCAGGCTCAGGATAAATCTCTTCTACAGACGGAGCAAAAACAAAAGCCGCTCCTACTTTTTCCAACAATTCACAATCGGCATCCAATGTACGCGGATATTTTGCCAAGTCATTTTTGTCGTTAAACTGGGTAGGATTTACAAAATCACTTACCACCACTACATCATTTTCTGCAACAGCACGTTTCACCAACGAAGCGTGTCCGGCATGGAGTGCACCCATTGTAGGCACCAGACCTATTGTCTTTCCCTCACTGCGCAGGGCATCCAGCTCTGACTGAAGCTCTTTGATTGTTTGAACTAACTTCATCTTTTTATATCTTTTGTTTGAGTAGTTTCATTTAAAACGGCTGCAAAGTAAACCATTATTTGGGAGATAACGAAGAAAAAAAGAATTTTAATTAATGATGAGTGGTTAGTAATAAGTGGTTAATACCTTGCAGATATGACGCAATAAGCCCTCTTCAGCTACCGGCCAGCCACTTGTTCTTTCCCATTTTTCACCTAATTCCGCAAGGCATTGACCATTAACCGCCAATCACTAACCACTAATTACCAGCCACTTAACATATCATAAGGAATTATTATTCCTCGTTTCTTGCCACTCTCATCTATTTTTTTTATATCTTTGCAAAATGATTATGAGCAACAAAAAGTTAAGATGAAGGCAAATAAAGTTTTATTTATTACACAAGAGATTACCCCTTACGTTCCCGAATCCGAAATGGCAAACATGGGAAGATTTCTTCCTCAGGCTATTCAGGAAAAAGGCAGAGAAATCAGAACTTTTATGCCAAAATGGGGCAATGTCAATGAGCGCAGAAACCAATTACACGAAGTCATCCGCCTGTCCGGCATGAATTTAATCATAGACGATACGGACCATCCGCTGATTATCAAGGTAGCATCTATCCAAGCTGCACGTATGCAGGTTTACTTCATTGACAATGACGACTATTTCCAGCACCGCCAAATGGTAGCTGACGAAAATGGTGTAGAATACAAAGACAATGACGAACGTGCTATTTTTTATGCACGCGGCGTATTGGAAACGGTAAAGAAATTACGCTGGTGTCCGGACATTATCCATTGTCAAGGGTGGATGAGTGCATTTGTGCCCCTTTATATTAAGAAGGCTTATCAAGATGAGCCGTCATTCAGAGACTCCAAAGTAGTATTTTCGGTGTTTGAGGATGAATTCAAATCGAACTGCGAAGGTAATCTGACTGAAAAACTCATGCTGAAAGGCATTGAAAAGAATGATGTGGAAAGCATCGTCAAATCTCCGGCAAATTACGAGGAACTGTGCAAACTGGCCATTGCCTACTCTGATGGTGTGATACAAAACAGCGAGAAAGTGAATGAGAATGTCATGAAGTTCGCCCGTGAATCGGGTGTGCCTGTGCTCGACTATCAGCCTGCCGATACCTATGTAGATGCTTTCAATGAGTTCTATGACAAAGTATGGGGGTTTGAAAAGAAATAACTCACTAAGAATAATAAAGATGAAAATCAAATACTTATGCGCATTGTTGTTGGCAGCACTGATTTATAGTTGCGATGATTCAACAACCGGCATCGGGACCGATCTTATCCCCGGTGGAGATAAGATTCCGGCAAATACAGACAGTTATGAGTTTACCACCAAATCTCTGTTGGCCGACTCCGTTTATGCACGTACCAGTACTGCATATTTAGGACGATATACCGATGAGCAATTTGGAGAATTTACTGCCGATTTTATAGCACAGTTCACCTGTATGGACAACTTCAAATTTGAAGAAAATATAACAGATATCACAGGTCTTAGTCTATTTTTACAATATTCTACTTTTTTCGGTGATTCTTTAAACGGTATGCGTTTACAAGTTGATACGCTAAACAAGGTTATTGCAGAAAAAGACATAAACACTTTTTATACAAGTGTAAATCCTTCGGATTATTATAATAAACAAGCTAAACCTATCGCCTTAAAAGCATATTCTGCCGTTGGTCCTTCTGCAATGGACGACACTTACTCTGGCACTAGGGTAATAACCCAAGCCGTCAAATTACCTAAAGAATTAGGAGAATTCATGTATAACAAGTACAAAGAAGACAAAAATTATTATAAAGACGCTAGTGCTTTTATCAAAAATGTATTAAAAGGTATTTACGTACAATCCACTCATGGAGATGGTACTATTTTGTATATAAACAATATAACGCTTCGCCTATATTATGACCTCATGCTGGAAAGTTCTTCAGGAAAAAAAGATTCCCTATCCTCTAGATTTTATGATTTTGCCGCAACCAAGGAAGTAATACAAGCCAACCACTTTAAGAATGACAACAGACTTAATGACTTAGTTGAAAATCCCAATCGTACTTATATAAAAAGCCCTGCAGGTATTTTCACCGAAGCAATTTTCCCCATTGCAGAAATTTACAGCGAGCACAAAAATGACACTCTAAACGGTGTGAATGTATCATTTACCCGTTATAACGAAGAGGAGTCCAAATATCCAATGAATATACCTCAATATGTATTGATGGTTAGAAAACAGGATATGTTCTCATTTTTTGAGGAAAACAAGATCACTGATAACAAAACATCTTTTTTAAGTCAATATAGCAGTAGTAATAATACATACACTTTTACTAACATTGCCCCTTTAATTACTTATTGTATTGAAGAGCGGAAAAGAGAGATAATAGCATCAGGAGGAAATCCTAATAAAGAGGAAGACTGGAAGAAATGGGAGTCCGAGAATCCAGATTGGAATAAAGTTGTATTAATTCCTGTTAAAGTAGAAAGTAACTCAAACAATGAAGTGGTTGCTATATCCAATAGTTTAGACATGGAAAGTGCGGCACTAAAAGGAGGCACAAACGAAAAAAACAAATTAAAGATGCAAATTTTCTATACAACATTTTAAGAATGAAAACATTATAATTAACAATAAGAGTAAATGCCATTATTTTCGCAAATAATGGCATTTACTCTTCAAACATATACAATTTTCGGAAAGTTCCATCTCATCAAGACAACACATATAAATCTTATTATTTTGTCTTCTCCAAAAGGAAGCTTGTTTTCATAAAAAAAAGAATCAAAATTATTTTATTTTCTACAATAAAATCCATATATTTGAAAGTGCTTATTTATTAACCAATAAAAAATAATAGTTATGAAAAATTTAGCAAGCTTTTTATTGAGCGTGATGCTCATATGCTTTAGTGCATGTAGCAACAATGATGATTTAGTGGAAGTTAGACAACAAGTCACACCACTTAAAAATTTAGCCCGATCTACCACATTTAATTACCAAGGAAAAAATTACACCTCGGAATTCAATTACACAAATGATTCTTCTATTGTTTACATAGACAAAGAAGTTCAAAAAACGGCAGAAAAACTTGATCAAAACCCTATCCTTGTTACATTTTTCAATGCCGGAATAATTACTTACTATGATAACGAAAGTGAATTTAACAAAACACTAAACATTAACACAAAAACAACAAGAGCAAGTAGACTTGCAGCCGAAGCTACATTTTATAAAGATACAAATTACAACGGAGCTGAATTAAAAATAGGCGCAGGTAATTATCCTGATTTAAATAGCTATAGCTTTGATAATTGTATTAGTTCTTTCAAAGCATCAACAACCAGTCCCGGTTTTCCAACCTCAGCAGTAACAGTAAGATTATATGCAGACAAAAATTATGGTGGGCGTACATATGCATTCTTAATAGCAGACGGTCCCGGATGGAATAACACCTATACTAAAGATGTTCCTAATTTAGGAGATTATGGTCTTAATGACAATGTTTCTTCCGTCAAAATAGGCTATTAATAAGAAGCACTAAAAACGCAAAAAGGAAAGAAAATAAAACCATAATTAATATATGAATTATTAGGAATATTCAGTAAATCATATAAAATTAGCCAACTAATTCATACTTACAGTATTGCGAATTAGTTGGCTTTTTTGTATCTTTAAATATTCCCCCAAAAATACGGTTTGACGGCCAAGACGGGGGGGGGGAAATATCCCAATTAAGATATGGCGAAGATACAAAAGATTTCAGAAATTCATCCTACTTTGGGTTTTACAGAATTCGATATTCTGGAAAAATATCGTAAGAGTTTTCATGAGAGTAAACTTGGCAGCCTTCATTCGGTGTTTCCGTTTGAGAGCATAGCTAAAGAGATAGGCCTTTCACAATCTCACTTGGGGTGGAGGAACAGTTTCAGTCCTTCCGCAAAGATAGCCCTTATGGTACTGAAGGCTTAGCTTACACCGGATTCTCTGATAGGTTACTGGTAGAACATCTTAACGGAAACATACACTATCAGTTGTTCTGTGGTATCATGATAGCCCCGTCCTGCCCTATAACGAACTACAAGATAATCAGTGCTGTCCGTAATGAGATTGCATCCCGTCTTGACATTGACTTCCTTCAGGGAATCCTTGCCTCACACTGGAAGCCTTATCTTGAGAACCTTCACGTGTGTATGACCGATATCACATGTTATGAAAGTCATATGCGTTTTCCTACGGACATGAAGCTCCTTTGGGAAAGGATCGAATGGCTCTATCGGCATATCTGCCAGCATTGTAGAGATCTTGGTATAAGACGTCCCCGTAACAAATATACGGATATTGCGGTATCCTATCTGTCCTATTGCAAGAAAAGAAAGAGGAAGGTCTCAAGGACAAGGATGCTGAAATGTCGCATGATTAGACTCCTGGAAAAACTCATCATACAACGGGATGACATTCACAGAGAATACGGCTCTTCACTCACATATACACAGGATTATCAGAAACGGCTTTCCATAATCAGAAAGGTTCTTGTACAGGAAAAGGAACTCTTTGAAGGTAGGAAAATCAGTGACCGTATTGTCTGTATTGACCGTTATTACGTACGCCCTATCGTAAGGGGCAAGGAGACAAAATCTGTCGAGTTCGGTGCAAAGGTTAATAATATACAGATAGACGGAATCTCGTTTATTGAGACATCTCTTTCAAGGCATTCAATGAGGGCATACGTCTAAAAGATTGTATCCGTATACATCAGAAGTTGATGAATGTAAGGGTAAGGTGTGTGGCTACTGATTCCATATACGCCAATAATGCCAACAGGAAGTTCTGTACAAAATATGGAATATCCACATCCTTTGTGCGCAAGGGAAGAGCGGCAAAAAATGAGCCTTTGAGGAAGGTGCTTAGAAGTGAACTCTCAAAAGAAAGGGCCACCCGGCTTGAAGGGAGCTTCGGTACTCAAAAGCAACATTACTCGCTCGCAAGGATAAAGGCACGGAACAGGAAGACGGAAATCCTGTGGATTTTCTTCGGAATACATACGGCAAATGCCATACTGATGATTGAAAAGATCAGGAACAGAACGGTGAAAGCAGCATGATATGAGTTTACTGAAAGAATCAGAAGAGGTCATCAAACTTCTTCCGGAACTTCATAGCTTGCCCGATAAGAGTATATTAGAATATAGAGAAAAATGACAATAAAAATGGCATATGAAGTGATTATACTCTATCATCTTCATATGCCATTGTATTTTACAGGGACATTTACTGAATATCTCCCTTTCACGGACCCTACCGGCTTATTTATGTTTATGAGAATCTCCTATTCTCTAGAAAGGCAAATCATCCTTCTCGTCTGTCGCGGCAAAGTCTACCGGCGCAGCGGGAGCAGCATTCATGGGAGGAAACGGAGCATCCGGCGCAACAGGCCCCTGGGCACCCACACGCTCTACTTTCCACGCACGGATACTGTTGAACCAACGCCCATTCCACTCGCGGGCATCCACATCAAAAAACACATTCAACTCTTCACCTGCCTGAATATTAAATTGCGCTATCTTATCTGCTCCAAATACGTCAAAACACATTTTTTTAGGATATTGATCATGCGTTTCAATTACGTATTCTTGTACTTTCCATTCATTTCCTGTCTTTGAAACTCCTCCTCTCGGTTCGAGGACTGCTATTACTTTTCCTGCTAATTCCATATTACGTTATTTAAATTCGCCACGAAAGTACACTTTTCCTTGCGAGTAAACTAATTTTTTCGCCATTTTTTGCGCTTGAACCATAATCTTTTCGTAACTTTGGCAGTTAAATGAATGTAGAGATATAGAATATAAATATAATAATATAAAACTATGAAGTTCATCGTTTCAAGTACTGGATTATTCAGTCATTTACAAGCTATTAGCCGAGTTATCAACTCTAAAAATTCGTTACCTATTCTTGATTGTTTTTTGATGGAACTAACTGACGGAACGCTGTCTCTCACTGCTTCTGACAGCGAAACGACCCTGTCCACTTCACTGGAAGTAAATGAAAGTGACGGTGACGGACGCTTTGCCGTTTCTTCAAAAACCATACTCGAAGCCCTGAAAGAAATACCCGAACAACCACTTACTTTCCTGGTAAATACTGAAAACCTGGAAATCACCGTACAATATCAGAATGGTAAATACAGCCTGATGGGACAAAATGCCGACGAATATCCACAAGCTCCCGCATTAGGCGCAAATGCGGTACACGTAACGATGGGCGCTCCGGTGATGCTGGCTGGTATCAACCGTTCTTTATTCGCTACTGCCGATGATGAGTTACGTCCGGTAATGAATGGTATTTATTTTGATATCACTACCGAAGACATCACTTTCGTAGCCTCAGACGGGCACAAATTAGTACGCAATAAAACATTTGTGGCACATGGCGATGAAAAAGCCGCTTTCATTCTGCCCAAGAAGCCGGCAACCCTGTTGAAGAACCTGTTACCGAAAGAACAAGGAGATGTGCAAATTGATTTTGACGACCGTAACGCTACGTTTACATTAGAAAACTACAGTATGATATGCCGTCTTATCGAAGGACGCTATCCAAACTATAACTCAGTAATTCCGCAGGATAATCCTCACAAGGCCACCATTGACCGCATGACGCTGATCAGTGCGCTCCGCCGTGTATCTGTATTCTCATCGCAAGCAAGCAGTTTGATAAAACTCCGCCTCAGTGAAAATCAGATCCAGATCTCCGCACAAGACATTGATTTCTCCACCTCAGCAGAAGAAACACTGACTTGCCAATATACAGGAAGTCCCATGAGCATCGGCTTTAAATCAACATTCCTGATTGATATTTTAAACAATATCTCAGCACAGGAAATACTTTTCGAACTGGCTGATCCTTCACGTGCGGGCGTTATTGTCCCTGTAGAGCAGGAAGAGAACGAAGACCTGCTGATGCTGCTGATGCCTATGATGCTGAACGACTAAAAACGACACGCCACCATGTGGTGGAAAAACAATATATAATACAAGCTGAAAATGAAATTGAACTTGAAGAATCCTATTGTTTTTTTCGATTTGGAAACAACGGGAACAAATATAAACACAGACAGAATAGTGGAAATATGCTATCTGAAGGTGTATCCAAACGGCAACGAAGAAACGAAGACCATGCGTATCAATCCGGAAATGCACATTCCCGAACAATCCTCTGCTATCCACGGTATTTATGACGCAGATGTGGCAGACTGCCCTACCTTCAAGGAAGTGGCAAAAGAGATAGCCCGGGACATTGAGGGATGTGACCTGGCCGGTTTCAATTCCAATCGTTTCGACATTCCGGTTTTGGCTGAGGAGTTCCTGCGCGCAGGAGTAGACATTGACATGATGAAACGAAAATTCATTGACGTGCAGGTAATTTATCACAAACTGGAACAGCGTACCCTGTCTGCCGCCTATAAATTCTATTGCGGCAAGAATCTGGAAGATGCCCATACAGCCGAAGCCGACACACGCGCCACATACGAAGTACTGAAATCCCAATTGGACCGCTATCCGGAAGAACTGCAAAATGATATGGCATTTCTAGCCGAATACTCAAGTTTCAACAAGAATGTAGATTTCGCCGGACGCATTGTTTATGATGACAAAGGCGTGGAAGTATTTAATTTTGGGAAATACAAAGGAATGTCTGTCAGCGAAGTGTTACAAAAAGATCCGGGCTACTACAGCTGGATACTGAACGGTGATTTTACGCTGAACACGAAAAACGTACTGACAAAAATCAGACTACGTGAATCGGGAATGATGAAATGAGTATGAAAGGAAAAAAAATCGTACTAGGTATAACCGGAAGTATAGCCGCCTATAAAGCGGCTATACTCATTCGCGGACTTATTAAGAAGGGAGCGGAAGTACAAGTTGTGATTACCCCCGCAGGCAAAGAATTCATCACACCTATCACTTTATCTGCATTAACAAGTAAACCTGTTATCAGCGAGTTTTTTGCTCAACGTGACGGAACATGGAACAGTCACGTTGATTTGGGACTATGGGCGGATGCCATGATTATCGCTCCGGCTACCGCATCCACTATTGGTAAAATGGCCAACGGAATAGCGGACAATATGCTGATCACGACTTATCTGTCAATGAAAGCTCCCGTATTCGTAGCTCCGGCAATGGATCTGGATATGTTCGCACACCCTTCCACCCGGAAGAATCTGGACACGCTCCGTTCTTACGGAAATCACATTATAGAACCGGCAGAAGGGGAGCTAGCAAGCCATCTGGTAGGAAAAGGCAGAATGGAAGAACCGGAAAAAATAGTGGAAATACTGGAAGCTTTCTTTGCCAAACAACAAGACATGGCCGGAAAGAAAGTAGTCATTACCGCCGGTCCAACTTACGAAAAAATAGATCCGGTACGCTTTATCGGCAATTATTCTTCAGGAAAAATGGGATTCGCACTTGCCGAAGAATGCGCTTCACGTGGAGCGGAAGTATCACTAATCAGCGGACCGGTAACGATTCAGGCCCATCACCCTAACATCCGCCGCATAGATGTGGAAAGTGCTGGAGAAATGTACGAAGCCGCCATCCGCGAGTTTCCTACAGCTTCGGCTGGCATCCTGTGTGCGGCAGTGGCCGACTTTACCCCGGAAACCGTATCCGGTCACAAAATCAAAAGAGAGAAAGATAATCTAATACTGCAACTGAAACCCACACAAGACATTGCCGCCGCACTGGGAAGCCAGAAAAAGGACGGACAAATATTAGTGGGATTTGCTTTGGAAACAAATGATGAAACAAAAAATGCACAAGGAAAACTGGAACGTAAGAACCTTGATTTCATTGTACTGAACTCATTGAACGACCAAGGAGCAGGGTTTCGTTGTGATACCAACAAAATAACGATTATAGACCGTCAAGGAGTAACTCCTTATCCGCTGAAAAGCAAACAGGAAGTAGCAAGAGATATTATTGACAGACTGGTAAATAATAAATAATTTCTTAATTTGCCACGTTGTCAATGTGCTAATTACCATGCGGAATACAGCGCAACAAATTAGCAAATTGACAAACCAGCAAATTATTAAAAAGGAGCAAGAATATGCTGCAATCTATCTATATACAAAATTATGCATTGATTGATACATTGGATATCAGTTTCACCCCCGGTTTCTCTGTCATCACCGGAGAGACCGGCGCCGGTAAATCGATTATTCTAGGCGCTATCGGCTTGTTACTGGGACAACGGGCCGATATCAAAGCTATCAAGAAAGGCGCCAATAAATGTATTGTAGAAGCACGTTTCAACATCTCCGCCTATCAGATGGAGCCTTTCTTTACCCAAAGAGATTTGGAATATGATCCGAATGAATGTATTATCCGCCGCGAGTTATATGCATCGGGCAAAAGCCGCGCATTCATAAACGACACGCCGGCCTCATTGGCGCAGATGAAGGAACTGGGCGAGAAACTGATAGATGTACATAGCCAGCATCAAAACCTGTTGCTCAACAGTGAGGGATTCCAATTGAATGTATTGGATATCCTGGCACAAAATGACAACGAACTTTCAGCATACAAAAATATTTATACCGAGTACAAGAACGTATGCAAACAGCTGGCCGATTTCATAACACAAGCCGAGCAAAGCCGGAAGGATGAAGATTACATCCGGTTCCAACTGGAACAGCTGGATGATGCAAACCTTCAGGAAGGAGAACAAACCGAACTGGAACAGGAAGCCGAAACCTTGAGTCATGCCGAAGAAATAAAAGCGGGCTTGTACAAAGTGGACCAAATAATGTCTTCGGAAGATGCCAGCCTGTTGTCCGCTACCAAAGAATGTATGCAAACCCTGCATAACATAGCGAGAGTGTACACACGTGCCCAGGAATGGATAGGGCGTTTAGACAGTTGTTACATAGAGCTGAAAGATCTGTCGCATGAAATAGCAGGCGCACAGGAGGAAGTGGAGTTCAACCCCACCCGTCTGGATTATGTAAATGAACGCCTGAACTTAATCTACTCTCTGCAACAGAAACATCACGTACAAACAATAGAGGAATTGATAGCTGTGCAAACCGACTACCATGAGAAGCTGAACGCCATCACTTCTTTTGACGACCGTATAGCAGAACTTACCGCCCAAAAAGAAACGCTATATGACAAAGTGATAAAGCAAGCCGCTGTGCTGACAAAGCTCCGTTCCCAATCGGGTAAGAACATTGAGAAACAGATGCAAAGCCTGCTGGTTCCTCTCGGTATGCCCAATGTGCGCTTTGTGGTGGAACTGAATCCGCGCAAGGAACCGGACAGTAAAGGGATGGACAGTGTGACATTCCTGTTTTCGGCCAACAAGAATGGAACATTACAAAATGTAGCTTCCGTAGCATCGGGCGGTGAGATTGCCCGTGTCATGCTTTCGCTGAAAGCCATGATAGCCGGAGCTGTGAAACTGCCTACTATCATCTTTGATGAAATAGACACTGGAGTTTCCGGTTCCATCGCCGAGAAAATGGCACTCATCATGCAGGAAATGGGAAAACAAAACCGTCAGGTCATCAGTATCACCCATCTGCCCCAAATTGCAGCACGCGGCATCACTCATTATAAAGTATATAAGGAAGATACGGAAACAGGCACCAACAGCTACATCCGCCGCTTGACTGATGAAGAAAGAGTAAAAGAAATAGCCAATATGCTAAGTGGAGCTACCTTGACAGAGGCAGCCCTGAACAATGCAAAGGCGCTGATAAGTGGCTAGTGCCAAGTGATTTATGGACTGTCATATTGCAGACATTAATCACTTACCACTAACCACCTGTCACTAACCATTAACCACTAATTAGACATGTTAGAAAAGAATGAAATGATTTTCGGTGTACGCGCTGTTATTGAAGCCATACAAGCCGGAAGAGAGATAGATAAAGTATTGGTGAAGAAAGATATACAGAGCGAACTGTCCAAAGAACTGTTTGCCTGCTTGAAAAATACCCTCATCCCTGTTCAGCGTGTACCCGTGGAGCGTATTAACCGTATCACCCGGAAAAACCATCAGGGAGTTGTAGCATTCATCTCCTCTGTCACCTACCAGAAAACAGAAAATCTGGTACCTTTCTTGTTTGAAGAAGGAAAAACACCCTTATTCGTCATGCTGGATGGAATTACCGATGTACGTAACTTCGGAGCCATTGCCCGTACCTGCGAATGTGCCGGTGCAGATGCCATTATTATTCCCTCGAAAAACAGTGTCAGTGTCAATGCTGACGCAATGAAAACATCCGCAGGAGCTCTGCACACTCTTCCCGTATGTCGCGAACAAAGTTTGACTAATACCATCAAGTATCTGAAAGACTGCGGATTCAAGATTGTAGCAGCTACGGAAAAAGGGGATTATGATTACACCAAAGCAAACTATAAAGACCCTGTATGTATCATTATGGGAGCCGAGGACACAGGTGTTCCCTACGAGCACCTTTCTCTGTGCGATGAATGGATCAAAATACCGTTAATGGGTAAAATAGAATCACTGAACGTATCGGTTGCCGCAGGTATTCTGATTTATGAAGCTGTAAAACAACGCGGCTTCACAGAAGACAAGACGGCATCCGCTTTATAAAATACCGTATCATCGTTAACAAACAATTAACTATATCATGAAGAAAGTACTTTTGATATTGGCATGCGGCATAGCTACCCAGCTAAGCTATGCACAAGCAACCCCAAAGTGGGCCGACAAAGCTAAAAAAGCCGTTTTTTCCATCGTTACATACGATAAAGATAACAAAATCAAGAATACAGGAAATGGATTCTATATCAATGAAAATGGAACGGCATTATCTGATTACACCCTGTTTGAAGGAGCCGAACGCGCAGTAATCATTAACGCGGACAGTAAAGAATTACCTGTATTGCGTATCTTGGGAGCCAACTCCATGTATGACATCGTAAAATTTAATACTGAAGCCGATAAAAAGACCATAGCATTAAAATCGGCATCACAGCCGGCATCAGTAGGTGAAACAGTCTATCTGCTACCCTACTCGACTCAAAAAGCGGCAACCTGCCAGACAGGGACCGTCACCAAAGTAGACACCATTGGCGACAAGGCATATTATTATACACTGGCAATGACAACCAACGAAAAAACCGTAAGTTGCCCTATTATGAATGCCAATGGAGAAGTATTAGGTTTAATCCAAAAAAACGCATCGGATGAGGCCAAGGAAAGTTATGCCATCGGAGCTACATACGGTGCCTCACTGAGCATTACCGCCCTTTCTTTGAACGACATGTCGCTGAATAAAATCGGCATCAAAAAAGGACTGCCCGAAACAGAAGACCAAGCATTGGTGTACCTGTTCATGGCATCTTCACAACAAAATCAGAACGAATATATCACCACATTAAACGATTTTCTGGAACAATATCCCAACAGCGCAGACGGATATATACGCCGTGCCACTACTTATATGGGATTTAGTGATGATGAACACAACGCTTTGGCAGATGCTGACCTGAAGAAAGCACTGGAAGTGACTACCAACAAGAGTGAGACGCAATATAATATCGCTAAATTAATTTATTCGTATATCATCTCTTTAGGTGACAAGAAACCATACGGTGACTGGAGTTACGACAAAGCTCTCTCCATCATTCATGATGCCATGCAAGCCGACAACCAACCCATTTACACACAATTGGAGGGAGATATTCTGTTTGCTATGAAGAAATATCCTGAGGCATACGCCGCTTATGAGAAAGTGAACCAGTCTTCCATAGCCTCTGCCGCTACATTTTACTCGGCAGCCAAAACCAAACAACTGATTGAAGGAACAGATATGAACGAGGTTATTGCCTTGATGGATAGTGCTGTGGCACGTTTCACCAAGCCTTATACATCGGAAGCTGCTCCTTATTTCTATGAACGGGCAGAAATAAAAGCCCAGACAGGTAAATACCGTGAAGCGGTAATAGATTATGATACTTTTTATGATGCTATCGGTGGACGGGTTACAGCCGCCTTTTATCTGCAACGCGAACAGGCGGAAATACAATGTAAGATGTATCAGCAAGCTATCAATGACATTAATAAAGCAGTAGAAATGACTCCTGAGGATGTAGCCATGTGGGTGGAAAAAGGTTCGGTGCATCTACGTGTAGGGCAACATAACGAAGCAATAGAAGCATTGGAAAAGGCTATCTCTTTAGACCCGAAAGCCGCAGCCGCATACCGCATGCTGGGATACTGCCAGATACAATTAAAGAAAAACAAAGAAGCCTGTGCAAACTTTGCCAAAGCAAAAGAACTGGGCGATGAAGTGGTAGACGGACTGATACAGAAGTATTGCAAATAATACCGGAAAGCTCCATCCAAAATCCGCGAATCTTGCTACGTGATTTCTGAAATCTTGTTGCATGATTCGCGGATTTTTGCTACAAGATTTCAGGGAGCATTCCCTGCCATTCATGAAAAAGCAGGAAAGGAAAAAATTCTACTTATCCCACAACTGCTGTATAATCAGTACCCGTTTCGTATCTTCCGTCACCCGGAAACGGTCATCGCTACGCTCTCCTACCAGCCATACAATCTGGCCTGCAGAGCAAACCACATATTGATTTTCTTTCTGGAAAAGAGAAAACTTACGATCTGTCAGATAATCGCTGATCTTCTTTTTCCCTTTCATTCCGAAAGGAACAAATTTATCCCCCTGCCGCCATTTACGCACCGTGAGAGGTAGCACCACCTTGTCTGCATCCAAACAGGCCGTATCCTTATTCTTAGGGATGACAAAGTCTGGCATTATTTCCTGCGTTTCCATTGCAAGCCGGAACGGGGGCACATTTTCCTCCACTTCCTCATCCGCCAGCTTCCTCCTGCGAATAATCAACTCCGTCCTGTCGCGCAGTACCTCCCATCCGGCAGAAACAAACCTTTTTCCCGACTGGGCAGACAAACTGCGGAATACATCTCCTGCCTGGACAGAATTGAAACCTAACGGATGAAGAATCTCAAACAGCAAAGCCGCCGGAGCACTCTCTTCCATCAAACGAGAAATAAGAATATGACCGGACTTTTCCATCACCCTTTCTTTTCCTGCCTCTATCTCCTTATTATATATAAGAGAAACATCAGTCAGACGCCTTGATGTTTCAGCTATACTTTCACTGACAGAAGGATTCAGCTCACGCAACATCGGAAGAATATTCAGACGGATTTTATTACGCATATATTCATCTTGCAAATTGGTACTGTCTGTAACATAACCTTGACGCAAACAACGCAAATAATCCAAAATATCCTGACGGCTCACCTCCAACAAAGGCCGTACAATGCAGCCGTTATGCGGACTAATACCTTTCAAGCCATTGATTCCCGCGCCACGTATCAAATTCAATAAAAAAGTTTCCACACTATCGTCCCGGTGATGGGCTACGGCAATAACAGCCCCCCCCCTCTCCTTACGCAGTTGTTCGAACCAATCATAGCGCATTTCGCGAGCCGCCATCTCAATAGAAACATGATGCCTCGAAGCATAAGTGACCGTATCAAAATGAGTAACATGCAAAGCCACTCCTAATCCTTTACACAACTCATTGACAAACCTTTCATCTCTATCGGATTCCTCACCACGAAGGTGAAAATTACAATGGGCAGCCTCACAATGATACCCTAAAACAAGCAAGACACGCAACAAAGCTACCGAATCTGCCCCGCCACTCAATGCCACTAACACCTTATCATGCAAGGTGAAAAGTTGTTTCTCCTCTATATACTTCTGAATATTCCAATGAAACATGGCACAAAGATAAGAGTTCTGCAAGACAAAAACAAAGTGCCCGTTCTTTATTTAAAAACAATCTAAATAATTTGCATACTTCTAAGTAATAACTTATCTTTGCAAAAAATTTAAAACAAAATGCGTTTATCCGAATTAAGAACAGGAGAAAAAGGCGTAATAGTCAAGGTTTTAGGCCACGGTGGTTTCCGCAAGCGAATCGTTGAAATGGGTTTTATTAAAGGAAAAACCGTAGAGGTAATCTTGAACGCCCCTTTGAAAGACCCTATAAAATACAGACTACTAGGTTACGAGATCTCCCTCCGAAGACAAGAGGCAGATATGATTGAGGTGGTAAGCGAGCAGGAAGCACGCACGATGCAAAACCCTTACCATGGTTCCATAACAGAAGATGTACCCGTGCCCGAATCAGAACTGGTGGCACTGGCAAAAGGCAAACGCCGTACAATCAATGTAGCCTTAGTAGGTAATCCCAATTGTGGAAAGACTTCGCTATTCAATATTGCATCTGGCGCCCACGAACATGTAGGAAACTACAGTGGTGTGACAGTAGATGCCAAGGAAGGTTTTTTCGACTTCCAAGGTTATCATTTCCGTATTGTAGATTTACCCGGAACCTATTCTCTTTCAGCCTATACTCCGGAAGAACTTTATGTACGCAAACATATCATTGAAGAAACTCCGGATGTAATTATCAATGTGGTAGACTCTTCTAACTTGGAACGTAATTTCTATCTTACCACCCAATTGATTGATATGAATGTGCGTATGGTTATCGCCTTGAATATGTACGATGAGCTGGAAGCCAGCGGAAATAAATTGGATTATACCCAATTAAGCCAGCTGATCGGGGTGCCTATGGTACCTACTGTCTGCCGACGGGGAGAAGGTGTAGACAAACTGTTCCATGTTATCATCGGTATTTACGAAGGAGGAGATTTCCTGTCACAAAAGGGCGAAATACGTTCTGAAATTCTGGAAGACCTGAGAGACTGGCACAAAACCTACGTACCCGACCACGAATTCGGAAGCCACAAAGAAGAGGAAGATGCCCGCCCACGCGGATATATGCGTCATATTCATATTAACCACGGTCCTGAACTGGAGCGCAGTATCGAAGAAGTCAAGAAAGCAATCAGTCAAAACGAAGACATACGCCATAAATATTCCACCCGCTTCCTATCCATCAAATTACTGGAAAACGATAGGGAAATAGAAAATTTCATCTCTACACTGCCTAATGGCAAAGAAATCATAGCGATACGCAACAAGGAAACATTACGTATCCGTAAAGTGATGAACGAAGACAGCGAGCAAGCTATTACGGATGCTAAATATGGTTTTATCACCGGAGCTTTGAAAGAAACATTCACCGACAATCATTTGGAAAAAGAACAAACGACCCGCGTGATAGACAGTATTGTGACACATCGCATTTGGGGATATCCTATTTTTTTCCTGTTTCTTTATATCATGTTTGAGGGAACCTTTGTTTTGGGTGACTATCCTATGCAAGGTATTGAATGGCTAGTAGACCAATTAGGCAACCTGATACGAAACAATATGGCTGAAGGTCCTTTGAAAGACTTACTGATAGATGGTATTATCGGTGGAGTGGGCGGTGTTATCGTTTTCCTGCCGAATATCCTCATATTATACTTTTTTATTTCTATATTGGAAGATTCGGGGTATATGGCACGCGCCGCATTTATCATGGATAAAATAATGCACCGGATGGGACTGCATGGCAAGTCCTTTATCCCACTGATTATGGGATTCGGTTGTAATGTACCTGCCATAATGGCAACACGTACTATAGAAGATCGAAAGTCCAGACTAATCACCATGTTGGTGAATCCTTTAATGTCCTGTAGTGCGCGTCTTCCCATATATTTAGTTATGATAGGTGCTTTTTTCCCTAACTGCGCCAGCTTTATGTTACTTTGTATCTATACAGCAGGTATTTTATTAGCAGTAATAATGGCCCGTATTTTCAGTAAATTTCTAGTGAAAGGAGAAGATTCTCCATTTGTGATGGAACTCCCCCCCTATCGTATGCCTACTTCTAAAAGTATCATGCGTCATACATGGGAAAAAGGAGCACAATATCTGAAAAAGATGGGAGGCATTATCATGATTGCCTCAATTATTATTTGGTTTCTAGGGTATTATCCACGGCATGATACTCATGAAAGCGTAGCCGAACAACAAGAAAATTCATATATCGGACAAATAGGCAAAGCAATAGAGCCTGTTATCAAACCGCTAGGATTTGACTGGAAGTTAGGAATCGGACTTATTTCAGGTGTAGGCGCTAAAGAATTGGTAGTAAGTACACTAGGAGTATTATACACAAATGAAGGAGATGTGGAAAATGTGAATCTTTCTGACCGTATTCCCATTACTCCACTGGTTGCATTAGCTTACATGTTGTTTGTATTGATCTACTTCCCCTGTATTGCCACTTTCGCAGCAATCAAGCAAGAATCCGGCAGTTGGAAATGGGCCATATTCGCAGCAGGATACACCACTGGATTGGCTTGGCTTGTTGCATTTACCGTATTCCAAATAGGAAGTATTATCATTTAATAAACCTAAACCTAAAATTATTTGTTTATCAAGCATGGAATTACAACAAATTATAGTTATTGCAATCGTATGCCTCTGTACAATATGGATAAGTATACGTATCTTTCAGTATTTCAAGCGCATAAAGAACAATAGCAATCCGTGTGAATGCTGTAATTCTGATTGCGCCATGAAGTCTATGCACAACAAGCCAAAGTGCGGTTGCGAAAAAAATGCAGAAAAGTGAGAAAAAAATAGCAAAATATTTGCAGATTAAAAAAAATGTCGTACCTTTGCAACCGCAATCGAGAAACAAAGATTGATAACAATAAGGTTCCTTGGATGAGTGGCTTAGTCAGCGGTCTGCAAAACCGTGTACGGCGGTTCGAATCCGCCAGGAACCTCCTCATCACTTCAAAAATAAATATGCAAAAGGGAATAATCCATAGATTATTCCCTTTTGCATATAATATATAAAAAGCAACGCCTTCAATTACTCAAAAGTATTCCTATTTACACCTACATTCAAAAGGTTTCTCGGCTCAGTTTGAAAAAGAACCTGGAATTATTTCTCTATTCCGAAGATTAAGGAGCGAGTCTTTCTATTTTCCAAACACCATCAGATTGAAGCATATAGAGAAAACGATCATGCAAACGATTTACCCTACCCTGCCAGAATTCAACACGAACAGGCATAACAGCAAAGCCTCCCCAGTATTCAGGGCGATCTATCTCTTTCCCTATCCAGCGCGTGGTTTCTTTCACAAAATCACGAATAAGTTGTATCCTGCTTTCTATCGGTTCGCTTTGAGGAGAAATACGGGCGCCAATACGACTCTTGTAAGGCCTTTTTCTAAAATATTCATCTGATTCCTGTGGAGATACTTTAGCCGCAATACCTTCTATATGAATTTGCCTTTCCAGTTCATGCCATACAAACGATATAGAGATAGATGGGTTATGAGCCAGATGTTTACCCTTGCGACTTCCATAGTTAGTATAAAAAATAAATTTGCCATCATGCAAATCTTTCAACAACACAGTCCGTATTGCCGGTTTCCCTTCCGGAGAAACAGTACCTACCAACATAGCCGTAGGCTCATTTACCTCCGCATCTATCGCTTCTTGCAGCCACTTTGTAAAAAGGACAAGTGGATTATCAGGAAGATCACTCCTTTTGAGACCACCCTTTGTATATTCCCTCCTGATTGTCGCCAAATCAGCCTTCATTATTTTTTCTTTAACTCTTAACCTATATTCTTTCATTAACACTTAAATATTCTTTACTCAATAAATTCCCCAAAAGACCATATCAAAATGGACACCATACCTCACATAAGTATGAAAACAATCTTCTAAAAGAAAAGGTTTAGCAATTTCTCACCGCTATGCATAATTGAAGAAGGACTTATTTTCATTTTTTTGAAATACAAAATCTTTTTGCAAACCATACATTTTCAATCATTCCACTACACACATTTTTCTGTAATACAAGAAGATATATTTTTGATAGATTTAATTTTCATAGACAATACTAGCTACAACAGAAGACAAATTATCCTTTTTTATTGCAAAATCACCCTACAATAAGAACTAAAGCCTACACTTGTTTGTTAAATAGAAAAATAAGAATAGCAAAACGACTTGCTACCAATGCACAAACTATTTAATTAAATAATGATTGACTGTTTATGAAAATCTTATTAATAGGAGAGTATAGCAATATACATTGGACTTTAGCAAAAGCCTTAAGAAATATGGGACATAGAGTCGATGTATTATCCCACAGCAATTTATGGCTAAACAACTCTGACTATCTCTATCCCAACCGGTCATCAATCCGTTGGGGAGTTCTTAAAAACACGTTCAATTTACTGAAAACCCTTCCCCAACTCAGAGGATATGATGTGGTACAACTTGTCAACCCTTACTTTTTAGAATTAAAACCCGAACTGCTTCAGTACGTATTCCAATATCTTAAAAAGAACAACAAGAAGATATTTTTAGGAGGGTTTGAATATGATTTTTACTGGATTTACATGTGCTTAAATAAAAACGCTCTCCGATATAATGATTTTTATGCCAATGGCACTTTTCGTGACACCATTGACAACAAAATGGCAATTATAAATTGGATGCATGGATTCAGAGGAAAATTAAACCGTATCATCGCGAACAATTGTAATGGAATCATCACCAGTCTTTACGAATCCTATTTAGCCTACCAACCCTATTTCTCTGGAAAAACCAAATACATTCCTTTCCCGATAGAATCATTGCCTCACCCACAAATCCCTTTTAAAAAAATAGAAAAAGTAAAATTCTATATCAGTCTAAAACATCATCGTGAAGAATGGAAGGGAAAAGACGAACTTTATAGCGCCCTCTATAAATTATATTACAGACATCCATCTGCATGCGAAATCAAACAAACCGTTTTCACTCCGTATGATGAATGTGAACATTTTATGGACGGGTGCGATGTAATGTTAGATCAGCTTTATTCTTATTCTCCGGGATTAAATGCATTATACGCCATGAGCAAAGGAATTGTAGTGGTGGGAGGTGCAGAAGAGGAACATTACAACTTATTAGGCGAAGACAGACTTCGCCCTATCATCAACGTACGCCCCGAAGGAAATGACATTTATAACAAACTAGAGAGTTTATTAGCCAATACAAATAAAATTTCTCAATTATCCGCCGACAGCATTGAATATATTAAAAAACACCATTGTCCAATAAAGGTGGCTAAAGAATGTTTGGATTTTTGGGAGAAAAATTAATTCCACCTATTAACACTTCACTATCAGCACCTTATTATTTCCATCAAAAAATATATCTAAAAAAAAGAGCAAAAGGTTTGCATATTTCAATTTATCCCCTTATCTTTGCACTGCGTTTGAGAGATAACGCTTCTGATAAGAAGGAAGTTTGGGTGAGTGGCTGAAACCACCAGTTTGCTAAACTGACGTACGGGTAACCGTACCGGGGGTTCGAATCCCCCAGCTTCCGCGAATAAGTCGTAAATTAATTTTACGACTTATTTTTTATATTCATTTTTCAACAGTTTGCTGTCAAGGCTTTCGGGAGGAAGAGTAAAGGTGCTTTTTAGACTTTCAATTTTACTACATAAAACATATGATACTTCTTCATAGAAATTAAATTCCGATTTATAATAGTAATAGCATAAAAAAAATCATTTTTTATTTTGCAGATTAAAAACAAACTTCTAACTTTGCACCGTCTTAGAAAAAGAATTAAGACTAACTGATGGCGGTATCGTCTAGTGGCCTAGGACGCAGCCCTCTCACGGCTGAAACTCGGGTTCGATTCCCGGTTCCGCTACTTTTAGAAGCTAATTGGTTTATTGCCACCAATTAGCTTTATTTTTTATGGAATTGTTATAAAGAGTCCTTATTGTTTTTTCATTTATTGACCACTTTATACTTAAAAATGCACAAGTATTCGCATTATACCTACTAATAGTGATGCATAGCTCACAAAAAAGGAGTACCTTTGCAGCCCTAAATCTCTTAATAATGGAATAACAGTATGGAAATGAACAAAGTTTTTAAGGATGGATTGTGGAGTAAGGAAATTAATGTTTCAGACTTCGTACATACCAACATTACCCCTTATGAGGGCGATGCCTCATTTCTGGCAGGCCCCACAGAGCGAACTAAAAAAGTGTGGAACGAATGCCTCAAGGCACTAGAAGAAGAACGTGCCAATAACGGAGTTCGTTCCCTTGATAATGTAACAGTATCTACCATCACCTCACATAAAGCAGGATACATTGACCGTGAAAACGAACTGATTGTAGGTCTTCAAACGGATGAACTTCTGCGCCGTGCCATCAAACCTTATGGTGGTATCAAAGTCGTAGAAAAAGCCTGCCATGAAAACGGTGTGGAAGTAGATGAAAAAGTAAAGGATATCTTTACTCATTATCGCAAAACCCATAATGATGGCGTATTTGATGCTTACACCGAAGAAATCCGCTCTTTCCGTTCACTCGGTTTCCTGACCGGTCTGCCCGATAATTATGCACGCGGGCGTATCATCGGTGACTACCGCCGTTTGGCACTGTATGGTATCGACCGACTGATTGAAGCAAAACAAGAAGATTTGCACAATATCACCAGTCCGATGACCGATGCCCGTATCCGCCTGCGCGAAGAAGTAGCCGAACAAATCAAAGCACTGAAAGAAATAAAGATATTGGGTGAATATTACGGACTCGACTTGGGTCGTCCCGCTACTAATGCACAAGAAGCTGTTCAGTGGGTTTATATGGCATATCTTGCTGCCGTGAAAGAACAAGATGGAGCAGCTATGTCATTGGGCAACGTTTCTTCATTCCTGGATATCTATATTCAATATGATTTGGATCATGGTAAAATTGACGAGTCATTTGCGCAGGAACTGGTAGACCAGTTCATTATCAAGTTGCGTATGGTCCGTCATCTGCGTATGCAATCATACAACGATATCTTTGCAGGTGATCCCACCTGGGTAACCGAGTCTATCGGCGGACGCTTCAACGACGGACGTACCAAGGTTACAAAAACTTCCTTCCGTTTCTTGCAGACACTATACAATCTGGGTCCGTCACCCGAACCTAATATGACTGTACTGTGGAGTCCGGAATTGCCGGAAGGTTTCAAAGAATTCTGTGCACAAGTTTCTATCGACACTTCTTCTATACAATACGAAAACGACACGCTGATGCGCGAAGTGCGTAACTGTGATGATTATGGTATCGCCTGCTGCGTTTCTTATCAGGCTATCGGCAAACAAATCCAGTTCTTCGGAGCACGTTGCAATCTGGCTAAAGCCCTATTGCTGGCTATCAATGGCGGACGTTGTGAGAATACAGGAACTGTAATGGTGAAAGATATTCCTGTATTGACAGGGGACTTGCTGAACTTTGAAGAAGTATGGTCTAATTATAAGAAAGTATTAATGCAAATTGCACGTGTGTATAATGATGCGATGAATATCATTCACTATATGCACGATAAATATTATTATGAAAAGGCTCAAATGGCATTCATTGATACCGATCCACGTATCAATCTGGCATATGGCGTAGCCGGTCTGTCCATTGCCATTGACTCATTGTCTGCCATCAAATACGGCAAAGTACGTGCCAAACGTAATGATATAGGTTTGACCGAAGGCTTTGATATTGAAAATGCATATCCTTGCTTCGGTAATGATGATGACCGCGTAGACCACTTAGGGGTAGATTTGGTTTATTTCTTCAGTGAAGAATTAAAGAAACATCCGGTATACAAAAATGCCCGCCCTACCCTGTCACTGCTGACTATCACCTCCAATGTAATGTACGGCAAGAAAACAGGTGCCACTCCTGATGGTCGTGCCAAAGGAGTGGCTTTCGCTCCGGGTGCCAACCCGATGCACGGACGTGACAAGAACGGTGCCATCGCCTCATTGAGTTCTGTAGCCAAACTACGCTATCGTGATGCCCAGGACGGCATCAGTAACACGTTCTCTATCGTACCAAAATCACTAGGGGTAGACCAGGAAACCCGTATAGAGAACCTGGTAACCATGATGGACGGTTATTTCACCAAAGGAGCACATCATCTGAATGTAAATGTGCTGAACCGTGAAATGTTGGAAGATGCAATGGAACATCCTGAAAAATACCCGCAACTAACCATCCGCGTATCAGGTTATGCCGTAAACTTCATCAAATTGAGCCGTGAACATCAGCTGGAAGTAATCAGCCGTTCTTTCCACGAAAGAATGTAACATCACATATACATTCATCGTAGGGGCGGGTTTTAAACCTGCCCTTACCAGTTTAAAGACAAACCATTATGATCAGAGTCCATTCTTACGAGTCAATGGGGACGTTTGACGGTCCCGGTTTACGCTTAGTCGTATTTTTACAAGGATGCAATTTCCGATGCCTCTATTGTGCCAACCCCGACACAATTGACACCAAAGGTGAAAGTACGGAAACAACAATAGACGAAATTGTGCGTATGGCCGTCAGCCAAAAAGCTTTTTTCGGTAAAAAAGGAGGTGTGACTTTCAGCGGCGGCGAGCCTACATTGCAAGCAAAAGCACTGATTCCGTTATTCCAGCGATTAAAAGAACAAAGCATCCACATCTGTATAGATACCAACGGCAGTATATGGAATGAAGAAGTAAAGGAACTGCTACAATGGACAGACCTCGTATTATTAGACATCAAGGAATTTAATAATGTGCGCCATCGGCAACTGACAGAACGCAGCAACGAACAAACCATACGTACCGCCGGATGGCTTGAAAAAAACGGAAAGCCTTTTTGGTTGCGCTATGTATTAGTTCCAGGCTATAGTTCCTTTGAGGAAGATATACGGGCATTAGGAGAGCACTTCAAGAATTATCAAATGATTCAAAGAGTAGAAATACTACCTTATCATACATTAGGCGTACACAAATATGAAGCCATGGGAAAAGAATACAAACTAAACGGAATAAAAGAAAATACTCTAAAACAATTGGAAACAGCCAAAACGTTATTTGGTGAATATTTCAATACCGTATATTTAAATTAGAAATATACTGAAGACAAGATGTTGCTATAAATCAATGGAAATATTTCATCATTTCAATAAAATTATCTAATTTCGCATCTAAAACATAAATTATTATAAATATGAAAAGACTACTATTACTCTGCCTAACTTACATTATGTGTGTAGGCAACCATCAGATGGCTGCTCAAGACTCTTCTGAAAGTCCTGGTATTTTTAATTCATTAGCTGTAGGCGTCAGTGCAAGTACCACAGGTATAGGTATTGATGTAGCCAGTCCTATAGGAAGTTACTTGGCTGTACGTGCAGGAGTTTCTTTTATGCCGAACTTTACTTATTCTACAGATGTGGATGTAGATATTGAAGGTTCTTATGAAGGAAATATACCTACCAGCATAGATGTAGAAGGAGGAATGGGACGTACTGCCGGTGAAATATTGCTGAATGTATATCCTTTCAAATCATCTAGTTTTTTTGTATGCGGTGGTGCTTATTTCGGAGGAGGAAAACTCATCAAGATTAAAGGGCACAGCGATGAGTTGGCAGAACTGATTAAAGAAGGACAAGAAGTAGGTATTGAAATCGGAAACTATCGTATACCTGTAGATCAGAACGGAAATATATCTGGTGGTTTGAAGGTTTCTTCATTCCGTCCTTATCTTGGACTAGGTTTCGGAAGAGCGATTCCTAAGAAACGAATTGGCTTCATGTTCGAAATGGGTGTGCAATTCCATAACACTCCCAAAGTATATACCAATAACGGAGATTTGTCTGATTTAACAGCAGAAGCTGATAATGATTTCACTGATATCATAGACAAACTTACTGTCTATCCGGTACTTAAGTTCCGTTTGTGTGGCAAAATATTCTAATAATATTCTATAAAATAAAAGGAGATGAGCCCTATAATTTTCGCCTCATCTCCTTTTTATATATAAGAAACAATACACTTATATCAGCACCACCATCACATCACGTGCCCCATGAGCACCCATTACCAAAGCCTGCTCAATATCAGCCGTCTTTGACGGACCGGAAATAAAGGTTCCGAAGCCATATTCGCCTGTATCAATCAGTTTATATGCTTCATGCATATTGTTCACAATCTTATTCTTGTTTAGAAGAATAACCAATTTTTCGGCAATAAAATAAATGGCACGCTGCTTTACATCCTGTTCTATCCATACCGCACCATTCTCCGCAACCCCAATCTTTCCATCTATAACGGCCAAATCCGTCCCATTCAGTTCTGCAGGGTCTTCCACATCATCGGGATTAAATGTCGCACATGTAATAGTCTTCAGATTAGAAGCGATGCGTTTGGCTCCAGGATAAGCCTTTTTAATGAAATCATTCACGTCCTCCTCTTTCTCCAAAAGAATGGCTTCCCCTCCTACCTGCTTCATGATGAGATAAAACTGTTCCACCTTACTGGGATAAGTTAATGCCATATCTTCCAATGGCTTTAAATCCGGTTTCTCATATTTTACATGTGTAGCACGCCGGATGCTCTGCAATATATCTTCTCTGCTGCTCATAATTACTTCACTTTACCTTTCTTCCACATTTCATTGAAACTCTCCTTAGCAAATTTCGGCATCTCACGCCCTTTTCCCCAGTCATTCAATCCGTTATAGATAAGAAAACGTGGCATTCCGTTTACCAATGGCGCCCATTTTAATGCCATATTGAATATCAAAGGGCGATTCATCATGAATTCCATGCCACCGGACATTACCCTTTTCATCCGGTCTGCCTTACCCAATTTATCCAAATCCTGACGCCACAGATAGATCTGCTCCGCCAAATCCACCTTAGCCGGACACACAAACGAACAGGAATAACACAAAGAACAAGCCGACACATTGTCATAATAATGCAACGGCGCCTTCAACATTCCCAGGTTAATCCCGATAGGGCCGGGAATAAAATAAGTATAAGAGTACCCCCCACTACGTCTATATACAGGACATGTATTCATACAGGCTCCACAACGGATACAATTCAAAGTTTTGATATGCTTTTGGTCGGCCAATATCTTACTACGTCCGTTATCTACAATAATAATGTGAAGCTCCCCACCCTCTCTAGGCTTTCGGTAATGAGAAGTATATGTAGTAATGGGTTGTCCTGTAGCCGAACGGGCCAACAAGCGGGTGAACACTCCTAAAGATTCACGGTCCGGCACAATTTTTTCCATACCAAAAGCTGCAATCTGTAATTTAGGCTGGGAAGTACCCATATCCGCATTTCCTTCATTGGTACATACCACAATCTCACCAGTAGAAGCTACAGCAAAGTTAGCACCTGTCATAGCCGCCTCAGCATGAATAAATTTCTGACGGAGATTCTTCCGGGCTGCATGTGTAAGGTAAGTAGGGTCAAAATTTCCTTTCTCCGTACCCATCTCTCGCTCGAAAAGCTCACCTACCTGTTCACGTTTGATATGAATAGCGGGTAATACAATATGGCTTGGCTTCAGATGCATCAATTGCAAGATACGCTCTCCCAAGTCACTTTCTACCACTTCAATTCCTTTGTTTTCCAAAAAAGGGTTGAGTTCGCATTCCTCGGCCAACATGGATTTGCTTTTTATAAAATGCTTCACTCCGTGCTGGTTCAGAATATTGTAGACAATATTACAATACTCATCCGCATCCTTTGCCCAATAGACATGGGCTCCATTAGCACGCGCATTGTTTTCAAACTCCACCAATAATTCATCCAAATGGCTGTTACTATATAGTTTAGTAGCACATGCCATATTACGCAATTCCTCCCATTCGGGAACTTCTTTACTCAGTCTGTCACGCTTTGCCCTAACCAGCCAAAGTGTTTCGTCATGCCATGCGGCCTGTTTCTTGTTTTTCAGAAACTCCGCAGCCGCTTTTGAATGTTTCGTACTCATAATCCTGCCGCTAAGATTTCAACAATGTGCAATGTCTTGATAGGAAGTTTGTCACGGGCAATGATGCCATTCTGATGCATCAGGCACGAACTGTCGGCCCCCACAATGTATTCAGCACCGGTAGCGATATGACGCATCACCTTGTCATGCCCCATCTGCACGGAAACCGCATCTTCCTCTACGGCAAACATACCGCCGAAACCGCAACATTCGTCTTTACGTTCCGGTTCCACAACTTCCACTCCTTCTACCAAAGAGAGCAAATCACGCAGTTTGCTGAAATAAGGAATATTAAGTTCGCTGGCAGAAGAAAGTTTCATCAATCTCACTCCATGACAACTGTTTTGCAGACTCACTTTATGTGGAAACTTGGCTTTCAACGAAGAAGGTCTGACGATATCATGAATAAACTCACAGATATCATATATCTTACCTCCGCTGGCGCACCGATGTTTGTCTTCTTTCAACAAACGACTGTAGTTATCACGCACAAAAACGACGCAACTGGCCGAAGGACCTACTATATAATCGTAATTCTTAAACTGTTCGTCAAAATGGCGGGCTAAATCTACCGCTTTATTCTCGAAACCTGCATTCGCCATCGGTTGACCGCAACAAGTCTGGTTGAGAGGATAATCCACGTCCACTCCCAGACTTTTCAGCAGCTTGTACGAGGCTATCCCCACCTGCGGATATACCGCATTGATATAACAAGGAATAAATAAACCTACTTTCATTGTCATTAGTTAATATGTGTCCTATACTGAATAACAAAGTTAGAGGATATTTGTTAAGAAAACAACGAGATTTCTAACGAATAATGAAGCGGAATAGGTAAAAAAACATAATATTGTGGGTAAAAGCCTTACTAATAAAAAAGCACTCCCCGCGAATCACTTCGCAGGGAGTGCTTTTAACTAATAACTAACTTTGTGGTTTACGTAATTTCTATATGACTAACTTATAGTGCAAAGATAGAGGTTAGAGGCCACATCCACAATCACTTCATTTAGGTATTCTATCTTATTCCACTCACTATTTATAGGTATTATAAGTTCATCTTCACCTCGCTTAGTTCAACCAGTTTATTTACGATAGCGTAAATAGTCAATCCGGCAGGTGAATGTATCTGTAGCTTGCGCGCAATATTCCGGCGGTGAGTTATCACCGTATGAATGGAGAGGAACAGTTTTTCCGCCGTTTCCTTATTTGTCATTCCACGTACCACGCAACAAATAATTTCTTTCTCACGCTGGCTCAACGTTTCCTGTTCGCCATCCGTCTCATCCACACCAAGATTCATCAGATCTACTAACTTTTTATTTAAAACTTCGATGTCATCATACAGCGCTATACTCTCATCGTAACCCTTCAACAAATTTGTATCTGTGACTGAACACAGCAAAGAAACGCACTTGGTAGATGCCTGTGGATAGTTCGATTTAAACTCGTCCACGTTAAACCATCCTCCGAAAGTAGGATTTATAATTAGAATATCCGGCTGATGTCCCTGCATACAATTCTGCAGTCCTTCAAGAGAAGTTATTTCCACCGGCTGTATTGTAAGATCAGGCATGCGCTTCAGCACAGCCACAAGTCCGCTACGCACAATGACTGACGTTTCGGCCACCGCAACGTGCACAGGTTCTGTCCGTTTCATTTCCCCTCCTTTTCTAGCCTAAGTACAGCAGGCACAAACAAGTAGTCCTCTACGCGGCAATGGGATGCCAAATCTTGTTCACAACTGAATATGTCGAATAATACGGCGTTCAACAAATGGTTATTTCCTTTTGCCGGATAATATTTAATAATGATGTTTTTTAGCTCAGTCAGTGTCGCATCTATCTGATCATGCCTGCGGGCAAACTGTGAGATACGGAATCCTCCCGTTTCTCGTCCTGCCATCAGATTCTCTACGTAGGTAAACACATTCATATCTTCATAATCCATGTGTTTACGCACTTCTCCGGCATACTGATCAAAAAATTTCAAAATGAGAAATGCAACCTCATTTTCCGTGGAACAATCTATAGCTTCTATCAGTTTACGACGTATAGTAGGCAGACAGAAATCAAGGAAATAATGATGTGCCTGTTTTAAATAATTCATCAATGAAGGCATAGAAATGTCCTTCACATCGTCCTCCATCCGGTCGCTATCTTCAATCATGAAGTTCACCACCGCAAGGAAAGTACGACAATCCACTCCATTTTCACGGCACACCTCCTGTACAGTCTTGTCTCCAAACCCCAACGAAAGATCAAAACGGCTCATTACCTGTAGCAATGTATAGTTATCACAGATAAGATAACTCATTTTGTCCGTCGGAGTATATTTACTTGTTTTATACATAGTTATGTTTTTTGTTTCTCTTTATGGCCGCAAAGTTACGGAAAATCACTAGGGTTATCAATCACTATAAATAGGTATTTTTTCTTGTACCCCATAATTCCCGTTCAACTAGCCAATGACAGTCTTCTAATTATACATTAATATATAGCCGTTAAGATAAGTGGCAAGAATCAACCACAAAAGATAAGGAACAAAAAGGTATGCCGAAGATTTCTTCACCGGATAACTTTCTATCATATAATAAACAACAAGCACATCCAGCACCAAAATGTTTGCAAAACCTAGCAACGGACTCCGGAGATAAAAGAAGAAAATGCTCCATGTAAAATTAAACAAGAGCTGGAACCCGAATAATCTGATAATCATTTGTCGTCTTATTGTCCACATATGCCAAATCAACCCGATAGAAATTCCCATGCACAGATAGATAAGGCTCCAAGCAATGGGAAAAGCCATATCAGGTGGTGTAAGAGAAGGTTTGTCCAATGTAGGATACCAGTTGAGTATGGCCTCCGACTGAAAATAAGAAGCAGTACAGCCTACACCAAAACAGATGAGTATGGCAATCAGTATGGGGATTATTTTTTTCATAAGGAGAATTATTTCTATTTATACTATGATTAACAAACCAATCTCTGGATTTGTTGCAGAAACAGAACACTTCTCCCATACAGGTATCTAAAAAACGTGCTCCCATTCGTTCGCTTACGATGGGAGCACTTACAACACAAAAACTAAACTAGACTTAACTAAACTATTCTATTAAGAAGTTTCACAACTTCCCTTGTCTATGCCGCAAATATAAAAAGATTATTTCTTTTTAGCAAAAGGATATCGACAAAATATCAACTTTTATCGTTCAAATATCAACTTTTTCAAACAGAATGACTATTTAAGTACATCTGTAACTCCTGTTTATAACTATCGGAAATCGGAATATACTCCTTACCGAAAACAATCCGCCCCCGGTCAACCACCTTGATTTTACTCTTTTGCACTATAAACGAGCGATGTACGCGAATGAAACGACTAGAAGGAAGCTTCTCTTCCATAGCTTTCATACTGACAAGTGACAAGATAGCTTTCGGCTCATCCTCCACATGTATTTTAATATAATCCTTCAACCCTTCTATATATAGTATTCGGTCTAAAGCAATTCGGAGCAATTTATAATCACTTTTTACATATATACAATCATCCGCCTCATCAGCATCAACACCATTATCTGCCTTCTGTTTCAGTTCATACCATTGCACCGCTTTATTCACCGATTGCAAAAAATCGACATAGCTGATAGGTTTCAACAAATAGTCCAAGGCATTGACTTTATAACTATCCAAGGCATACTGTCCGAATGCAGTAGTAAAAATAATCCTTGTTTCGGGACTGACCATGCGTGAAAACTCCAAACCGTTCAACTCGGGCATTTGAATATCAAGGAACAAGACATGTACCTCCTCGCGGAGAGGAATTTCTGTCATAGCTTGCACCGCGCTGGAATACCTCCCTACCAACCGGAGAAAAGAAGTTTTTTCCACATAGCTTCTCAGCAATTCCAAAGCCAGCGGCTCATCATCTACAATAGCACAATTCAGTATCATAAGCTTTTAGTCTGTATAGTTAATATAGAAGAATATACCTGTCCGTTCTCACTGATCCCTTTTATCCATTCGTAATGTCCCGGATAAATCAGTTCCAACCGTTTGCTTACCTGTTCCAGCCCCACCCCGCTTCCACTTTTATCTTGCCCAGACTTCGGATGATTGCTGTTAAGGATCTCACATCTCACCGTACCATCCGTATGCCCGAAGATAGAAATACTGATAAAACTGTCTACCGTGGGGCTGATGCCATGCTTGAACGCATTTTCTATCAGTGATATGAAAATAAGGGGAGCGATCTGCAACGCACCTCCGGAGTCTGCCTCCAAATTCACACTTACTTCTACCTGCTGTGGCAAACGGATACGCATCAAGGCTACATAATTACGGATAAAGTCCAATTCTTTTTCAAGTGGGACAAAAGTCTGCTGATTGTCATAGAGCACATGCCGTAACAATTTGCTCAGTTCCTGTACCGCCTCCTGCGCCTTGTCACTGTTAAAAGCAATCAAGGCATAAATATTATTTAATGTATTGAGCAGAAAATGAGGGTTCAGCTGGTTCTTCAAGTTTTTCAGTTCCGCTTCCGTCTTTTGCCTCTCAGCTTCTATCAAACGCTCTTCCGCCTGACGCCAACGCAGACTGGTACGAATGGCCGCACCCAACCCGGCGACGAATATCATCATCCCCATATCCCGCGCATAGAATATCCATCGAGGTGGAATATGACGCGCAAATTCAGGAGGCGGAGGCGTACTTATACTTTCCAGAAATACATGAAGAAGCACACTCAGGCAGAGTATCAGCACGGCATTGCTCAGAATATACTTACGCATTTCATCCGTGAACATATAGCGGGGAACCAGCCACAAGTAATTGACATAGAAGATAACGAAATAGCACAGAGGAACACAACTGTGCCGCAAGAATTGGGCCAGGTTAAAGCCGCTTCCCCGGTCCATAAAGACCAACGGGAAGCCAAATATGAGCAGCCAACTGACGATATGGATGCTCAGTTCCAAAAAACGTCGCTGTGAAAATAATTGTTTCATATAGGCAAAGATAAGAAAGATTAGGTTAGAAATAAGATTTCTACGGCTCTTATTCTGTTATTCATACGTTCAAGTTTGGCTTCCCACAGCTATGGGTTGCGCTCTTCACAGTTATGGAGAGCGCAACCCATAGTTATGAGGAGCGCTCTCCACAACCGTGGGGAGGCAAACCCGAACGTATGTTCCGGCATTTCTCTCCATACAGAAAACCTTTTCCGCCCTTATTCATAACGCAAAGCGTCTATCGGGTCAAGGTCTGCGGCCTTCTTTGCCGGATACCATCCGAAGAACACACCAGTAACGGTACATACCAGAAAGGAGAGCAACACGCTCCAAGGTTGGATAAACACAGGCCAATGCGCTATTGCCTTAATCATAAAGCTGGCTCCGCAACCTATAATCACTCCTATCAAGCCACCCGTAATACTGATCAGGATAGCCTCTATCAAAAACTGGCTCAGAATATCGACTCCTCGTGCCCCGACCGACATGCGCAGACCGATTTCACGGGTACGTTCTGTTACAGACACATACATGATATTCATGATACCAATACCTCCGACTACCAGAGAGATGCCGGCAATACAAGCCAGCAAAGTGGTCATCAGGTCCGTTGTGGTGTTGAGCATACTGCTCAATTCCTGCTGGGTGCGGATGGTAAAGTCGTCAGCGTCCGTTTCTTTCAGCTTATGTTCACGGCGCAGGATGGTCGTTATCTCATCTACTGCTTCCTCGGTCATTTCTTCTGTCAGAGCCGAAGCAAAAATTCCACTTAGGTAAGTCTGTGCCAGCAGTCGTTTCATCACCGTGCTATAAGGAGCCAGTACCACATCGTCCTGGTCCATGCCCATCGAGTTATACCCTTTTGATTTCAGCACACCGATTACCCGGAAAGGAATTTGGTTACAACGAATCACTTTCCCTATCGGATCCGATCCGTCGGGAAAAAGATTATCGACAATGGTCTTGCCAATGACACAGACCTTGGCTGCCGTACGGATATCATTCTCGGTAAACATCTCCCCCTGTTCCACGGTGAGCTGGCGTATGGTAAGATAATCCATACTTACACCACTCACCGAAGACGGGTAGTTGTTGGCTCCCGCAACAAGTTGCCCCGAAGAAGAAACGTTGGGACTGATGCCGGAGAGATAAGTACACTCTTCGCTCAACTTTTCATAATTTTCCAGTTTCAGTGTCTGCATGGCCGAAGGGTCTTGGCGGACCCCTCCACGCATCTCTGCTCCCGGATGAATCATAATCATGTTTGACCCCATCTCCGAGATTTGTTGCTGGATGCTCTTTTTCGAGCCCTGACCGATGGCAAGCATAGCAATGACTGATGCCACACCGATGATGATCCCCAACATGGTGAGGAAAGCGCGGAGCTTGTTGTTGGCAAGGGCCCGGAGAGCTATTTTAAATAGATTTGTTCCGTTCATAATGATTCTTTTTTATGGTTAGTCCTCGTCATTCTTGGGCAAGGCAGCCAGTGCGGCAGCGGCCGAAAGGATCTGAGGATTGACGGTGTCTTCCACTACATGCCCGTCACGCAAGCGGATATTACGGCTGCTATACTGGGCTATTTCGGGATTGTGAGTGACAAAAATAAGCGTACGGCCTTCGGCGTGCAACTTTTGGAAAAGTACCAGAATCTCGAAAGAGGTACGGGTATCCAGATTACCGGTCGCCTCATCAGCCAAAATAACGGCAGGATTATTCACCAAGGCACGGGCAATGGCCACACGTTGCATCTGTCCGCCGGACATCTGATTGGATTTATGTTCCAGACGGTCACCCAGTCCCACAGCTATCAGTGATTCAATGGCACGTTTCCGTCTTTCGGAAGCCGATACGGACGAGTTATACATCAAGGGCAACTCCACATTCTCTACGGCAGTCGTCTTAGGCAACAGATTATAGTTCTGAAATACGAAACCTATTTTACGATTGCGCAACACAGCCCTCTGAGGTTTGCTCATGGTACGCACGGACACACCATCCAACAGGTATTCACCACTGGTAGGGGTATCAAGACATCCCAAAGTATTCAGCAGAGTGGACTTGCCGGAACCGGAAGTACCCATGATCGTAACAAACTCTCCCTCGTAGATGGTAAAAGAGATGCCACGCAAGGCGTGGACGGTTTCATCGCCTACCTGGAAGTTCCGTTTTATATTTTGTAATTCGATTATCTTTTTCATGTGATTTATTCTTTCAATGTAAACGGAAGCATTACCTTTTATTACTTGTTCTTTTTCTTATTGCTTCCCGGAGGGCCTGGCATGAACGGACTTCTTTCACCTTCTCCGGCAGACGGTTCTTCCATTCCAGGCATAGCACCTTTCACTACCGTTTCTGTCACTACCGGTGTATTTTCAGTGATGCCACTCACAATCTCTGTCTTGCTGCCATCAGTAATACCTATTTTTACAGGATGGGCGGTAAAGGTATTGTTATCCAGTGTCCACACTTTATGACTGCTCTGGCAATCGTTTATCTTACGGCCTCCCACTATGTCCTTGTTGGGAGTAAAGCGCAAAGCCTTGTTGGGAACGGTCAACACATTATCCTTGGTCAATGTATAAATGGTAGCGTTGGCGGTAAGACGCGGTTTCAGTTTCAAATCGGGATTATCAGCTGTTATCACTACCTCATAAGTAACTACAGTGGTGCTGGTGGTTGTTGAAGAACTGCTGCTCGTGCTGTTCGTGCTCCCCAAACGAATCTGTCTGACTACTCCTTCGAACACATCGTCGGGATAAGCATCCACGGTAAAGGTTACACGGGCTCCTTCCTCCACCCCGGCAATATCGGCTTCATCCACATCGGCCACCACTTGCATCTTGGTCAAGTCGGCAGCGATGGTGAACAGTGTCGGAGTCTCGAAACCAGATGCTACGGTCTGTCCTTCTTCCACATCACGGCTGGTCACCACTCCATCAATGGGCGAGGTGATGGTTGCGTATGACAGGTTACGCTCAGCCTTTGCCAGAGCCGCCTTGCTTTGCTCCAATGCACTTTGGGCACGTTGGAAATTATAAACCGTTTCTTCATAGTCCGTATCGCTGATTAATTGCTTCTCGTGCAGCTTACGGTTACGGTCGTATAATTTCTTCTGATAGTCGTACTCTGCCTTATTGCCGTCATAGGTGGCCTTTGCCGACTGAAGTTCACTTTGCAATGTCACTTTATCCATCTCGGCTATCAATTCTCCTTTCTTTACCACGGAGTTGTAATCCACATAAATCTTATCAATGATACCGGATACCTGCGTACCCACTTCCACCTCTGTCACCGGCTCTATGGTTCCGGTAGCAGTGATGAAATTGCTGACATTGCCTTTCGTTACAGCTTCCGTTGCGAAATCGACCGTACTTTTCCCCTCCGGTCCGCCAAGCATCCAGAAACCGCCTGCCACGACCACTACGGCTACCGCTGTAGTGAGGATAATTTTCTTCTTTTCCATAATATAATATGTATAGCGTTATGATTATAATTTTATATCCTGACCTGCATAGAAGTTCAGTAAAGTCCGGTCCAGGATAGCCATATATTTGGCCTGGATACGTTGCTGCTGTGCACTGAGCAGGTTATTTTTCTCGGTAAGCAACTCTACGGTATTCTTCATTCCCAAATTGAACTGCTCGCTGACCATCTCGTAACTGGCCTGGCTACTTTTCAGTTTGCTTTCGGCCGCCGCATATTGCTCTTGAGCGTTAGTAGCGTCCAGCCACAGACTTTCTATATTCTTATAGAGTTCCTTTTGCTTGTTTATCAAATCGAGCAGGCTACTGTCATATTGCAAGCGTGCCTTCTGTACGGCACTTTTATTCTGGCGGTTATCAAAAATCGGGATGTTTATGTTCACCCCTATCATATTGTTCCAGCCATACTTCATTTGTTTGCTCCAGCTATTGTCACTGGCACTGTTTGTCATACTCCCCATAGATGCACTCAGACTGATGGTAGGGAGATAGCCGGCTTTAGCCACTGATATATCCAGTTTGGAATTCTCGATGCTCAACTTGCTGCTTTGGATTTCCGGACGTGATGCCAAAGCCTGCTGATAAACATCCTCCTGAGCAGGCAGCGGTTGCAAGACATGCTCATCGGCCAGTTCGGGAAGAACCAAATCCATTTCTTCCGTACCGTCCAGTTCCAACAACTGCTTCAACTGCAATTTATAGTCGCGCAAGGAACTTTCAGAGGTCACCAACTGATATTTGTCACTGCTTACCTGTGATTCCAGCTGCGCCAAATCGGCCTTCGAAATACTCCCTTCCTGAAAGAGCTCTTTACCCCTGTCGTATGTGGCCTGGCTCACCTGTAAGGTATTCCGGTTAATCTTCACCGACTCGTCGGCATAAAGTATCTGGATGAATATTTGTGCAATCTGCTCTTGCAGAGAGTTCTCCGTTTCGGTTACGGCAAGCCCTGCTATCTGCTGACTAGTCCTCCTCTGCTTGATCGTATTCAAGCGTTTGTTACCGTTCCACAAGGTCCACTGCGCGTTCAGACCATAGTTTCCATTATAAGTGGTTTTACTATCACTACTGATGATCTCCGTTCCGCTTACCGTGTTACTGGTTTCCTGATACGGACGGTTCGTCACATTCTGTCCTGTGCTGAACGACAGACTGGGAAAGAGGGCGGCTTTGGCGGTTTTCACGTCTACCGAGCTCTCTTCCAATGAGATTTTATCCTGCTGCAATTGGATATTTTTCTCCAATGCATAGTCAATGCAGTCGTCCAGCGTCCATTTTTTGGCTTCTTGGGCGGAAACCGAAGTAACCGCGGCCAAAATCATTGCGAAATATACTACTCGTTGTCTCATCCTTTTTACTATTTAATTTGTTGATACAAAAGTAGAGGACCGTGATATTTTTAGCAATAAATATAGATTTGCGGAAGATTTCTATGGACAAAAACTTGCTTTTTACCGATAAAGTGTTTTTCTTTGTAATTATTACAACTTTAAGATAAATTTATGAATGATTCTTTGTTAACACGCATCTGGATATTCTATCGCGACGGCTTTCGCGAGATGACCTTGGGACGTACCCTCTGGGCGATTATTCTTATCAAATTATTCATCATGTTCTTTATTCTGAAACTTTTCTTTTTCCCCTCCTTCCTTGGCGGCAAGACAACGGAAGAGAAACAACAGTATGTAGGTGAAGAGTTAATAGAACGGGCAAATCCATAAACATTTAAATAAATCAGAAAGTTATGTTTGAAAACATTGACACTTCGTTAATTGACTGGTCAAGAGCGCAGTTTGCTTTGACGGCCATGTATCACTGGCTTTTCGTGCCTCTCACTTTGGGATTGGCTGTGATAATGGGGCTCATGGAGACCTTTTATGTGACAACAGGTAAGGAATTCTGGAAGAACACAGCCAAGTTCTGGATGAAACTGTTTGGAATCAATTTCGCCGTAGGTGTCGCCACCGGTCTGATTCTGGAATTTGAGTTCGGAACCAACTGGAGTAACTATTCCTGGTTTGTGGGAGATATTTTCGGAGCCCCACTGGCCATCGAAGGAATCCTGGCATTTTTTATGGAAGCCACTTTCATTGCCGTTATGTTCTTCGGCTGGAACAAAGTGAGCAAGCGTTTCCACCTGGCATCCACCTGGCTCACCGGACTGGGAGCAACGATCTCCGCCTGGTGGATTCTGGTCGCCAATGCCTGGATGCAATATCCTGTAGGGATGGCTTTCAATCCCGAAACAGTAAGAAATGAAATGGTGGACTTTGCAGCTGTCGCCCTCTCTCCCATGGCTGTCGCCAAGTTCTTCCACACAGTGTTAAGCAGCTGGATACTGGGAGCCGTTTTTGTAGTAGGAATAAGTTGTTGGTATTTACTGCGCAACCGTCAGAAGGAGTTCGCTCTGAGCAGCATTAAAGTTGCCGCCGCCGTAGGTCTGTTCGCTTCCCTCGTCACTGCATGGACGGGTGATATTTCGGGAGTACAGGTAGCCAAAGTGCAGCCTATGAAAATGGCCGCCGCCGAAGGATTACACGATGGTGGAAACGGAGTGCCCTTCACCATTGTAGGAGATTTGAAAATCCCCAAAATGCTTTCCATTCTTGCCACTCACGACATAGACGGCTATGTACCGGGTATCAACAATCTGCTGGAAGGTGGTTATCAGATGCCCGACGGTACAACGGCTTTATCGGCCGAAGAGAAAATTAAACGCGGACAGATTGCCATCGCCGCTCTGGATGCATTCCGCAAAGCGCATAAGGCAGGTGACGAAGCAAGCGCCGCCGTAGCTCGCAAGACATTGGACGAAAACGTGAAATATTTTGGTTACGGATATATCAAGGACCCCACCCATCTGGTTCCTAATGTGGGACTTACTTTCTGGTCATTCCGGGTCATGGTGGGACTGGGAGGTTATTTCATCCTGTTCTTTATCATCGTATTGATTGCATCGAAAAAAGAGAAACTGGCCGATATGCGATGGCTGCAACGGGTGGCTTTGTGGACTATTCCGTTAGCCTACATCGGTAGTCAGGCAGGCTGGGTGGTAGCCGAGGTAGGGCGCCAGCCATGGGCTATACAGGATATGCTGCCCGTAGGAGCAGCCATCTCCAAGTTACAGACCGGGTCTGTACAACTTACTTTCTTTATCTTCCTTCTGTTGTTCACCGTTCTGCTCTTTGCAGAAATAGGTATTATGCTGAAGGCTATCAAGAAAGGGCCGGAGGGAATCAAGAATTGAGAACTAAGGTTTCTTCAGTTCTATCTTTCAATATTCAATTCTCCATTTTTAAATTAGAACATTATGGACTATATATTTTTACAAAATTATTGGTGGTTCCTGGTATCGTTACTGGGAGCCCTGTTGGTGTTCCTGCTCTTTGTACAGGGTGGTAATTCCTTATTGTTCACGCTGGGACGCAATGACGAAGAACGTGCCTTGCTGGTAAACTCCACAGGACGTAAGTGGGAGTTTACTTTTACCACTTTAGTCACTTTCGGGGGTGCTTTCTTCGCTTCTTTCCCGCTGTTCTACAGTACCAGCTTCGGCGGTGCTTACTGGTTGTGGATGATTATTCTTTTCAGTTTCGTATTGCAGGCTGTCTCATACGAGTTCCAATCCAAGCTGGGCAATCTGCTGGGCAAACGCACTTACCAATGGTTTCTGGTTATAAACGGCATTGTGGGTCCGTTGTTGCTGGGAGGAGCCGTGGCTACTTTCTTTACCGGCTCCAATTTCCTGGTTAATAAAGGCAACATGGGCAATGAACTGATGCCTGTCATCAGCAGTTGGGCCAACGGATGGCACGGACTGGATGCGCTGACTAATCCTTGGAATCTGGTCTTGGGATTCGCCGTATTCTTCCTGGCCCGTCTTTTGGGTAATCTTTATTTTATCAATAACATCCGGGATAAAGACTTGATTCCCCGTTGCCGCCGTCAGCTTATAACCGATGCGATTCCTTTCCTTATCCTGTTTCTGGCTTTCGTTATCCGCACTTTATTAGCCGACGGTTTCGCTGTAAATCCCGAAACAAAGGAAATTTATATGGAACCTTACAAGTATTTCCTCAATCTGATGAATATGCCCCTATTGCTGGTATTGTTCCTCATCGGAGTGGTCGGGGTTCTTTGGGGCATTGGAAAAGCTGTATTCAGCAAGACTGCCACCAATGGTATCTGGTTTGCCGGTCCCGGTGTCGTGCTCACTGTATTAGCTTTATTACTTTGCGCAGGATATAATAATACAGCTTACTACCCGTCTACAGCCGATTTACAAAGTTCGCTGACTTTGGCCAACAGTTGCTCCAGCGAGTTTACCCTACGCACCATGGCATACGTTTCCATTCTGGTACCTTTCGTTCTGGCCTATATCATTTATGCTTGGCGTGCCATAGACCGCAAGCCCATTACCGCAAAGGAACTGGAACAAGACGGACACGCTTATTAAAGAGTCTTAATGGATTATAGTGAAGGCATCCTGTTTTGCAAATAGCTGTAAACAGGATGCCTTTCTATGTTAAATAACATTGTTTCAACCTATAAAATGAAGAGAATATCTTGCAAATTTCCGAAAAATCCGTACCTTTGCATTGTGTTTTTCATAGTATTAGATTTAAGGTTAACAAAGGTTGGAGCAAGGCGTTGCTCCTTTTTTTATATCTATAGGACACATAGCGTCCATAGTTGATTCATTTCCCATCTAGAAAGTTATTTTCGTTTAAACTCTTCATCTAAAAGAAATATTATGATACAAGTGATGCATACAGTTGCGGATTACGTGCATGATGCCAGATATAGGATGCCGGATAGACCTCTTCCTTATTTTTATCAAGGATTTCTTTCAGAATACTGCATTTGTTCTCGCCCGTCACCAGAAAACAGGTATGCCGGGCTTCTATCAAAGGACGTCCCGTCATGCATATACGCACTGTTTTATTATAAGGATTGACGGACACCTCATACGGTTCCCCGGCGATAAGAAGTTCCTGATGGTCGGGGAAAATGGATGATGTATGCCCGTCCTCTCCTATCCCTAATAATACAAAATCAAAAACAGGCACACCGTCCATGGTCGGAACGGTGGTCTTGACTATGGAAGAATACTGTTTGGCTTCTTCTTCGGGAGCGCCCTCACCCACAATACGGTAGTAATGACTGGCAGGAATACCTACCTTGCCAAGCAGCAGACGATGGGCCAGGCCAAAGTTGCTCTGATCATCGCCAGGTGGCACGCAACGCTCGTCCACCCAATAGAAATAAATACGGGGCCAAGGGGTATATGCGGCATATTCACGCTCCCAAACCTCAAAAAGTGTGGCAGGAGTAGTTCCTCCGGAAAGAGCAATGGTAAAAGGCCGTTCAGGCTCTTTATCCATCGCTTCCAATATATGAGTTATCAAGGCTTGCGACGCTTGTACAGGCGACGCATACAAGTTATGGTCAATCATCTTATTCACTATTTATTACTCAGAGTTTGCTGTTTAAATTTACTATTCACAGATGACGACTTACAATTTACAGTATAAATTGGAATGTGTCAGATTCTTGCACGGGTTTGTCCATTCGGCATGACTGCGGTTGATCAACACATCCGCTTCTTTCGGTCCCCATGTTCCTGCAGGATACCCATAAAGAGGAGTTTCGGGATGCTTCTTCCAATAATCCAGAATCTTGTCAAAGTAAGTCCAGCTCTCGTCCACGGCATCGGAACGGGTAAAAAGTGTAGGATCACCCGCCAGACTGTCTTCCAACAGGCGTACGTACGCATCCCCCGTTTCCTGATCGTGCTGGTCATAGCTGAAATCCATCTCCATGGTTCCCATATAGAAACCGGCACCAGGTTCTTTCATGGCTATGCGCTGAAGAATTCCCTCGTCGGGCTGAATACGGATAATCAGTTCCTCACCTTTGTACAAGCCCTCCTTCATTTGAAACATCTGCATAGGGGCCGGTTTGAAATGAATCACAATTTCGGTCACCTTGGTAGGCATCTGCTTGCCGGTACGGATATAAAAAGGTACTCCCTGCCAACGCCAGTTGTCCACATACAGGCACATCGCCACGTAGGTATCCGTACGGGAATCAGGATGAACATTCTTTTCTTCACGATAACCGATACGGTCGTCACCGGCAATATATTGTCCGCGGACAACGTTATCACGGATATACTCATCAGTCAGCGGACGAAGGGACTGATAGACTTTGATCACCTCGTTACGAAAACCATTCTTGTCAAACTTGGCAGGCGGTTCCATGGCAGTAATGGCAAGCAACTGCATCAGGTGGTTCTGTACCATATCACGCAGAGCTCCCGCCCCGTCATAATACCCTCCGCGAGTACCTATACCCATATTTTCCACCGCAGTGATTTCCACATGATCTATATAGTTACGGTTCCATATCGGTTCGTAAATGGTACTTCCAAAACGGGTCACCATAATATTCTGTACCGTTTCCTTGCCTAGGAAATGATCGATACGGTAAATATCCTCTTCTTTAAAATAAGCGGCATAGATCTTATTCAGTTTCTGAGCAGAAGCAAGGTCGTATCCAAAAGGCTTCTCGACAATGATACGCTTTAATCCGGGCTTTTTCAGCAAGCCCGCATCATGCAGATATTTCGGAATCAGTTCATAAAGCAATGGCGGAGTGGCCAGGTAGAATAAATAATTCCCATTATTCTCATATTGAGGTGAAAGCTCCTTCAGACGGTCATTCAGCAGAGAATAAGTGGTTTCGTCCGCCGGGTCCATGGACTGATAATGGACAGTAGAGAGAAAATCGTCCAATGTTTCCATCTCTTCTTTTGTAAGAGAACCGGACTTTATCAGTTCTTCTTTCAGATAAGCACGATAGGTTTCGTCCGTGTATGCAGTACGGGCACAGCCGATAATGGCAAAATGCTCGGGGAAGCGTTTCCCGTTATGTATCTTTATCAGGGCAGGCATCAGTTTGCGCCGGGTTAAATCACCGGATGCACCGAAGATGACCAAAAATAAACTATGTGGTAAACTCATGATTCTTTCTTTTAAAAATGAATGTATAATACTTTGTGTTGCGACGTATCAATAGTTGTCTTCCCAATGTTCGTGGAAAAATTCCCCCCGTGGACTGTCCACACGCTCGAAGGTATGAGCTCCGAAATAATCACGCATCGCCTGGATCATATTGGCCGGGGAATGGTTGGTGGTCAAACCCAGAAAATAATTCAACGCTGCGGAAAGTACAGGTACGGGCAATCCTTCTTTCAACATGACACCGATGTATTTCTTCCACGCGGGCAGGGCTTCCGTTACTTCCCGTCCGAAATGCTCGTCCAGTAACAGATGCGACAATCCCGACGCACGGCGATAGGCCTCGGCAATGTCGTTCAAGAAAGCGGAACGGATAATGCATCCGGCACGCCACAACAGGGCGATGGTGGAAAGATCCAATTTCCAGCCATATTGCTCACTGGCAGTGCGCATCAGAGCAAACCCTTGCGCATAACCTATCAGACGGGCGGCATACAAGGTGCTCTCCAATCCGGCCACCGTATCCTGATAATTATATACCGGATGATTCTCCACATGCATATAATGCTGGGACATCAGCACACGCAAGTTCTTCTCCGCCGACAGATTACGGGCAAAAACAGCCTCGGCAATCACGTCCAGCGGCGTATTGAGTTGCAGAGAGTTAATGACACTCCAACGACCCGTTCCTTTTTGTCCGGCAGCATCCAGAATGTTGTCGAGCAAATAACCGCCTCCTTGTTCTTTATGACGCAGAATGGCTGAAGTAATCTCTATCAGGTAACTGTGCAGGCGTCCTTTGTTCCATTGTTCAAAAATATCCGCCATCTGTTCGTTCTTCAATGCCAGCAGATGCTTCATGGCGAAATAAGTTTCAGCTATCAACTGCATATCCCCATATTCTATGCCATTGTGCACCATCTTCACATAGTGGCCTGCCCCACCGGGCCCCACCCATTCGCAACACGGAGTGCCGTCCTCGGCTTTTGCCGCAATACTTTTCAGCATCGGCTGAATGACCGGCCATGCCTCTTGCGCACCACCAGGCATGATGGACGCTCCATGCAGAGCACCCTCCTCACCTCCTGAGATACCGCAACCTACAAAGTACATTCCTTTATCATAAAGTTCCTTCACACGACGTTCCGTATCTTCATAATAAGAGTTCCCTCCATCAATGAGGATATCGCCCTTATCCAGTAAAGGAAGCAGCTTACCCATCAGTTCATCGACAGCCGGACCTGCCTGTACCATCAAGAGGATGACACGCGGAGCTTTCAGCGCTTCGACAAAATCCGTCAGTTCATTACTGCCTATGATACCTTTTCCTTTGGCACGGTTTGCTATAAAGTTATCTACTACATTTTCTTCTTTTCCGGGAACGGTACGGTTCCATACTACGACCTTCCATCCCTTGTCAGCGAGATTCAGAGCAAGGTTCTGCCCCATCACGCCTAATCCGATTAATCCTATATCTGCCTTTTCCATAAATTGTTCTTTTTATATTTAACAATTTAATAGGTAATTTGTTCAATAATTCTATCTTTGCAATTTGAACAATAGCACATTATCATGAAGAGGTTAAAAATCGGCTTATTAGCCCGGATTATCATCGCCATCGCATTGGGTATAGGATTCGGAAACGTTCTTCCCGGCGAACTGGTGAGAGTATTTGTGACTTTCAACGGGATCTTCAGCGAGTTCCTGGGTTTCATCATTCCGTTGATTATTCTCGGGCTGGTCACTCCCGCCATTGCCGATATCGGCAAGGAGGCGGGAAAGATGCTGGTAATCACAACGTTGGTGGCATACGGCGCCACTTTGTTCTCCGGATTCCTGTCTTATTTCACCGGAGTGACTTTATTCCCTTCCATGATTGCTCCGGGAGCGCCGATAGAACAAATCAGTGAAGCGCATGACATTTCTCCGTTCTTCACCGTAGGCATTCCTCCGGTGATGAATGTGATGACTTCCTTGATCCTGGCCTTCACGCTAGGTCTGGGCATCGCACATCTGGATAGTACAGCGCTGAAAAACGTATGTAACGATTTCAAAGAAATCATAGTCAAGACCATCCAGACGGTGATTCTGCCCCTGCTGCCTATCTATATATTCGGTATATTCCTGAATATGACTCATTCCGGACAGGTATATAACATTCTGATGGTATTCATTAAAATTATCGGAGTAATTTTCCTGCTTCACATCTTCCTGCTGGTTTTTCAATATACCATTGCAGCGCTGTTTGTGCACCGGAACCCGTTCAAACTATTGGGAAAGATGATGCCTGCCTATTTCACAGCATTGGGCACACAGTCATCGGCGGCCACCATTCCGGTGACTTTGCGGCAGACCATCAAGAATGGGGTTACGGAGGATATAGCCGGATTTGTCATTCCGCTATGCGCCACAATTCATCTGTCGGGAAGCACGCTGAAGATTGTCGCTTGCGCACTGGCACTGATGATTATGCAAGGAATGCCTTTTGATTTCCCCATGTTTGCAGGATTTATCTTTATGCTGGGAATTACAATGGTAGCCGCACCTGGAGTACCGGGAGGAGCCATCATGGCTGCATTGGGGATCCTGGCTTCCATGCTGGGATTCGGAGAAAGTGAACAGGCTTTGATGATAGCACTTTACATTGCCATGGATAGTTTCGGCACTGCTTGCAATGTGACGGGCGATGGGGCTATCGCATTGATTATTGATAAGTTTTTCGGGAAGAAAGACCTCCGGTCTATACAATAGAAAAAGCATTATCGAACTAAATAAGGCCAGAAAGAAAAAGATATTTTTAGAAACAGGGCAGTAACAAGTTGACATTTTTTCATTATCTTTGTTACTATAAAATAGAGAAAGGAGAAAAATCATGCGAAGAACCGAAATTGTAGATATGATACGCAGTATCCTCCACAAAGTAGCACCAAATGCCCAAATCATACTTTATGGATCGGAAGCTCGCGGAGAGGCTCGCCCAGACAGTGATATCGATCTGCTTATTCTTGTAGATGAGCCACAGCTTACTCCAGAATACGAACAGGAAATTATCCGTCCGCTTTATGAACTGGAAGTAAAATCGGGAGTTATTATCAGCCCAATGATTATGCTGCGCAGATTATGGGAGAACCGTCCCTTTCAGACTCCATTTTCGCTGAACGTAATGAATGAAGGGATAGTGTTATGAAGCAGGAACTATCCCCCGAGCACCGCGTTGCCTTGATTCAATACCGTTTTGAACGAGCGTATAAGACTTTGGAAGAAGCTGACTATATGCGTGTGGGAAATTATTTTAACGCCGCCATCAACCGCCTTTATTATGCCTGCTTTTATGCAGCCACCGGTTTGTTAATAGCTAAGGGAATCGAGGCAGGCACCCACAATGGAGTAAAAACAATGTTGTCCTATCACTTTGTGCGCACAGGAGTACTGAGTCTGGAACATGGCAGCACATTCAGCAACTTGTTTGACAAACGGCACAGTGGAGACTACGAAGACTTTGCCTATTGCGATGCCGCATTGGTAGATTATCTCAGACCACGTGCCGAAGCTTTCATCAAATCGGTAGAAAGTCTGGCTCAAGAATAAATGGATCGCTCCCAAACAAAAACAAACATATTCTTTCTGCCCTTCCATCGTCTTCATCCTGCCATTACGCTATCTCCAAGAGGAGGTAACGCAATGCAGAACAACAAACAAAAAAGGAAAACATGAGCTAGAATACAGGCATCTGCCAAATGAATCCCACTGACACACGATGGGTACTGAAATTGTCCTCACCCAATGCCTTCGCACGATCGGTATATTTATAGGAACGCCCCACGTATGCCAGGAAGAAGTGCAGATTGCTCTCCATCGGATAAAATTCTATTCCTCCTGCATATCCCCATGCCGTGCGATATTTACCTTTTTCCACTTCATCGCTTGCCTTATAAACGGAAGCCGTTTCATACATTCCTTTTGCAAACAAGTTCCACTTCGGGGCAAAACGATAATTCACATGCAACACATAGGACATATATTCGGCATTAAAAGCATTGTGTGCCTGATTATCAGTTCCTACTATACTAGTTATAATCCCTTTACGGTCTACCCCTTCATGAGAATACATCCAGTCAAAATAGGCGTGCCATTTAGGGCTGAAATTAAATTCATTACCCAAAGCATAATAATACATCTTCTCGCCTTTCGTTTCGTTCATGACAGAGGCAGACCAACGGGTTTTGAAAACATCCAGAAAATTACCATTCCAGTTCAAGGTATAAACCAACGGCAGTTTGGTACGTTCCAAATCCCCGTACATCTCCTCGGACGGCCCGTTCAGGCTGTTCAATACCTGAAATTGTATCTGCTGATAAGGATTATAGTTGTATGCCACATTCAAACCGGTCATGAAGTTACTCATGTGCTCTATCATGTCACTATATTCGTAAATATCAATCGGATTCAAATCAAATTCTATACCACCATACGATGCACATTGCTTTCCGGCAAAAAATGAGAACTTATTTAATTTGATGCCTACTCCCGCCCAATCTATGCTGGTAGGTACATTATCTATATTGCCGGAACCATCGTTACCCCGATTCAGACGCTGACGGTAACGATAGCTCAACCAGTCATTGATATCTCCCTTCATCTCGATACGGAGTTGCTTCATTTCGAATGCGCCCCGATCAAATCCGGAGTCGTTCCATTTCATATTGAAATCACCGTGCATATTAAGATAGAGATTGAACTTGTCCGTTTTCTTCTTGATACCGGTGACTTCTTCAAACAGGCTTTTGTCACCGGCCATGAAATCACTTTCGGAAGATTGGGCATATAAAGGGTAAGTGCCTGAGACAGCAAGGGCTGTCAGGCATACTAACATTATTCTTTTCATAAGTCAAAGTTTTAGGTTGTAATGTATTCTCTTTTTTCTTTTATGCGCGCAAAAGAAAAAGAGATAAAAAGAAAAAGTGCCGGATGGACTAGTATACGTTGAAGTATTCCTGAATTTTCTTCCAGTCTTTTGTCTTAGTCAACGCCAGCATCAACAACACACGTGCCTTCTGAGGGTTCAACTCCTGTGAGGCCACAAATTGGTATTTATTATCATCCACCTCAGCATCCAATGTAGTCGGTCCGGTAGGAACACGGCTGGAACGCACTACCAAAATACCTTGTTGACGGGCCTTTTCCAACATCGGAAACAAATTCTGATGAATGTTGCCATTCCCCACACCGGCATGAACAATACCCTGATACCCATCATTCAAGAAAGGAGTCATGATATCAGCTTCTACATTGGAATAACTGTAAACGATACCTACTTTCGGCAGCTTGTCAAGGTGGGTTACATCAAAATCGGAACCGGTGGTATGGCGTTTCAAAGATTCCATATTATAGAAAACCTTACCATTCAATACATATCCCAACGCACCGGAGTTAGGGGACTGGAAAGTCTGTACATCCACCGTATTGGTCTTCATGGCTCCGTGAGCTCCCAAAATCAAACCGTTCATAGCAATTACGACACCTTTTCCCCGTGATTCCCTGGCAGCGGCAGTGACTACTGCATTATACAAGTTCAGCGGTCCGTCCGCACTCATGGCCGTAGAGGGGCGCATGGCTCCTACCAATACAACAGGCTTGTCACTCTTCACAGTCAAGTTCAGGAAAAAGGCGGTTTCTTCCATCGTGTCAGTCCCGTGGGTAATCACGATACCGTCCACATCTCCACGGCTGAAAAGCTCGTTGATACGCTTGGCCAACGTCAGCCATACGGCATCATTCATGTCCTGAGAGCCGATTTTTACAATCTGTTCCCCGGTCACATTGGCTATTTTGTTCACTTCGGGAACCGCTTCCAGCAATGTGCTGATAGCCACCTGTCCGGCAGTATAATTTGTTTTAGTAGCCGAAGCGCCTGTTCCGGCAATAGTCCCTCCTGTAGCCAATATATGGATATTAGGCTTTTGGGCGACAGCAGCCCATGTGGTACATACCAGCATTGCCGCCATAAGGCTGAGTTTTCTTAATCCGTTCATAATCTTTTCAAGTTTAGGTTTTATTACTATAATAATTATTTGGAAATTTTGTTCACACACAGAGGAAGAAGATGCGCCGATGATATATATGTGCACATCGAATCATTATAAATGTTACAGGCAGAAGATTACTCATGTTACAGATGAAAGATTACTCATCTTCAAGCCTGACCGCACCTATCCCTTTCCTTTCTAGAATACCTGTATCAGCAGCAGGCCTACCACAATAGAAACAAGGGTAGCCACCATTCCGGGCATCATAAACGAATGGTTCAGAATCCATTTTCCAATACCCGTTGTTCCTGTACGGTCAAAGTTGATGGCTGCCACCACCGTAGGATAATTAGGGATAAAGAAATATCCGTTGACGGCAGGGAACAAAGCAATCAGCATCATCGGAGAAATACCCAGTGCTATTCCTAACGGTACAATAGCACGCACCGTAGCAGCCTGGCTATAAAGTAAAATAGACATGACAAACAATGCCAGACCGAACAGCCAGGGCATTTGACGCACAATCCCTTCAATAGAACCTGTCAGTTCCGTAATGTTTCCATTGATGAACGTATCCCCCATCCATGCAATACCCAAAATAGCGATTACCGCCTGCATTCCGGCAGGAAACACGCTGCCTTGTGTAGCCTTGATTCCATCCGTACGTGAAATGATAAGAATAATAGCTGCCGCACACAACATCAAGATCTCAATAATAGAAGGCATATCCAAAGCCGCACCGTTGAACACAGGACGCATAGCAGGGATAGAGCCGAATAATACAATCAGCAGTGTGGCAGCAATAAAGATAATCACCGAGATACGGGCGTGAAACATATTCTTCACATCGTTCAGTTCCACATGTTTTGTATCAATCATTCCGGCTTCCAGACGGCGCAGGTATTCAGGATCTTCCAACAACTCCTTGCCGACCTTTTTTGAAAGGAAAGCGCCGACCAGCACACCGATTAATGTAGCAGGAATGGTAATCTTCAGAATATCAAACAAAGTAATGTCAAATCCTGTCAGCAGGCCCAGCAACGCTACGGTAGCGGCAGAGATAGGGCTGGCGGTAATAGCCTGTTGCGAGGCGATAACGGCAATGCCTAAAGGACGCTCAGGACGAATTTTAGTTTCCGTAGCTACCTCGGCTATGACAGGAAGCACAGAGTAGGCCACATGCCCTGTACCTGCGACAAAAGTAAACAGATAAGTAACCAACGGGCTCAGGATAGTCACCTGCGAGGGGTTACGGCGCAACAGCCGTTCCGCCAACTTCACCATATAGTCCAGTCCGCCGGCAGCCTGCATACAAGAGGCGGCAGAGATAACGGCGACAATCATCAACATCACATCAATAGGGGGAGCGGTAGGCTGAAGTCCGAAGACAAAAGTCAATATGGCAAGGCCTACACCTCCCATCACTCCCAATCCGATACCTCCCAAACGGGCACCTACAATAATAGCGACAAGTACAAATAGCAGTTGTAATAACATGGTTTTTATCCGTTTATAAATATACAATTTTAATTCCGAGAACAAAGATAGACCATTTCTGTTCTACAAACCTTAAAATTTCTAAGAATTTTTCCTTTTTTCACTACTTTCCCCCTAAAACATTCAATAAAAGTTAGTTGTTTTGTATAATGAATAATGTGCAAATTATTAAATTATTATATATGAACAGAATTTGCAACCTTTTTGGAATAAAGTATCCCATCATACAGGGAGGAATGGTATGGTGTAGCGGTTGGAGACTGGCCTCCGCAGTAAGTAATGCCGGAGGGCTGGGACTGATAGGAGCAGGCTCCATGCATCCCGAAACCTTGCGCGAGCACATACGGAAATGCAAAGCGGCGACAGACAAGCCTTTCGGAGTAAACATTCCGCTGATGTATCCCGAAATAGACATCCTTATCAATATGGTAATAGAAGAGGGTGTGAGAATCGTCTTCACCTCTGCCGGAAATCCAAAGACTTGGACAGAACACCTGCATGAGCACGGCATCATTGTGGCCCATGTAGTGGCAAGCACCAAGTTTGCCGCCAAATGTGAAGAAGCAGGCGTAGACGCCATCGTAGCCGAAGGATTCGAAGCAGGAGGACATAACGGACGGGAGGAAACGACCACCCTATGTCTTATTCCGGCCGTCAGACAGATTACCACTGTGCCGTTGATGGCTGCCGGAGGTATCGGATCGGGAGAAAGTATACTAGCTGCTATGGCATTGGGGGCCGACGGGGTGCAGATAGGCACGCGCTTCGCATTAACCGAAGAGAGTTCCGCTCATTTCACATTCAAAGACCGATGCCTGCGACTGAACGAAGGAGATACCCAACTGACATTGAAACAGCTCTCTCCCGTCCGGCTGGTCAAAAATGATTTCTTCAAACAAGTGGAAGAAGCGGAAAGCCGTGGCGCGACAACGGATGAACTACGCACTTTGTTAGGAAAAGGACGTGCAAAAAAGGGAATCTTTGAAGGAGATTTATTCGAAGGGGAACTGGAAATAGGACAAGTCGCATCCTGCATACATAAATTACAGACGGTGGATGAAGTGATGAAAGAACTGGTGGAAGATTTCAATGCCGCATTAAACAGGGTCAATGAGTTGCAAAGATTTATCTGATGGTGCGGACAATGAAACGATCAAAAAAACCGGAGAATGAATCAAAAACAAGATGAACATTCTAAAGATTACAGATTGTAACCGACAAATACATAAAAGTGGATGTGTCCAAATTCAGTTTTTGGAAATATGAACTTATAATCTGAAATTTGAGCATCCTAAAAGACTAAGAAAGGGTCGTATCATTACTCAATACAGAGCTTGATATGACCCTTTTAAGTGTTATAATTACTATCTGTAACCTTCAGGAGCAGTCATTTTGGTTTTGACACGCCTAATGCATAAAATTAAGTTATTCTACTTACACCTTCTCTTATTAAACAAATTAGCACTCAGGAATCCCACCAAAAATATCAGCAACGTTCCGAATACGATAGCCAGATTAGCATGTACAAAAGGGGATATCACAATCCAACAAACCAGAATTACCCCACAAACGACTCCCAGTACCGCATCAAAATTACGTGCCTTTCTCGAAATATACCCCAGTAGAAACAGTCCCAACATGCCTCCGCTGAAAATAGACGCCAACGCCCACCAAGCATCCAGCGCACTTTGCACACTCATAAAGGCAAAGGCCACCAGAATTCCTGCCACTCCTACTCCCACACTAGAGAGTTTCAGCACCAACATCCGTTCCCTGTTTCCGGCATGTTTGCGGAAACGCTGGTAATAATCCGTCAGAATGATGGTAGACGAACTAGTGACACTGGTCGCAATGGTACTCATACCTGCGGCAAAGATAGAAGCAATCAGCAGGCCTGTCAACCCCACCGGCAACTCATTGACTATAAAGAACGGAAAGACATAATCCGCCCCCACTCCGTCGGGCAAGACCCCCGGATGCACTTTATAGAACGCATACAGCCCGGTCCCTATCATAAAGAAGACAGCCGAAACGGGAATAAACAAATATCCTCCGAACAAGGCCGAGAACTTAGCCTCCTTCTCATTCTTCGCCGTATGATAACGTTGCACATAACTCTGGTCTATACCATAGTTCTGCAAATTGGTAAATACGCCATAAATCAGGCACACCCAAAAAGTGGACTCACTTAAACTGCTTCCAAAACTTCCCAAGCTGAATTTTCCATCTTCCATAGCGATGGAGAAAGTCTGTGCCGGACCTTCGGGCATGTCAAAAAGCAAGATGAACATACATACCAGCGCACCGCCAATCAGAATAATCCCCTGTATGGCCTCTGTCCAAATGACAGCTTTCATGCCGCCCAGCATGGAATAAAGTACAATAGCCACACTGGTCACAATAATGATGGTCTGGATATTCCATCCCAGCAATACATTCATGGGCAATGCCAACAAATACAGAATAGAGCCTGTACGTGCAATCTGGGTAAGCAGATAACAGGACGAGGTATATATACGGGCCCAAGGGCCGAAGCGGTTTTCCAGGAAACTATAAGCTGATATACTGTCCTGGCTTCGGTAAAAAGGCACGAAGTAACGAGCCGCAAAATAAGAAGCTATAGGGATAGACAGGCTGAATACAAACGCATTCCAATCTCCCGAAAAAGCCTTTCCCGGATATCCCAAATAACTGATACTGCTGACATACGTGGCAAAGATGGACATCCCCACCACCCAGCCGGGCAAGCTTCTGCCGGCAGAAGTGAACTCCTCGGAAGTACCTTTCTTCTTAAAGAAAGAACAACCGAAGGCCACGACTCCGCCGGTAAACAGCAAAAAGACGATTATATCAATGATATGCATACAGACCGAGCATTTAAGGTTTCAACTCCGGACAAAAAGGGAGTGCCTCCAACGCCTTGCGTATCTTCTCGCGTTCCGGAGCATTGAAGCGATGGAAAGGAGCCGCAACAAAATCATCACAAACGCCCAATAAAGACAACGCGCATTTCAATCCCTTCAGATAACTGGAACCATGCTGGCCCACAGTATAAATACTGCTGCTTATCTGCATCACCAGGGGTTGAAGACGGCTCACCGTTTCCATGTCACGTGCCAAGGCGGCATTATACAGGTCTACATACAATTCCGGGAACATATTGGCACCTCCATTGATGCCTCCGTGTCCACCCAGTAACACACACTCGGCCGTAATTTCCTCCGGTCCCACCAGCATGGCGAAATCCGGTCGGTCCTTCATGACATACATCACGGACTGGAAATAAACGGCATTGGCCGAACTATCCTTGAATCCCACTACCTGAGGGTTACGGGCAATGCGCTGTATCGTAGCCGGAGCAAAATTCACTTTTGTATGCGACGGCATATTATATAAGAAGATAGGCAACGGCAACTGAGGGATAAGGTCTTCATAAAATTCGGCCAGTTCAGGCTGCCCCGGAGCAAAATAGTAAGGGGGAGCGGAAACTACGGCTGAAGCACCACACTCGGCCCCCACATGTGCCAGATGAATACTTTCTACAATTGATGTATCGGAAATACAAACCAGAACCGGAAGTCTTCCGGCATTGATACGGCAAGTTTCCTTTATCATTTCATGGCGGAGCCGGTAACTGATGCTCTGCGCCTCTCCAGTGGTACCCAGTATAAATAATCCGTGCACTCCTCCTTTTATCAGTCGTTCTATCAATCTTTCCAAACCGTCAATATCCAGTTTGTCATTATCCAGTAACGGAGTCACTAAAGGAGGAATAATGCCTGTCATAGGCTTTTTTAATGTGTTTTCCATGATTCGTTTTCTTTAAAAAATTTCAATGCTATATTTATGAAACGAACAGTAGAATTATTTGTACTCAGTCCAACACCCCGGCTTGTCCGGAAAGCGACAGGGCACTATCGTTTAACCTGTCGTCTTCCGTCTGCCCGGAACGTACCTTTTGAAAAAGAACTTTTAATTCCGCTTCAAGAAAAGAGAGTTAGTTATACATGCGGGCAACTCTTCCTGATAATGTGTCACCATAATCATGGTCTTGTCCTTACGACGGCAGAAAGTTTCTATCACATCTTTCACCAACCGGCGGTTGTACAAGTCCAACCCATGCAAAGGTTCGTCCAAAATAAGCAACTCAGGATCCTTCACAAAAGCACGAGCCAACAACACCAGACGCTGCTCGCCACTGGACAACTGCAAGAAATTCCGGTCTTTCAAATTTGCAATACCAAAAATATCCATCCACCATTCACAAGCCGCCATCTGCTCGGGACGCGGACGTTTGTACAACCCCACAGAATCATGTAGCCCGCTTGCCACAATATCTATGGCAGGAAGGTTCTTCAGATAAGCGCGATGCATCTCAGGACTGACATATCCTATATGCTTCTTTATCTCCCAAATACTTTCTCCGGAACCGCGTTTTCTACCGAACAAGGTAATATCACAAGCATAACTCTGCGGATTATCTGCACAGACCAGACTCAGCAACGTAGACTTTCCTGAACCGTTCTCTCCACTCAAAGCCCATTTCTCGCCACATTTCACTGTCCAGTCCAAATCTTTCAAAATGGTACGCTCGCCATAACGGATGCTTACCTTGTTCAAATCGACTACGTGCTCGGTGTGATACAAATCACCGCCGTAAGGCAAATTCAGAATCCGTGCCTCCTTTTCTTCGGAAAGCATCCGTTCCGGTATCGGCTTACGGACCGCCAAATATTCCTGCAAAGTCATCTTTTTACCACACACCCTGTCTTCCACAGGAATAACATGAGTGATAAAAGCAGGAATATCATCGGACTTAGACAAGATAAGGATTACCTGCAAATGGGTTACTTTAGTCAGTTCACCCAACAATGTATGAAGCAGGTCCCTCGTCTTCGCATCCAGTCCGATAAAGGGATTATCCATAATCAGTACACGCGGATTACTCAGCAAAGTCTTTGTCAGTTGAAACTTACGTAACTCACCACTGGAAAGCAGAATGATATGTTTATCCAGCATCCTCTCCATGCCAAACAGTTCATACAAAGCCTTTTCCAGGCCTGAATCGGTCGCTTCGGGCAACAAATCACGTACCAGTGGAGTTTCATCCAAATCATGAGCATTCCACCGTTGCTGATAATAGTAATTTCCATCGGCATCTCCGTATGAATCACGGAAAGCAATATACTTTATATTCTCGTATGCCATCTTCGAAGGAGAGGGAGAGAAATCATATTTCACTTCATTCATCAACAACGGCCACCGACCTGTAATCGTATCTACCAATATACTTTTTCCTGCCCCGTTTCTTCCCACAACAGCTATATGTTCTCCGGCGGCAAGTGTCATATTCACCGGTTCCTTCATCCGGTACAGCGGATGGCGGGTCACACCATTTTCTATCGCAATAATATTCTGCATTACAAATCTCTTTTTTATCCAACAGGATGCAAAGGTAACAAAATAATATAGCAATACGATAATATATTATCATTTTGTTACATCGATCATCCACCTTAATTATATACGATACCGATTATACAACACTGAATAACCAACAAAATATTACCTAAACTATATGTTCCATAACAGAGTACAGACTTAATGAATTACAATTAAAAAGAATATAACTAGACTTTTATTTCAGTTTGAAAGAAAAACACCTAAAATAGCTTTCTATTTATCATTAGAATAAAAATAAATAAGAATATAGATAGCACCATTGTTTATAAAACATCAAAAAGATATATATTTGCACCAAAATAAGACAAAAGGAAATAATAACAGAAGAAGTTATAGACAAAATGGCAACAACAATCAAGTTCACGAAGATGCAGGGAGCAGGTAATGACTATATATACGTAAACACCCTGAGACACCCCATAGCAGACCCCGTGAGAACTTCCATCAAATGGAGTTCTTGTCACACGGGGATCGGTTCCGACGGGCTGGTATTGATTGGAAAATCAACCAAAGCGGATTTCAGTATGCGCATATTCAATGCAGATGGTTCTGAAGCTATGATGTGTGGCAACGCCTCCAGATGTATAGGAAAGTATGTATATGACAACAAATTGACTCAAAAGGAAGTCATCACGCTGGAAACGCTCTCAGGAATCAAGATCCTAAAACTGCATACGGAGAACGGGCTGGTAGAAGAAGTAACAGTAGACATGGATCTTCCCCTGCTTACCAACTCCAGACAAATAAATACCCCGGACGGCAAAATGTTGGCAAAAACAATCACAGTAGATGGAAAAGAATACAAAGGAACATTTGTTTGTATGGGAAATCCACATTTAGTAATTTTCATAGATGATATAAAAAATGTAAATTTGCCGGCAATAGGTCCGAAACTGGAGAATCATCCGCTTTTTCCCGAACGAACAAATGTAGAATTCGTTGAAGTATTGCCGGACGGTTCCTTAAGGATGAGAGTCTGGGAAAGAGGCTCGGGCATCACCATGGCATGCGGAACAGGAGCTTGTGCCACTGCCGTAGCCGCATACCTGAACCACAAGGCCGGAAGAAAATCACGGGTAAGAATGGATGGTGGTGATTTACAAGTCCATTGGAACGAAACAGACGGACATGTGTACATGACAGGTCCCGCAGTAAAAGTTTTCGATGGTGAGATAGAAATTTAACAGGAATAAGAAATCAGTAAAGACAAACTATAAAACAACAGCAATTATGGCATTAGTAAACGAACATTTTTTAAAACTGCCCAACAATTACCTGTTTTCGGACATTGCCAAGAAAGTAAATGCATTCAAAGTTTCCCATCCCCAAAAAGACCTCATCCGTCTGGGCATCGGAGACGTGACACAACCATTGCCCCAAGCATCCATAGAAGCCATGCACAAAGCAGTGGACGAACTGGCAAGCAAAGAAACCTTCCGTGGATACGGTCCCGAGCAAGGATATGATTTTCTAATCGACGCCATCTTGAAAAACGATTATGCCTCACGCGGAGTACATTTGGAATCCGGCGAGATATTCGTCAGTGACGGCGCCAAAAGCGATACGGGAAATATAGGGGACATCCTCCGCCACGATAACAGCATCGGTGTGACAGACCCTATTTATCCGGTATATATCGACTCTAACGTCATGTGCGGACGAGCAGGAGTGCTGGAAAACGGAAGATGGAGCAACGTGGTCTATCTGCCCTGCCTGAGTGAAAACAATTTCATTCCCGCTATCCCCGACCGCAGAATAGACATTTTATATCTATGTTACCCCAACAACCCCACCGGTACGGTTATCAGTAAAGCAGAATTGAAGAAATGGGTGAATTACGCACTGGAGAACGACACATTGATTCTTTATGACGCAGCCTACGAAGCCTACATTCAAGACCCCGACATCCCCCACTCCATTTACGAGATAAAAGGAGCCAAAAAGGTAGCCATAGAGTTCCGCAGCTTCTCCAAAACCGCCGGCTTTACCGGAGTGCGTTGCGGCTACACCGTAGTACCCAAGGAGCTGACCGCCGCCACATTGGAAGGAAAACGCATCCCGCTGAACCGGTTGTGGAACCGTCGCCAATGCACTAAGTTCAACGGAACCTCGTACATTACCCAGCGCGGTGCGGAGGCCATTTACAGCCCTGAAGGAAAGGAACAGATAAAAGCCACCATCCACTATTATATGACCAACGCCCGCATCATGAAAGAAGGACTGGAAAGCACCGGACTAAAAGTATTCGGCGGTGAGAACGCACCTTATTTATGGGTGAAGGCTCCCCGAGGAATCAGCTCGTGGAAGTTCTTTGAACAAATGCTGTACGAAGCCAATGTGGTAGGTACTCCCGGAGTAGGATTCGGTCCCAGTGGAGAAGGTTACATACGGCTGACCGCCTTCGGCGAACGCGCGGACTGTGAAAAGGCAATGAAACGAATCAGGCGATGGATATTATAAACAACATTTATCACATAACAAGCACAAACCATTACAAGAAAAACAAATACATACGAGATATAACAAACTCACTATTATGAATTAAAAAGGTAAAAAGCAATGAAAAAGAGTTTTAGAAAAACAACATTTCTGTCGGCCTTGGCAATAGCTGTTCCGGCAATGGGCATGGCGCAGGACAAAGTAGAAGCCAGCGTAGGAGCCGACTTTGTAAGCGGATACATCTGGCGTGGCCAGGATTTGGGGGGTGTCAGTATCCAACCCACGTTGTCAGTTTCTTACAAAGGGTTCTCATTGTCTGCATGGGGAACAGCAGGTATCGAAAAAGAAGATACAAAAGAGATTGACCTCACATTAGGCTACACCACAGGAGGGTTCAGTATCTCCGTCACAGATTACTGGTTCAATGGAGGACCGGGGTATTTCCATTACGGCTCACACAATACCAACCATACCTTCGAGGCACAGATAGGTTATGACTTCGGACCGCTGGCCTTGAACTGGTATACCAATTTCGCCGGAACCGACGGAGTGAATAACGAAGGAGACAGAGCCTATTCTTCCTACATCTCGGCTACCGTACCTTTCACACTGGCAGGACTGGAATGGACAGCGGAAATAGGAGCGACTCCGTGGGCCACAGACTTTTACAACTATTCCGAAGACCCTGTATGCAACGGTTCCAACGGTTTCGCCGTATGCGACATCAGCCTGGGAGCCGCCAAGGAGATAAGAATCACCGATTCATTTTCCGTTCCAGCTTTTGCAAAAGTCACCGTAAACCCACGCACTGAAGGGGCTTATTTCGTTTTCGGGCTAAGTTTTTAATCATAAAGAGCATAAATACAAGGATAACAACAAGGTATCAGTTTTTTAGAAGGTAAAAAGATTACATTATATACAAAATACAAATACAACAATGAAAAAAATTGAAGCTATTATCCGTAAGACCAAATTCGAGGACGTAAAAGAAGCGTTGCTCGAAGCCGAAATCGAATGGTTTTCCTATTACGATGTAAGAGGCATTGGCAAAACACGTCAAGGACGCATTTACCGTGGAGTGGTTTATGACACCAGTTCCATTGAGAGAATCCTGGTTTCCATTGTAGTCCGCGAAAAGAATGTGGACAAAACCATTCATGCCATTCTCAAGGCTGCTCATACCGGCGAGATCGGTGACGGACGTATCTTCGTCATACCCGTTGAAGATGCCATCCGCATCCGTACAGGAGAACGTGGAGATATTGCCTTGTACAATGCAGAACAAGAGAAATAACTCATTACACACCCCGGTCAAAACTACTCTACAAAGTAAAAATCATACTACAACTTAAGCGAAAAAATTATGGATACAACTAATAGAAAAGGTATGGAAAAACTATACCTGAAAAGACTCTTTATACTTTTATTTCTGTTCCCAGCCAGCCTTTGGGCACAAGACGCACTATCGGAAACTCCTGTCAGGAGCACGGACACAGAAGCCATCAATGAAATTGTAACCGGTCTGAATACTGTATGGATGCTGCTGGCAGCCATGCTGGTATTCTTCATGCAACCGGGATTCGCTTTGGTGGAAGCTGGATTTATCCGCACCAAGAATACCGCCAACGTACTGATGAAGAATCTGATTGACTTTATGTTCGGCTCCATCCTCTTCTGGTTCATCGGTTTCGGATTGATGTTCGGTGTGGGAGGTTTCGTAGGCACGCCACATTTTTTCAACCTTGACATAATGGACAAAGTCATTGACAACGGACTACCCATTGAAGGGTTTCTGATCTTCCAAACCGTATTCTGTGCCACTGCAGCAACCATCGTATCAGGAGCTATGGCAGAACGTACTAAATTCTCCATGTACTTGGTATACACCATCTTCATCAGCGTACTGATTTATCCGGTATCAGGACACTGGACGTGGGGTGGCGGATGGCTGATGAATGGTGAAGAAAATTCTTTTATGACAAACATATTCGGAACCACCTTCCATGACTTCGCCGGTTCCACTGTCGTTCACTCAGTAGGCGGGTGGATTGCCCTGGTAGGTGCTGCCGTTCTAGGACCGCGTATCGGTAAATATGGTAAAGATGGCAGGTCTAAGGCTATCCCGGGACATAGCTTGACATTGGCTTGCCTGGGTGTATTCATTCTTTGGTTCGGTTGGTTTGGTTTTAATCCGGGTTCTCAACTGGCAGCAGCTACCGGTACTGATCAGACAGTTATCTCTCACGTATTCCTGACCACTAACCTGGCAGCATGCGCCGGTGGCTTCTTCGCTTTGACAGCAAGCTGGATAAAATATGGAAAACCTTCTTTGTCATTAACATTAAACGGTGTATTGGCAGGACTGGTCGGAGTCACCGCCGGATGTGATCTCGTTTCCCCCTTCGGAGCAGTCATGATCGGTGCCATCTGCGGCATCGTCATGATTTTCTCGGTAGACTTCATTGACCACATATTGAAAATAGACGATCCGGTCGGAGCCTCCTCTGTACATGGTGTTTGTGGTTGCCTCGGTACCATTCTTACCGGACTTTTCGCCACCGAAGAAGGACTGCTCTATGGTGGTGGTTACAACTTCCTGCTAGCACAACTGTTCGGTACAACAGTAGTAGGTTGCTGGGCAGCAGGTATGGGATACCTCATCTTCAAAGGATTGGACAAGATTCATGGTTTGCGCGTCCCGAACAGAATTGAAGAAGAAGGGCTCGACATTTATGAACATGGCGAATCTGCATACAACTAAAAGTCATTTTGAATCAAAATAATAAAGAGAAAATCATTCACTCTAAATAAATTAACAACTAAACAAATTTAGGTATTATGTCAAAATTAAGATTCCGAGTAGTTGAAACAGCTTTCAAGAAGAAAGCAGCAACAGTAGAAACACCTGCCCAAAGGCCCGGTGAATACTTTGCCAAGTATGTATTCAACCGTGAAAAAATGTTCAAATACCTGCCTAGCAATGTCTATGCCAAACTGACAGATGCTATGGACAATGGCGCTCCTTTGGACCGCAGCATCGCCGACGAAGTAGCCGCAGGCATGAAACGCTGGGCAACCGAACTGGGAGTAACCCACTATACCCACTGGTTCCAGCCGCTGACCGAAGGAACCGCCGAAAAACATGACGCGTTTGTAGAACACGACGGCAAGGGCGGAATGATGGAAGAATTCTCCGGCAAACTACTTGTACAGCAGGAACCCGATGCTTCCAGTTTCCCTAATGGCGGTATCCGCAATACCTTCGAGGCACGTGGCTACAGTGCATGGGACCCCTCCTCCCCCGTATTCGTAGTAGACGACACCCTGTGCATCCCCACCGTATTTATCGCCTACACCGGCGAGTCCCTCGACTACAAGGCCCCTCTGTTGAAAGCGTTAAGTGCTGTAAATAAAGCAGCAGTTGATGTCTGCCATTATTTTAATCCCGAAGTAAAGAAAGTAATGGCCTATTTAGGATGGGAACAAGAATACTTTCTAGTAGACGAAGGCCTGTACGCCGCACGCCCCGACCTATTACTGACCGGACGTACCCTGATGGGACACGAAGCCAGCAAAAACCAACAGTTGGAAGACCATTACTTCGGGGCCATCCCTACCCGTGTGGCAGCTTTCATGAAAGACCTGGAAATCCAAGCATTGGAACTGGGCATCCCCGTAAAGACCCGCCACAATGAAGTGGCTCCCAACCAATTCGAACTGGCTCCCATTTTCGAAGAATGTAATCTGGCCGTAGATCACAATATGCTCATCATGTCACTAATGCGCAAAGTAGCCCGTAATCATGGTTTCCGTCTGCTGCTACACGAAAAGCCATTCAAGGGAGTTAACGGATCAGGCAAGCACAACAACTGGTCATTAGGTACAGATACCGGTATCCTGCTGATGGCTCCCGGAAAGACAGCCGAAGACAACCTGCGTTTCATTACTTTTGTCGTCAATACCCTGATGGCAGTTTACCACCATAACGGATTGCTGAAGGCTTCCATCATGAGTGCCACCAATGCACATCGTCTGGGAGCCAACGAGGCACCTCCCGCCATCATCTCTTCTTTTTTGGGCAAACAGCTGACACAAGTGCTGGATCACATGGAAGAAAGTGCAAATGATGACCTTATTTCGCTGGCTGGCAAACAGGGAATGAAGCTGGATATCCCTCAGATTCCCGAATTGCTGATTGATAACACTGACCGCAACCGCACCTCTCCTTTCGCCTTTACAGGCAATCGCTTTGAATTCCGTGCCGTAGGTTCGGAAGCCAACTGTGCCAGTGCCATGATTGCACTGAACACGGCGGTGGCGCACCAGTTGACAAGATTCAAAAAGGATGTGGATGCATTGATTGAAAAGGGAGAGCCAAAAATCTCCGCCATCGTGGAAATCATCCGCCAATACATCAAGGAATGCAAACCTATCCGGTTCGATGGCAACGGTTACTCAGACGAATGGAAAGCTGAGGCTGCCAAACGCGGTCTGGACTGCGAAACCAGTTGTCCGCTGATATTCGACAATTACCTGAAACCCGAAAGCATCGCCATGTTCGAAGCAACAGGCGTCATGACGCGCAAAGAGCTGGAAGCCCGCAACGAAGTGAAGTGGGAAATGTACACAAAAAAAATCCAGATCGAGGCTCGTGTTCTCGGTGACCTAGCTATGAATCACATTATTCCCGTGGCTACCGAATACCAGAGCAAACTGATTGACAATGTATATAAAATGAAAGAATTATTCCCTGCAGAAAAAGCGTCCCGACTATCTGCCGAGAATATGAAACTTATTGAAGAGATTGCAGAACGCACCATCTTCATCACCGAGCATGTGGAAGCCATGGTGGAAGCACGTAAGGTGGCTAACAAGATAGAAAGTGAACGGGAGAAAGCAATCGCCTATCATGACACTATCGCCCCCATGCTGGAAGAGATACGTTATCACATTGACAAGCTGGAACTGATTGTTGACAATCAGATGTGGACATTACCTAAATACAGAGAATTGCTTTTTATTAGATAATTGCCCGAAATTATCTATTTCTTTTGTTGGTTGTTTTAAGTTTGCATGACAGGCTTTGTTGCGAAACAAGGCCTGTCTTTTTATTAGGTAGACACATCATAAACAAGAAAGATGAATTACAAGCAAGGCACCTTCACAAATGCTGTATCCGGGAAATGCTTCTCTATATAACGACAAATATAAGCCTCTGTATCTGCCTGAATGATTTTATCTTCTCCTTCGGGAAACAGATTGTACATCACTGTATGAAGCTTTATCCCTCTCCGTTCTATAGCCTCAAAACTCAATAATGTATGGTTGATACTTCCCAATCGTCCCGAAGTAACAAAAACTAAGGGGTAACCCGATTCCTGAATATAGTCTATAGTCAGGTTCTCCTCTGTCAACGGCACCATCAGCCCCCCGGCTCCTTCCACTAAAACAGCATCATAGCGCTCACTCAGCACCTCCGTGGCATGCTTTATTTTATCAAAATCAATGGTGCGGTTATCTATTCGTGAAGCCAAATGGGGAGAAGCCGGATAAGAAAATATTTCAGGTTTGGTAAGTCCCTGCTCATCCTCAGGCAAATACTCCGTCCCCATCAGACGACGATGCAACTCAATATCCTCCGAATAACCTTCCGGATTTCCTGTCTGTATGAATTTTTGAGTAATAGTACGACATCCTTGTTTGTTCCAAAGATGTGCCAGATAGGCCGTGGCATAACTTTTACCAATATTTGTATCAATACCACTTACGAAAAATACATTCTGTTTCATGATTCTTTTTATTTCTATTGTCTTTTCTTTGCAATAATATAAATAGGATGATAAGTCAAAGTCACCGAACGACCATCACTGAACAAACGGGCATACTTGTCACAGAAATCCTGCAAATTCCTTTTAGTCCACGCTTGTTGCCTGACAGCAGCCACCCCGGTATGTTTCAAGTGATAAAGCACTTCGAGCGGAGTGCCAAAAGTCAGACAGATACGTTCCTCATGAGCCTTCACGATCTCATAGTGTATGCGCAGTGCTTCTTCTAACTCCTCTAAAGAACGATAGTGAAGACCGCTGCCGGTAACCGATGCAACTTCTTTCAGATTATCCCTGCCGAACGTAGTAAAAGCAAAATATCCTTTCTGCTTCAACAAAGTATTACAACGTTCAAAAAACAGCTCGGGAGAAACAAACCACTGTAATGCCGAGCATGATACAATCAAATCCTGTCCTTTTGGAAAAGGAAGGGACTCGGCATCCCCTGCCAGAAAGATAGCCCGCCCGCTTCCCAACAAATCGGTGAAACAAGTACTCATCTCCTGACAAATATCATTCAACACCAGTTTTTCAGGATGGAGGGTTTCCATCAGCCTGCGGGTAAGAAAGCCCGTCCCGCTACCAATTTCCAATATCCGGCCGCACGGACGGGGCAAATAATGATTTAGCATATCACTCATGCGGTATGCAATCTGCTTTTGAACCACCGCCTCACGGTTATAACTCTCTACAGCGCGGGAAAAGCGACGGGTTATCAATTGCTTATTAATCATACGTTTTCATTTTAAATGACAGACGGGCATAGCAAATCTCTCATTATTTCTTCTGAATAATGAGGAATATCATACTCTGCCACTTCCGTCCCGGTCCATGCATTTCTTTGGTTGACCGCCGTAAAAATCAAATCATTCTTGCCTATAACAGCCCGTTCCCATGCAAAACTGGGAACAGCGCAAGATTTTACCTGTTCTCCAATCCTCCGAAGCTCTTCTTGCAGTTCCTCTACCGCACGTTGCGGACGTTTCGACAAGAATGTTTCCAGATTCTCCTTTTTCAAACACATCCTGCGGATAAACTTTTCCAGCGTAACCTCATTCAAGCCTTCCAGTGTTCCTTCAAAAACTTGCTGCGAAATACCTTTCAAATCATCGACAGGAGTTACCGTGCCATTTAAAGCAACACTCTCACAAATGGGCAAGTCCATATCCTGCAATACCATAGACGCGGCCCATACTCCCATAGACCAGGCTATCAGACGAATCTCCTGATAACCCTGCAACAGCGTGAAATCAAAATCCAGCGAACGATAATCATAACAAACCAACAGATCGCTATTTCCGGAGCAATAATCCATGAAAGGACATTCATCCATTCCCCAACCGGCAAAAAAAAGTGTCAATCGGGGAAGATAATTTTGTTGTATAAAATAATGTTTCATATCAATTCTATCAGACTTTTTATTTCTTCTTCAGTAATATCCGCTGTCAACGAAAAACGGATACGCGATGTTCCTTCGGGCACAGTAGGAGGACGCACCGGCAACGCATAAAAACCTTTACGCTGCAAGAAATCGGCCTTTAACACCGTATCACCGCTATCGCCTATCGTCATTGGCAGAATATGGCTGGTAGAAGGACAAGCGTAGCCTTTCTTTACCAACGCGTCTTTCAAAAGAGAGGATATCTTCTTCAACCTTTCCCTCCGGAAGCTGAAACTGTTCAAATGCTCCAGGATAAAGAATGTCCATAGCAAGTTGACAGGAGGAAGAGCCGTTGTAAATATGAATGTACGCATTTTATTGACCAAATAATCACGGATGGTCTTCGAACAAACAATATAGCCTCCTACCGAGGCTAACGCTTTACCAAAAGTTCCACATAAGAAATCGATGTCAGCCACACAATCCTGTTCTTCCGCACACCCCAGGCCATGCATCCCCCGCACCCCTACAGCATGCGCTTCATCCACATACAGCAATACATTATCATATTGTTGCTTCAAAGTGACCAAACGACGGAGATCGGCCTCATCACCGTCCATACTGAAAATACTTTCGGTTACAATAATTATTCTATCATACCCGGCATGATTGGAAACCAGCAACTGTTCCAATTGTTCGTACCGGTTATGCCGGTATCGGATACACTTGGCCGCCGATAAACGAATGCCGTCAATAATACTGGCATGTACCAGTTTATCGGCAAGGATCAATGTACGAGTATCGCTCACTGCAGGAAGAATACCGGCATTCATGTGATAACCACTATTAAAAACCAACGCGCTTTCCTTCCGATACAGTCGGGCAAGCAAATCCTCTATCTGAACATAGATATCAAAATTTCCTGTCAGCAGCCGAGAGGATGAAGAGGAAGGAAGAAAGGTGTCGGGAATAAGACTTTGCAAGAATTCCGTACGTAATGGCAGATAAGCAGCCAATCCCAGATAATCGTTGGATGAAAGGTTAAGCATCACTTTTCCATTCACCTCCACCTCTCTTCCCAAATGACGGATAACAGGCAACTTACGAAGATTACTTTTATTTTCAAGCAGGGCTAATTCCCTTTCCCAATCTGTTAATGAATTCATTTTTTCTATTTCTCTCAGTACTATCACTTATTCTTTTAATTCTCTTACTATCTTCACCAGTGAATGCGTCAATTTGCTCAATTCTCCAGGCTGAATTATAAAAGGCGGCATGATATACACCAGTTTTCCAAAAGGACGTACCCATACCCCTTCTTCAACAAAACGACGTTGCATGAAAGCCATATCTACCGGTTTCTTCACTTCAATAACCCCGATAGCTCCCAATACACGCACATCAGCCACTTGTGGCAATAAAGCAGCAGGGGCCAGCTCCCTCTTCAACTGTGATTCAATGGCCTTTACCTTTTCCTCCCAACTATATGAAAGCAATAATTCCACGGATGCTTTCGCTACGGCACAAGCCAACGGATTTCCCATAAAAGTAGGGCCGTGCATAAAGACTCCCGGATAACCGCCGGAAATTGTATCAGCCACATCATCACTGGCAAGGACAGCAGAGAAAGTCATGTATCCACCGGTCAGTGCCTTGCCTATGCACATGATATCGGGCTGGACACCCGCATGCTCCCAAGCAAACAGTTTCCCCGTCCTTCCGAAACCTGTCGCTATCTCATCAAAGATTAACAACAGCCGATATTGCCTGCAAAGTTTCTCTGCCTGGCGTAAAAACTCAGGATGATAAAAACGCATTCCGCCCGCCCCTTGTACAATAGGTTCCAGAATCAATGCGGCCATCTCTTCATGATGCTGTTCCAATATTTCCCTCAAGGGCTCTATATCCTCTTCATACCAGATTCCGTCAAAGCGCGACCGGGGAGCAGGAACAAAATAACGCACAGGCAATGTAGGGCCAAAAATATGATGCATACCGGTCACCGGATCACAAACAGACATGGCATTCCACGTATCTCCATGATATCCGGACTGAATAGTTACAAAATTATTTTTCTTTTCCTTCCCTTGCGCATACCAATATTGCACGGCCATTTTCAATGCCACTTCCACCGCAACCGAACCGGAGTCAGCATAAAATATTTTCTGCATACGGGGAGGAACAATCTTCAACAACAACCTGCCTAATTCGATGGCCGGATCGTGTGTCAGTCCGCCGAACATGACATGGCTCATACGGTCTATCTGTTCCTTGAGCGCTTGGTTCAATACCGGATGATTGTATCCATGTACCATGCACCACCACGAAGACATCCCTTCTATCAAACATCTTCCGTCCTCCAATTCTATATATACTCCATCCGCCCGTCTTACTTTATAAGTGGGCAGCGGATGAGTAGTCGATGTATAAGGATGCCATAAATGCTCCCTGTCAAAATTTTCCATATATTACTTCCTTATTGTTATAATAACTTTATAATGTATCAAAGCGAATACCCGGCCTCTTCTATCAATATTTTATCTTCTGATACTTTTGAACCTAATGTAGTCAGCAAATCTCCCACAATGGCAGAATTAATACCGATATACAATGCTTTCTTTACAGCTTCCACACTCATCAGTGAACGCCCTCCGGCAAAACGAAGAAATGCTGTGGGATTGATAAAACGGAATAAAGCGATGGTTGTCAGAATCTCCACCTCTGCAAGACGATCCATTTTTTCCAATGGAGTGCCGGGTATAGGCTGCAACAGGTTTATAGGAATAGACTGTACTTCCAATTCCCTCAGTGTAAAAGCAAACTCAATACGCTGTTCCATTGTTTCGCCCATGCCGATGATTCCTCCGCTGCATACATCCATCCCCACCCTGCGTGCTGCCTGCAACGTTTCTAATTTCTGTTCTTGTGTATGAGTAGAACATAGAGATGAAAAATAAGAGGGAGCCGTTTCCAGATTACAATGATAACGGGTGATGCCTGCCTTAAACAGCCGTCTCAATTCCGCCTCATCCAGCAATCCTAAAGAAGCGCATAACTGAATATGCGAATGCGCACGCATGTATTCTGTTGTCTCACATAGCCGGTTCAAGTTCCGGCTACCCGGTTTCCTGCCGCTGGTCACCAAAGAAAAACGGGATACTCCCTGCGCTTCGTTATACAAAGCATGGCGCAGACATTCTTCCTTCCCAACCAAATCATAAACATCCACTTTTGTTTCATAATGTGCAGACTGTGCGCACCATTTACAATTCTCAGGACATTTACCGGATTTAGCATTGATGATGGAACACATATCGAATTTCCGGGAAGCCCAGACCTGTGTTATCTCATGAGCTGCATCATACAAATCCTGTTTCTCTGCCTTGCAGGACAGCCAACAGGCTTCTTCTACGGTAATCTTCTCACCGCCCAGCACTTTGTTTCTTATTTCATTCAGCATCATATACAGTTCATATTAAGACAAAAAAGCCGAAAAGATGCATGGCACATCTTTCCGGCAAACAATATTTATTCAAATAAAAAAGACAAATCACATCAGCCACCTGTGGTTGAGGCAGTTGGATCCGAAGCATTTGCAACATAGATTCAACAGGGGGCATTCCTTCTTCATATTCCTCTCCAGCATCCTCTTTTCGTGCGGAAGAGCAAACAGAGAATGCCGTGCAAACATTTGCCTGTTTACCCAACGATACATCGGCAATCTCCTTTTTCAGGTTACCAATAGTTACACATTTGCCCAAACTATAAAATATAGCGTACTTCTTCCGGTTCCAATAGCGGAAACGTATCGTATGTTTATTCTGGCACAATTGTTTCATATTTTTTCGTATCTGAGATTGGCAAAGGTAAATAAAATATTCAATGCAGCAAACTTTTATATAGAAAAACACCGTTCCGCCTCTTCCAACCTTAAAACCAGTTTTCCGAAAGCACAACGGTGAATTCTTAAGTCCTTTATACTATTTCTGTTATTCTTCTTTCTTCGAAGCAGCTTTCTTGGCAACCGGCTTCTTTGCCGCCGCTTTCTTTGCCGCCGCCGGTTTCTTGGCAGCAGGTTCTTTCTTTACGGCAGAAGCCTTCTTGCCTTCAGCTTTCTCCAGTTTAGCCTGCAATCTCTCCACTTCCTTGTTCAAAGCCACCAATTCCTCGCCCTGGTTCTTAATGGTAGTAAGCAACGAATTTAATTCTTCGTTATCCATATCCACCGGATACAACGAATTGACACGACTTATAAAATCACCCAAAATATTCATGTAGTTAGTGAAAGCATCATACGGAGAATCATAAATTCCACGATTCAACCAAATACCGGTATTCTTAGTGGTCATGAAGCGGAAATTATTACTTGCCTGCAAATAATCCCAATCCTGCTTAATACGGCGATCATCGCACAAATGAACACGTTCTGCCACACTATAAAGTTTATTGAAAGCCTCACGCTGCATCACATTGCCTAACCACGGACTGATATCGCGTTCCTCGTCTACCCATGACATAGGATAAGGAACATCCACCTGATCCACAGATTTCAGTTTGGTAATGATATCGGTCGGAGTAGAGAAAGTAACCCCTCTTTCTTTTGCGCAGACAGGCAGTGCTTTCATAAATTCCAGAATATTGGAAGACAATGGCTGGGCGATACCCAAAGCAGAAAGTTCCATGAAAATATTGATAACCTGTTCCTCCTCCGGCAAAGCTGCAATCCAATCTATATATTTGTCGGCAAACAACGGATATTCATTCCATTCGGAATTAGAGAAACGCAGACTGATGTCATCAGACAATTTGAAATCGCGAAGCAATAACTTCAAGTTCGGATTCATGGCGCAATGATACAGATAGTGCGGACTCTTCCAACCCAAAATATGTTTTGCACCTTCAGTCAACATACCTTTAAAGCCCATATCAGCTATCGTAGCGCCAATATCATTCGAATAAATCAAGCTGGAGTTACGGAATACTTTCGGCTCCTTGCCAAATATTTGTTTAATCTTGGTACGCATACGTTCCACTTCTTCGCGGAAACAATCTTCATTAGCCAATGAGGAAAGACCGTGAGAATAAGGTTCGCACAAGAATTCGCAACATCCGGTCTCATTCAACTGATGCAACAACTCGATTACACCAGGCGCATGCACTTCCAACTGTTCCAGCGCCACACCCGAGATAGACAAAGCCACCTTGAAAGTATCACCGTGATTCTTTGCCATTTCAATCAACGCACTCAGCGCAGGAATATACGAGCGTTCGGCTATATCACTGATGCCGCGCTCATTTTCATAATCATCATAATAATAATGGTCACGGCCTATATCAAAACAGCGATAGCGTTTCAGATGGATAATTTGATGTATTTCAAAATAAAGACATATTGTTTTCATATCCTAGTTATTGTTTTATTATTTACCATAGTTTTTTAACACCTGCTCATAGAGGGCACGGATTCTCAAGCCGACTTTCTCCCATGTAATGCCATCCACTTCTTTCTTTCCTTCTTCCTGCAGATATTGGAAAAGAGAAGGATTCGTACAAATTGAATAGATGGCATCGGCCATTGCGTTGATATCCCAATAATCGGTCTTGATTACTTTATCCAAAATTTCACCGCAACCCGATTGTTTTGAGATGATAGAAGGAGTTCCGCACTGCATAGCCTCCAAAGGAGCAATACCAAAAGGTTCTGACACAGAAGGCATTACGAATACATCACTGTTTTTATATGCTTCATAAACCTGACGCCCACGCTGGAACCCCGGGAAGTGAAAACGGTCTGCAATACCTCGTTCCGCAGCCAGATTGATCATGGCATCCAGCATGTCTCCCGATCCTGCCATTACAAAACGGATATTACGGGTACGCTTCAAGACCAATGCGGCGGCTTCCACAAAATACTCGGGTCCTTTCTGCATCGTGATACGCCCCAGGAAAGTCACCACTTTTTCTTTCGAATGATCAGGACGAGGAATGTCCAGCAAATCTTGCGAAAGCGGATAAACGGCATTGTGCATGGCAAAACATTTGCGCGGGTCTTGATGATATTGGTGAATAACTGTCTGACGGGTCAGCTCGGACACACACATAATACAGTCGGCATGATCCATGCCATTCTTTTCCATAGCATATACCGTAGGATTCACCTTACCGCGCGAACGGTCAAAATCAGTAGCATGCACATGGATACACAAAGGTTTGCCACTTACCAGCTTGGCATGCACACCAGCCGGATAAGTCAGCCAGTCGTGCGCATGGATAATATCAAATTCTTGCTGGCGCGCAACCACCCCTGCAATAATAGAAAAATTATTGATCTCATCATGAAGGTTTCCCGGATAGCCGCCGGCAAACTCCATACACCCCAGGTCATTGACGTGCATGTACGAGAAATCAGAATAGATATGATCACGGAAAGCATAATACTGTTCCGGAGTCGAAGTCGAAAGACGTGACTTTAAGTAATCGTAATTCACATCACGCCACACAATGGGCACTTGGTTCATGCCTATAATGTTCAGAAACTTTTCTTCGTCGCCGCAAGGTTTGGGCAAACAGAAGGTTGTTTCCATATCACCTTGCAGGCTCAAACCTTTTGTTATACCGTAAGATGCTACAGCAAGACCACCATATATTTTGGGAGGAAATTCCCATCCAAACATTAATACTTTCATACAGGTCCCTCCTTTCAATAATTGTATTTACTCAATAAATATAATACTCGCAATATCTCTGCCACATTCATAGCGAATGATACAGCTCCACGACCTTTGAAAGGCGGGTTACCATCAAACAGTTCAGGTATAGAGCCAATACAATGAGAAGTCATTTCGTCTTCGTAGCCTATCAGCTGACGCTCCACAAATCCTATACCACTCATCTTATAAATACGAAGGTAAGCTTCAAAATAGAAGCCTGCCAGCCAGGGCCATGCGGTACCTTGATGATAAGCATAATCACGCTGCATCTGAGGACCTACATAATTTGGGTTGTAACCACCACTCTTCGGGCTGAGCGAACGGAGCCCTTTCGGGGTAAGCAGTTCTTTGGTCACAATGTCCAACACCCCTTTCTTCTGACGGGCATCAAGCGGAGAATAGTCGAATGCTACAGTAAATATCATGTTCGGACGCACGCTCCAGTCCATCATATTGCCATCCACATAATCCAGTAAATAACCATACTCATTCAAGAAAGTATCCACGAAAGCCTTCCCCGTCTTTTCTGCCAATACATTTAACGCATCAGCCAAATTATTGTTTCCACCTTCGCTCAATAGTTCACTTGTAAAGCGTAAAGCATTATACCACAAAGCATTAATTTCTACGATATAGCCTGTACGAGGAATCACAGGGCGTCCGTTTGCGGTAGAATTCATCCATGTGATAGCCTTTTCTGTGCCGTTGGCATATAGCAGACCGTTGGAATGCAAAAAAAGATTCGGATGATTCTCCCGGCGAAGGTACTCCATAATGTCTTGCAACAATGTACCATATTTCTCACGGCATTGGTCGCGCGACACCATCTTGGCATATTGCTGGATACACCACACCGCCCAAAGCAAAACATCAGGGTGCTCCATTTCGTACACTTTAACATCATCAGGCTCATCATTAATAAAGTCATGAATTGCCTTGCGGGCCGTTTCCATCACCATTTCAAACTTAGCCACTTCATCAATCGCCAATGTCAGTCCCGGCAGGGAAATAAACATATCGCGCGCACGGCATTTAAACCACGGATATCCTGCCAGAATATAAAACTCATTTCCTTGTTTATTCAAGAACTGATGAGCAGCATTTATCAGACAGTGCTGGAAATTATCACGTGGAGTACGTTCTTCCACCTCTTCTTCAAAGGTTCTCTTTAATGTACGGGTACTGGCCTCGGACACACCTCCTGAAAAGACGATGCTTTCACCTTTCTTTATGTCCACTTCAAAATAACCCGGGACGTACAAATCTTCATTAAAATCATATCCTCTCTCCTGCTCTTTGGGATACTCAATTCCCCGATACCAATCCGGCTGATAGTGGAATTCGTTCTTCTTGTTCAATTGCATATATAATTCGGGATAGCCCGGATACATGCATGTCTTAATTCCATTATCCACCTCCTGATAGTCACGACTGGCTTGTGCGTTCTCATGAGTATACTGACGGACACTGCGGAAAGCCAGAAACGGACGCAAACGCAACGTAGTGGCCGAATGTGCCTCCAACAAAGTATAACGGATTAAAATTCTATTTTCATGATGAACGAAAAGCTTTTCCTTCTTCAGAATCACACCACCTACCCGATATATAGTGGTAGGAACTTTCTCACACTCGAATTCCCGGATATACTTGTGTCCCCTTGGGCTGTAATTGTCGCCCTGATACTTATGAAGTCCCAGATTAAATTCAGCGCCGTGTTGTATCACTGTTTCATCCAACGACGATAGCAATACATGGTTTTCATCATCCAGTTCAGGCACCGGAATGACAAGCAATCCATGATATTTTCTCGTATTGCAATCAACAATGGTTGTACAATGGTAAGCCCCTGAACGGTTTGTGCGGAGAATTTCTTTCGGTAATGATTCCCCGAGGTTCGTCATAAGAGTCTTGTCAAATCGTAAGTAACTCATAGTTGTTATTTTAAGGTTATAAATCAAATTTCCATATCAATTTATGTCACATATTATTTTTGTATGCAACGCTCAAAATTAGTAATTAAATGGATAAAGCAAAATTAAATAGCAAAATATTTTTCATTTTTCGCTCAAATATCCGTAGTATTGCGCAGAAATCAGCATAATTATGACAAAATGAAACTTGAAATTCAAAAAATTCTATTGGCTTTTGCTCTTCCGTTATTACTTCTTTTCATTCTGTACACCCTGCGTACAATGGAAAGTGTCATGAATTGGGATTTTATCACCTGGGGCATATATCCCAGAGAAACCAAAGGAATAATGGGGATTTTCACTTCTCCATTGATACACGCTGATTGGGGACATTTATTTGCGAACACTTTTCCTCTTCTTTTTTTATTATGGTGTCTGCTCTACTTTTATCGTGATTTGGGCATTGGTATACTTTTTTTCATCTGGATAGTCAGTGGAATACTTACATTTATAATAGGCAAGCCGGGATGGCATATAGGTGCCAGCAGTATAATTTATTCACTCGCCTTTTTTCTGTTCTTCAGTGGCATTCTCCGCAAACACGTCCCTTTAGTAGCCCTGTCGTTGCTTGTCACTTTTCTATATGGCAGTCTGGTATGGAACATGTTCCCGCAGTTCGCCTCCTCCACCACTTCTTGGGAGGGACACTTGGGGGGCGCGGCGGCCGGAATAGCCGCAGCCATATTGTTCAGACACAAAGGCCCCCAACAACCGGAACTTTTCATTGACGAGGAAGAGGAAGACAACAGCAGTCATCCGGAAAACGAAGAAGTCATTACGAATCCGGACCAAGAAAAAAAGAATGACTAAATCAATCTTTCCGCCACCATGAAGTTCAAAGGGCCGGAAGGGCTGAAAGAAGCAATAACCCGCTAACGGAATTAAATGAATGTTCATATCCTCCCTATTGTATAAGTCTTTTCTATCTTCAGATTAAACCTTTTTATACAGATATATTCTATCTCCGCAAGCCTTTGGAGTTATCTCCCAAGACTATGGAGTTAACTCCAAAGCTTATGGAGATAACTCCAAAGGCTTGCGGAGATAAAACAAGCAGGAAGAAAAACCTTAACCACACGGCAGGAAAGGGTTAGGGATACAAACAAGATCTTTTAAGGATGAATCTGATTACAAGGCTTGCACTCTTTACAGAGAAAAATCCCCTAACACCCTTCTTTTAAAAAGGTAAAAAAGCATGTGGCAAGAAGATATGCATCTGGCCATATGTGGAAAGACTAAAACAGACTATTATTTTGCCATCTTAAATTTTAATGCATCATTTTACAACTGAAAAACAGGGTAATAAACCTTTCCGGACAGCATCATTCAAGCTTTAATACCTACTCATTACCAATTTTCATAAAATAATACCCATTTTTAGGTATTGCCCACCCTTTTAACCTCCCATAACTTTGCACCGATTTAAAATTATAAAAATTAAAGCAAAAATGAAAAGAAAGGTTTTATTGTTCTCATTATGCTTGTCGGCCTGTCTTGCAAACAGTTATGCAGAAAAAGCAACAAGTATAGATAAGGATAACACAGAGAAAACTACGGAGGAAGAACCTAAAAAAAAATCCCGGCTAACATTGGGAGGTTACGGAGAAGCAGTGTACACACGTAACTTTTATAGTGACAATATGTACCGCTATTCTAAAGCAGACAGTTACAAAGACTCTGACGGACACGGACGCGTAGACTTACCTCATGTAGTAATCATGATTGGCTACGATTTCGGAAAAGGATGGAGCATGGGTAGTGAAATAGAGTTTGAACACGGAGGAACAGAATCGGCTATAGAAGTAGAAGACGAAGAAGCCGGAGAATTTGAAAAAGAAATAGAACGTGGGGGTGAAGTGGCTTTGGAGCAGTTCTGGATTCAGAAATCTTTTTGCTCGGGCTTCAATATCCGCGCAGGGCACATCATCGTGCCGATAGGACAAATAAACAACGCCCATCTTCCCACTCAGTTCTTTACAGTATATCGTCCTGAAGGTGAAAACACAATAATGCCTTGCACATGGCATGAAACCGGTCTTAGTGTATGGGGGCGTATAGGTGACTGGCGTTATGAGGCAATGGTTATTCCCGCATTGAATGCTAATATGTTCAATCATAGCGGATGGATTCATGATGGTTCTGCATCAGCCTATGAATTTAAAGTAGCCAACAATCTGGCAGGAGCGGCACGTATCGACAATTACTCTGTCAAAGGATTGCGTATGGGAATAAGCGGCTATATAGGTAACAGTTTCCAAAACGACATTATTAAAGATGAAAAATCCACCAAATATAAAGATGTGAAAGGAACAGTGGTCATAGGTGCATTCGACTTTGATTATAATGATCATAACTGGGTAGTACGCGGCAATTTTGATTATGGCCATCTGGGAGACGCTGATCTGATCTCCACTCACAACAAAAGCCAAGACAATAGCACACAGTCCCCTTATCCTCACACAGCCGTGGGCAAGACAGCCATTGCCGCCGGAATCGAGGCAGGATATGATATTTTTTCTCAAGTAAAGAAAATGAGAGACAATGGTAAAAAACTATATGTATTTGGACGATATGAATACTATGACTCATATCATAAGGCTGCTAAAGGTTTCAGCAAATATGAATGGACTAAAAAACAACGCATGGCCGTCGGTTTGAACTACTATCCTATGAAAGACATCGTAGTAAAAGCCGAATACTCAAAACGCTTCTTGAAAAGCCAGTATAATAACGAACCCTCTTTTTCATTGGGCATAGCTTATGCAGGATTTTTCATTAAATAAACCCGATTATTCATTTTTTAAAATTAAATAGGTATGAAAAGTTTGTTAAAATTCCCCTTACTTGCTGCTGTAGCAACAATGATGACTTGCAGTTTCAGCGCATGCAGTGATAACGATGATCCGACTCCGGATACCGGTACGTCTGAAACAGATGCAAAATTCGAAGCAATCGCAAAACAGTATCTTGATCACACGGTATATGTTACTTACAAGAACCTGGCTGATGAAACCGAACAGCTAGTAAAAGATTTACAAGCATTAAAAAGCAGCAAGACTGATGCAAATGTAAAAGCTACCTGCGAAACCTTCCTTGAAGCACGTGCATGGTGGGAAAAGAGTGAAGCTTTCCTGTATGGGGCAGCTACCGATTTCGGTATCGACCCGCATATTGACTCATGGCCTTTGGACTTGGACGGATTACAGACCGCACTGAAAAATACGGAACAGGTAGAAGCAATGGGTGGTGAAGACGGAGATATTTATGCCGGCGAGAAATTGGGTAATTCTTTATTAGGATTTCATGGTATTGAATACATCCTTTTCGAAGATGGTAGCCCCAAATCAGTTTCTAAAATCAGTGACTTACATCTGACTTACGCCGTAGCTGTAGCTGGTGATTTGCGTAACCGTTGCTGGCAGCTGGAACTTTCATGGAGAGGCGAAAGTGCTGTCAATGCCGACCGTGTCGCTAAAGTCGCAAATGAGTTAGAACTGCCTTACACTGTAAACAGTGGTGAATATTCTTATGGTGAGAATATGCTGAATGCAGGAAAAGCAGGTAGTACATACGCCAGCTGGACATTAGCCATGCAAGCTATCATTGACGGCTGCAAGACTATCGCAGATGAAGTAGGAACTTCTAAAATAGGAAAACCTTATAGCGGAGAAGACCCTGCTTATATAGAATCACCATACAGTCACAAGTCCATTCTAGACTTTTATGACAACATCATCAGTATTCAGAATGCTTACATGGGCGGTATAGAAAATGAACGTGACGAAACCAACTCACTACACAACTATATTGCTGGAGTAGATAAAGAACTGGATACAAAAGTTGTAAATGCCATAAACAATGCTCTGACCAAAATCAATGCCATGGCAGCTCCATTTGTAAACAATATTAAAGATCCAAGTGCAGGTGAAGCAATTAAAGCTTGTCAGGATCTTGATGCCATATTGTCTGATGTTAAAACAGCTTTAAGAAACAATTAAAAAGAACTGTTTACCCCAATGACCACAAAGGATCTGCAAGAGGGTGTCCGGAAAAGGTCTATTGTACTATCTTTTGCTGTAGATGGTGATTTTACATTCGCTCCAAGCACCGGCTTTGTGCTGCCGGATGTCCCCTCTACAACAGACATGATAGTGAAAAAGACCGGGGGAGGACAACCTTATGTAGATTCTTTGGTATATAAATTTGAAAAGTAACTAACTTTAAACATTCTTATATGAATAAGTTATTTAAAATACACTGGCTTGCTGCTCTATGCGGCCTTACAATGCTCTCGCTAACAGCCTGTAATGACGATGACAATCCGGAAAACAAATCTCCGGAAGTCAATCCTGATATCAACGTAAATGTAGAGACCTATGCAGGCGGAGAATTGGGTACAACCTTCAACAATTCCGCTTCTGCTTATGAAGATCCTACTCCTGCAACGGAAAATGCAGGTATGACCGACAAATTCAAATATGGGGAATATTTCTTTGAACGTTCTTATACGCAGAATTCCAAACCTTTCAATGGTTTGGGACCGCTTTATATCCGCAATTCATGTATGAACTGCCACCCCGGATACGGTCATGGCAAACGGGTAGACCGTTATCGTGCTGATGACTGGGGAAATGGATATCTACTTGTTGTGACCGATGGAAAGGATAACTACCTAAGTTCTTTAACGGGAATGCCTCAAACCAAAGCTGTAGCCCCTTTCAAAGCACCAATAGATGAAGATAAGATAAAAATAGACTGGCTGCCTTACACAGACGAATGGGGAAATAAATTTCCTGACGGAGAAACATACAGTCTGATCTATCCGGAAGTGACTATTCCTCAAGATGCATACTACGTACCTTTGGAGGCTACTTATAATCAAGTTGTCACCCCTGTCAACTACTCTGATGTAGTAGTTTTGCTGGAATCTACCATTGGTATCTACGGAACCGGATTACTAGATGCCATTCCCGATGATTCGTTGAAAGCAGAATATGCACGTCAGGAAAAAGCAGGTGTAAAATTGAATCCAGCCATCTTCGCAAACGGAGAGTGGACTTCACTCTATAAGGGACTTACAGGTAAACAATATCCCAAACGTTATACTTACGCTTTGACCAGATCTTCCATACAGGATGGTCCCGGTGCCAATGCAATCTGGAACATCACCAATGTTACCCGTAGTGACCGCCGTTATCACTACATGACTGACACGTATGCCAAAACAGCCTCCAAAGACCCGGATGTACAAAAAGATTTTTATAACTATTTCCCTGAATGGAAACAGACCGGTAATGTAGAACAAGATATATACAACTATCTGATGAATAAGGAACTTCCGGTGGAAATGACAGACGAAGATTATGTAAACTTCATGATATGGCACAGAGGACTGGCAGTTCCTGCCGCACGGAATCTGGATGACGAAACAGTTCAGAGAGGTCACAAATTATTCCGTGAAATAGGCTGTGCTACCTGCCATCGTCCGTCATGGACTACAGGAGACGATAATTATCCCGATCCGAACGGATACTTCAAAGATGGTGACAGCCGTCTGCCACGCTATCCACACCAAACTATCTGGCCATATTCAGATATGGTTCAACACCGCCTGGAAATGAAGAACAATATCCGCACGGGATGGTGCCGTACCACTCCTCTTTGGGGACGCGGACTTTCCTTAATCTGTGCCGGACACAGCGACCGTTTGCATGACTGTCGTGCACGTAATGTCATTGAAGCCATTATGTGGCATGGAGCTTCAAATAGTGACGCACGCTGGAGCATTGACAAGTTCCGCGAACTCAGTAAAGAAGATCGTGACGCCATCGTCAAATTTATTGATGCCATTTAAGCAATGAAACAGATTGTCTCCCTCCTGAATCCTATCACCAATAATATGACAGGACATTCAGGGGGATGAGACAAATTCAAGATTCACCTTCTGGTTATCTTTCAGAAAATTATAACTACATGAAATTATTAAAACGAACTGCCTTCAGTCTGCTAGGCATATTACTTCTGATTCTTACTATAGCTACTATATTGGAAAAAATATATGGTACGGACTTTGTAAACGAGTATATCTACAGTTCCGTACCTTTTGTCATTTTATGGGGAGTAACCGCAATTACTTCCTTATTATACATCATAAAAAGCAAACTGCATCGTCAGCCTGTTATTTTTTTGCTTCATCTTTCTCTTCTCTTTATATTGGCAGGGGCATTCACCACATGGATATATGGAGAACAAGGCACTATGCGTGTCCGCCAAGGAGAACAACAGACCTCTTTCACCGATTCCAAAGGAATTTCCCACCAGCTACCTTTCAGCATCACACTAAACCAATTTGAAATTATTTATTACAAAGGAACCTTGGCTCCAATGGACTTTATCAGTCATATTTCAGTAGCAGACAAAGACTGCCACCGCCAGATACAGGGGAAGGTTTCCATGAATCATATATTTTCATACCAGCACTATCGCTTTTATCAATCAGGCTACAGTGAAGATAATGAAGGAAGCGTATTTAGTGTATCTCATGATCCTTATGGTATAGGAATCACTTATGCAGGATATACTTTATTGCTACTTTCCACCGTTTTCTTTTTCTTCAGCCCGCAAAGTCGGTTCCGCCAACTGCTGAAAAGCCCTTTACTACACAGAAGCTTGACAGTCATCTTGCTTTTATTCGCATTCAGTCTCAACAGTAATTTTCTCAAAGCAAACAGTACATCCCCCAAGGTGCTTCCGCGCGAAGTAGCCGAACATTTTGGAGATTTATATATTTTATACAACAACCGTATCTGTCCTTTACAAACCTTTGCCCGTGATTTTACAGTCAAACTTTACGGTAGTTCCTCATATAAAGGACTGACACCAGAAGAAGTACTTACCGGATGGCTGTTTTATTATGACAGTTGGAAAAATGAACCAATTATACGAATCAAGAGTAATGAAGCCCGTAAATTACTGGAAATAGAAGGGAATTACGCCAGGCTGAAAGACTATATCAGTACCATTAATGAATACAAGCTGGAAAAAATGATGAACCATATCCGTTCAGGAGAACAGGTGACTGACAAACGAGGCATAGAAGAAGCTGATGAGAAATTCAATATCATCAATTTAGTATGTACCGGTGCCATGATGAAAATATTCCCTTGTCGCAATATAGCCGGAAAGACATTGGAATGGTATTCGCAAAGCGACCAATTACCTCAAGATATGGATAATGACAAATGGGTATTCATTCGTAAATCTATGAGTTATGTAAACGAAATGATTGTGATGAAAAAGTACAATGATGCCTGCCTGTTATTAGAAAAAATCAAGAAATACCAGCAGAAAGAGTGTGACGGACTGCTTCCTGCAGATAATAAATTCAAGGCTGAGAAAATATATAATCAATTTGATTATAGCAAATCTGTCGCCATGGCATGTATTTGCATCGGCCTGATATGTTTTATCTATTATTGCCATTGCATGGCATCGCAAAAGAGAACAAGCCGGAAGGCAATCATAATATTGAATATTTTGCTATGGATTGTTTTTACCTATTTGTCGGCTGCTATCTGCCTGCGTGGTTATGTGAGCAATCATCTGCCATTGTCCAACGGCTTCGAAACCATGCAGTTCATGGCATGGTGTACGCTATTGCTCACTTTTCTGCTACAACGTAAATTCGCAATGTTGCTCCCTTTCGGTTTCCTGCTTTGCGGACTTACGCTGATGGTATCCATGCTGGGAGAATCAAACCCACAAATCACACAACTGATGCCGGTTCTGCAATCTCCATTATTGAGTATCCACGTAGTAGTTATCATGATCGCTTATTCGCTGCTGGCATTTATCATGCTGAATGGTGTAACAGCGGTCATACTCCACCAATCACAGAAAGAATGCAAAGAACAAATAGAACGATTGCAGATAATAAGCCAAATAATTCTTTATCCGGCAATTTTCTTACTCGCTATCGGTATTTTCATTGGTGCTGTATGGGCAAACGTATCATGGGGACGCTATTGGGGATGGGATCCTAAAGAAGTATGGGCCTTAATCACCATGCTGGTATATGCCTTGGCACTGCATCCGAGATCACTGCCATGGTTTCATCGCACCATGTTTTTTCATGTTTTCTGTATAACTGCTTTTATAACAGTACTGATTACTTACTTCGGAGTGAATTTTCTGTTAGGAGGAATGCATAGCTACGCAAACGGATAGCCCTCATCCATCAATGAAAAGCTATCCTTTCCGAAACAAATAGAAACCAACTTGGACAAAGAACCTGAAACACTATAAAAAAAGGAAATTACCCCCATAAAAGAAGCACTCCCCGCGAATCACTTCGCAGGGAGACTACTAACTAATAACTAACTTGTGGTTTACGTAATTTTTATATGACTTATTTACAATGCAAAGATAAGGTTTGCCATCTGTCTGTGCAATCGCATGATATAGGTATTCTGGACAGTCAGACATCCCTATTTATAGCTATAATAAACGAAAGTAGAAAAGGTATCTATCAAAATCATTATTTGTAGGTATTGTCTGAGATTATTAAATGTTGCAATTTTGCCAAAAAGAATTTATCTTATTATACCGTAACCATTGATGTGGAGTTCTCTCTATTATTATTTCTCTGTAATGTTAGTCACAAAAGAGAGACTATAAAACCTTGTTCCAGGGAAGCATACCTTCGGAACAACAAAAAGTCCGGACTTGGGAAAGCCCGGACCTTTATTTTATATCCATCAATACAAGATATTAATACACCTCTACCTTTGCAGCAACAGCCTTGCATTTGTCACGCAGAGCGTCCAAGTCACTGCCATTAGGAGCATAACAAACCACAACCCCCATACGGCGATTCAATTTTGTATAAGGTTTACCAAAAATACGGAGATAAGTATTTGTCTCCTTACAAACTTCTTCCTCACCACGATAACGGGGAGCTTCCTTGCTGGCAATAGGAGAAAGAATCACTGCACTGGCCCCTATGCGTTCTTGTGTAATTTCAGGAATAGGAAGTCCTAACACCGCCCGCAGATGCAACTCAAACTCATTTAAATTCTGAGTACCTGCCAAAGTCACCATTCCGGTATCATGCGGACGGGGAGAAAGTTCGGAGAAATAAACTCCGTTTTCATGACTCAAGAAAAATTCAACTCCCCAGATTCCCGCACCAGTCAGAGCTGCCGTTACCTTATCAGCCATACGTTGCGCTTCCTTCAAATGTTCGGGATCAATATGTGCCGGTTGGAAACTTTCTCTATAATCTCCTCCTTTCTGTACATGTCCGATAGGCGGACAGAACAAAGTAGGACCGTTTTTCTGAGTGACGGTGAGCAAAGTTATCTCACTATCGAACTGAATAAACTCCTCAATGATCAATTCTTTAATATCTCCACGACTGCCTTCACACCCATAATGCCATGCCTGTTCCAACTCATCCGCGCTTTTGACCAAAGACTGGCCTTTGCCGGATGAAGACATCAAAGGCTTCACCACACAGGGGAAACCAATTTCTTTTGCAGCTTCTTTCAACTCCTCCAGAGACTTGGCATAGAAATATTTGGCTGTCTTTAATCCTAATTCCTTAGCTGCCAAATCACGAATAGCCTTACGGTTCATCGTGAAATTCACAGCACGGGCACTCGGCACTACTTGGATACCTTCCTGTTCCAAATGATACAGACGTTCGGTACGGATAGCTTCAATTTCAGGCACAATTATATCTGGCTTGTGTTTGGCTACCACAGCATCCAATGCATCACCGTCAAGCATACTGAACACTTCAAATTCATCAGCCACCTGCATGGCCGGAGCACCTGCGTAAGAGTCGCAAGCAATAACATACTGCCCTTTACGTTTTGCCGCAATGACGAATTCTTTACCTAATTCGCCGGAACCCAGCAATAAAATCTTCTTAGTCATAGTATTTACATATGTTTGATATTCCTTACAAAAAACGGAGAGTTGAGAACAAGACACCTCTTGATTCCCAACTTTCCATCTGCAAAGATAGTGTATTTTATAAACTATACGATATCATTGAAGCAATATTTGGATCATTCAGTACAAAGAAAACACCCACTCCCAAAGCGATGAGCCACAATACGATAAATATAATTTTGGTTACAATGGACATGGGTTGCCAACCTCCAAAATGACGCATCAGCATGTGTATCAGTCCTATAATAGGAATACCGATAACCAGAATACCTGCAACGGACATAGCGACAGTCAACCCCGGAGAGCTACCCACCGTAGCCCAATTAACTGCAGGCAGCACCTCATAAAGCACTGCCGGCAATGCAGCAATCAGCCCCGTAGCCGCCATCAGCAATGCAAAAAAGACAATCAATAATACAAACAATACAGGCGCACAGCAAATAGCAATGAAAACAAGCAGGAATTTGATAAGGAACCCCGCCACAGACACAATCCCCTCCCCTATCTTTTGCAAGATACTTCTAGGACGATCTGAGCGTACATAATCATTCACTTTTTCAAATCCGTCTGTTACAGTCTTGCCTATATTCTCCACATTAATAGCAGCCCCCTTCATGGCGAGTTTCTCGGGGGCGGTATGCGCCATAGGAATAATAATCCACGCTATGATATAAGCCAATATCACCCCATGAACAAAGAAGCCAAGAACCAATAGAATGATACGTACCCAAGTAACATCCCATCCCATATAAGCGGCCAATCCGGAAGCCACACCACCCAGCACTTTATTGTCCGGATCACGAAACAGACGGCGTATAGTGGTCCCTTTTGTCTTTTCCGAACCGGATGTTTCTCCATTCCCTTCACCAGAGAGTTCTTCAGGTTTACCCATCCGGGCTATGATTTCTTCCACATCCTCAATGGTAATAACCTGTTTGCCCTCATTCAAACGGTCAGCAAACAGTTCAGATATGCGTAATTCCATATCATGTACAATCTCCTCCGCACCTTCCTCACGACGAAAGTGAATGCGTAAATTTGCTAAATAATTATCCAACAAGTGGTAAGCGTCTTCGTCTATATGATAAACGGTACCTCCTAAATTTATGGTTAAAGTCTTTTTCATTGTATCCTGTTTTTAATTGTTTTTTAAATGATTCACTGTATTCGTCAACTCCTCCCAAGCAGTCTCCAATCCGCTAAGGAATATTTCACCCTGAGGAGTGAGATTATAATATTTACGAGGTGGTCCCTGAGTAGACTCTACCCATTCGTATGAGAGCAGGTCATCGTTTTTCAGCCGGGTAAGCAGCGGATAAAGCGTCCCTTCTACTACAATGAGCCGGGCTTCTTTCAATCTTTGAATGATATCCGAAGCATATGACGGCTCTTTGTGCAACAACAATAAAATGCAGTATTCCAGCATTCCTTTGCGCATCTGAGATCGTACATTGTCTACATTCATAATTTATAATACTTTGTTTGGCACAAATATATGTATTATATCAGTACCATGTATTGCATAGTTCTATTATTTTGCATAAATTAATATTTAAACAAGTAAAAGAAAGGAAGTTCCCTTTTTTTTGTTGTAAAAAGTTTATCTTTGTTTCTCGTTATAACCCTAAAAAGATATAAAGATCATGTTTACCATACAAAAAGCGACAACCAATGATATTCAGTTGATTAACGAGATGGCTCAGATTGTATTTCCGGCCACCTACCAGGAAATTCTTTCAAAAGAACAATTGGATTACATGATGGACTGGATGTACTCTCCGAAAAATCTGCGTAAACAAATAGAAGAAGAAGGGCACATCTATTACATAGCTTACAAAGATGGAGAAGCTGCCGGATATGTTTCCATACAGCCCGAAGGAGAACATTTATTTCATCTGCAGAAAATCTATGTACTTCCTCGTTTTCAAGGTTGCCGGTTGGGCAAAGCACTATTTGAGCAGGCCGTCAAAGCAATTAAAGAAATCCATCCCGGACCTTGCGAAATGCACTTGAATGTAAACCGTAACAATAAGGCTTTACAATTCTACCAACATTTAGGAATGGAAAAAGTTGCAGAAGGAGATTTCTATATAGGCAACGGATATTATATGAACGATTATATCATGGGACTGAAAATCTAACCCTATCTTACAAAAACAAAATGGACGAATATCGTATCAACGGATTGACCATAAAAGAAAATTTGCTGCAACTGGCAGAAAATGGAAATAAAAAGTTCACCGAATCGCTGCATCCGGGAATAGAAAATGTATTGGGTATCCGCATCCCTGCCCTAAGGCGGTTAGGAGCACAAATTGCCAAAGATGACTGGGAGAGTTATCTACAGACTGCGGATACTTATTATATGGAAGAACGTATGTTGCAAGGTATGGTAATAAGCAATCTGAAAATGAAAGACATAGAAGCATATCTTTCACTGGTTGCCCGGTTTGTTACCATCATCAACAGTTGGTCTGTTTGTGACACTTTTGACTTTTACGGCAAACAACGGTTTGTTGACAAGAACAAGAAAAGGGTCTGGCTATTTTTGGAAAACTGGATGAAATCCGACAAAGAATATGAGATACGTTTCGGAGTAGTAATGGCAATGGCTCATTATATTGACGAAGAGTATATAAACAACGTATTGCAATGGATGGACCGGATCAGTCACGAAGGATATTATGTGAAGATGGCTGTAGCATGGGCTTTATCCGTATGTTATGTCAAATTTCCTCAAAAGACGGTGAACTATCTGAAGGAAAATCATTTAGATGACTTTACCTACAATAAAGCGCTACAAAAAATCATAGAATCTTATCGGGTAAGCACGGAGGACAAAGAAATCATCCGCAGCATGAAAAGAAAAAACAAATAATGTTCATTATTTACCGCAAAGAGGATTTGAATCCTTCCGAAAGAAATTCACCATTCATATTCGGAAAGATTCAAACTGCTCCAGCAGCTATTAATAATTGGGAAAAGTTATTCCTCCCAAACCAAATAAGCTGAAACCAGCCAATGATTCAATTTATTGCCATCCACCTGTTGTGCCTCAGGGATACTTACCTTAAAAGAATGTTTACCGGCCGGCAAGTCACCAATAACAGCCTCCTCAGGCATCACATCGCTACCCGGACACCAATTGGAACGGGATAAATCTGAAGAAGCCAAAGGTTCTTCAATCTCTTTTGTCGTATAACCCTTATCACCTATATATGCGGCAACTCGTGGTATCAGCCATACTCCCGTAGCTGGGTTAAAACGGCGGAAAGAAGCACAGTCGTCACGCCAAGGAATGAAATTCAACACCTCCTTGCCATCAACAGACACAATGTTTCGTTTCTCCACAAACTCATCTCCGCCACTATGCCCCCCGTGACCTGTAACAATATACTTCAAACGAACATTCTTGGCAGCTTTCGACATATCAAAATCCATCACCACATCTTTGCGTGAGAAAATATCCGGATAAGTCTGTCCGATATAATACACCGTATTCATCAAAGGCTTCACACGGCGCTCCGACATCACGTCGCAAGTGATCTTACTCTCCTTCACGTCCAATTCCATGCTGGCCACATACCCCTCGGCAGTCCATGTATCAATATAAATTCCCACGTATGCCTCTCTCTCCAATGCCGGATAAAGATCGGTAATATCCTGCACCCAAGTCACACTCTTTTCCCATTTCGGGATATATACAGGACGTCTCTTGCTGCTCAAAGAATCATTATCCGAACTATAATACCCCACACCGAACGGGGTCATAAAACGCATCAGTTCAAGGGTAGGCACATAATCCTTACCCGGAACAATACCAATCATTTTTTCATATTTGGCACTGTCTACCGCAGGAAACGCCCTCTTGCCTTCGGCTATATTCATCAGATTGATCACCGATTCTTTGGGAAGCACAAAACAAGAGCCAGATTTATCCCAACGGTCACCATTGGAAGCTACAGTTACTTTCAGGGTAACATCCACATCTCTTTTGTAATCGGGCAAGGTTATTTTCTTTAAAATAATACGCCCGTTTACCAGACGGATCACTCCGTCAGCATTGGCAGGAGTATAATTAGGAAAAGAGTCGGGACGAAAACAAACAGGGGTCTTGTCGAATACTTGAATATGAGTATTTCCCAATGCCGGTAATTCTTTGTGATTTGCGGCATCGGCCGGCATCATAAAAGTTGCCGCCACAGCCAGTGGAACAATAAAGGTCAGCAGGTTCATTCTTTTTAATTATAGGTTAGTAATCAAGGGTATATAAATTAATTTCACAAAAAAACTACACGGATTTACACAAATCTTCCGATCTGTATAAATCCATGTAATCTACAATAAAAAGGGGTTATTGATGCTGTTCACGCAACAAATCATTCACAGTCTTCACCGGATTAAAGGTACTCAACGGCACTTCAACGAAAACAGTGTTCCAGTCACTCATCGCACCATTCCACAAGCCCGGAAGTTCCAATGCTTTCAGTTCTCTACCGTTCTTTGATTTATAAGAGATAAAACCTGTAGCCTTATCCACATACTTCACCAAGTCGAATTTGTTTCCTTTATAATCTCGTACCGCACACACCAAATCCACCGGATTAAAGTGAGTACCTTTCTCGAACATCTCTTTCTTGGCCGGATCATTCATGTCAATCTGAGAACTTTCCAAAATTTGCAGTGAAACAGTACCATCCGCATTATAAGCCAGGAACGGGCCGCCTCCCGGTTCACCCACATTCTTCACCATACCGCATACACGCATCGGACGGTTTAACTTCTTACGCAGATAAATAACCAAATCGGCATCTTCCAGATCCTTGATATCCGGTTTGCGGCAACATAAAGTCTGCTGTAAGAAACGAATGATCTCTTCCAGCTGCGCATGTGTATATTTACCGCCATCCAGCAATTCCAAATATTCAAATACCTGCTTCTGCAGAGTAACCAGTACCCCCGCAATCAGCTTTTTATACGTAACAGTATCCTCTTTCAAGCGATCGGGCACCACATTATCTATATTCTTGATAAAGATAACATCGGCATCCAGGTCATTCAGATTCTCAATCAGCGCGCCATGCCCTCCCGGACGGAACAACAGTTTGCCTTTATCGCGGAAAGGTTTGTTCTCCATATCGGCAGCAACCGTATCCGTACTCGGTTTCTGTTCAGAAAATGACACATCATATTCTACTCCATACTTCTTTGCATAAACGGCAACCTTCTCTTCCACCAGCTTTGTGAACAATTCACGATGTTCCGTAGAAACGGTGAAATGCACATTCACTTTTCCGGTTCTGCCTGCCGCATACAACGCGCCTTCCACCAAATGTTCTTCCAGCGGCGTACGCACACCATCCGCATACCGATGGAATTTCAACAACCCCTTCGGTAATGCCCCATAGTTCAAGCCGGCAGCTTCCAGCAGATTGGCTACTATAGGTTTATAATCCTTCCCGGCCATCAAAGCATCAATATTCTTTCCTGTATTATCCATACAAGCCGCATTCAAGTCATTGTAGAATGCGAAGCTATGAATATGGTCGAAAAATTTCTTTTCGAAATCTGTCTTCGGAGTATTGTAATCAGCCCCCAGGAATTCGAACAAATTCTTGAACATGCGGCTGGCAGCACCAGAGGCGGGTACAAACTTCACGATGGTTTTCTCACCTTCCTTATATGTATCCCATGCTTCCAAATAATTTTTCATTTCATTTTCGGCGGGAGCCATGATTCCCTTTTCAACAGAAGCGGCCGCATCCAGCTTCAAAAATGGGAAACCCTTTTCAAAGCAAGCCAGTTGTTCTGCAATCTGCTGCTCGGAAATTCCTTTTTTCACTAATAAGTCTTTGTCTTCAGGTGTTAACATAAGTACATGATTTTATATGGTTTAAATAAATTGTTACCTTATTCTTTCACTATTAATTGCCCAAAAATACAAAAAAATGCGAGAACACTACCTAATAAATAAAGAAAAAAACTACCTTTACCCTCGAAAAGATTTCACGTGTTATGGAAGAAAAAGCATTTTTCACAGCCAAAGAGCGTGAGCAACTGTTCGCCCTCTATAAACGATTGCTGCAATTATCCGGCGACACCTTGCAGAAGGGTGATTGCCATAAGTTAAAAATACACCTCATAAAAGCAGTTGCCGAAGGTAACCTGCCACGAAATTGTTTCGGGATGAATCCTATCATCAAAGATATGCAGACCGCCGTCATCGTGGCCGAAGAAATTGGGATGAAACGGGCTTCCATCCTGGGGATCATGCTGCACGAATCGGTAAAGAACCATTTATGCACCTTAGCATCTGTACAACAGGAATATGGAGAGGATGTAGCAGGGATCATACGCGGTCTTGTGAAAATCAATGAGCTATACTCCAAAAGCCCTACCATAGAATCGGAAAATTTCCGCAACCTGCTACTCTCTTTTGCCGAAGACATGCGTGTTATTCTGATCATCATTGCAGACCGCGTGAACCTGATGAGACAGATAAAGGAGACTCCCAATATAGAAGCACGCACCAAAGTAGCCAACGAAGCTGCCTATCTGTACGCACCGCTGGCACATAAGCTGGGGCTATACAAACTGAAATCGGAACTGGAAGACCTTTCCTTGAAATATACCGAACACGACGTATATTATCATATAAAAGACAAACTGAACGAAACGAAAGCCTCCCGTGACAAATACATAGCCGCCTTTATCGAACCGATACAGCACAAGCTGGAAGAAGCAGGATTAAAGTTCCACATGAAAGGGCGTACCAAGTCCATCCATTCCATCTATCAGAAAATGAAGAAACAGAAATGTCCCTTCGAAGGAGTGTATGACTTGTTTGCCATCCGAATCATTCTGGACTCTCCCGTCGACAAGGAAAAACAAGAATGCTGGCAGGTATATTCCATTGTGACCGATATGTATATGCCCAATCCCAAACGCCTGCGCGACTGGCTCTCCGTACCCAAAAGTAACGGATACGAATCCTTACACACCACTGTAATGGGTCCTGAAGGCAAATGGGTGGAAGTACAGATACGCACCGAACGCATGGACGAGATAGCAGAACGTGGTCTGGCAGCCCACTGGCGTTACAAAGGCGTAAAAGGAGAAAGCGGTTTAGATGAATGGCTGACCTCCATCCGGGAAACACTGGAGAACGCCGACAGTGACCTGGAAGTGATGGACCAGTTCAAACTGGAATTATACGAAGACGAAGTATTCGTATTCACCCCCAAAGGTGACTTGTACAAGATGCCGAAAGGAGCGACCGTACTGGACTTTGCCTTCGCCATCCATAGCAAACTGGGTTCCAAGTGTATCGGAGCAAAGGTGAACGGAAAGAACGCACAATTAAAGCAAACGCTGAACAGCGGCGACCAAGTAGAAGTCATGACTTCAAACACCCAGACACCCAAACGCGACTGGCTGAACATCGTCACCACTTCGAAGGCAAGAACCAAAATACGCCAGGCCATCAAAGAGATAGAAGCCCGCCAGACAGAGTTCGCCAAAGAGACCATAGAACGTAAATTCAAGAACCGCAAGCTGGAATACGACGAAGCAGTGATGATGCGCCTGATAAAAAAGCTGGGATACAAAACCGTAACCGAGTTCTACCAGGACATAGCCAACGAGACAAGAGATGCGAACGACATCATCGAAAAATACCTGGAACTGAAGAAAAAGGAAACGGAAAACCGGGAAGATATTGTCTATCGCAGCGCCGAGAATTTCAGCATGCAGACAGCACAGGATGACAAGACCTTCAAAGAGGATGTGCTGGTCATTGATCAGAATTTGAAAGGACTGGACTTCAAATTAGCCAAATGCTGTAACCCTATCTATGGCGATGATGTATTCGGGTTTGTAACCATCAGCGGAGGAATCAAAATACACCGTACCGACTGCCCTAACGCACGAGAATTGCAATCACGTTTTGCCTACCGTATCGTAAAGGCGCGTTGGGCTGGAAAAAGCCACGGCAAACAATACCCCATCACGCTGCGCATCGTCGGTCATGATGATATAGGAATTGTGACAAATATCACCTCCATTATCAATAAGGAAAACGATATCCTGCTCCGTTCCATCAGCATCGACTCGCACGACGGGCTGTTCAGCGGCATGATGACCGTAATGGTAGATGACACTTCAAAGCTGGAATCATTAGTAAAAAAGATAAAGACAGTAAAAGGAGTAAAACAGGTAAACAGAGGATAAACCCATCCCAAGCTTAAAAAAATGAATGAACTGCATAAACGACTAAAAAGCTTTACATACGCCTGGAAAGGCGTATGTAGTTTTTTAAGTAAGGAACACAATGCCTGGATACATTGCACAGCCATCATCGCCGTAACCATTGCAGGCATCCGGTTGGAAATAACACGCACCGAATGGCTTGTCATCCTCCTGTGCTTTGCAATGGTACTGGCTGCCGAAGCATTCAACACAGCCATAGAACGCCTGGTAAACCTGGTATCCCCGGACTACCATCCTGTGGCCGGAGACGTAAAGGACATAGCAGCAGGAGCCGTACTGATTTGCGCCATATTTGCCGCCATTATAGGGTTGATAATCTTTGTCCCTTATTTTTAAAGGTGTTAATTTACCATTTATTTCACTAACAGTTAAAGACCTTTTATAAAAAAAACAGTAATTTAGCCCCGATAATTTTTAAACAGTGGAACTAATGAAGAAAATTTTGCTTTCAACATTATTGTTGATTATAGGGTTAACCACATACGCAGCCGTATGGCAATCTCAAGGAGAAGCAGAAATAACCTTTGAGAAAACAACACATAATTTCGGTTCATTTCCCGAGTCAAGCCCGAAAGTTACCTGTGTTTTCAAATTCAAAAATTCGGGAGATGGTCCCCTAGTCATCCATCAAGCGATCGCATCTTGCGGATGTACTGTTCCCCAATATCCTAAAGAGCCCATCAAACCGGGTGAAAGCGGACAGATAACAGTGACTTATAATGGAGCCGGCAAATTTCCGGGACATTTCAAGAAATCAATCACTATCCGCACAAACGGGAAAAATGAGATGACACGTCTTTATATAGAAGGTGACATGACCCCGAAAGACACAGCTGCCGAATAGAATTCTCACATCATAAGAGAGAGGATGTATCAAAACAAAAGAAGATTCGAGTTTGATACATCCTCTTTTTATATCCGGAAAACACTGCCCCACCTGCCTGTATGCAAGTAAAAACAAAAAAATAAGAAAAAAAGAACATTTTTCCCCAATAATAAGCCACTCTTATTCTGATTAAAATAACGTACTTTGCAGCAAATTTAAGAGAACAATGACAAACAAGCTATTATTCTTTGTCCTACTGGCCCTCTGTTTCAGTGGCTGTGACATGCTGGAAACCCATCCATACGATGTACATATTACAGGAGAAAGAGAACTGAACAACAAAAACATCCAGTTGATAGAAAACAAAATGCAAGGCAAAAAAACAATCCGCTTTGCCATGATCAGTGATACCCAACGATGGTACAACTCTACCGAGGATGTTGTAAAAGCCCTCAATGCCCGTGGTGACATAGACTTTGTCATTCACGGAGGAGACCAGTCCGACTTCGGTGTCACAAAAGAATTCATATGGATGCGGGACATATTTAACAAATTCCAGATGCCCTACGTATGCCTTTTAGGCAATCACGACTGTCTGGGTACAGGTGAAGACGCATACAGGGCCATTTATGGAGATCCCAACTTCGCCTTCACAGCCGGAAATGTACGCTTTATCTGCCTCAATACCAATGCGATGGAATATGATTATTCGGAACCGGTTCCCGATTTCAACTTTATAGAAAATGAACTGAACAACCTGTCGCCTGAAATAGAAAAAACGGTATTCGCAATGCACGTAAAACCTTTTGAATTTGTATTCAACAACAATGTAGCAAAAATCTTCCAACTATACGTCAACCAGTTCCCCAAAGTCCAGTTCTGTCTTTACGGCCATGAACACAAATTCGCAGTAGATGATCTATTCAACGACGGAGTTCTGTATTTCCAATGCCCCTGCATAGACAAACGCATCTACTTATTATTCACCATTAAAGAAGATGGAACCTACGATTATGAAACAGTTGAATTTTAAAAAGATATTTCTGAACCTATTGTGGTCACTATTGCCTTTTACGGCACAAGCCCAAGAAAATAATACACTTTACTCCATCTTATCCAAAGACAGCATACTTGTCCCCTCTCCTTCCGTTCAAAACCAAGAGGAAGATATTGTAACCCAAATGCCAAACCGGCACCATAAATACGACAAGCGCGTACACCGTTACAGGCGTGCGTGGGAAGCTTTGATCCCCACCCACACCAAATTACAGTACGCCGGTGGAATGGGCCTGTTATCCTGGGGCATAGGCTGGGATTATGGAAAAAGAGGCCAATGGGAAACCGATCTTCTTTTGGGCTTCATCCCCCGCTACTCATCCAAACATTTCAAGATGACCATGACCTTGAAACAAAATTATATCCCGTGGAGTATCTGGCTGGGCAAAGACTTCTCGCTGGAACCGCTGACTACCGGAATCTATTTCAACACCGTATTCAGCGATGATTTCTGGACAAGCGAACCCGAGCGCTATCCCCGTGGATACTACGGATTTTCCACCCGTATCCGCACCCATATCTTTCTGGGACAACGCGTCCGTTTCGACGTGCCCGAAAAGTACCGGAAGTTCTCTAAAAGTATCACCGCATTCTACGAAATCAGCACATGCGATTTATACGTTGTCAGTGCGTTCAACAACAGTTATTTGAAACCCGATGACTATCTGAGACTATCATTTGGATTGAAATTTCAGATATTCTAATCAAATCATGAGGATGTTTCTCTATTTTTTCACTATTTTTGGGCATTTATTATGATAAATTTCAAAAATAATAACATAGAGAAACATGAAACAAGAAGAAGAAAAATCGGTTGGATTGCCCGATAACGCGTTCCGACCTCTGAAACCGGGGGAACAATATCACCCCATCATGTCACCAAACAAAAAATATCCCGAAGTAAACCTATGGTCTGTGCTATGGGGTATCGCCATGGCGGTATTATTCTCGGCGGCCGCAGCTTACCTGGGATTAAAAGTGGGACAGGTTTTTGAAGCCGCCATCCCTATCGCCATCATCGCCGTAGGTGTATCGGGAGCCGCCAAGCGTAAAAACGCGTTAGGTGAGAATGTCATCATCCAATCCATCGGTGCCTGTTCGGGAGTCATAGTGGCAGGAGCCATCTTCACATTGCCCGCCCTTTATATATTGCAGGACAAATACCCCGAAATGACAGTCAACTTCTTTCAGATGTTTGTCAGCTCACTGCTGGGAGGTATTCTGGGAATCCTGTTCCTCATCCCCTTCCGTAAATATTTCGTCAGCGACAAACATGGCGAATATCCCTTCCCCGAAGCCACTGCCAGTACGCAAGTGCTTGTTTCCGGCGAGAAAGGCGGAAGCCAGGCAAAGCCATTGCTTTTTGCAGGGCTAATAGGAGGTCTGTATGATTTCATTGTAGCCACATTCGGCTGGTGGAATGAAAACTTCACCACCCGCGTATGCGGCTGGGGTGAGATGGTTGCCGAAAAAGCCAAACTGGTGATGAAAATAAACACCGGTGCGGCAGTATTAGGCTTAGGCTATATTGTCGGCTTGAAATACGCGGCTATCATTTGTGCCGGTTCATTAGTGGTATGGCTGGTTATTGTTCCGGGTATGGCCCTGTTGTTCGGCGATCAAGTGCTGAATGCATGGAATCCGGCCTTGACACAAACCATTAGCGAAATGTCACCCGAACTTATATTCAAAGAATATGCCAAAAGTATCGGTATCGGTGGTATCGCCATGGCCGGTGTGATCGGTATCGTGCGCTCATGGGGCATTATAAAGAGTGCTGTGGGACTGGCCGCCAAAGAGATGGGCGGCAAGAAGGTGGAAGCAAACGTCATCCGCACGCAAAAAGACCTTTCCATGAAAGTGATCGCCTTCGGTTCCATCTTCACCATCCTGCTGATCTTACTGTTCTTCTTTTTTGATGTGATGCATGGAAATGTATTACACAGCATTGTAGCCATCCTGCTCGTAGCCGGCATTGCATTCCTGTTCACCACCGTAGCAGCCAACGCTATCGCCATAGTCGGCACTAACCCAGTATCGGGAATGACACTGATGACACTGATACTTGCCTCGGTAGTAATGGTTGCCGTTGGACTAAAAGGCGCTACCGGCATGGTTGCCGCACTGGTTATGGGTGGTGTGGTTTGTACGGCACTCTCTATGGCAGGCGGGTTCATCACAGACTTGAAAATAGGTTACTGGCTGGGCAGTACTCCTGCCAAACAGGAAACATGGAAATTCCTCGGCACACTGGTATCGGCAGCAACTGTGGGCGGCGTCATCATGATCCTGAACAAGACCTACGGCTTCTCCACCGGCGCATTGGCAGCTCCGCAGGCCAACGCGATGGCAGCCGTAATAGACCCGTTGATGAACGGTGTAGGCGCTCCCTGGCTGCTTTACGGAATAGGTGCCGTACTGGCATTGGTGCTGACCTACTTCAAAGTACCCGCACTGGCTTTTGCGCTGGGTATGTTCATTCCACTGGAATTGAACCTGCCGTTGCTGGTAGGCGGAGCGGTGAACTGGTATGTCACTACCCGCAGCAAAGACGAGGCGGTGAACGCCGAACGTAGCGAGAAGGGAACTTTGCTGGCATCCGGATTCATAGCCGGAGGCGCATTGATGGGGGTTGTCAGTGCCGCCATGCGCTTTGGCGGTATCAATCTGGTCAATGAAGAATGGCTGAGCAACCCGTTGAGCGAAGTGCTGTCAATAGTCGCCTATATCCTCCTGATCATATGGCTGGTTAAAGCCAGTATGCATATCAAGAAAAAATAACCCTTTTTCAAATACCGTGAAAATAAAAGCTATATGAAACGAATCTTACTAATGAGTTTACTTGCAATCTCTACCGCATTGTCTGCCCAGAAACCTGTAGAGTTGGAATTATGGCCCGATGGCGCCCCCAACTCCAACGGCATCACCACCCCCGAGCAGAAATTAGAGAACAACCGGATTTCCAATGTCAGCGAGCCTACCCTTACCGTTTATCCGGCAGCCAAACCGAACGGACTGGCCGTCGTGGCTTGTCCCGGAGGGGGATACATACGCCTGGCAATGAATCACGAAGGGCACGATATGGCAGACTGGTTCAACGCACAAGGCATCACATACGCCGTATTGAAATACCGTATGCCAAACGGACACCATGATGTACCGTTGAGCGACACCCATCAGGCTATCCGGCTGATGAGAGAACACGCCAACGAATGGCATATTCAAAAAGTGGGTATCATGGGGGCCTCTGCAGGCGGACATCTGGCCAGTACGGCAGCCACCCACTATACAGCCGGAACGCGTCCGGATTTTCAGATCCTGTTTTATCCCGTCATAAGCATGGATCTGTCCAACTGCCATAAGGGCTCACGTAACAATCTTTTAGGAAAAAGCCCGTCAGAAGAGCTAGTGAGACTTTACTCCAATGAACTGCAAGTAACAGGCGACACTCCTCCCGCCTTCATCATGCATAGCAGCGATGACGGAGCTGTACCCGTCAGCAACAGCGTGAGCTATTACCTGGCGCTGGTAAAGAATAAAGTCCCTGCTTCCCTCCACACCTATCCTATCGGCAGCCACGGCTGGGGCTTCCGCGACAGCTTTACCTATAAGCGCCAATGGACGGGAGAATTAGAAAAATGGCTGAGAGAAATACTGTAAAAAAGCAAGGAGGCGTGTCAAAACAAAAATGACTGCTCATAAAAGTTACAGATAGTAATTATAACACTTAAAAGGGTCGTATCAAGCTCTGTATGGAGTAATGATACGACCCTTTCTTTAGTCTTTTAGGATGCTCAATTTTCAGATTATAAGTTCATATTTCCAAAAACTGAATTGGGACACACCCACTTTCTATTTCCAATAAACACCTGCATCTTTATCTGCAAAAGACAAAAAAACAGGCATTCGTTTCTCTTATCGCTTATTTTCTTGCGCCAAGCTGAATATCCAAGTGATACAAAGCCACATCACCACCCAGCTTGATCTTGTCCAAAATACCTTGAACGGTAGCTTCCTCTTCCACCTGCTCGCGTACAAATCCCCACAAGAAATCCTGAGAAGCCTTGTCCTTTTCAGCAGAAGCAACATCTACCAGTTTGTCAATCAATTCGGAAACATGGCATTCATGCTTGTATACATGCTCGAACACATCCAGCGGAGAGGCCCATTCCTGAGGAACAGCATCCACAGCCCCCACCTTGGCTTGTCCGCCACGTTTCATCACATATTGCGCCAACATATCAGCGTGATCATTCTCCTCATGAGCCTGCGCTTTCATCCATGAAGCAAAACCTTCATAGCCTTTCGCAGCGAAAAAATAAGACATGGAAAGATAAAGATTGGCCGACCACATTTCGGCTACAATCTGAGCATTAATTGCGTCTTGTAATTTTTGTGAAATCATAATTCTTTTATTTTTAGTTAAATTGTAACTGTTGCAAATATATAATTTTTCTAGCGATTAACACTATGTCTGTCCACCTTTTTATAAAAATTATATTTTATCTCATCCAAATCTTTGCGGTTCAAAAGAAAAGTCTTACCTTTGCACCCGCTAATACGGGTTATTAGCATTAATTCAAATCATTAATTATAAAAACATTATTTAGAAATGGCAACTAAAATCAGATTGCAAAGAAACGGACGCAAAAGCTATGCGTTTTATTCAATCGTTATCGCAGACGTAAGAGCTCCACGTGATGGTAAATTTACTGAAAAAATTGGTACTTATAACCCTAATACCAATCCTGCCACAGTAGATTTGAATTTTGAACGCGCACTTCATTGGGTAATGTGCGGTGCACAGCCTACTGATACAGTACGTAACATCCTGTCAAAAGAAGGTGTTTACATGAAAAAGCACTTGCTGGGGGGTGTTGCCAAAGGCGCATTCACAGAAGCAGAAGCTGAAGCTAAATTCGAAGCTTGGAAAAACAACAAACAATCCGGTCTGGCTACTTTGAAGGCTAAACTGGACGAAGCAAAGAAAGCTGAAGAAAAAGCTCGTTTGGAAGCTGAAAAGAAAGTAAATGAAGAAATTGCCAAGAAAGTAGCTGAAAAGAAAGCTGCTGAAGCTGCTGCCAAGGCTGAAGCAGAAGCCGCTAACGCTCCTGCTGAAGAAGCACCTGCTGCTGAAACTACTGAAGCTCCTGCTGAAGCATAACTCATTTTACTTCAAAAAGAACAGCTCCTCTGATTATATCAGAGGAGTTTTTTTATGCTCTTATCCGAAGAATCAAAGGGAGTTTATCTCATCTTCCGAAAGTCCGGTAACTTTTGCGATTTCAGCTATGGAAAGCCCGGCATTCTTTAAATTTCCTGCAATAGTTTGGGCTTTCATCCATTCACCTTTCGCAATGCCTTCCTCCATCCCTTTCACAAGTCCTTCCTCCATCCCTCTCGCAATGCCTTTCTGAATAGCTGTATCAATCACATTGTTCCAATCTCTATATACTTTCAAACTCTCCTCATAGGCATAAAGGTTCTCTTTTGAGAACTGAGCAATTTCGGCAGCCTCAAACAGCCGATTGAACACACGTTCCTGAAGGGCAGTGGGGCGTTCCATCAAACGGGCCAGATTCTTGAGCACAAACATCCATTTATCAAACAACGTATCCAACTCCTGCTCGGTTTTATGGAATTTGGGCATTTCCAGATACACAAAAGTCAGTTTGTCAAAAAACACTTCATGAGTAGTTGTATCCATCAGCTTCACTTCATGGCGGAAGCTGGAAGACGAAACATCATCCAAGGCAAAATTCAAAATACCGATCACATACACCGCTTTCAGTTCATAGTCCCAGATTTCCCCTTTAATAGCCTGTTCCCTGATAGGATAGGTAGCATAGTAAATACTCCGGTCCTTGAAAAACTGTTGCTCCCCTCTCTGCATTTCTATCAGAATCTTTTCTCCTTTTTCATTTTCACAATAGACATCAAAGACAGCCCGGCGGTCAGTCTCTTTGCTGCCCAGATGCTCTGTGTTCAAGTAGGTGACATCCTCAATGACCTGCTTGCCGTCGAACAAGGCATTCAGGAAGCCAATAAGAATTTCTTTGTTCAAGTCGGTTCCAAACAATAATTTGAATGCAAAGTCCGTATAGGGATTTACATATCTTTCACGCAATCCTTCACTACACATAAGCGTTTGATATTTAAAGTTGTTTAACTCTGTTGAAAGCAGTTCAATACAAAGGAACGAAAAAAAAGCGGATTTCAAGAAAGTTATCTGCTAATAAATTGTTAATGTTCCAATATGTCACTCACCTCTATAGGGGGAAAGCGTTTATACAAAGACGGAAATAACTGTATAAAGAGTTTCGTAATAAAAAAGAAAAAGGGCTGTTCCGCCGGTCAACTCCTTATGTTTTTAACTTACAGTCTGTAAATATTCAAAGAAATATCATTCAACAGATTTAAGATCATTACTTTTCTACCCCCCCAAAATGAGTTCACATTCTCTACTTATAAACTGTAAGCAACAATAAAGAAACGTGTCCAAAAACTAGAATGACTGCTCCGAAAAGTTACAGATAGTAACTATAACACTTAAAAGGGTCGTATCAAACTCTGTATGGAGTAATGATACGACCCTTTCTTTAGTCTTTTAGGATGCTCAAATTTCAGATTATAAGTTCATATTTTCAAAAACTGAGTTTTTGACACCCACTTTATTTATCTTCAAGTTTAAAACCTTATTTTGTTACTTCAGGTTCACCTTGCAGTTCAAATTTAGCATTTCCTAAACCTTTGAAAGTATAAGTATAAGTAAATGTTTCAAGCCCATTATACACTTTTGCAGAAATGACATAGAAACAATCAACCCCACTTACTTGCGCGCCGGCTGTAGGATACTCTGTTGCCAAGATCAGTTCAATACCCTCCTGAACCATAGACAACAAATAAGCCTCAGCCTCTTTATCATCTGCCGGAACCACCCCGTCGGGGTCATTCGAACGGCGTTTAGCCAACTGGATATTGAAGTTTACATAATAAGAGCTGCCACCGAACCAGTATTCCGAGTTTCCATATTTGGCATCCATATACCTGGCATCCTTATTCGCTTTCACCCAATTTTCCAAAATCAAATAATCTTCGGAAGCCAATGATTTCGTTACCGTCGGATCAAACAACCACTCGGTTCCATTATGTACAAAATTCACTTTTTCTTTCAGTTCAATATTGTTATTCAGAACCCATGTACCCTCCTTGAACAAATACTCGTCCACCTCCATCGTCGTTACCTTATTATAATATTTGTACATGACGGCTTTTGAATCCCCTTCCTGGGCATATGGAAATTTCTGAGCCAGGAACTGGGGCAGATAATTCTCCGGAGCATCCGAAGTGCTGAAGTTATCATGACTGCCCGGGCTTCCCATAGCGTCATAATCGGCAGGAGTCACTACAACCAATCTGCTATCTTCTTTAACCTTCCAAGCCGTTCCGTCAAACTGATACAATGCATTATAAGGCTTTTCATTCGTCGGAGCCAATACAGCCGATGAAATACTTACATTATCGAGCTGAACAGTCGTGGTTTTCGCCTTGGGCCCCTCGCCTACATAGCGGAACGCAACATAAACGCTTTTGCCATTGTATACCTCCAGACCGGCTTTCCCTACATTCACAAAATTATCATTGTAACCGTTGGCAGGTCCTTCAGGAAAAGTAAACTGGTCTTTCACGCTAGTCCACTGTGCCATATCAATCGAACCATTTCCCGCATATGTATCGGAAACCAATACATCCAGACAATCCGCATTATAGTATCCGAACTTTATGTCGAAAGACAGTCCGGCATCTTTGCTCGTCACTGCTACTGCCGGAGAAACAAGCCAAGTATCCACCTCACCCTCAAAGCCATTGGCCGAGAATTGTGCATAACCATTACTACTATAGTTTTTTCCCTGCCATTTTCTATCGCCTTTCAGAGTCACCTGCTCCCAGCCTTCCAACACGATATCCTCATTGGCCGTAACCGACTCAAAGTCCTGAGAGTACAAGTCCTCCCCTGTAAATTCAGGATCAACATCGTCATATTTGTAATCTACCAGCACAAGATCACCTTTTGCCGCATCCTTATACTGACCGGCCAGCCACTCGGGCAATACGGTAGCCGGAGCATGTGCCGGAGCCAGGAACTTCACGGGAGAGCCTTCGCCCCACAGGGCCTCATAATCCTTATCACCCAAAGAAGTATTAGTTACTGTCCTATACTCCAGTACGTAATCGGAAGGAGTATTCTGATAGTTATAGGTCACTCCTACCGAAGAGCCTTTCCCCCATGAAGGCAACATCTTCGCGATGATGGAAGGAACATACTTCTCGGCCGATGCAAACTCGTTCAAAGCCTTATCCGTCTTGACGGCATTCGCCAATGCTTTTTCAGCATCCGAAGTGGCAGCCTTCGCCGCCGCAGAGCTGATCGTTTCGTAATCGGCATCAGTCAGTACATATTCCGCCATCGTCTGGGTGTTCGTTGTACCTTCCGCATCGATTTCATTATAAATATCGTCCATGGGATCACATGCCGCAGCAAAGAATCCCAACAGAGACCATGCAATTAAATTATATTTTAACTTCATATTTATTGACTATTTTAGAGATTAAAAGATTACTTTAAAACCGGCAGACCATGTAGTACCGAAGCCGTAATATACCAATGCAGTTTTCCAGTCATGGTTCGTACCGTCCTTGGCATCGGCTATATATTCCGTATTAGTCAAATTATATACATTACTGTATACGATGGCACGGATATCTTTGGTGATATTGAAACGATAGTTCATACCCAAATCAATCGTACCATAATCCGGCAACTTCCAGGAGTCAATACCGGCGTCTGCTTCATTCACCCGGTTCTGAGGATCGAAGTCTGCATAGTTCTTGCCGAAGAAGTTGTAGTCGGCCGAGATTTTAAATCCTTTGAACGGTTCCCAAGAGGCGCTCAATGCGGAAGTGAGCTGTGCGGAGTTACCCACATGGACATCTTTCAGATAAGCGTCGTATGTTCCGATAGGATTATTCGCTTCATCATACATAGTGAAATGAATATCATCTTTCCATTTCCAATCGCCTAAAGAGAACATACCTTTCAATTCAAAGGACTTGACAGGACGGTAAGTCGCTTCCAGTTCCACACCCATGTGGACTGCGTCCAATCCTGTAAGGTTGGCATATTCCTGACCGATCTTACGGCGCAAGGACTTATCCATCCATTGAGTGTAATAACCATTCAATGCAATATTGACCTGTTCCGTGCTAAATCCATAACCCAATTCGAACGTAGTAATCTTTTCGTAGGGTACATCCTTTTCGGGAGCTGCCGTATTGCTTGCAAAGACAGAGTTGAAGAAAGGCGCGCGGGTAAAATATCCTGCATTGACAAATACATTGTGGTTGTCATTGAACTTATAGTTAAAACCACCCTTCACGCTCCAAGGCAGAAAATTCTGAAGGCTGGACACTCTGTCCAGTTTATCCGCACCCGTGGCAGAGTATCTTGAATCCGTACCACCACGGTCATCGTATCTATAAGCCTCTTCGGTCAATGATGCCGACAGGAATCCCGACCACTTATCGGTATTATATTCAGCCTGTGCAAAAACACCGCCCCAGAATATCTCTCCAATGCTATAGTAATTGAACTTGTCACCCACTTTCAGCAGCTGGTTCTTGGTTTGGAATGCCAGCGGCGAGGTCTGCAGATAGAACTCACCACCCAGCAAATCATCAATTTCCTCTGTATGATACCCTTTATAGTAACGTAAGTCAATACCTCCCGTAAGAGTCAGGTTCTCAGTCAGATGATTCTTATAGGAACTCAGCATGCCATACCAGTCATGGTCATTGACAGCATTGGTAAAGATCACCTGCGACCCGTTCTGAGAAGCCGCATTGGCAGCCATAGCACGCTCGTAGTCGAACAAACCGTCCGGAGTCATCATCGCACCGTCTTTAGGGCGGCCGGTGTTGTTATCAATAGTCAGCCAATTGCTCATCGCGCCACGGGCACGGCGTCCGCCGCCTGTAGCCATTGAGCCGTATAGAGAAGTGGTCAGTGTCGATTTCTCGTCGATAGTCCAGTAATGATTCAAAGAAACCTGGGGCTTATGATAATAATTATAGCCGTAACCGCTACCTACCGCTTCACCGTTGATATAACCGTATCCGTTATTGAAACGTCCGCCGTCGGGGCTGTTCTTGTAATCCTCGATATAGTGCATGGTAGAGCGCTGGTTGTGCCACTGGGGAGCTCCGAAAGCTGTCAATGACAATTTATGATGATCGTTGATTACCTTCGAGATATTTCCAAAATAAGTCCATCCTTCATAATTGGTACCTTTCACGTAACCATCTCCCGTATTCAGCGACCCCATGAATGTAATAGCCCATCCGTTGTCCATCAATCCGGTAGAGAAAGAAACCGAATACTTGCGGAAACCGTCGTTACCGATACCGAAATAAGCTGATCCGCCTTTCTGGGCTTCGGTACTTTTAGTAACCATATTCATGGTTCCTCCCACAGAAGAAATACCTAAAGCTGACGCACCCAAACCACGCTGTACCTGGATAAACTGGCTCACATCAGACAAACCGGACCAGTTAGACCAATAAACCTTACCGTTTTCCATGCCGTTGATGGGCACACCATTGATCAGCACGCCCAGGTTGGACGAATCAAAACCACGCATATTGATACGGGAATCACCATAACCACCGCTTTCACGGGTTACATACACCGAAGGAACTGATTTCAGCAATTCGGGGAATTCCAGATTACCTATTTTCTCCTCTATCTTGGCCAGTTTCACGTTAGAAATAGGAATAGGGGTCTGACGGTCACTCTTTATAATAGAGGCAATAACACTGACCTCACCCAAACCAATAGCATCAGGAGACATCTTGACCTCACCCAAGTCTATCGTATTGCTTCCTTTTACTTGATGCGTAATTTCGTTGTACCCCAAGTACTTGAATATAAGAGTAGCCTTGGAAGAGGTAAGTTTCAACACAAAGTTACCGTCAATATCCGTTACAGTACCCAGTGTCGTACCGCTGACCGATACAGTGGCACCAATCAATGGCTCATTGTTCTCGGCATCTACTACTTTACCTTTTACTGTTCCTTGCGCAACAGCCGTAGCAGTGAAACAGATTGTCAGAACTGCCAACAGGAGGAAATGCTTTAGATGATTTCTCATAATTTTGTCTTTGATTTAAATTAATTAGTTAGTATTTCATTCCCAATAGGAAAGACAAAGATAAAACTTTAATTCATATAAATTGCATTTATATTAGACTATTTAAACGAAAAGGGTACTTTTTAGGCGGAATATGACAATTATGTTAAGAAAGGGACAAAAAGCCGCCTCAGGAGAGGGGAAAACTGCCCGGAAGTTCCAGAGCAACTGCCACATGATTACTGTAGGGGGCAAATGGGCCGTGACCGGCCGGTCCGGACAAATCAGGCCCGCCCCCTACAGCAAGACAACAGGTCATTTTCATTCAGACTCTCTCACTTCCCCAATGACAGAGCAAAAAGAAAACGAAAAAAACAGCCTTACAGGATATCCTTATGCTGCTTCATCCTCTCCCTCAGCGCCTCCAGCTTTTCGGCCTGTTTCTTCAGCTCGTACGCCTTTTCCTCGGCTGCCTCTTTCCGCTTCCAGTTATTGATATAGGCATCCACTCCCTCCTGCACTACGCGGCGGAACACCTCCTCGCCCTTCGCTTTCAGCAGATGGTCGGCAAAATGAATATAATAACTCACTTTCAAATCCACCCCCTTTTTAGGGAGGCGTAAGTATCCGGCCCCACATGCTCATCTCCGAGAACACGCACCTTCGTTATCTTCAACCGATTCATCAATAACTCTAAAAACTCTCCCAATTTGGGGAAACTGCACTCTGCATTAGACATTTTAAATTTGTTTTAAGTTGTAAAATATTAAATAAACCTCTTTTTTTTCACGTTACTTCACAATGGGACTGAAAGAAGAAAAAGCAGGATGCCTTTACAAGAGGTTACGGGCACGTTTCCACGATGCAACCCATTAACACGGCCCGTGCATAAGCTACTGATTGCCAATGCCGGAATCTTTATAAAAACAGTATTCCCCATGATAAAAAGTCTTTTGTGATACTACCTTTCCGGCCTCTCGCAGCCGTTACACCTTCCATCCCGTCATTTAATCCGTTCTTCCTACCTTCGGGAAGAAATTCAGAGGACGCAAAAAAAATGCGGATGCAAAATTAATACTTTTTAAATAAAACGAATCATGAATCAAGAACGTAAACTATCTTTTTTCCTTCCCCCCATCTCGCCGGTGAAGGACGCTAACGGGAAAAACGTGACGCCTGCCACGCTCGTCCCTCACAAGGAACTGACCTTGGAGGAAGTATGGAACATAGTCACCGGCAGCCCGCGGCTGAAGAAACTGACCGAAGCCGCAGCCGCCGCATACGGTGACGAGAAGGAGTACCGCAGGCTGAAACAGAGCACCCTGCCATACGTCACCCCCTGCGGAACTTTCAGCTACCGCCGGAGCGACCGGCTGCTGGCTCCTTCGGGATTGAGCATACTGGATCTGGATCATCTGGACAGCCGCGAGGAGGCCGAAAGGATGCGCCGGCAGTTGTTCGACGACCCTTTCCTGCTGCCCGAACTGGTGTTCGTAAGCCCCGGAGGACACGGCGTGAAGGCTTTCGTGCCCTACGACCTCGGCCGGACAAGCGACGTGAAACAGAATGCGGCCGAGAACATCTACTGGCTGATGGAATACGCCCGCCTGAGGTATGGCGACTGCTCGGACAAAGACAAGGGCAAAGGAGTGGACTACTCGGGCAAAGACCTGGTGCGGGCCTGCTTCCTGTCGCATGACGAAAGGGCCTTGATGAGAGTCAAGACGCCCATGGGCTAATGTGCCAATCCCCATGCGGAACAGAGCGCGGCCAACGGGCCGCTTATTCAGAATCATTCAGAAACGAGGTATTCTTATACCGAAACCCAATTAACATAAAAAGAATATGAATCATTACAAAAACAATCTTTTGGAAGAACTGCACCGCCTGACGGAGGCGGTACAGGCATCACACGCGGACATCGCGCCCACCTATCTGGAATACACCCAACTGGCATTCGCCATCGCCACGGACTGCGGCGAGGCGGGCCGTGCGGATTTCATGAGCCTGTGCAGCCTCTCGCCCAAGCATGACAGTGCGGCGGCGGAGAAACTGTTCAGCAACGCCCTGCACACCTGCAAGGGCGACATCCACCTGGGAAGCGTGTTCCACCTGGCGGAAATGTGCGGAGTGAGAGTCGCCCCCTCTCACAAAAACGCAGACGCAGACGCAGCAGACGCAGGTCCTTTTTTCTCACACACGTGCGCGCGATATAATAAGGTGGAGAATGAAGAAAAAGAAACAGGAAAAAAGAAGCACGAGGAAGAGGAAAAGGAAATGAAGGGAACGGAACCCCTCTCTCCCCTACCCTACTTTCCGCAAGATCACGACTGGCCCGAACCGCTGAAGAGCATCCTCTCCTTTGCCAAGACCCCGGCACAGCATGATGTGCTCCTGCTGGGAGCAATGACGGTGCTGGGCACCTCACTGTCGCACATCGTACGCTGCAAGTACGGGGACAAATGGCAGTATCCCTGCCTGCAGACCTTCATCACGGGCCATGCCGCCGCAGGGAAGAGTGTACTGGTATGGGTACGCAAACTCATAGAGCCCATACACGAGGAAATACGCCGGCAGGTGGCGGAGAGCATGAAAGCTTACCGCAAGGAGCTAAGAGCCTACGAAGCGCTGGGGAAGGCACGCAAGGACAAGGAGCCGCCCGTGGCGCCGCCCAACCGCATGTTCATCATCCCCGGCAACAACACGGGCACGGGACTGCTGCAAAACCTGATAGACTCGGACGGAACGGGGATTATCTGCGAGAGCGAGGCGGACACCGTATCGACGGCCATAGGGACGGAATTCGGCAACTGGAGCGACACGCTGCGCAAGGCGTTCGACCACGACCGCCTGTCCTACAACCGCCGCACAGACCGGGAATACAAGGAAACCACCGCCTGTTACCTGTCCGTACTCCTCTCGGGCACGCCCGCACAGATAAAGCCGCTCATCTCCTCGCCGGAGAACGGACAGTTCTCGCGAAACATATTCTATTACATGCCCCGTGTAGGCGAATGGAAAGACCGGTTCGGCGAAGATGAACTGGACGTGGAAGCAGAGTTCATCCGGATGGGACACGAATGGAAGGCCAGCAGGGACGAGCTGAAGAAGAAAGGACTGTTCACCCTGAAATTCACCCAGCAGCAGAAAGATGAGTTCAACGGGCACTTCAGCGCCCTGTTCTACCGCTCTTCTCTAGTGACGGGCGAAGAGATGTCTGCTTCGGTGATGCGTATGGGGACCATCCTGTGCCGCATGATGTGTATCACGGCGCTGCTGCGCAGCCTGGAAATTCCCTCGCTGGCCGTACCGGATCCCACTATAAACCCCGAAAACCTGAAGGACGGTATCATCACCCGGCATAACCTGTCCATCACCGATGAGGACTTCCGCGCCGTGCTGGCTTTGTGCGAGCCCCTGTACCTTCATGCCACGCACATACTTTCATTCCTGGACAAAAGTACGGAACTGAACAGCCGGGGAATAGCGGACCGTGAGATGCTGTATGCGGCCCTGCCGCAAGAATTCACCAAACAGATGGTGATGGAGCAAGCGGAGAAGCTGAATATCCCGGTCAACACCGCACGCAGCTGGATACAGCGCCTGAGGGAAAAAGGCGCGCTGGATATGATGATGGTGAAAGGGAAAGGAGTCTACTCAAAAAAACAAAGGTAACAAAGAAAACACGCGCACATGCATATATAATGTACGTGCGCGTGTGTGAGAAAAAAGGACCTGCGTCTGCTGCGTCTGCGTCTGCGTTTCGCATCTCCGGTTGTGATGCCGGTATTCCCGTGGATCTCCCTGTGCTCCCGGAGAATCCCCGGCATTCCCGTGGATCTTCCAGCATCCTCAGGGCTCCCCCAACGCCTCTACGATAAGTTTCACCTCAAGGGGCAGGAAAGTGTGTGACAGCTCATTGTATCCGGCAGCCCGCATCGCCCCCATCAGTCCCGGCTTGCGGTCTATCCAGCGCATCAGTTTGCGCCGTGCGGCACTCTCGGTAATATCGGGACTGTAGCACAGGGCCAGTTCGCTTTTCCCGTAACTTCTTATCTGAAAATTCTCCATGTATGTTCGTTTTGTTTTGATACAAATATACCCTTTTTCCGGCAGACCGTCAAACATTATGAACAGCGAATCGCGTCAAATCGCGTCAAATCGGACCATTCCGCACCCTATCGCACCTTATCGCGTCATTGCCCTTTCCGCACATCGTATCTTTGTAATGTCGGGACGATGAAGGCGAAAGATCTATAATCTTACAGCTGTAAGATATAGCATCTTACACGTAAAAGATAGGGTTCTTTTAGCGGTCGGTGACCAGTGACTGACTTCATCCTCCGGCAATCGTGTTTTTTTAATTCTTAATTTTCAACTTTTAATTTTAAAAAACTATGGTAAATTACAGTATCGTTATGCGTAACAATCCGATGGATGCGGATGCCGCAAAAAAGGCTTACGCCAGTGCACAGTATGCTGAAGTGATGGACATCAACCGCTTTGCCGAGCACATTGCCAGCCACGGCTGTGTGTACAAGCGTGCGGACATCGTGGCTATCCTCACCATGGCAGTGGACTGCATGAGGGAACAGCTTCTGGGAGGACAGAAGATACAGCTGGGCGACTTGGGGGATTTCTCCATCAGCATCAACAGTATAGGTGCGGAAAGCTCAGCCGCCTACAACCCTGCCATCCACGCCAGAAAGCTGAATGTGAACTGGAGTGCCGGAACACGTTTCCGGAATCTGCTGGAAGATGCCGTGTTCAATCTGGTGGCCACACGCAAGGCGGCCCGACTGGTGGTGAAGGCGCTGAAAGCCGGAAAAACCAATGTGGACCTTACCGGAGAGGCGAAAGAGCCGGAAAACGGAGGACAACAGGCCTGACGGAACCCCACCAGTACGACGGAAACAAGGCACTACGATAAAAGGCTGAATGTGCCCTAATGACAAGCCGTTTTCATTGGGGCACAGGCCCTTGGTTTCCATTGCAATTCATTTATTATCAACCCACTAAAACAAAAATCCCATGAACTTGAAAACAAAGAAAAACACCTGGACACTGATTCTGAAAGTAATCATCACCGTAGCCACCGCCCTTGCCGGCGCGCTCGGACTGAACGCCTGCATCTGATGCTCATGAGAACCATCACCTTGATTATTATCCACTGCTCCGCCACCCCTGAGGGGCGGAGGCTGGATTTTGAGACTTGCCGCCGGGACCACATCCGCCACCGGGGCTTCACGGACATAGGATACCATTTCTATATCACCCGCGACGGAGAGATTCACCGCGGACGACCTCTGGAAAAGGTGGGAGCGCATTGCAAGAACCACAACCGGCATTCTATCGGCATCTGCTATGAGGGCGGACTCTCGGCGGACTGCACACCTGCCGATACGCGTACTCTGATGCAGAAGGGAAGTATGCTGGCACTGCTGCGCGAGCTGCGCCTCCTGTTCCCCAAAGCGTTGATAGTGGGGCATCATGACCTGAATCCCGTGAAGCCGTGCCCTTGTTTTGATGCTGTGAAGGAATACCGCTTTTAAAGGAAGCTTTTACCAAAGATAGGGTTTCCAATGAGAACCGTTTGTTTTCAAAGAGGCTTCTCCAAAGATAGCGTATCCAAGGATGATTTCTCCAAAGATAGCGTTTCTTTCCTCCGCTTTGATTTCCTGATTCTTCATTCAACTAATCTTTTCATTTAATAATAATAAAAATGAACCATCTGATAAACCAACTCATGACCGTGGACAAAGCCTTCTACCGTCATTATCTGGAAATGCTGCTCACCCTGAACCGCATCCAAGCCCTCACCCCCTGGCAGATGTCCATGCTGCTGTGGAGAGCCAAGATTTTTCATATACAGGTGCTCTACCCCGAACTGCTGCGCATCAGCCTGTGCACGGAGCAGGAAAAGGACGAGATACGCTTTATGAAGGGATGGAAACTGAAAGAGCTGGAGAAAATAATGCCTGCATGGCAGCGACGGCAGTGCGAGGAGATAAAACGGGAACGGTGGAGAGGCTTTTAGTGGTCAGTGTATTCCGGAACGCAATGCCACGCAAAATACTCTTGTTTACGAGCATTTTGCGTGGCATTGACGTATGTCCTTAATATCTTCAATAGTTAACCCACTATCCATTTCTCTATATTACGACTTTTCTTGCTGAAGTTCACCCCTACCTTAAACAATTTGCGCCCGTCCGTCTCGAAAGGTCGGGCATACTGTTTTTCATTGATCTGTCGCAAGGCTTCCTCCGCTGTACCGTTTAACTTGAATTCCATTACGTAAATAAATCTGTCTGTCTGCAGAACCAAATCCACGCGCCCCTCACTGGTATGATATTCCACCTTTACATAAAATCCTACCAACTTGAACACAATGAAAAGTACATTCTGATAGTGTAACTCCAAGTCGCGTATCATCTCGTAGGGCGTATCAGCAAAGAAGCTCTGAAGGCGGCGGAAAAAGGAATCATAGTCACCACTTTCCACTTCACGGGTAAATTTCAGGATTTCGAAAGGAGACTCCACTTTGGTAACCGTTGTATAATAAGGCAGCAAAAAACGCATGAATCCTTCCTCTACCTCCCGGTTAGGAAAGCCTAGATAATAGATACCGAAACGCTCATCATACCCCTTGATCGTAAGATACCCGCTCTGATAAATCACCGGAATAGGATTCGTGGACTCGGAATCAATACTATTCAGCACCTGGATATCCGTTTCCTCGTGCGCCATCCGTTCCAAGTCATAATGATGTTTTTGCAGCAACCTCACCAGATAAGTCGGCGTACCGGTCTCAAACCAGTAGTTTCCGAACTCCTTCCGTTTGAAGGCATTAAGCAGGCTGAAAGGATTGTAAATACCGATGGAATTATGTGTAAAATGATAACCGTCATAACACTCTTTCAGTTCGGCACAGATTTCATCGTATGTCCTCCCCCGTTTTTCAGCAAATTCATGAAGTTCCGGTTCCAGCCAGGTTTGAATTTCCTTGTCACTGACCCCACAGATATCAATAAACTCATTCCACATGGAGATATCGTCCAAGTTGTTCAAATCGCTGAACACACTGACCTTGCCAAACTTGGTAACCCCCGTCAGCAAAGCGAACTTGATGCAACCGTCCATTGTCTTCAACACTCCATAGAAGGGTTTCAGTATGCTCCGATATACTTTCTGAAGCTCCTCATTGCCGATGGCTTGCAGCATGGGCTTGTCATATTCGTCTACCAGAATGGCAACCCTCTGCCCCGTCTGCTCGTAAGCACGTTTTATCACGCCTTTGAAACGGAGGGCGAGGGATGTCTCGGAAGGAGCGGAACCGTAGACAGCTTCCCAGTTGGTCAGAAAATCATTCAGCATATCGCTCAAATCCTCCGCTGTCTCATATTTTGAGATATTCAGATCGATATGCAGGACGGGACGTACTGTCCAGTCTTTCTCCAGTCCGGCTATGGCCAGTCCTTCAAACAATTCTCTCTTGCCTTGGAAATAGGCTTCCAGAGTAGAAACCAGCAGACTTTTCCCGAAACGGCGCGGACGACTGAGGAAGTAATAACTGCCGGTCTTTACCATTTTGTAGATCAAGGCCGTCTTGTCAATATAGAAATAGCCTTCCTTGCGGAGTTTCTCGAAATTCTGGATACCGATGGGATATATCTTATCACTCATAAACTATTGTTCTTTATAGGATAACACACAAAGGTACTTAATTTATTCTTAATTCCAAGTTTTTTCAAAACAAGGAAGAATACGCATACAAGAGAGGCGCACCTTCATGGGTACGCCTCTCTATCCTGCTCCTGTATTGTCTGATACAGGCTATTTCACTTAGTTAAAGATATAACGGACACTGAACTGTATGGAATACGTAGAATTGAAACTGTTCAGATTGGAATACGTATCAGTCAGTTTCTTTCCTCCGTTCTTCTGGAACTGGTAAGCACCACTCTTATAACTCAACAAGGAAGTATTGTTCACCGTCTTATAAATTCCCCAGTCGCTGTTCAGCAAGTTCAGGAAGTTCTTGATATCCACTCCGAACTGCAAGGTATTGCGCTTGCCCCCTACATTGAGGAAGAAATCCTGATTGAACTTCAAATCCAGCTGATGATGCCAGGGCATGATGGCTCCTCCGCGTTCGGCATACTTGCCTTTACGGCCTTTCAGGTAACTGTCCTCATTAATGTAAGCCCAGAAATCATCGCGCTGCTCCTTGGCGGAATAAGTCACCTCACCCGTCTTGCTGTCAGTATAATCGGCGAAGTTCCACTTATCCAGCGCCTCACGGGATGCCGGAATATACAGCAAGTTGTTTGAGCCGTAATCGCCTACAATGTTTCCGGTGAATGTATAGGAATAACGGGCGGCGGAATATCCTCCGGCATAGCCCATGTTCATACCCTCATAAATCAAAGACAAGGAGGAAGCGAAATTCTTGGCGTATTTAATACGGTAAGCGGCGGAAGCCAGCACACGGTTGGGCGATACATACGTACCATAGCCGGTCTCCGTGTCATTGTTTCCGTTGACAGAGTAACGGTTGTTGTAATAAGCCGAGTTCACCTGGTCGCCGATGCCGTCGCCATACGACTTGGCATAAGAACGGGTGTAGGAAGCGGAAAGATGCAGGCCGAAATCAAATGTCTTGGCCAGTGAGGCGGTGAGTGAGTAATAATAAGCGCTGTTTCCCGCATTGGTGATATAATAAGCGTCCGTCTTGTTCGAATTGGAGTACTCAAACATTCTGCGGACATCACCCGGAGCTATCTCCTGCTCTCCTTTAAACTTACGTCCCAGGTTGGTCACAGTAGCCGGATTGAACTCTTTGCTGAAAATACCTTCCAACGTAAAGTCAATATCTCCGGGAAGTTTTGCATCCAAAGCCAGTGAAGACTTCCAGGTGGCGTTCATCTTCAGGTCGCGGTCAATGATGGTGGCTCCGGAAGGTGCGGCGGGATCAGTAGCTGCCGGAAGGTTCAGGTTAGGATCTTTCAACATATCGGCCACGCTGGTGTGGAAGCCCGGCTGTCCGTACTTGGCATCCTTCTGCTCGTTATAATAATAAGTGCTTTGTCCGCAATTGGCATTACCTACTGCCGAAACCAGCCATACGAACGGCAGACGGCCGATGAAGTAACCGCTACCGCCGCGCAATACATACTTACGCTCGCCTGTAAGGTCCCAGTTGAAACCGATACGGGGGGAGGCGGTCAGCTGGTAGGATGAAGGCAGCTGGTCTGTGGCGTAATGATATCCGTCAAAGTCAATCTGTGCGAAATTTTTGTTATAGTTGTTCTTCAGCTCCGGATAAATGGGCAGTTCGAAACGCACCCCGGCAGTCAGTCTGAAGTTGTCCGTGATATTCATCTGGTCCTGCAGATAGAAAGAAAGCTGCTGGTACTTCATATTCGCCAGGAATTGGGAACCGTCCCCGGTGTTGGAATAAGTGATACCGAAGGCAGCCGGAGCTCTGTTGTTCACAAAATCATCCCAGGAGGAATAGACATAATAACCGCTTCCCGCCTGCATGAATCCGTTCACTGCCTTATTGGACTCAAACTGGATACCGCCCATAAAGTTATGGATACCGCTGGAGAAATTGAACTCATCGGTAATGACAAAAGTCTTCACCTGGCGCAAGTTCCCTTCTGTAAAGGGGTCCGGACCGAATGAGGTGTACAACGAGCCTTGGTCAAGGATGTCCACCGTAGGGAATGTTCCCCCTTCGTATGTACGCGGTTCGTTCTGATAAGAATAAGTGAAACGCAGGGCGTTATTGATAGCCCCCCACTTTGAGTTCCATTCGGAAGCGATGGAGGTGAAGTTCTGTTCCTGCATATAGCGTGAGCTTTCAAAGTACAGACCGGTGTTTGATGTACGTCCCGAACTGCTCTTGCCCGCGCTGCCGTCTACTCCGCCCGGATAAATGATTGAATCCTTAAACGGGGTGGTGGAAGAGGAAGGGCTGGAGGAATACTTGGAATGGGTATGGGTGAAACGGAAATTAATCTTGTTGTTGTTGTTGATGTTCCAGTCCAGACGGCCCATGATCTTGTAAGAAGGGGTTTCCAGAGAGTATCCCTGATAACGTCCCGGATTGTAGTTGTATTTTTCCGACAGGTATTGGCTGATGTTGTTCATCCCTACGAAGGTACGGTCGCCTACCGTTGTGGTGTTCTCGAACGGACGGTGCACAATGCCGTTGGTGCTCCATTCGTCATTGGCGCCGCTACGCGCTATGCCCGACGGGCCTGCCTGCACATTATCCTGATATTCGCCGTTCACGAAGAAGAACAATTTGTTTTTAATGATCGCACCTCCCAGAGAAGCTCCGTAGGTGGTGCTGTGGTCACGGTTGCGGGTCAGTTCATAGTCCTCTACCTTGTTTCCGGTGAGGTGGGTATTGGAAGTGTACATATAGGCTGTACCTTTGAACTCATTCGTACCACTCTTTGTCACGGCGTTGATGGCACCTCCTGTAAATCCGCTCTGACGGACATCAAAGGGGGTGGTGGAAACGGAAATCTGTTCCAAAGCATCCAGAGAGATAGGCGAACCGCCTGCCGGCAAGTTCGAGCCGATACCGAAGGCATTGTTGAAAGCGGCTCCGTCCACAGTGACATAAGACTGGCGGTAGTTACCTCCACCCACTGAGAAACCGCTACCGATATTTGCTCCCTGAGGGGTCAGACGCATGATATCGTTCATGCTGCGGCTCACTGTAGGCACTTCCGACATTCTGGCCGCATCGACATTGGTTACCGCTCCGGCGCGGTCTGATTTCATGTTGCTGCTTTTGGAAGCGGTAATCACCACTTCATCCAATAATTCGGTAGATTCCTTCAAGTTCGCATCCAATACGTAATTCTCTCCCAACTGGAGGTTGATGCTCTTGTAAACCACTGATTGATAACCTACATAAGAAACTTCTACTTTGTAAGGGCCGCCGGCACGCATGCCCTGGATGGAATAACGGCCGTCCACATTGGTAATGGCCCCATAATGGGTGCCGGACGGTTCGTGAATAGCCTGAATCGTTGCGCCGATAATGGCTTCATTGCTTTGATCAACCACCTTACCACTCATTGACGAAGTGGTGACCTGGGCGTTAACAGCAGCAGCGATTACCAACATAACCACCGCAAAAAAAGATCGCATTCTTTTTACCATAAACTTTTTAATTAATTAATATTATAATTAATGTCTTAAAAGACGTTGCAAAGATAGCTAATAGAAACGATATACAAGCTACAAATCGGTTACAATTTACAGTGACTGGTCTGGTTTCTTCCGCTATCCGCGCCCCAGAGAGAGTACACAACCCAAGAGGGTTCAAAACTTAATTCTAGCCAAGAAAGAGGTTTTGATTTGAAACTTGAACCTCCTTAAAGGCAAAAAAAAGAGTCGTATCATTACTCAAAACGGAGCTTGATACGACTCTTTCAGGTCTTGTAATTACAATCTGTTACTTTTCGGAATGGTCATTTTAGTTTGGACCTTATCAGGACAGGGAGGCCCCCATCAGTCTTCCATCAGCTTGCGGTAGCGCACCCGTTTCGGCTCCTCATTACCCAGACGCTTCATCTTGTTCTCTTCGTATTCCGAATAAGATCCTTCAAAGAAGAATACCTCGCTGTTTCCTTCGAAAGCCAGGATATGGGTACAGATACGGTCCAGGAACCAACGGTCGTGGCTGATCACCACCGCACAACCTGCAAAATCGTCCAGACCTTCCTCCAGCGCGCGCAGCGTGTTCACGTCAATATCATTGGTAGGCTCGTCCAGCAGCAGCACGTTTCCTTCTTCCTTCAGTGCCATAGCCAGATGCAGGCGGTTGCGCTCACCACCCGAAAGCATTCCGCAAAGTTTCTCCTGATCGGCTCCCGAGAAATTGAAACGGCTGAGGTAAGCACGCGCGTTGATATCCCTGTTACCCAGACGGATCAGCTCGTTTCCACCGCTGATTACCTGATAAACGGATTTTTCCGGATCAATATCCTTATGCTGCTGGTCTACGTATGCCAGTTTCACGGTCTCTCCTACCTCGAAAGTACCTTTATCTACGGTTTCCAGTCCCATAATCAAGCGGAACAAAGTAGTCTTACCGGCGCCGTTAGGACCGATTACGCCGACAATGCCGTTAGGGGGCAGCATGAAATTCAGGTTATCGAACAACAGCTTGTCACCGTAAGCTTTCGCCACTCCTTTGGCCTCGATCACCTTGTTGCCCAGACGGGGACCGTTCGGAATAAAGATTTCCAGTTTCTCTTCCTTTTCCTTCACATCCTCGTTCAGCAACTTGTCATAAGAGTTCAGACGGGCCTTTCCTTTCGCCTGACGGGCTTTGGGAGCCATGCGCACCCAGTCCAGCTCGCGTTCCAAGGTCTTGCGGCGTTTGCTTGCCACTTTCTCTTCCATCTCCATACGTTTGGTCTTCTGTTCCAGCCAGCTGGAGTAATTTCCCTTCCAGGGGATTCCTTCGCCACGGTCCAGTTCCAGAATCCATCCGGCTACGTGGTCCAGGAAGTAACGGTCGTGGGTTACGGCAATCACCGTACCTTCATATTGCTGCAAATGCTGTTCCAGCCAGTCGATACTTTCCGCGTCCAAGTGGTTGGTAGGCTCGTCCAGCAACAGGATATCCGGCTTCTGCAACAGCAGGCGGCACAAGGCCACACGGCGGCGCTCACCTCCCGAGAGGTTCTTCACCGGCTGGTCTTCGGGCGGACAGCGCAACGCATCCATGGCGCGTTCCAGTTTGCTGTCCAGATTCCATGCGTCCGTAGCGTCAATGATGTCCTGCAACTCAGCCTGACGGGCAAAGAGTGCATCCATCTTCTCTGGGTCCTCATAGTATTCGGGAAGCCCGAACTTGTTGTTTATTTCTTCGTATTCCGCCAAAGTGTCCACAATGCTCTGCACACCTTCCATCACTACCTCTTTCACTGTCTTTTCATTATCCAGATGCGGTTCCTGTGCCAGATAGCCTACAGAGTAGCCCGGCGAGAACACCACTTCTCCCTGATAACTTTTCTCCAGTCCGGCGATGATTTTCATCAGCGTTGACTTACCTGAACCGTTCAGACCGATGATACCGATCTTAGCACCGTAAAAAAAGGATAGGTAGATGTCTTTCAATACCTGTTTGTTCGCCTGGAAGGCTTTGCTTACGCCTACCATCGAAAAGATAATCTTTTTGTCGTCTGCCATATTCTTTATATTATTAATTTATTTAAGTTGCTATATTTTTACTCCGACAGCTGGATAAACCAACATTTGAAATCATCATCCTACTGTTTTTCCTCCATTTTTCTGTAATACCACGGATGTGTAAAGAACTCATACATCAGCAAAAGAGTGACACAGATACCGATACATATCCAATAAATAGTATCAGGATGACTTTCGGTCCACATATTCTCAAACAGAAAACCACTCAGCATACCTACTTCCCACATCAGCTGATAAGTATTGTTTCCCGTACCCCGTTCGCAATGCATCGGCAGACTAATCATCTTTATAAAAAACCGTGACACGGTAGTACCGATCCCCGTGCCCAGCAATACACCGGCTATATAACTGTTCATCAAGCTGTTGGAAAAAGCAAGCAACAACAGTCCGCCTATCATCGCGGCCTGCCCCAGCTCCACCTCCGAACGGCCGGAAGCATAGGAAAGCACATAACGCAAAAGCAACAGGGAGATGATAAAACCGATCAGGATGCAAATGTAAAACAACTCATTGTAAATGTGCGCTATCAAAATGCCGAAAACAGCGGAAAGCATCATCATATTCAGTGCCGGCCACAGAGTACGAGGCAACAGAAAACGGTCCAACGAGAACCATGAGGTGCGCAGCGGAGCACGGAAAGGGACATCCACCGCCAGAATCAGAAGCAAAGCCAGTGTGCCCAAAGCGACACAGGTATAAACAACATGGTGAAAATTCCAGTAAGGATAAATGTAAATTCCCAACGCAAGACCTGCCACCATTCCAAAACGCCCCACCCACGAAAAGGCGATATTCGCATCCGTGCGGCGGCGTGAGGCGGTGACGTCAATCACCAGCGTGCTACCCGTAGTCATGGTAATGACACTGAACAGCCCCCCCTGGACAGCCCGGACCAAGGCTATGAACCCTACAGTCGCAACGTATGGATACAGCAGGCTGGACGCCACGAACAGAAGCATCGCGACCAGACAAACACTTTTACGCTTGAACGTATCGATAAGATAGCTGTTGAACGCTCCCGGAAGAAACATGGTCAGTCCGAAAACAGCCACAGCCGCTCCTGCTTCCGCATAGCTGCAATACCAGTGCCGCACCATCCATAAAGGCAGTGCGGGAAGCATCATGTATAGCGAGGCATAAAGCAAAAAGTTCGAAAGGGATAGCAGCACCATATTCCCGGTCCACAGTTTTGCTTTCTCATACGGAAAGAAGAAGTCATCATACATATCAGCAGAAACTTTGTTAATATTGTTCGTCTTCGTTAGGGAAATCACCTTTTTTCACATCATCCACGTATTGCTGTATGGCTCCTGTCATAACAGTATGCAAATCGGCATAACGACGGAGGAAACGGGGACTGAAACCGTTGGTCATACCCAGCATGTCGGATACAACCAGCACCTGTCCGTCCACAGCGCCTCCGGCTCCGATGCCGATAACGGGGATAGTCAGTTCCTTGGCCACACGTTCCGCCAATGATGCGGGGATTTTTTCGAGCACCAACGCAAAACATCCCGCCTCTTCCAGCAGATGCGCGTCACTCAGCAGCTTTTCGGCCTCTTCCTCGTCCTTGGCACGTACAGTATAAGTTCCGTATTTATTGATAGACTGCGGCATCAGTCCCAAATGTCCCATGATGGGAATACCCGCAGCGATGATTTTCTTTACCGCATCAATGATTTCTACGCCACCTTCCAGCTTCAATGCATCGGCATGTGTGATCTTCATCACTTTGATCGCATTGGTCACCGCTTCGTACTCGGAAGTCTGGTAAGTACCGAAAGGCAAATCGACCACAACGAGCGCGCGTTTCACTCCACGAACCACGGATTTCCCGTGATAAATCATCTGGTCAAGGGTGATGGGAAGTGTGGTCACATTCCCCGCCATGACATTCGAAGCGGAGTCTCCTACCAGTATGACGTCGATGCCTGCGCCGTCTACAATCTGCGCTGTCGTGTAATCATACGAAGTAAGCATAGAAATCTTCTCGCCTCTCTGCTTCATTTCCACCAAACGGTGTGTCGTTACTTTGCGTGTATCGCCTGAAATATATCCTGCCATATTTACTTTAATTTATAAAAAACGGCTGCAAAGGTAGATGTTTTAGTTGACATTACCTCATTATATCCTTCATTTTTTCGAAACTAAATCCATTAAAGTCCTGAATAACAGCCTTTGCCTTATCGCGTATCTGCTCTTCAGGGTTGGTAGTAGCCAATCCTATCACGGTCATTCCTGCCCGATTTCCTGCCTCAAGCCCGTGAAATGAATCCTCGAAAACCACACAGTTCTCGGGCACGGTATCAAAGACAGTGGCTCCTAATAAGAAACATTCGGGGTCTGGTTTGGAACGAGTGAACATTTCGGCTGTGAGGATACGGTCCACACTTTGTTTCAGTTCCGGATGTGCTTTATATGCGTTGTTCATCTTCATTTCATTTGAGCTTGTGACTATCGCTATCTTTACCCCGTTGGCTCTCAGCTCCTTCATAAAGCCCTCTACGCCCGGGATATAATTAAATAACATATTTTCTTCAAATTTGTTCAAATCTTCTGTAATTTCACGCTGAACGTCTTCCATTCCAGCGAAATATTTGTTATAAATTTGTGTCAATGTCTGCCCTTTTATCATCCGGCCGAACTCGGGTATCTCAGGATGGTATTTCCGTCCTTGTTCATTCCAGAATATACTATACTGAGGTTCCGTATCTACCACCACCCCGTCAAAATCGAATAAAGCTGCAATGCTTTTTGTTGAATTCATATTACTTTTAGTTTGATTTAACGCCGCAAAGGTCTGAATAATCCTCCATATTCCTAACTTTGCAAAGCTTAAAAATAATAAAAACGCGAATGAAAGAAAACAACCCGCACATACTGGGTACAGAAAAGGTAGGAAAGCTGCTTTTAGAGTACTCTATCCCTGCTATCATCGGAATGACACTGACGTCACTGTATAATATTATTGATAGCGTATTTATCGGGCACGGTGTGGGGGCCATGGCTATCTCGGGACTGGCTATCTCCTTTCCGCTGATGAACCTGCTGGTGGCATTCTGCACATTGGTCGGAGTGGGTGGGGCTACCATATCGTCCATCCGTCTGGGACAGAAGGATACGGACGGCGCCGAGAAGGTGCTGGGAAACGTAACGGTGCTCTGTGTGATAAATTCTATTTTCTACGGAGGCATCACCTTGCTGTTTCTAGACCAGATTCTGTTCTTCTTCGGGGCAAGCCATGACACGTTGCCATACGCCCGCGACTTTATGCAGATTATATTAATAGGAAGTCCTGTCACCTATGTAATGATCGGGCTGAACAATATCATGCGTGCCACCGGTTATCCCCGAAAAGCGATGCTGTCCTCCATGCTGACAGTGGGGTGCAACATCATTTTGGCTCCTGTCTTTATATTCTGGCTCGGCTGGGGAATCCGCGGAGCAGCCACGGCAACCATCCTTTCACAGTTTGCCGGCATGATATGGGTGCTGAGTCATTTCATGCAGGAAAAAAGTTATATCCGTTTCAAGAAAGGGATATTCAAATTAAGGAAACGGATCGTAGAGAATATTTTCAGTATCGGCATGTCGCCGTTCCTGATGAATGTCTGCGCTTCGGCCATTGTCATTATATTCAACAAGAGCCTGCTGCTCTACGGGGGCGATCTGGCTATCGGAGCATACGGCATATTAAACCGTCTGCTGATGTTGTTTGTAATGGTTATCATGGGACTGACTATGGGGATGCAACCGATTGTGGGCTATAATCATGGGGCACACAAATTCGGCCGGGTGAAGCAGACGTTGAAATATTGCATGATTGCAGGGGGGTGCATCACTTCGCTGGGATTTGTTTTCAGCGAACTTTTCCCTAATTTGGTTGTTAATATGTTTACAGACGATAAAGAACTTACAGCATTGGCACGCACTGGGTTGCAAATCGGAGTCCTGATGTTTCCTTTCGTGGGAATACAAATTGTGATTTCCAGTTTCTTCCAATCTATCGGGAAAGCGAAAATTTCTATCTTCCTCTCCTTGTCCCGCCAACTGTTGTATTTATTGCCCTGCCTGCTGTTGCTGCCTCATTGGTGGGGACTGAACGGCATTTGGCTCAGTATGCCTGTATCTGATCTTTTAGCATTTATCACAGCCTGCCTGATGCTGGCACATCATATTAAAAAATTAAACAAGATCACAGAAGTATGATATTTAATGCAGAAAACATTCTCTTGATAGGTTCTATCCTATTGTTCGTAAGTATTGTAGTGAGCAAGACCGGCTACCGGTTCGGAATCCCTACGTTACTTGTTTTTTTATTGGTCGGCATGCTGTTCGGAAGCGACGGCCTGGGACTCCAATTCCATGATGCGGGCGAGGCACAGTTCATCGGCATGATGGCCCTTAGCATCATTCTGTTCTCAGGGGGTATGGATACCAAATATTCGGATATCAAGCCTGTATTGCCACAAGGCATACTGCTTTCCACCTTCGGCGTGTTGCTTACTACTATTTTCACCGGATTCTTTATTTATTGGATTTCCGGGTTCTCGAATGTCAGCATTACCATGTCCCTGATGACGGCCATGTTGCTGGCGGCTACCATGTCCTCTACGGACTCTGCTTCCGTGTTCAATATCCTGCGCTCGCAAAGCATGAACCTGAAACATAACCTCCGCCCAATGCTGGAACTGGAAAGCGGAAGTAATGACCCTATGGCGTATATGCTTACTATCGTCCTGATACAATTCATCACATCGGCAGGCATGGGGGCAGACGATATTCTGATTTCATTCCTGATTCAGTTTGCTGTGGGTGGCGCCTCAGGATTCCTGCTGGGAAAACTGGCGGTAGTAATCATCAACAAGATTGACTTGAAGAACCAGTCGCTCTATCCTATCTTGCTGCTGAGCTTTATTTTCTTCACATTCACCATGACCGACCTGTGTAAAGGAAACGGCTATCTGGCTGTCTATATAGCAGGAATGATGGTGGGTAACGCACGCATTGTAAACCGTAAGGAGATCGCTACTTTTATGAACGGCATGACCTGGCTCTTCCAAATTATCATGTTCCTGAGCCTGGGATTGCTGGTGAATCCCCATGAAATGTTGTCCATCGCCATACCGGCAACCTTGATCGGCATTTTCATGATTGTACTCGCCCGCCCGCTCAGTGTCCTGCTCTGTCTTCTTCCCTTTAAAAAGATGAACATCAGCTCACGGCTGTTTATTTCCTGGGTGGGATTACGCGGAGCAGTACCTATCATATTCGCCACTTATCCGGTAGTGGCTGATGTGCCGGGATCTACCCAGATTTTCAATATCGTATTTTTCATTACCATATTGTCTTTAGTGGTTCAGGGAACGACCATTTCATGGATGGCCAAATTACTCCATCTGGATACACCACTGGAAAAAACAGGAAATGATTTCGGAGTAGAGATACCGGAGGAAATCAATACAGACCTCCGCGATATCGTACTGACGGAGGAAATGCTGGCAAAGGGAGACAGGCTGATGGATATGAATCTGCCTAAAGGTATGCTGGTGATGCTGGTAAAAAGGGGGAACGAATTCATGATCCCCAATGGCTCTCTGCAACTGCATGCCGGTGACAAACTGCTGATTATCTCGGAAAGCAAAACGAAATAAAAAATTTGCCCATGTGCCCACGTGCTGCGCTATGGTCCCGCATGGCAATTGGCACATGGGCAAATTCGCACATTATTCAACTGAGCAACAGCATGATATTCAATGCGGAGACAATCACCGCAATGGTATAAAGCACGAATGAACTCCACCGGGAGTTGGCATATTTGCCCATCACCCGTTTGGAAGAGGTCAGTCCTACTTGCAGGAACACCGTGAAAGGTAGCTGGATACTCAGAATCATCTGAGAGATGATAAGTCCGTAAAAGGGATTCTCAATAAAGAAAATAAGAACCAATGCTATCCCCAAAGAAATCAAAATACCTACCTTGGAGTGAATATCCTTGATATGATAAGACTCACCGAAAATACCCGCAAAGATAGAACCTGCCGCCATTCCACTGGTTATGGTGGAGGAAATCCCCGCCATCAGCAATGCCAGGGCAAAAATGATTCCGGCATGGCTACCCAGCAATGGGTCAAGCAACGACTTCGCCTGCTGCAACTCTTCCACCGGAGTCCGGGTACGGAAGAAAGTAGCGGCTGCCAGTAAGATCATGGCACTATTGATAGCCCATCCCACAATCATGGAGAACAAAGTATCATAGAACTCATATTTCAATACTTTACGAATGGAACTCTCGTCCTGCTTGTTGTACTCGTGGCTCTGTATCACCTCTGAATGCAAGAAAAGATTATGCGGCATAACCACTGCCCCAAGCACACTCATGATAATCAGCATACTGCCTTGGGGTATGTCGGGAACCACCCAGGAACGGACCGCCACAGGCCAGTCAATATCTACCAAAAACAACTCATACAGAAACGAAAGGCCGATTACGGATACAAAAGCAATGATGGCTCTTTCTATCTTTTTATATGAATTGGAAAAAAGCATAATGACGACAAACATCGTAGTAAGAACAGATCCCCAGGCTATGGGAATTCCTAAAAGCATCTGCAAGGCAATGGCTCCTCCCAATATCTCCGCCAGCGAAGTGGATATGGAGGCCAGTACCGCGCTGCCCAAAATGGGACGGGATATCCACTTGGGACAATACTGCGTGGCTGCTTCACTCAGGCACAATCCCGTCACAATGCCCAGGTGGGCCACATTGTGCTGCAACACAATCAACATAATGGTAGACAGGGTCACCACCCACAACAACGCGTAACCAAATTCGGAACCGGCTGCAAAATTCGAGGCCCAGTTTCCCGGATCAATAAAACCTACAGTAACCAGTAATCCGGGACCAATATATTTAAAGAAATCAAGACCACCCAGATAACGCTTGTGGTCCGTACGTTTTAATTCATCTATAATGCGAGACATGTTTTACTTTTTTTGTTTGCACAAACTTACTAATAAAAAACAAAAATCCATTTGCTTTGTTCAAACTTATAGTTTACTTTCGCTTCAAAATACCGATTTATAATGAAAAGAGAAACAGTTATAATAGCGGCCCTAGGCATCCTTACTTTGGCAGGATGTAATAATAACCACCGTTCACAAGTCCGTAAATTCAAACAGACAGCCGAAAAGACCAACCGGTCCTGCCCCACACGTATGAACGAAACGATTACACTGGACAGCACCCGTTATAATGAGAAAGATAATAGTGTGAGCTATTTCTACAGTGTTGCAGGAGAACTGGACAACGCCACTTATATGAACACCCATTATGCCGCCTTTAAACAAGCCCTGCAGAATGCAGTAGACAACTCGGTGGAAATGGAAGAATACCGGAAATTCGGTACTTCCATCCGCTATATCTATTATTCGGGATCAAGTAAAAAGCAACTGGCTGCATTCTCCTTCAATTCCCCCAAATAGATTCCGTTTCAGCCCATCCGGATGCATGATACCACGCTATGGAAGACTTGAAATAATTGTTCCAAAGCAAATATTTGGGAGTGGTGAATGAATTAGGGATATACATACCCATTCCACTGTAGTTATCCCCATCTATTCTGTACAAGGATGAGGTGGGATCATGAGTATAATCTGTATAAATGACCGTCTTCTTTAATTGTTGCGTAAAATCGTCTGGAGCCATTCCTCCACACAATTTTTCAATAAACTGTAACATATCATAGGCATATCCTTTGAAGTTGCTGCTGCCTTTGCCATATTGCTGCAAATCAGCTATATCCACGTTCTTCAGGCTATCCTGATTGGACAAAATCACACTTCTGACCGCTTCCGCCAAACCTTCCATCTGATTGCAATCCACTGCCGAAATGGTTCCCCAACCATTATAGTTATAATAATCTATATAATCTTTACAGATTGGCTTCAAATACTCCTTGATCGCATTTTCATACAAATAAGGCATCACACTTGCATAAGGAAATCCGGCTGCCGGTATATCAAGTACAGAAGCGATGCAATATTTGGCAGCATCCTTCAGCTCATAATACACTTCGGCACACCCCATCATACACGCATCAAACAAGACAAAATCAAACTTTTGAGGATTTACCGTACGCAGCACTTCCGCCAATTCCGGTATCAACGCTGTGTCACTGGAATACCGGCCGCCATCTTGACCTATAGAACGGGTGCCGGTAATAGTGGGCAACCATCCTGAACCGTGAGAACCAAAGATTATTCCATAACTTTCCGACGGATAAACACTCATCATATCACCTATCACTGTCTGCATGACGGTTTTCTCCGTCGATGTCTGAGGGGAATATTTTTTTCTGATATTGCCAATACTTATCAAGTCGTGAACCGACATGTCCTGATCCGCGATCATCGCATTGACCGCTTCTTTGGACATACTGTTGATCCCCCCTTGACCATTAGTCACATATTCAACGATACAAGGCTCCGGCCAACTGATATCCGAAGCCTCACCATCCCAATATACCAACAAAGCAGCCGAATCCTTCATAGCCTGAAGCCCCTGCATCATCGTCCGAATATTATTACGCAAATTGGAATTCAAGCTGTTATCCGCCCAAAAGAAAGCCAGGACCGTTCTTCCGGCATGTTGCTGAGGAATCACGATTGTTTCCTTCTCGCAAGAGAAGAAAAAGCAGGCTGTTAAAAATATAAATAGAATCTTTTTCATAAGAAAAGGATCATTCTTCCGGTTTCTTGAACTTGAATGCATTGGGGTTCACTTCGCGAATCAGCAAGGTCTTTCCTTTTTGATACTTGATCTTCATCTTATTGATGGTCTTCTGCAGTTTCTTTCTGCTGTTCGAGAAATAAACAAAGCAAGTGCGGTTCGTCAGCCCTTCCTCGTTTTCCAAATAATTTTTCAGCTGATAACTGTATTGTGAGCGTTCCGGCAACATCTTATTCTTATCCAGCCTTACACTGTCCAGCAATTGGATTTCCGTGAAATAAACCAATGAATCTGTAAACGATGCGGATACACCTACTATATAAACGGATTTACCTTTACTTCCTTTCAATGAGAATGCCGAGCATACCATCAGTACCAATAATAAAGAGCACAGAATCTTTATGGATTTCATAATTCTAATTTTATAATTTTATTAGAGGACAAAAATAGTTATTTACGGACAAATACGAAAAAGTAATAGATTAATTAACTATAATAATTTGCTGATGTGCCCATTACCATGTGGCACATAGCGCAGCCAATGGGCATTATTGGTATATTATGAACAAAAGCACAAGACGGGAGTAACCTTCCATCTTGTGCTTTGTTTTCTTTTCGGAAACCGAATCTTTCTTACCCTAAATAAGACTTAAGCAGCTTGCTACGCGAATTTTGTCTCAATCTTCTAATGGCTTTCTCTTTAATCTGGCGTACGCGCTCACGAGTGAGGCCGAATTTATCGCCGATTTCTTCCAACGTCATTTCCTGCGTATTAATACCGAAAAACATCTGGATAATATCCTTCTCCCTTTCGGTCAGCGTAGAGAGTGCTCTATCAATTTCCCTCGCAAGTGACTCATTAACCAAGGAACGGTCTGCCATAGGCGAGTCGTCGTTCACAAGCACATCCAACAAACTGTTGTCTTCTCCTTCCACAAAAGGAGCGTCTACAGAAATGTGGCGTCCTGAAACCTTCAACGTGTCCGAGATTTTGTCTACAGGTATTTCCAGTTCATCGGCCAGTTCTTCCGGAGAAGGACGACGCTCGTTTTCCTGTTCGAATTTAGAGAAGGCTTTGCTGATCTTGTTCAACGAGCCTACCTGATTCAACGGCAAACGGACAATACGTGACTGTTCTGCCAATGCCTGGAGAATAGACTGACGAATCCACCATACGGCGTAACTGATAAACTTGAAGCCTCGGGTCTCATCGAACTTTTCAGCTGCTTTAATCAATCCCAGGTTGCCTTCATTAATCAAGTCAGGAAGACTTAACCCCTGATTTTGATACTGCTTGGCTACAGACACGACGAAACGCAAGTTGGCACGTGTCAGTTTTTCCAATGCTACCCGGTCGCCTTTACGGATACGCTGAGCGAGCTCTACCTCTTCCTCTACAGTAATCAGGTCTTCACGGCCTATTTCCTGTAAATACTTATCCAGAGATGCGCTCTCTCGGTTAGTGATACTTTTGGTAATCTTTAATTGTCTCATTCTCTATAAAACAAATTTGGGATGCAAATTTACAACATTAAATGGAATACATCCATTTTTGTTTGAAAAATATTAGCTAATAAATCAAAAAAGACTATCTTTGTCCTTCTTTTCCTAAATATTTTGCGAAAATAGGGTTATATCTTTCTCTTTATTGATCTTATCAGCTTACTTAATAGAGATTATTCCATGATATAGCGTAAGGATGGATCCTGTCAACAGCTCTTATCTTATCGTGAAACAGAATTGATTTATGTCCTCCGTTTTCCGGCCGGACGGGAACGCAAACACCTATGACGCAAATTAATAGTTACACGACTCTACTATCGGATAAAAACATACTAAAAATCAAACTTGTGTTCCCATCATCCCCGAAATTCCGTTTACAATGCTTCTTTCCAGCATATCAATCCTGTTTGACTATAAAATCAGGATGCACGGAAGTGTCCCTTACCGTGCATCCTCTAAACTTTACCTATTGAAACTTTCTACCTTAAAAATATCCTTATTCCTGTATCAAATCTACTGCATAGTTCGCACGTTTACCTGACGGGAACATACCGCTCAAGAACAATACCTGATCCGGTGACTGGGTAGCAGCTTTCAGCACATCTTCCAAATCATTTACTGATTTGACAGGTTGTCCATTTGCCTTCAGGATGATGAAGCCTTTACGGATACCGGCAGCTTTCATTTTACCGTCTGTCACACCTGTGACTTCCACACCATATCCCAAGTTCAATTGTCTCTTCAATTCCTGAGGAACTTCACGGAACGCTGCGCCCAAGATATCCATGCCCGCACTCTTCACCACTTTCGTTGTTCCCTGTGCATTTTTCAAAGTCATCTCGATATCCTTTTCTTTCTTGTCACGCAACACCTTGACGGTTACTTTGTCACCCGGACGGTGTTTAGCCAACCCTTCCTGCAACTCTGCAAAGTTCTTCACACGTTTTCCGTCAATACCGATAATGACATCGTCCACTTCCAAGTTACCGGCCGCAGAACCTCCATCAATCACCTCAGCTATCAGCACACCATCGGTAGCACCCAGTTCCTTCACTTTCTTCTTGATTTCTTCCGGCATCATCTGCTGGTCATCATTAATCGGAGTACCCTTGATACCCAATACCGCACGCTGAACGGTTCCGTATTCTTTCAAATCGGCTATTACCTTTTTCATAATACTGGTAGGGATGGCAAAACCGTATCCGGAATAAGCTCCTGTCGGTGAATAAAGCACCGAGTTGATACCTACCAACTCTCCTTTTGCATTGACCAATGCCCCACCACTGTTACCTTGGTTAATAGCTGCATCCGTCTGGATGAATGATTCCACACCTTGATTATATACGCCCAAAGAACGTGCCTTGGCACTCACAATACCGGCGGTTACTGTAGATGTCATATTAAACGGATTACCTACAGCCAATACCCACTCGCCCACTTTCAAAGCCTCCGAATCGCCTACGGGAATAGTGGGAAGTTCATCCGCTTCAATTTTAACCAACGCTAAATCCGTGCTGGGATCTGTGCCGATTACACGTCCTTTATATTCACGTCCGTCATTCAGTTTGACACTGATCACATCAGCATTATCAATTACATGGTTATTCGTTACAATATATCCATCTTTCGAGATGATCACTCCGGAACCAAATCCCACTCTTTCAGGAGTCTGCACCTGACGCTGCTGACCGCCGCCTCTGCCATTCCCAAAAATATCACCAAAGAAATCATAGAACGGATCACGAACGGTAACTGTCTGAGTTTTTGATTCTTGAGTTGACTTTATATGAACTACTGCATGCACTGAATTTTCCGCTGCCTGAGTCAAATCCACCGGTTGCATTTGGGTGGCGTCCAGCGCGGCAAGTCTTGTATTCGGATTTTGTTGGAACACATCATTAAAGGCCACGCTTTTGTTTGGCTCGGGTTTCAACATAGAATAAGTCGTTACTCCTGCTACACCTGCGCTGACTGCTACAATTGCTGCTGCGCCTAGTACCATTTTAGTTGCTTGTTTCATAACTTAATATCTATTAATTTGTTAATTTCAAGTTTGGTTTAACATTTCTGACGCTAATGTAATGACAAATATTGTACGGTTGTACCGTTTGTCAGAGATTTTTTTCCTCTTTTAACACAGATAGATAAGCACTTAACAGGGGTTAACCGCAGAATCTGCCAAATTTGCATTCATTATCAATAGCTGACAGACAGCAAGATGACACAGGATACAACTTGCCTCATAGATAGTTATGTCTTGCAGGAAATACTTGCCTCCCGCTGGAATACATCCATATACACCCCTATAAAAGGGCATGTCCGTGACCGGTCTTTCTAACTTTACTTTTTCAACTGGTTCAATACCCTTCTCGCACTATCCGAAAGAACAACAACAGCTCCTGCCAAAATAGCAGTATCTTTAATGACCAGACGGCCGGCGCCCGTCAGCAGAGGGAACCCCTGTTCGCCACTTCCCAAATCGGGGACCCACACCTCAGGCGTTGTCACAAGGAAAGACAAAGTGCCCAGTGTCATGACAATAGCCAGTCCGGCCCCTACCAAACCGATTTTCGGAGAGAAGATACCTAAAAACGTCAAGATACCGATTCCCATAATCAAAATACCCAATCCATGAGAAAACCCATAAGTATTGTTCTCTTCATGCCACTGGTGCTTCGCTTCATCGAATTCGCCTTCTTTCAGCTTATATTCTTTATATTCAGGAGCGTCCTTGGTATAAAAGAAACTCATAAAGGGACTGTTCGCCACAAAAGGCACAATTCCTTCGGCTTCATAATTCCAGAATTTCAGACCGCCAATCCATACAAAAATTACAAGGATTGCCACACGGATAAGATTGATACCCAGTTTTTGGGCAGATGCTGCTATTGTTAAAAACGCAACAAACAGAGATTTTAATTTTGTCATCATTGCTTTCATTATTAAAAGATTTAACTTCCTGGTGCAAAGGTCGGCAGTTTTCCCTCTCCAGTAAATGGCAATTCCCCCATATAGGTTGGCAATTATTCCCGTTTCTCTCTTTTCCGGTATTCCGAAAGGCTCTCCTTGTTCATTTTCTTAAAGAACCGGCTAAATGTAGCCAAATCCTCAAATCCCAGAATCTCACTGATTTCCTTCGCACTCTTGCCCGTATAAAGCAACAGGCGCTTGGCTTCCGCATCCACGCATTCATGAATGACACGCAAAGGAGAAGAAAGCCTGTAAAGGGAAAAGAGATTGGAAATGGTCTTGGGAGAACGACACAACATATCAGCATAATCCTGCACTTGCTTCTTCTCCTTAAAATGACTGTCAACCAGCACATAAAACTGACGAATCACATCAAACGTGTTCTCACGCCCCGGGTCTACATCAAACATTTCACGGGCTATGCGGGTACAAGTGATAATGAAACGTTTCAGAATAATACGCAACATTTCTTCCTGCAAGTTGTCTTGTATTTCACACTCCCCTCTGAAAATATCGACAATACTGTCAAGACGGGCCGACTGGGAAGGCGAAAGCTTCAAACGCATGACACGGGAAGAACCGTTAAACAGGAATCCGTTACAAGACACCTCGCTGTCATGCCCGTAAATACAATAAAAGTTACTATTGAATAGAAAAGTGAGGTATTCACCGTCCACTCCCCTTATCTGCACATGATGCAAAGGAGTGAGCGAAATCATTTCCTCTTTTTCCAGATGCATCACCACATGATCCACTTCCACATCCAGCGTTCCATGCCGCACCCATATAAATTTATAAAGACTCCCGTCACGTTGCAAAAAGGAGTTTTCATGGAAACAGGAAGTCATTGCTATATTTCCATTCAATTTAGTACTTAAGTGATATTCCATAACTACCTTAAAATAAGATGAGGGGATAAATATAAAGCTATTTCTTCAGATATAAAAGAGATAACGCAAAAGATATTTCTCATCCTCCCTCTTTTCCTGCCTTTCACCGGCATTTTAAATCATTGCCATATAAGTTGGCCAAAGTTCCCGTTTAAAATGTTCACACCTGGACATACAGGAAGTTCCCCACTTCAGTGCGTTTCTTTTAATATTTGTTAAACATTTATTTTTCTTCGTCCACTCCCTGATTTAATAGTACATTTGTTTCATCACAAGCATCAGAGCGATATATTTAAAGAAGAGTAGAAAACAATAATGGATAAAAATCGTAGGAGAATCCGTATAGGCTATATTCAATGGCTGCTGATATATACCTATATATGTACCATCTTCTCATTCACCTGTGAAGCCGCCAATGCACAGGATCGTACCGGGAACGAAGAATATGTGCTGATTTTAAACAGCTATAACGAATCTTCTCCATGGAGCAACAGCATTACCACCCCCATTGTCCATAAACTAGCCGGAACCAAAAATATAGACGCCTACATAGAACATCTGAATTTATTCATGGTAGGCGATTCTGCTAAAATAGAAAAGTTTTCAGAAACACTTTCCTCAAGATATGGCTCCACCCCTCCCCGTCTATTGGTATTTGTAGGAAGCATGAGTCTGATTTTCAGAGAAGAGATACAAGCTTTATGGGGTACCGTACCTACTATTGTCTGCGGGGCAGACCCCTATGTGTATCCTGAAATATTCTACAGGCAGAGAGATACAGTCACTCCCAAAGAAAAGACACACATGAGCGAACTGGCCCAAGAATACAATTTCACCTACATGCATACCCCTATCTATCTGGAAGAAAGTGTGGAACTGATGCTGCAAATGATTCCCGGCATGAAAAGACTCATCTTTTTGGGAGACGGGATTTATCCAAATCCCGAATATGACCAACGACTGCGGGAATTGATCCAAACAAAATATCCGCAACTGGAATATAAATACATCTCTTCACGCACCAATACTCTGCACCAGTTATATAATGCTGTACGTAAGGCAGACAAGACTACAGGCATTCTGGTATCCACTTGGTTCACCGAATCCTTCACCTCGGACAGCTTTCTGATAAACGCTTACAGAAGCATTTCCAGCATCTCCGCCCCTCTTTTCACCATCCGCTATGCAGGTATGGACGACGGAGGTATGGTAGGAGGATACATGTACAATGAACAAGCCTTCACCAAGCAATTATTGAAAACAATTGACGACATCCTCGGTGGAAAAAGAGCCAGTGACATTCCTTTCTATGAGCCTCAGGAAGCACACCCCACCTTCAACTATACCAGACTCATAAATAAAGGGCTCGACCCCAAGCGATGCCCCGATGACACCATTTTCTATGACAAGCCTGTCCACTTTCTGAACAAATACAAATGGTTTATCCTGATTGTGCTCATGGCCTTCGCACTGATGGCTGTAACACAACAAAAACGCATTCAGATGCTGAAAGTCCTGAGACGAGCCCAACAAAATGAAATAGAAACAAACGCACAATATATCAACCTGGTGGATAATATGCCGATTCTTTACATGAAGGAACAAGTAATATGGGATAAAGAAGGAAATATTATAGACAGCATTTATCAGGATGTCAACCGTTATTTCGAACGATGTTTTTTTAAAAAATCCGATATAATAGGGAAAAGGGCCTCCGAAATCTTTCCCGAATCTTTACCGGAATTCACCCATTTCATGAGTATCACCTTGAAAGAAAAGAAATCGATCACATTCCCATATTATTTTAAAACCGTCAACACCTTCTATGATGTTGTCCTGAATTGCTCCACTGAACCGGATATGGTCGATGTGTTCTGCATGGACAGCACCGAGTTGCACAATGCACAGCAAATGCTAAGCGCCACGAACCATAAACTTTCCATGGCACTGGAAGTAGCCAACATTGTACCTTGGAAATGGAACTTGAAAGACCATACCATCTTGTGCGACCTTAACCGCCCCATTGCCATGGCAGCCATGCCGGGCAGCATCAGCGAAGATCAGTTGAGCGTATCGGACAAACAATATTTCGCCAAAATTATCAAAGAAGACCGTCCACGCGTGATACAGGCCTACCGCGACCTGGCAGACGGAAAAATAGAGAAAGTGAAAGAAGAGTACCGTGTACTGGCCAATGATGGAAAACATTGGAAAATAGACTGGGTAGAAGCACAAGCAGCCGTAGAAACAAGAGACAAAAACGGAAAGCCGCTGACTTTAGTCGGTTCCTCACTGATTATCAACGAACGGAAAACAATGGAAAACGAACTGCTTTCAGCCAAGGACCGCGCGGAAGAATCCAACCGGCTGAAGTCCGCTTTCCTTGCCAATATGAGCCACGAAATACGCACTCCGCTAAATGCTATCATCGGTTTCTCAAACATCCTTGCTACTGCAGAAGAGGAACAGGAAAAGCAGGAATATATCAATATCATTGAAAGTAACAATACGTTACTGCTGCAATTAATCAGCGACATACTGGACTTATCAAAAATAGAGGCCGGCACACTGGATTTCAGTTATTCCAACGTGGAACTGAATGATATCCTTTCCGAAATAGAAAGCGTGGTCCGTTACCGGACGGAAACCAGCGGCATTCAACTGATTGCACACAAAGGACTCCCCTCTTGCCCCATAAAGACAGAAAAGAACCGCCTGATGCAAGTTTTGAATAATTTGCTGAACAACGCCAGCAAGTTTACCTCACAAGGAAGCATCACCTTCGGCTACGAACTATGCGGCAGAGAACTTTATTTCTATGTTAAAGATACCGGTTGCGGCATTCCAGCCGACAAAGTGAACTCCATATTCGGACGTTTCGTCAAACTGAACTCTTTTGTACAGGGTACAGGACTGGGATTATCCATTTGCCAGACGATTGTAGAGCACATGGGAGGACGCATCGGCGTAGAATCTGAAGAAGGAAAAGGATCCACTTTCTGGTTCACCATTCCCTACCAGCCCGCTGATGCGGATAACAAAAAGGAAGACAAACATCAGCCCATCTCCGTGCAGAAAGACAAGCTGACCATTCTAGTTGCCGAAGACAATGAGAGTAATTACCGGCTGTTCCAATCTATCTTGAAACGAGAATATAACCTGGTTCATGCTTGGGATGGAAAAGAGGCGGTCAATTTGTATAAGCTCCATAATCCTCAGATAATTCTGATGGATATCAATATGCCGGTGATGGATGGCTATGAGGCCACCCGGGAAATACGAAAACTATCCTTGGATGTGCCTATCATCGCCGTTACCGCTTTCGCCTATGCCAGTGATGAACAACGGGTTATGGAAAATGGCTTCGACGGCTATATGGCCAAGCCCATCAGCGCCCCACAACTGAGACAACAGATTGCTGCCATATTACAGAAACGCATTATCTTATTATAACCTTCGCTTTTTCCATTATATCCGGCTGAAATCCGATGTAGAAACCGGTTTGAATCCGCAACTATAAACAAGAAAACGACCGAAAGCGCCACAAGGATGGAGAATTAAAGATGATTATAACATAAATGCAGAGTTAATTCATCGCTTCAGCTCCATTAAGTCTTTTTTTCAGTACCATTAAAGCATTTCTTACGGTTACCTTTTACAGACTACGACAGTAGTCCGTATGTTTCACTACGGCAGACCGTACAGTCCACTGTAGCAGACTGTACGGTCCACTGCCGAAGACTATAGTAACAGTCCGCACAAAAAGACTTAACAGTCCGTATGACAAGACCTGATATACCCGACAAAAAGTATTAACCCCCATACCTAAAAAAACTCCCCCTTGCTCACCTTCACAGGCTATGCAAGAGGGAGATTCTACACTAACTCTTAACCTAATAAATAAACGACAAAATCATTCTTTATATCTTAAGGCTCCGGCTGGCAGTTTCTCACCTTTCTCACCAAAGCTCTTCAATGCGTTTTCCGATTCAATGGTTACTTTACTTTCATCCAGCATTCTCCGGTCAAGGCCGAACACGTCTATAAAGAAATCATAAACCGCATTCCGCTTGTTCGGACCGAAATCATGACGTTCTTGCGGCAAATGTACATTGCTCACCTTGTCCGTCGCACCATAAAAACCGTAGATGCGTTGCAAGTAAGGATATTCCAAACGAGGAACCGTGGCTGTCCAGTCTCCTCCGTCGGAAACCACCAGCATGGGACGCGGAGCAAACAGGGCGGCCAGTTCCGCATTGCAAGTTCCTCCACCTGCCAGCTGGATGGGCTTGCCACTTTCACACGGGCAACCGCCATCAAAGTGAGAAGCCAGACTGACCACAGGGGCAGCAGCTGTAAAACGGTCGTCCAAAACGGTAAGCAACACCGTCTGCGTTCCTCCGCCGGAACCACCGTTCACGCCGATGCGTGCAGGATCTATATCTTTACGGTTTGCCAGCATATCATCCAGTATCAGCAATCCGTTCATAGCCTGAATGGTGTGCGCATCACTGGTATGGTGCGCTTCCGCACCCACCTGCAAGGCGGATTCTCCCCAACCATACAAGTCATAATCCACACAAATAGCCCCCATACGCGCCAATGTAGCCATACGTTGCTGTTGGTCCTTCCGGTAACGTCCCTGTCCAAAATGGCCATTGGGGCAAATAATAAGTGCATGTTTACCTTTGGAACGCGGTGCATAAACCGAACCGCAAACATAAAGCCCCGGCAAGGTCTCCAATGCAAAATTCTGCACGGTATATCCATCGAATTTCCGTACTTTCGAGAGAATAGGCTTTGCATCCTTCACTGTTCCTTTCAGCATATCATCCAATCCCAGACGTTGGCGCACTTCCTTTCGAAGTATCTCCCTGCGCTGTTCCCACTGATCTTTATCAGTATACAAGCCACTAAGATATGACAACATTTTTTCTCCATCAACATCCGTGCGGCGTGCATACTCGTATGGTTTCAACTTGTACACGGTATCACTTTGCTTCACGAATTTATAATCGAAAGGAGAAAGCACATTGGTCAAGGTTTCTTCCAATGAATAGGGACGGATACGGAAATCGGCATACGGAAGGATACGCCCCACCGTATCAATATCATACTTCAAGCGGACCTGGAAACGGGCGGCAACGTCATTCAACACATCGGATAACGGACGTGCGAACCGAGTTTCATAAGTTTGTGCAGACACAGCGGAAAAAGAGAGTGCCGCCATGCACAAAAGCATCTGTTTTTTCATCGGGCAGTCTATTTTATTTCTTTACCATCCACATACACATCATCCAGCACCAAGTCCTTACAATCTTCAAAGACACAACGTTGCTTGGCATTCTGAATATACACATCACGCATCACAATACCGGTAATAGGCGCTTCGGGCAGGCCCACCACCATAATGGGGGTATTCACATCACGGACCGTCACACCCGAAACATAGATGTTACGAAATTCCGGAGTGCGGTCACTCTTCGGTTCGGCAGGCATCTTGCTATATTTCAGATTGAGAACAATAGCTTCTTTCTTGATATTACTCATCACAATATTGCTTACACGGATATCCTCCACAATGCCTCCGCGGCCACGAGTGGATTTCAGACGAATCCCTCGGTCTGTACCATCAAAGACACAATTGCTGATGGTCACTTTCTTCACTCCCCCACTCATCTCGCTGCCGATAACCACACCACCGTGTCCGCTCAACATGGTGCAATTGGTAATGGTGATATTCTCGCAAGGAACACCCAGTTTACGCGCTTGCAAGTCACGTCCGGATTTGATGGTGATGCAGTCATCGCCTACCGAAATGTGGCAGTCACTGATGTGTACATTCTTACAAGACTCGGGGTTGATGCCATCCGTGTTGGGGGAAGGCACATTGTGGATGGTAATGCCTTTAATGGTCACATTGTCACAAAATTCAGGATTTACAGTCCAGAAGGGAGAGTTGATAATCTTCACGCCCTCTACCCGTACATTCTTACAACGGATGGGATGTATGAAAGGAGGACGGAAAAAGCGACGGTCCAGTGTGCCATGCCAGTCTTCATTGGTTTCAGCGTAAAGGGCTTTCAGGTCGTTTTCCTTCTCGAACATGGGCTGGTACTTGTTGATGTTTCTCTTGCCGTTATCTCTAAGGTCTACCAGTACACGGAAAAATTCAGTCCACCATGCCTTACCCTGTCCATCCAGAGTTCCTTCTCCCTTGATGGTAATATTTTCTGCATCCACGGCGTAAATCAACGGTTGGAAACTTTTCATCATGATTCCCTCGTGACGCACTTCCACATAAGGGAGGAAGTCGTCAAAGTTCTCCGAGAATTTCAAGGTGGCTCCTGCTTCCAATTCTAATGTAATATTACTTTTCATGTGGATGGAACCGGTGAGATAAGTTCCTGCGGGGAAAAAGAGTGTTCCGCCACCATTGGCATTCAAGCGGTCGATGGTAGAATTAATCAATGCCGTGTTTAATTTCCGGCCTTGTATATCGGCACCGGCTTGCTGCATATCCACACGCTCGGCATGCAGAAAAGACAAACTGCAAACACATAACAACAGACTTAAAAAGGTACGTTTATTCATATCGTTCATTAATTGATTTTAGTTTTACCAAACACCCCCAGGGGGCTTTTCCTATGAAAGCTGCGTTTATTTCTTAAAAGAATAAGTTCCGCTTTCCACTATCTTCGGCTCTTTCTCATTGGGAAGGAATACGCGTGCCGTACACCCTACAGGTATCGTTACTTTCAATGCAAAGACTCCATTCTCGCGTGTCCAGTCTACTGCAACCTTTCCATAGAGAGTTTCAGTCGAAGCCCGGACGTATGTCAAATCGCCTACCGGACGGGGACGTATTTCTATTTCCTTCATTCCCGGTTTTCCCTCAACGGTGCGGATACCCGCCAGCGAGTTGAAGAACCATTCATCAATCTGTCCCATCATAAAGTGATTCCACGAAGAACCTTGTCGCGGATCCCATTGCTCGGTCAGCGTGGTAGCTCCAAATTTCAGTTGGAAACCATACCCCGGGGCCTCTTCATGGTTATGCATGGTGTACATCAGCTCATTCAGTCCGTTACGGGCTAGTGTCTGGAACAAATAACGATTTCCCACATCACCAGTAGTCAGCCGGTTACCATGACGTTTTATATCCGCTACCAAGTTATCAAGTACCGCCTGTTTATCTTCGGCAGGAACCATTCCGAGAAACAACGGCAGGGCATTACTGCACTGACTTCCCGTACCATACTGACGAGTATCCTTATGATAAAACTCCCGATGGAATGCTTTATTAATTTCTTCACCCAAATGAGTGTAATATGCTACATCATACCTATTATCCAGCATACGTGCCGCCTCCACCAAATAGCGAACAACCATATAATAATGGGCGGTAGCCACTAAAGGAACAGGCGTATTACGAGAAAATCCGGCCCGGAAATCTCCATAATCATACCAATCACCCAGTCCGAAAGAAACGATTCCATCATTGGCACGGGTAGTCATATAATCAATGTAACGACGCATTCCGTTATAGTATTTTCTAATCAATGAATCATCCCCATACGTCTCATAATACATGAAAGGCAATACCACAAAGGTACATCCCCATTCGGGAGATTCGGCAAAAGCATCCATACCGGGACCCTCGAACACCACATATTCCGGAGCAGTGGTAGGAACCGCGCCATTGGCATGCTGTGCATCGGCTATGTTCTGAAGAGTCTGAGGAACAAAGCCTGTCAAATCATAATTGTAAAGCAAACCGGGACCACACAAATGATCTTGTTCCAACCAACCCAGTTTCTCGCGATGAGGACAATCGGTAAACACGGACTGCATATTGCTTCGCACCGCCTTCTCTATCAGCCGATGGGCCTCATTGAATATACGATTGGAACATTGGAATGTGGATACCTTAGGAGCCGAATTATAAACAAAGCACGATTGTATCTTCTGAATCACCGGAAGATGCAAGGTGTTTTTTTGCCCTTTCAGCACAGCGCCTTCCACCTGAATATACCGGAAACCATAATAAGAAAAACGAGGATGCCAAGTTTCCACTCCTTCCCCTTTCAGGATATATTCATAATAATGTTGTCTGCCGGTCTGACGCTGATTGCAAGCTCCTTCGTCCGTCAGGGATTCGGATACAAGCAGAGTTATTTTCTGCCCTTTCTTTCCACGGACGGTAATTTCGGGGAAACCGGCCAGGTTCTGTCCCATATCCAGCACAAAGGCAGACGGATCTACTGTCCGTTTGGTTGACTTGCAGGCAGCTGTTATCTGTTCAGCGGTGAGCTTGGTCACTTCCCGGATATCATAACGCTCCATAATCTTCACCGGTTGCGCTATCTGCGGACGAAGCACCCCTTTGGGGGCTTCCTGAATCACGACAGGACGCCAATCCTGCTCTTTAAAACCGAACATGTTCCAGCCTTTCTGCTCACGGCGGGCGTCATAATCTTCTCCGCCATAGATGCAATTGAACAGTACGGGACTGAAATCGTACTTCCAGTCCTTTCCGGAAACAATCGTTTCACTGGTTCCGTCTTCATAGTTCACCACCATCCGGAAACGAAGCGTGGGAGCGCCGAAACTGATTTGCAGTTTACGATAGCGGCCGCCTTGCACATTGTAAAATCCATTTCCCAGCAGGACTCCGATAGCGTTACCGCCTTTCTTCACTTGCGAGGTGACATCATAAGTATTATAATAGACACTTTTGTCATAGTCGCTCCAAAGGGGGGCAAATTCGCTGTCTCCCACTTTTTCTCCATTCAGCGAAAATTCATAAAAGCCCAAGCCACATACATACGCTGTGGCGTCTTTCACTTTCTTTGCCACATGGAACTCGCGACGCAGATAAATACTTTTCTTTGCCAAAGTATCCACAGCAGCCCAGGCGGCCTTTGCCTCAGGCTTTTTCAGTTCACTGCCATGATATTTCCGGCCTTCGGGTATGCGGGCATCCTTACGGGTAATGGCCCCAATCCATTCACTGCCGGCGAAAGCTGCTTCGGAAGTCAGGATACTGAAATCAGAAGGCGCACTCCATGCCGAAGGCGTATCAGCCTCATCCCAGACACGGACACGCCAAGTATAATGCCTGTCCTTCTCCAAGGCCGCATCCGCACAGGAAACCAACTGGCTTCGAGCGGATTTTACTTTGCCGCTGTTCCAGACTACTTTTCCTGCCCATACATCCCGAACCTCTATCTCATAAGCAGTCTGCCGCGTGCCATTTTCCGGCGAACTCATCTGCCATCCCAAACGAGGGGCATCAGAGATAGTCACTCTTCCTTCGCGCATCTCACACGTCAGGCGGGTAATAGTTATGTCTTTCGCCTGCACGGAGAAAGACATAACTAACAAAGCGGCTATTAAGAATTTTCTGTAATTCATTTTTCTTTCAACAGTCTATTTATTATCTTAAGACATCCCCTTTATTCAAAATTATAGCACATTCTCACAAAGAACACGGGTCAATGTATCGGCATGTCCTACTTCCTTTCCATCCACATAGATATGCAGACCTTTTCCACGCTGGTAACGGCTGCCGTCTTTATCCCACAAAATAGTAAGGTTACGGCCATGATACAACACATTATCCAAACAGAAATAATCCCATTTTCCTTCGGGAATCAACGGATTCACCTCCACTGTGTTATCCATGCGCGGACGGAGTCCTATCAAACCGGTAATCATCAAATCATTAAAAGTAGAATGATTGTAATAACGGCTGCGTTCCTGATCCCCTTTCAACCAATAACCGGTTACCTCATCCAGATACTCGCCGATGTAGGGACGCCCACGATGATGTTGCGACTCCACATAGCGTTCCATTTGATGGAAATACACGCTGTCTGTCAATACAGTCTGAGGATAATTATTCATGAAATTGGCCATTGCGGTCAAAGTCTGTGCAGATGCAAACGGCCAGATAGCCCCATCCCATTCACACTTACCTACGCCATGCGTACGGAACTCAGGATGACGGCGCTCGGCAGTGGTAAGTCCGTAAGGTGCGGAAAAACCTTTCTCGTCCATCACTTCCTTCCATGCCACATCGTATTGGGAAGAAGCATCCGGCAAATTGAAATACCAAGGGATATAGCCGATAGCCTCGCGTACTTCGGCGGACGCATCTCCACGCATCGTTTCAAAGAAATGATGGTCTGTGTTCCACAACTTATCCTGTACCAACGTTTTAATGGAGTCGGCTTTCAATCCATATTTCATGGCCATGCCCTCATCTCCTGTCATGATGCCGATAAGAGAGAGCGCTTTGGCGTTGCCATACATATAACTGTTGATAGTAGGACGGGCATATTGTTTACGACGACCTCCACTGATAGATTCCTCCATGCCATCCTGCACATCTCCCTGCCAGTAAAGTCCATTGGACAGGCGGTTTGTCTTTTCCCAACGGGCATATTCCGCTTCCAAATCCTTTACCATATCCAACAAGAATTCCTTGTTTCCATCGACCATGTAACGTCCCAGTACCGCATCCGCATTCCACGAGCTGAACTTGGTCATTTTGGCCATCGGGCCTCCTTCGTTACCCCGATACCAAGTATGGATAATCTGATTCAAGTATTCCGGATTACGCAACCAGCGGCTCTCATAAATATGATGACCGATGGCACAAGCTATCAGATTGTATTTATCGGCATACGAACGGTTTACCAAGAATTCGGTCATACCATAGCCCACCGGAGTTTCCTTGATGTGTTTGCGCAGCGTCCACCAACGATAATAATACATTTCCTCAAAGTTCTTTTGAGAGCACTCGAAAAGAGGTATGTTTTCTTCCATCCATTGAGATGCGCGGACATTGGGAACAGCCTGGGCTATATTCTCATCCTCCATGCTGTTGAAATAATCCACGTAGGGCTTGAAATCCTTATATTTCAAGAAAGCCGCACCGGCATCCTTATCGGCAGAAGTCGTCTTGAAATTGGCTATACGATAGGTGCACAAAGGTTCTTGCTCACCTGCATTCGGCAGAATGCCATACCAGTCTGCCGGGGTATCCACCGTAGGATAAGTCCGTTGCGCTCCGGTGCGGAACATCACTCTTTCAATGGCCGGAACGGGAGCAAAGAACATACGTTGTCCTGCTTTCTTTCCATCCACGTAAACGGTTACCATACGGTTAGCAACAGAGAGTTCCACTTCTACCTTATACGTCTTGCCCGGTTCATACTTCAACAAATTACCAAACCGCGCACCTCCTTTGGTACGGAAAAGTCCGTCGGAAGTCAATTCCAGACGGGAACAGGCAATACCGTTTTCATCTAGGAATTCTATTTGCAAAAGGCCCTTATCGTTCTGCTCCGCCATCAGTTCGAAAGAAACTTTAAGCTCTTTTGTAGCAGGTATCTTACGCTCCACACGGGCATAATCGAACAAATCCTTATCTTGCAGCACCAACCATTTTCCATCCAATGATACGGGAGCCCACTGCAAAGAATACAAATTCCAGTCGGTCAGTTCATTCAAATCTTTATAGTTGGCAAAATTATCGTCAGCATGTGCACTGGCATGTGCGCGGACGGGCACAGGGATATGAGAAACCCACATGTCCTCCTTGTTCACACTGTAAGTCACCCACAAATCACCATCGGGAGGAGTTCCGTTACCTTCCTGAATACCCCGTACATACTGAGGCCCGAATGATTTATAATTACCTCCGTAACGCATCGGTGTAATTTCGCCATGCACCAAATTCAAGGTCGTATATTCCAGCCCGTCCTTACTGAGCGAGATAGCCAGCGGCCAACGGAACTCGGAAGGATTATACACCGTGGCGTATGTACCGTCACTCAAACGCTGCCCCCAAATCTTCGCATTACTGTTAACAAACCCTTTCGCACGTTCCACCGGTTGCGCCCACGTATTCCCACCATCCTCGCTGATGGAAGTCAGGGCATGTTTCCACAAGCTTACCAAACGACCGTCGGGCAAAGTATAGTCACAATACGCTTTGTATTCTTTGTGTAAAGGAATCAACGGGTCATTACGGTCAGCTTCCTCCACCCACTGCATACGGTAACGAGGATTGTCCAGAATCTCCTGACAGGCTTTTACGAATTCCTTGTCTTTGCTGCGTTTAAAATAAGGATAGGATGTATTCTTTTCATTAAACGCATGGTTATAGTAAATGAAATAAATGGGACCGAACGAACCGTCTTTCTTAATCTCGCGAACCACACGGCCTATTCCGTTCCCGTCATTCGGGTCATCTTTCTTGTCCAGAGCTACGCCATAGTTTCCCATAGCTATCAATCTACCGCTTTTTGATACATAGAAGCCTACACGCTGATGCATGATGGCATCCAGATCTTTCGCCTTGTCTGTGCGTCCGGGCTTGGTATAGCCATCGGGAACCCGGTAGATAGGGAAAAGAGTCACCGGATTTGTCCAGTGGTATCCATCTTTTGAAGTCATCAGGAAAGTCTGTGAGGGAGGAATATGCTCGTCTGATGGATCGGAAAGATAATGCATATAGAATTGTCCGTTCCAATAAGCCAACATGGACTGATGATTGTATGTCCATCCATTGCCGTTATCGGGTGCAGGATGTTCCCGGTTGGCACGCATCACCTGAATATTGTGTACTCCTACCACAGGTGATAATTGTCCGTCATGATAGGTAGGGTTAGACAGCTCTGTGCCTGTATAGTGTACTCTATCTTGAGCCGACACCGAAAGTGCCAGCGAACAGGCTGCTGCAAAGGTAAAAAGTTGTTTCAGTTCCATTTATTTACTTCTATGTTGTTTTTCCATCTATTAAAATGAGGTTTCTCTTCAGCTTGATTGGCCTGCAAACAAGCAAAGCTCTACAAAATTACGAATTTCTTCGTTTCCCGATAAAAGCTCCGGGCTTTAAAAAAAGACGAAAGCACAAAGCAAATGTACTCTATAAAATAATGCTATTTATAAAAAACGTCTTTTTGTTAAGGAATTTGCATAAAAGAAGCTTTTTTACTATCTTAGCAGCATGAAGTTAACAGTTTGATAACTTTTCTACGAGAAATATGTTATTTATAGTATTCACTTTTTTAACAACCGTTTGCTTATGAAACAAAAGAATAAGATGTTATCCACCCATGGCATTAAAACACTATTCGAAACCCGATTAACCCAACTCACTTCATTGGCTTCAGAAAGCCAGGATGAAACAGCTTTCAAAAACAAGCTGAACGATTATCTATTATCCGGTCCTATTTACAATCCTGCTGCCGCAAGGCAAATTAAAAGACTGATAGATAACGATGGAAAAACCATTTACGAAGCCTCTACAGAACAGGAGATTAAAATAGAAACCATCTCACTGCTTTGGAAGTTTTTAACGAATAGTATCATCAATGAAGAGATTTCCGTTGATTTATGGATTGACCTGTATCACCAGTTTGACCGGCTTTATCACGAAGAGGAGGAACTACCTGATGAAAAACAAGTGCAACAATGGATGAAACGCTGGCCCAGCGGACTGAATGAGGATGTCCGGGCTATCCGCCGACAAAACAAAGAGCGTATTATCTCCCTTCTTATCCAGAAAATAGAAAACAGACACGCGCCCTCCAGTCGCTATCTTTTTCCCGAAGGAAGCACGGAAGAGGACAAACGCCAGCTGGTCTGCCAATGGTGGAACGAAGCCCGTTTTCATCTGGCAATGGCCATAAAAAGCCCTACCGAACTGAACCGAATGCTAGGCAACTCCCTATCCGAAGAGACCTTGCAGCTTTATCACAAAGCACGCAAGAAAGGAATGCCTGTCTTTATCACCCCTTACTATCTGTCTTTGTTGAATCCTACGGGGAAAGGATATGATGATACAGCCATACGAAGCTATATTCTGTACTCTCCCCAACTGGTGGAAACATACGGTAACATCCACGCATGGGAAAAAGAAGATGCTGTGGAGGACGGAAAGCCTAACGCTGCAGGATGGCTGCTGCCGGACGGACACAACATTCACCGCCGTTATCCCGATGTGGCCATTCTTATCCCCGACTCGATGGGACGTGCATGCGGCGGCCTGTGTGCATCCTGCCAGCGCATGTACGACTTCCAAAGTGAACGTCTGAACTTCAACTTCGAGGAATTGAAACCGAAAGAGAGCTGGGACAAGAGGTTGAGAAAACTGATGGAATATTTCGAGAACGACACTCAGCTCAGGGATATCCTGATTACGGGAGGCGATGCATTGATGAGCCAGAACAAGACCTTGCGCAATATATTGGAAGCCGTCTACAAAATGGCTGTCCGCAAACGAAACGCAAACCTGCAACGCGCCGAAGGAGAGAAATATGCGGAACTGCAACGAGTACGCCTGGGCAGCCGGCTCCCGGTATATCTGCCCATGCGAATCAATGACGAACTATTGGATATCTTACGTGAGTTCAAAGAAAAGGCATCTGCCGTAGGGGTCAGACAATTTCTGATTCAAACGCATTTCCAGACTCCACTGGAAGTAACACCCGAAGCGCGTGAAGCTATCCGCAAGATACTGGCAGCCGGGTGGACTATCACCAACCAGCTAGTATATAATGTGGCGGCTTCCCGTCGCGGACATACCGCCAAGCTGCGCAAAGTATTGAACGGATTGGGTGTATTGTGTTACTACACTTTCTCGGTAAAAGGTTTTGAAGAGAACTATGCGGTATTCACACCGAACAGCCGTTCCTTACAGGAGAAAGAAGAGGAAAAAAGATGGGGAAAACTTTCCGCAGAGCAAGAAAAGGAGTTTTTGAACCTGTTGAGAAACAGTAAAGACCGTGCGGCAGCCGTACAGCGTTTCTGCACCTTCCATCAGATTCCTTTCGTAGCAACAGACCGCAGCGTACTGAACCTGCCGGGTATAGGCAAGAGCATGACTTTCGTAACTATCGGTATGACAAAAGAGGGAAAACGGATACTGGAATTTGACCATGACCCAACCCGCCAGCATAGTCCGATTATTCATCAGATGGAAAAAATATACATCAAGGAAAACAAGTCTATCTGGCAATATATGCTGCAATTGCAGGAAATGGGCGAGAAGAAAGAAGAATATGCCAGTCTGTGGAAATATATGGAAGGAGAAACAGAACACCGCTTCCCCTTATATAATTATCCCGATCCGGGATTCCGGATTACAGAAAAGTATAGTCACTTGTCAGTAGTTGGTAATAAATCAATCTGTTAATTTGTCAATGTGACAATGTGCTAATGTGCCATGCGGAACAAAGCGTACCCCATTGACATATTAGCACATTGACAAATCAGCAGATTATTCAATTCGTAATCTTGATCCCCACAAAATACGTTCTAGGCTGTGTAGGCCCATAGAAATAACCCGAGTCACGATAACCACCTTTGTCCAAATCCTTTTGGAAAGCATTAAAAATATTCTGTACTCCACCGTTTAACTGCAATTTGATATGGTCATTCAATACAAATGTGTAATTCAGTTTCACATTCAAATCAAAGAAATCAGGAGTATGCACCATTTCATCTTTAGCGATATATTGTCCTATATATTCCTCGGGCAACTCTGTCGGTGCGAAATGCGGCACATGCATCCGGCCTGTGTACACACCGGACAAGGAGCAGTCGAAATTCTTGAACGGAGCAGATGTCAATGTGAAATAACCGTAATAGTCAGGAGTACGGGGCATCCGCTTCACCGGCGCTACCTCAGGATTCTCACTCCATGCCTCCAGCTCGGTATATTCGCTGCGCTGCACCGTGAAGCCCACCTGTAAAGCCGCATCACGTCCATGTGCAATCTTTCCGTCCAGATTCACGCCATACACACGTGCCCCGTTACCGTTGCGACGCTCCTTCACCTTGTTACCGTTCTCGTCATGGCCCATATCCTCCAGAACAAACACGTCATCCAATCCGGTATAGAACCCTTCCAATAACAAATTGGTCTGGAAATGACCGATATTCGCCGTCCAGTCAATGGAGCCGCTGATGCTGTTGGAATGCTCCGGTTTCAGCCCTTCCGCCAACTTGATAAGCACGCCCTCACCTCCTACTGCGGTAACATGCAAATCCTCATCGTATGCCTGCGGCGCACGGAAACCGGTAGACCAGGTAATACGTGCCTGTAGTTTGTCACTCGGTTTGTAGAGCAGGTTCAGACGGGGGCTGAAGATAGGATTGTCAATCAGGTTATGGTCATCCAGACGGAACCCGGCCAGGAATACAAACTGATTCATTTTCCATTCGTTCTGCACAAAAGCGCTGGCAATACGCACATCCTGTTTCATATCACGGTGATAACCGGTCATAACATCGTGCAGGGAGTTGTTCTGATACTCCAACCCGGCGGTAAAAGTAGCAGGAGAGAATAAAACTTTCTCAAAATTACCCACATACATGCCACCTGCCACCCAAGTCAGGTCTTTCGTCTTTCCGTATGCATTCGCATCCTGTTGCGCACCATAATAACTGTTACGGTCGGTATGCTGGATGGAAGAATAGAAAGAAAGCTTATGCTTGTATTCTTTCCAAAACAGATCATAACTCAATCCGCCACTATTGATGACATGCTTGGTCTGTTCGGTGATATCCGTTTCGTGCGGCTGCAAATCAAATTTATTCCCTCCGCGACGGAACTCATTCGTGGTATGATATTCCAGACTGATACGGCTGAACTGCGTAGGACGGTAATAGGTACGCAGCCCGAACGTATTCATGTTCAGCTTTCCCAACTCCGAGAAACCGTCCCCGTCCGCATCATACGGATTACGGTTCCGATAAGACTGATACAAAGCGATGCCATATGTATTGTCTTTTGACACCAAAGAGGCGTTGGCTCCCATATACTGTTCCCACACCTTGCCGTTCATATTGGACATTGTTGAAGAAACTTGAAATGAATTGTTGATGGGGTCTTTCGTGATGATATTGATGGTTCCGCCCACTGCATTAGCACCAAACAAGGCCGACCCTCCTCCGCGGACAACCTCTACACGCTCTATCATATTCACCGGAATCTGCTCCAAGCCATATACACCGGACAGAGCACTGACTACCGGACGGCTATTGATAAGAATTTGCGAATAAGGTCCTTCCAGCCCATTGATACGTACTTGAGGGAAGCCGCAGTTCTGGCAGTTGTTCTCCACACGCAGCCCCGACTGGTAATTCAAGGATTTAGCCAAATCGGTAGAGTTCACCGATTCGAACAGCTTGGCATTCATCACATTGACTACCACCGGAGCCACCTTGCGACTTGTCTCATTGCGATTGGCCGATACAACCACCTCGTCCGTCATAATACTTTCATCACTCATCAAAAAATGAACATCTACCGTGAAGTCGTTACTGACGGTCACTTTCTTTTCCTGTGTCTCATAGCCCAGTAGCTGAACCCTCAATGTGTACTTTCCTGCCGGAACCTTCTTGAAACGGAACTCACCGTCCTCGTTACTCACCGTACCCTGCCCGGTTTCCACAATCAATATGGCAGCATACGGAAGGCTGTTCTCCGTGCCTTTTTCCACTACATGACCTGAAATCACATTGCCTTCCTTCACAGGATTTACATCTTCTGCATACGCATTGATACCCGCACCCATCACCATGAGCACGAGTAACAGAATATATTGTTTCATCTATTTTTTTTCTATTACTAAAATGTTTCGGTTTATTCAATAAAGAATGTGTGTAGCCCTATGGCAAAAACACATTCCCATCTGTTAAAGGGATTGCCCGAATGTATTCCATCAACAGATATACCTTTGTTTCAGCAATGAAAAGGAGGAGCGCGCAAATGGATACATTGCGCGCAAAGCGCTTTCGCGCGGAAAGTATTTATCTTATATTCCAAAACATACAACAAAGGACGGAATACAGTCATCTCGGCCTGAACCTCGGCCTCCAAAGTATGAATAGTGCTCAGATGAGCAATAGAAATAACCTGTCCTGTGGTATGCGTATGGTGTTTGCCGGACGAAGGATGAGAGTGCACAATCATCACCCCGTTCACAATATGAACGTGGGTAAACAAGGTGATGCTTACCTGATACGTTAAAAACAGCGTCAGCAGTAATAACGGGGCTATTATGTACCTTCTCTTGCTCAACTATTATTTCTTTTCCTCGCCAAACAGCAATTGATAGTCTTTTTTTGCGGCAGGCACAGTCCATTCCTCCGGAATAAACTTCCACTGGTGCATGGCATGAGGATGCAGCACTTTTTCCTGCTCAATATATTGCATCAGATAATAACGCAAATCCTTATCGGTTGCAAAAATAATACGTTTTGCCAAATCTTCCTTGGAAATTCCTGCTCCAAGGGTCAATAAATCTCCGCCACCGTTCCCACGGTAAGAATTCAAAGCCACTTTATAAACCTTATCCATACTGAAGGGAGTCCCGTCCGACATGCTTTGAATCGTGATTTTCTCTCCTGCCGGCTTGGTCACGTCCACCGTATAATTAATACCTGCGGCAGAATCAAAGTTAAAGCTGAAATTCTTGAAATTAGCACGCTTTCCCTCCTCTACCGGCTCCTTGAAAAGCATCAGGTGGTCCTCGGGACTCTTCATCTGATTAGTCCAGATGGCGTATGCCATTTCCAGGAAATCTTTAATTTCCTTGCCCGAGAGTTCCATCACATACAGCATGTTCTCGTACTTGTACAAATTAAACATATCACTCACATAGATGTCTCCTTCTTTAATCTCTGCCCGGAAGGACAACGGAGCACAGAAGGACACTTCAGCACCCGAAATTTCCAATTGCAACTGATGAATCAGGTCTATGAAAGGAGAAGAACCGAAATAAGCATCCTTCGCTGTGATGGTACGTGAAATAGTACCGATTTTACGGGATACGAAGTCATTTACAGCCTTATATTGAGGAGCGAATTTATCCATAAACTCCTGGCTGACAGGATACTTGTTCATATCCGCCAATCTGCCCTCCACCGACTTCGCCACCACTTTCCCGTCTTTCTTTGTTACGGTCAGGGTCACATCCGAAACCACATTGGCATTGTTTGCCGGATCAATGACCAACACACTGTCTCCTGCCACATTCTGCACCTTTACACATTCCCTTGTATGGTCGTGCCCCATCAGCACCACATCAAAGCCCGGGACCCGTTTGGCAACATCCATAGAGGCATCTTCCACCACCTGTCCCAACACGTTGCCCGACTTTCCGGCATGAAACAATCCCACAATGACATCGGGGTTCTCTTTTTCCTTTATAATCTTCACCCACTTACGTGCGCAGGGCTCCATTTCCTCAAAATGCAGGCCACTCCATAACTTCTCCGGCAACCATGAAGGAATGGCCGGAGTAATCATACCCAGAACCGCTATCCTCACTCCGTCACGCTCCAACACCTCGTAGGGTTTCAGATAAGGTTTTCCGGTGGCATTGTCTATAATGTTAGCCCCCAGTACCGGAAAATCGCACTGTTTTATCCAACGGTCGTACACCGCATGCCCGGTCTCTACGTCATGATTACCCATATTGCCTACCACACATCCCATATAATTCATCATATCCGCCGCCACATGGGTAGACACGGTATCCATAAAATTATAATAGTAAGCTGTAGGCTGACCTTGCAGGATATCCCCATTATCCATCAACAGGCAATTATCCCCATATTTCTCACGCTGCTCTTTCACAAAGGAATGAACACGGGCAAGACTTCCACTCCATTCTTTCCGTTCGATAAAGTTATACGGAAAGAAATTCCCGTGCACATCACTGGTTTCTATAATCTTGATAACCACTTCTTTCTGATTATTGGATGCAGACACCTGCATACCCGCCCACAACAGCAGGGCGCTGATACATATTCTATATTTCATATCTCTATTCTTTTTCTTTTTTAGTTAAAGGATGCGTGAATACAAACCGGGCGCCTTCGGTATAATCCTTGTCCACCCATATCTTACCTCCCAAATTCTCGACTATCAGCCTGCTGATGGCCAATCCCAGCCCTGTACCTTGGGAATATTCATTCAATTTCTCGAAACGTTCAAAAACCCTGTCGCTCTTATCGGACGGAATACCGCAACCGGTATCCGACACAGACAATTCCAACTGTTGATGCTGTTTGTCTATGGCAATCGCCAATTTAATAGAACCGGACGGGGTAAATTTAGCGGCATTGGACAACAAATTAATCAATACTTGCTTCAGGCGCTGGGCATCCGTCTTGATAACCAGCGAAGCTACAGGAGTTTCGAACAGAAACAAAGCGCTGGTCTTGCGTCCATACTCCGCTGTAGACAAAGCCGTCTGACACAACTCTACTACATCACATTCCTCCCATACGAATTTTATTTTTCCGGATTCCATGCGCGAGATGTCCAGAATATCATTTATGAGGTGCAACAACAAATCGGAATTCTTCTGAATGATATCACAATACTGCGCCTTCTCGGCAGGAGAGGAATCATCACTGACCAACACGCTGGAAAATCCCACAATAGCATTCAACGGAGTGCGTATCTCGTGGCTCATATTGGCCAGAAAAGCTGTCTTCAGCCTGTTGGATTCTTCCGCTTTCTCCTTGGCTACCAACAACTCCTCGCCAGACACTTCCAGATGATGTTTCAAGTGGTTGATACGGATAATATAATATATGGCTATCAAGAAACAGACTATCAGGAACATGAACGCCGAAACAACCCCTATGACCCAATATTTATACTGCTCATAAAGCGAAGGAGTCTTGTTCACCAACACCGCTCCCTGAGGAAGATTCAATGAATCCAATTTGAATTCATGCAAACGCTTTATATCAAAAGTATAGTTTCCGGGAATAGTCACCAAGTCCACCCCTTCTCTATCTCCTTTATCCAAAAAATCATAAGTAACCGCGCCTATATTCTTTCCTACCGCATGGTATTCGGGAGTATATCCTCCCAATGCCCAATGTCCCAATCCCACAGATGCGATAGTAAACACAGGCAGGGTAGGATTCGCATCACGCAGCATATAAGTCGTATTACCAATAACATAACTCTCCGTACAGTCCACACGCCATGTTCCCAACAATACACACGTATTTTGAGGCAATCTGCGCATCCTTTCACTCACTTCCATAAAGGTTTCCGTACGACCGTCCAGCCAAATCGTCTCTAAATCAGGGTACTTCTCCATCTCCTTTTTAACCAAGGCTTGCATAGACAGCCCGCCATAGGTATTATCCGATATAAATGCCACACGGCGCATATCAGGATAAAAGCGACGCATCAACTCTATGTTTTTATCGACATCATATTCATATACATAACCGGCAACAATATTATAATCGCCGAAATCCGTATAAATATTCTTACTTTCAGGTTCCCATACCCGTGTGTCGATACTATCATCAGGCAATACCAGTCCGTTGACACTGACCATACCACAGATGGACGGAGTCTTTTTAGCTATCTCCGTGTCTTGTGAAATATAAGCCGACCATGCCTCCTGCCCCAGCAATATAACCAGTGACGGACGGTTTTTCCCTTTATACTTACCAAGGATGGAGGCCATACGCGATTTCCACAGATAAGCCTCGGACAAATTCTTGCAGTTCATACTCTCTATGATCGGAGTATACTTGCCGCCACGCTGTCGGTATTCATCCATAAAAGCAGACAGGTTGTCAGAAATACTACGAGTTTCGGGGTTATAAGAAGTGACAATAAGGATAGGCCCTTCCGGGGTTGTTTCCGCCTTCACAGGACACAGAGCAACCACAGGAAGCAGCAGGACTAATAGCATAAAAAACCTGAATATGATTGCCAATCCCCTCATTTCCTTTAGAATAATTTCTAAAAATTCGCTGCAAAGATAATAAAATAAAAACAGAACACAACCAATTGGCATGTATTTTGTTTCCCTTAAAGCAGATGAAATTTAACAAATATATAATATGGCTTACATAGACTATTACAAAGTATTGGGAGTGGACAAAAGCGCCACCCAAGATGATATCAAGAAGGCTTTCCGTAAGCTGGCCCGCAAATACCATCCTGACCTGAATCCGAATGACCCTGGGGCCAAAGATAAGTTTCAGGAGATAAATGAAGCCAACGAAGTACTGAGTGACCCGGAAAAACGTAAGAAATACGACGAATACGGTGAACACTGGAAACATGCCGACGAATTTGAAAAACAAAAGCAACAATATGGAGGAGCCGGTGGATTCGGAGGATTTGGCGGAGCCGGAAGCGGATTCGGTACGGACGGTAACGGCAGTTACTGGTATTCCGGCAATGGAGGAGAAGAATTCAGCGGTGCACATTTCGGTGGCAGCACAGGTGGCTTCTCTGATTTCTTTGAAGAACTGTTCGGACATCGTGGCGGTGCAAACGGCAGACGAAGTGCCGGATTCCGTGGACAGGACTATAATGCTGAATTACAACTTTCATTGCGTGAAGCCGCCGAAACACACAAACAAGTGCTTAATGTAAACGGAAAGAACATACGTATCACTGTTCCGGCAGGTATAGCCAACGGACAGACTATCAAATTGCGTGGTCATGGTGCACCGGGAGTAAACGGTGGTCCTGCAGGCGATCTGTACATCACCTTTGTCATTCCAGACGATCCTGTATTCAAACGTCTGGGGAATGATTTATATATCAATGCTCCGCTTAGCCTCTACACCGCCGTACTGGGTGGTGAAGAAACCGTGGACACACTGAACGGCAAGGTAAAACTGAAAGTAAAACCTGAAACCCAGAACGGAACCAAAGTCCGTTTGAAAGGCAAAGGCTTTCCTGTTTACAAGGAAGAAGGCAAATTTGGCGATCTGATAGTAACTTATAATGTCACCATTCCTAGCAACCTTACCGAACATCAGAAAGAGTTGTTCCGCCAATTAAAAGATAGTAGCAATTAAAAAAAGAGAAGGATTATGCAGAGCGATTTAATTATTATCAACGATTTTTGCGACCGTTGCCATGTGGACCCGTCGTTCATTACGGAACTGGAAGAAGACGGACTGATCGAAGTCCGGGTGATTGACGAGGAACGCTACCTCCCCGCATCCCAACTAGCGGAGCTGGAGCGTTACACGCATTTATATTATGACTTGTCCATCAATATTGCAGGAATCGACGCCATCCACCACATGCTGGAACGTATAGAACTTTTGCAACAGGAAGTGCGTTCATTGAGAAACGAATTGGGATTCTACCGCTAAATTCCGTGTCCGGAGAGGGAAAGTGAAAACAGCACCCACTTCTCTTTCCGGCACAGTTCATTTATTTTAAATATTCTTCCTGTTTTTACCGTTGTTTCTATACAATAAGCAGGAGTGCCGAACCAAGCATCACTGATTTTCTCCTCTTTATTATATATACCAAGAAAAAGTAATGGGCTGTTCCGCTCTTTCTTTGTTTTTTCATTTATTTTCTTACTTTTTTCCGCTTTATTATCCTACGTTTAACCTAAAATCGCTATCTTTGTAAACTTAAAAGCAGCCGGCCGGTCTGCCGCTGACGCCGCAAGGCGAAAGAGGAAAGTCCGGGCAACGCAGAGCATCCTACTTCCTAACAGAAAGCCATCTGCGAAGGTGGAGTAACGTAGAAGAAAACAACCGCCACAATTCCTACGGGAAACGGGGTAAGGGTGAGAAGGTGGGGTAAGAGCCCACCAGCCGCATGGTGACATGACGGGCTGTACGTCTTAGGAGTTGTAAGGTCATGTAAACCGACATTATGAGGGTTGCTCGCCCCACGTCGGAGGGTAGACCGCTAGAGCCTGTTGGTGACAACAGGCGTAGATAAATGGCAGGCACTTCGCCGCAAGGCGAGGAACAGAACCCGGCTTACAGGCCGGCTGCTTTTTTTCATATATCCTAATAAAGAGCTTATGAGTACCATGAACAAGGAAAAACTGAAAGGTCTGCAATCGTTTCTCAAAGATGATATATGGCGAGTGACAGAAGACGAGGTTAGCAAATCCCGAGGAATACTCTATAATGCAATAAAAATCGCCACTCTTTCTATTCGTGAGTTCACTCAGGGACGTATTTTGAATAAAGCATCCGCACTGACATACAGCACCCTGCTTTCTATCATTCCCATTCTGGCCATTCTATTCGCCATCGCACGTGGATTTGGTTTCTCCAACCTGCTGGAAACCCAGTTCCGTAGCGGTCTTGAAGGACAGAGTGCGGCTGCCGAAACCATTCTCGGCCTGATTGACTCTTATCTGGTGCACGCCAAAAGCGGGGTTTTTATCGGAGTGGGTCTGGTAATGTTGTTCTGGACCATTTTGAGCCTAACCTATAACATAGAACGTACCTTCAATTATATATGGCAAGTGAAGAAACCCCGTACGCTGTATCGCAAAATGACGGATTATTTCTCCATCCTGCTCTTGTTACCCCTACTTATCGTACTTTCCAGTGGTCTTACCATCTTTATGTCCACCATGGTGAAAAACATGGAGGACTTCGTATTACTGGCACCCCTGATGAAATTTCTGGTACGCCTGGTTCCTTTCATCCTGACTTGGGCCATGTTCACGGGGCTGTTCGTCTTTATGCCCAATACTAAAGTGAAACTGAAATATGCCATCATTCCGGGTATCATCGCAGGCACTGCCTTTCAGGCTTTTCAATACTTGTATATCGGCAGTCAGATATGGGTATCAAGATACAATGCAATCTATGGTAGTTTCGCCGCTATTCCAATGTTCTTGTTATGGGCGCAAATTTCATGGGGAATCTGCCTGTATGGCGCAGAGCTTTGCTATGTGGCACAGAATCTTCGCAACTACAGCTTCAGCAAAGAGACGGCAAATATCAGCCGCCGTTATCACGACTTTCTGTGCATCCTCATCATGTCTCTGATATGCAAACGATTTGAAACGGAAGAGACTCCTTATACCGCCGAGACACTCAGCGACGAACATAAAATCCCGATAAGACTCACTAAGAAAATCCTATACGAACTACAGGACATGCACATGGTTTACGAAACTTCTATGGACGGTGACGATGAAAGCATAGGCTATTTGCCGTCAGTAGATATCAACCGGATGAACGTGGCTATGCTGCTGAACAGACTGGACATAGCCGGAACAGAAGCCTTCAAAATAGACCGGGAACGATATAGCGGTCCTTGGGAGGCATTGACCAATGCCCGCGAAGAATATTATAAAAGCACCAGTAAGATATTGCTAAAAGATTTATAATTCTGATATTTGTTTTACCACAGATTGCACAGATTCTTTTTTTGTTCAAAAGCCGATGCGGATAATTCCGGATTTCCACAAAGAACCTTTTTTTCATCTTTAACAATCATCTGTGCAACCTGCGGTGAAAGAATCAGGAGAACTGCATCATGCGGCTTAAATATTTGCCGATGATATCAAACTCTATATTCACAATGCTTCCCACTTTAAAAGTATGGAAATTGGTATGTTCGTAAGTATAAGGAATAATGGCAACCTGGAAAGTATCCTCCGTAGGGTTACAAACGGTCAGACTCACACCGTTCACCGTAACCGAGCCTTTGTCCACCGTGATGTAACCGCGCTTCGCCATTTCCTTGTCAAACGCATATCTGAAAGTAAAATACCAGCTCCCTTCAGCATCCTTTATATCCATACATTCGGCAGTCTGATCCACATGCCCTTGCACAATATGACCGTCCAGCCGCCCGTTCATCATCATGCTGCGTTCCACATTCACTTTATCTCCCACTTTCAACAAGCCGATGTTGGAACGCTCTATCGTTTCTTTCATGGCGGTAACCGTGTACGTGCCACCCTGCAAACTGACAACAGTCAGGCACACGCCGTTATGAGAGATACTCTGGTCTATTTTCAGTTCGTCCACAAACGAACATTTCAAGGTGAGGTGCAGATTTTCCTGCTCCTTTACAATACGCACCACCTCCGCATATTCTTCTACAATCCCTGAGAACATAAGTTTTAGTCTTTAATTAAGTTTCGAGAACAAAGATAGAACAAAAAACACAAATATTCGAAACTTACCGACTATTAATGATAAATGACCGGCAATTCGTCACTAACTTACCTTTTTTACATATTCAGAACAAAAATAGACTGTCCAATTCTTTTTTATTATATATTTGCACTTTATACTTTGCAAACTTATTAAAAACAAACCATGGACAGCACAAAGATTGTTGGTGAAAAAATAAAATCACTACGTGAAACAAAAGAAATCAGTGTAGCCGAACTGGCCGTACGCTCAGGCCTTGCCGAAGAACAAATAGAACGAATAGAGAATAATGTAGATCTTCCTTCATTGGCTCCCCTCATCAAAATAGCCCGTGCGTTAGGGGTACGTCTGGGCACTTTTCTGGACGACCAGGAAGAACAAGGAGCAGTAATCTGCCGGAAACAAGAGAGTGAGGATACCATCAGTTTCTCGAACAATGCAATGGACCTGCGTACACATATGCGCTACCACTCACTGTCAAAATCAAAAGCGGACAGGCATATGGAACCATTCATCGTGGACGTAGAACCGACAGAGGAAACCCACTTCTCGCTCTCCTCGCATGAAGGCGAAGAGTTTATCTATGTCATGGAAGGCACCATCGAAGTATGCCACGGTAAAAAATGCCATCTGATCAAAGCCGGAGACAGTATTTATTATGATTCTATTGTTCCGCACCACGTACACGGATATCAAGGACAAGCCGCCAAAATATTGGCCGTTATCTATACCCCTATTTGATTTATGATGGAATTAAGCACAAGAACCCTTGGTGACTGGCTTGAACATTGGGCCCTCACCACCCCCAATAAAGAATATATCGTATATTCCGACCGTAATCTGCGCTTCACCTGGAAACAATTTAACGAACGTGTAGACCACATGGCCAAAGGACTGCTAGCCATCGGCGTGAAGCGGGGAACCCATGTAGGAATCTGGGCGGGTAATGTGCCCGACTGGCTGACCTTTCTGTACGCTTGCGCCAAAATCGGTGCCGTGGCCGTAACAGTAAATACCAACTACAAACAGGCAGAACTGGAATACCTCTGCCAGAACTCGGACATGCACACGCTGTGTATCGTAAACGGAGACCGTGGCAATGACGACTATGTAAATATGGTCTACGCCATGCTGCCCGAACTAAAGACCAGCCAGCGCGGATATCTGAAGAGCAAACGCTTCCCCTGCATGAAGAACGTGATTTACATCGGCCCCGAGAAATACCGGGGTATGTACAACACCGCCGAGATTCTGCTTCTGGGATGCAACATAGACGATGACGAGCTGCTGGAAGCGAAAGCGAAGGTGGACTGCCATGACACAGTGAACATGCAGTACACTTCGGGCACGACCGGTTTCCCCAAAGGAGTCATGCTCACCCATTACAACATCAGCAATAACGGTTTCCTGACGGGCGAGCACATGAAATTCACTTCCGATGACAAACTATGTGTCTGCGTACCCCTGTTCCATTGCTTCGGAGTGGTGTTAGCCACCATGAACTGCCTTACACACGGGTGTACGCAGGTAATGGTGGAACGCTTTGACCCACTGCTGGTACTTGCCTCCGTCCACAAGGAACGCTGCACGGCCTTATACGGGGTTCCTACCATGTTCATTGCCGAGCTGAACCATCCCATGTTTGATATGTTCGATATGTCCAGTCTGCGTACCGGCATTATGGCAGGCTCACTCTGTCCGGTAGAACTGATGAAACGTGTAGAAGAGAAAATGTTTATGAAGGTCACCAGTGTATACGGGCTTACAGAAGCTTCTCCCGGCATGACAGCCTCCCGCATCGACGATTCGTTTGATGTACGCTGCAACACAGTGGGCCGTGATTTCGAGTTTACGGAAGTAAAAGTGATCGATCCGGAAACAGGCGAAGAATGTCCCATAGGCGTACAAGGCGAGATGTGCAACAAAGGGTATAACACCATGAAGGGGTATTACAAAAACCCCGAAGCAACCGCCGAAGTGATAGACCGGAACGGCTTTCTCCACTCAGGGGATTTGGGAGTGAAAGACGAAGAAGGTAATTATCGTATCACAGGAAGAATAAAAGACATGATTATCCGTGGCGGAGAGAATATCTATCCACGGGAAATAGAAGAGTTCCTGTATCAGATGGAAGGAATAAAAGATGTACAGGTAGCCGGTATCCCCTCCAAGAAATACGGAGAAGCGGTAGGCGCATTCATCATCTTGCACGAAGGGGTGGAAATGAACGAATTCGATGTACGTGACTTTTGCGATGGCAAGATAGCCCGTTACAAAATTCCTAAATATATCTTCTTTGTTGATGAGTTCCCTATGACGGGCAGCGGAAAGATACAGAAATTCAAGTTAAAGGATGTGGGATTGGAGTTATGCCGGAAGCAAGGCATCGAGATTATTTAATTCAGCCTTCTCCTTGCATTAAAGAGCAGAATTAAGTTACACAGTCACGGAGAGGAATACATTGCACGGATTCTTCTCTGTGGTTCTGTATTGGGTATCGGAACCGGACAGCAGATGTAAGCCTCACGTTATTCCATAAAAAAAGGAGCAACGCCTTGCTCCAACCTTTTGTTAACCTTAAATCTAATACTATGAAAAACACACATACAAATATACGCACTTTCCTGCTATCTGCAAATTTAAGGAAGCGTTAAGGAGAAATTATAGTATTGTTTAATAAAAGCAACAAACCCTTTAACATTTCAAGTTAATGCGAATGGTTTCTTTTAACAAAACAAAAAGGCTGTCCCGTAAGGAACAACCTTTCTATATTTTTTATAGTAGACGCTTCTACTTCAGATGCAACTACTTCTCTCAAGCCGATTGCAATCTTCAACCTTTAATCTAATACTATGAAAAACACATTTATATAACACGGCGGCAACAAGAATTGTTCAACCGCAAGTCATTAATAAATGTTTAAATCCCTAACTATACCTTTTCTTCCTTTGGCAAGACCGAATGCCAAGGAATTCCGTCTACAGTAGAAAGGTCCTTGCCAGACTCTATCAAACCACTGATTACATAATCTCTGGCAGTAGGATTCTGGAACGGATACAATCCAAACTCGGGAAGAACAGAAACAAAATGCTCCATGATTTCCGCCTGGATAGATTCATAACTAGGCCAGTTCTTATTGGCCGAGAAACAATAAATTTGTACAGGCAGACCATTCTCCGTAGGAGCCAACGTGCGTACCATCAGCAACAGGTCCTTACTGATAAAAGGATGGCGCTTCAGATAGAGAGTCATATAAGCACGAAGCAGCCCTACATTCGTATCAATGGTTCCATTTACCAATCCGGCCGGATTGTCAGTATTCGCTACCTTTCCTTCGGCCGCCTGTTTCTGCTTTTCTGTGATAAAGTCGGCCAAATCAGCATCAAATTTCTTCATTTTCTCCAAAAATTCAGGAGTACAGGGTTGTATGTAATCCAGTTTCAACGCATACTCGCGCATAATACGCCGTCCGCCCGATTCAGTCATCCCACGCCAATTGATAAATGAACCGGAAACTAATGAATAAGGAGGTATAGTGACAATAGTATTATCGAAATTCTGAACCTTCACAATATTCAGAGTGATATCCATCACCACCCCATTCACATTATTCTGAGGCATCTCAATCCAATCGCCGATATGCACCATATCATTCTCGGAAAGCAGCACCCCCGCCACAAAGCCAAGGATGGTATCTTTGAAAATCAACATCAGCACGGCAGCAAAAGCACCCAGTCCGGTAATCAGATTGAGAGGCGACTTATTAATCAATATAGAAATGATGACAATGATGGCAATACACGAAAAAATCACTTGAAAGATTTGTATGAAACCTTTCATCGGACGATTCTGTAACTGCTCCTTGTTCATCAGCACATTACCCACCGAATTTAACACGGCATTGACCGAAAACAACAAAGCGATAAAGAAATAAATCCAAGTGATTTTTTCACTGGCAGTAAACCAAGTAGAACGATAATCGAACGCAAACGGCAACAAAGCGGATATAATAAGCGGCGGAATGACCGCAGACATTTTCCGCAAAGCATTGTATTCTATCAGCGAACTTAAAAAACTGATATTTTTATATTTCAACACCTTCCGTGTGAAACGCACAGATAAATAATGAAATACAGCTCCTACAGCAAAAGCAATAACTACAATCAGGATCAAGAAAATAATCTCATCCAGTTCATTCAACCTATCGCGCGGGATGCCTATCCATGATAGAAAACTCTTAATCCAAGTCAATAAAATTCGGGCAAATTCATTTGTATTCATAATTATCGTCTTTTTTACTTATAGAACCATCTATAAAAACATTTGTTTAGCTGAGGGATGAAAAATCCTCCCCAGTCTGTCCGAAAACAGTTTCCTGCTTTCCTTTTACTCTGTCATTCCAGCGTAACAAGACTTTCTCAAGGAATCGGCGAAGTGAACCAAGAAGTCAAACAAATCTATTTATTGAATATACCATCTTTCGCACTGGCTGTAGACGGCACCCCAACATAACCTCCCAAATTACAATTAGAAACCCCAATTGTCTTCGTATTCGAAAAACTAAGACCTATCCCTGCTTTATCCACATCCACGTTATCAAAAGTCACATTATAAATAGGCTTTGCCTCTGTACCTTGAAGCACCAATGCAGCTACATTCACCTTTTTGCATTTCAAATCCTTTACATAAATATCATGCACCTCAGTAAAATGATGGTTATCCATCCCCTCGCCTGCATACATGGAAGTTACATAAAAAAGATCCTCCACTTCACCAAACTCACAATTATTCACATAAATATCACGAATAAAACCTCCGCGGTCCGGATTCGTCTTGATAAAAATACCTCGTTTACAATAGCCTCCGTAAGTGCAATTCTCTACGAAAACATGCTGTATTCCCGATGACATCTCACTGCCCAACACCACACCATGAAGCCCTTTGAACTTACAGTTACGAATAATAATATTTTCCGAAGGACAACTGGTTTTCCATCCGTCATTATCCCGTCCGCATTTAATGGCCACATTGTCATCTCCATTATTAAATTCAATATTTTCAATCAGCAAATTACGGGTGTACTCAGGGTCGATGCCATCATTGTTGACCAATTTTGCATCATAACGTATGCCACGGCAGATAATATTCTCCGATTTCAGTAAATGAATACACCAGAAAGGCGCATTCGTAATAAACACATCCTCAATTGTAATATTCTTACAATCAAAGAATTGCACCAGATGCGGACGCAACCAATACCCCTCACCGAAGTTCCGTTCGGCTACCGGCACTTCTTTATGATTCATTTCACGACTAAGCTGCTGCCCTATCTTCTGCTTACTTTTCCAAGTGGCAAAAGTAGTCCCCGCATTTCCATCTATCACTCCTTTGCCGATGATGGAAACATTTTCCAACTGATATCCATAAATAAAAGGACTGTAATTCTGAAGGAAAGTTCCTTCCCAACTGGTTTTCACCAGAGGGAGATAAAAAGCCGGTTCAGATGAAAATTTCAAGGTCGCCCCTTCCTGAAGTTCCAAACATACATTACTTACAAAATGAATAGGACCATTCAAAAGATATTCCCCTGCGGGAACCACAATATGTGCTCCTCCCATATGGGCAGCACGCTTCATCGCTTTATCAAATGCAGGTTTACAATCTTTTTTCCCATCTCCTTTCGCACCAAACGAAATAAGTGAAATCTGCTTTTTCGGACGAACGGCTCCTGTAATTTGTGCTAAAATAGCATCACGTTTGGCTGTACGGAGCACATCGTCAATAGCCAAACAAGGATGAAAAGCCCATAGTGCCCATATTATCACCAATAGGCTTTTGTACTTTTGTGTTGTCATAGTCGGTAGTTGTTTTATTTATGATTTTCAGACAAGCCTGACAAAGAAAATGTTCTTTCCTTGGGGCATCCGGACCAAAAGTACAAATATATTCTGATGTAAAAGAGGAAAATATGACGAATGAGTGGGATTTTTTGTTCAGAAAAGAAGAAAGTTCCGTTTTTAAGGGATAGTAGAAATTTAACGGGAACTACTTCTTATTTTCCGGTTCATACCTTTCTTTAGATTCAGTATATACATCTTCTGCATGCAAAAAGGGTTAACATGACTTTTTAACCGGTTCAATCTTTCCGCTGCCGTGAAGCCCAAAGGAAGAAGAAACTGAGAAAAAGTAACAACCCGCCAGCGGAATTAAACAACAATGTATTGCATCCGTCCCTGTTGCATAAGCCTTTTCTCTTTCCAGGTTAAACCTTTTTATACGGATTATTCTATCTCCATAGCCCTTGGAGTTATCTCCAAAGGCTTGCGGAGATAGAACAAGCAGGAAGAAAACCCTTAACTATCCAATGGGAAAGGTTTAGAGATATGGACAAGATCTTTTCCATAGCCCCGCTTTTAGATGAATCCTTTTTAAATATTTCCATAAAAAAAAGCTGTACCCCCGAAAGAGATACAGTTTCTTTATGTGATTCCGTTGCGATTCGAACGCAAGACCCACGCCTTAGAAGGGCGTTGCTCT